>Ga0256406_1000609_pt1 | contig 64390 bp, 52 predicted proteins | sample RumenRJG_03DNA_FD_185986 | JGI IMG/M metagenome (GOLD analysis project Ga0256406, IMG submission 185986) | Bovine rumen microbial communities from Lethbridge, Alberta, Canada - RJG_03 | ecosystem: Host-associated > Mammals > Digestive system > Stomach > Rumen | place: Canada: Alberta | collected... | reverse complement strand
TATGCCGGGCTCGATCCGCTTACGCCGATGACGCAGTCGATCTGATCTTCTTCGACGATCCGGATGACGCCTGCCGGGGTGAGGACCTTCTTCGCCTTTTTAAGGTCCTCATCTGTGATGTTCTCTCCTCTGCAGAGAGCTATCATGGCCTCGCCCACCTGAGCCGGAGTGTTCGGCATTATCCTTATGATCCTCGCATCATCGCCGAGATATCCTCTGATCCATTCGATGCTGATGCCTGCTGCCATGGATATGATCACCTTTTCCGGCCTGTATGCATCGGCTATCTCTTCCATTACCGGGGCCATGCCCTGGGGTTTGACTCCCACCACGATGACTTCCGAGCCTGCCACCAGGTCGGCTATACTGTCCGTCATGGAAACGTGGGAGTGCTCTGCCTCCTTCTTCTCACAGGCTGCCCTGTCAAGATCACATATCATGATCTGATCAGTCCTGCTTGTATCCGACGAAGCATAGCTGCTTAAGATGGCTCCGCCCATGTTTCCTATCCCTATGAATCCGGTTTTCATCTCGTTCCTCCGTCTTGGTTTATACTTGCAGATCCTCGAAGTTAAACGTTTTCCGTCCCCCGGCGTAGTCGGCCACGATCTGGCCGCTGCCCCTGAGTTTGTACTTGTAGGTCACAAGGCCCTCAAGTCCCACAGGTCCTCTTGCGTGCAGCTTGCCCGTGCTTATCCCCACCTCTGCGCCGAATCCGTAGCGGAATCCGTCGGCAAATCTGGTAGAGCAGTTGTGGTAGACTCCGGCAGAATCCACCCTGTCCATGAACTTCTCAGCCGCCTTCTCGTCCTCCGTTAGGATGCAGTCCGTGTGATGAGATCCGAACCTGTTGATGTGATCTATAGCCTCATCCATATCCTCGACTATCCTTATGGAAAGTATATTGTCCAGATACTCGGTGCTGTCATCCTCAGCAGCCGCCGGATGGCAGCCGATCAGGCTTACCGTCTTTTCGTCTCCGCGAAATTCGATACTTCCACCTGCTTTTTCCGCCAGTGCAGGCAGAAAGTCCTCTGCGATCTTCCTGTCCACAAGCAGGGTCTCCACTGCATTACAGGCTGCCGGGTACTGGGTCTTGGAGTCAATAACTACGGGCAGGGCTTTCTCGATGTCCGCCGCCGGGTCCACGTATACATGACAGATCCCGTCGGCATGACCCATGACGGGGATGGTGGTATTGTCCATTATGTATCTGACGAATTCGTTGGATCCTCTCGGGATCAGAAGGTCCACATCCTCCTCGCAGCCCAGAAGCTGGCCTATCTCCTCCCGCTCTTCCAGGAGCAGGGCGAAGTCTTCGGGGAGTCCTGCGCTCCTTCCCGCTTCTACGATCACTTCATGAAGGATCCTGTTGGTTGCCTTTGCTTCGCTGCCTCCCTTTAATACAACCCCGTTGCCGCTCTTGATGCAAAGGCAGGCGATCTGCACCAGGGCATCTGGTCTGGATTCGAAGATGACGCCGATGACCCCGATTGGACAGGTGATCCTGGTAAGCTCCAAACCTTCATCCAGTCTTCTTCTGAGAAGCACCCTGAAGAGAGGATCTTCCATGGCGATCAGATCCCCGGCACCGGCTATGCAGTCGTCGATCTTGCCGTCGTCGAATCTGAGCCGTTTGATTATCGGAGTCGGCAGGGAGTCTGCCGTTGCCTTTTCGACGTCGCTCTCGCTTGTCATGAGGATCTCTTTTCGCCTTGACTTCAGGCCCTCGCAAACAGCCTCGAGGGCGGCGTTTCTGATATCCTCGGGGCATGATGCCATCGCGAGGCTTGCCTCTTTAACCTTGTGTATTCTTTCCTTGAGTTCCATATATTCTCCTTGAAACTGAACAGATCTGCCGTAGATCCCAGGCCGGTCACAGATATGATTATACCAAATTACTTCTTCCTGTTGACATCCATATATTTACATGGTAATATCTTCCATATTGCGGACCGCCTTGACTTGTATATATTTAAGTATATACTTATCTCGGGAGGTGATCCGTATGGAAACTGCCAGGATATTTGTTAACGGAGGGTCTCAAGCCGTGAGACTGCCAAAGGACTGTCGATTCAACGAAGATGAGGTCATGGTCAACCGAATCGGAAACATGGTGATGCTCCTTCCAAAGGACGACCCATGGTCATCTATGATGGCCGGGCTTAGCATGTTCACCGATGATTTCATGATCGAACGACCCGATGATGCCCCGCCTCAGGAAAGAGATCGATCATGAAATACATGCTTGATACCAACATCATCATCTACCTGATCAACAGAAGATCGGAGAGTGCACTCAGGACCTTTTATCGCCACTCTCCCGAGGATATCTGCATCTCCGCCATAACTCCGGCCGAGCTGGAGTACGGCGTCTGCAACAGTTCCAGACCCGAACAGAACAGGCTGGCTCTCCTCACCTTTCTGTCAGCCATAACGGTATTGCCTTTTGACTCGAAGGCTTCAGTGGAGTACGGCACCATAAGACATGAGCTGCAAAAGCAAGGCACACCCATAGGAAACAATGACCTGCTCATAGCGTCCCACGCCAGATCTCTCGATCTTGCCCTGGTCACAAACAATACGAAGGAATTCACTCGCGTGCCGGATCTTAAGGTCAGCGATTGGTCAGTTCATTGATTCGCACTGCCCGTCGATGATCCCGACCAGTTTGTTAAGATACGCCCTGATAAGATGATTGCACTCTCTGTGCCTTATGTCTCTTTCGCCCCTTATTACGAGAAAGCCGCTGCCACACTCCGGATAGGCGGCGAATTCTCTTTCATCGAGGCCCGCCGCTCTTATATCCATAACCACAAGGCCCCTGTTCCAGTTAAGAGGCATCCTTATGGAAAAGGTCCCTCTGCTCCTGTCGAAGAGAACTTCCACATCGTATCCGTCGAGCTCGTAACATCGGAAGTTTGCAGCCTTCCTGTCCTGGGTGCCTTCTATAAGAAATCCATTTCTGCCGATCCTGATGTCCTTCACCGTAAGGAGCCTGTTCCCTGCTTTGACGGGAAAGCCCATTTCGTGCATGGCAGCGTGGAAATCGCATTTGTCGATGACTTTGAGAAGTCTTGAAAGCTGCTCCACATCGTCCCTGTTGTGAAGGAGGATCTTCTCCTCCAGAGCAGGATCCATAGTCCTCTCGTATTCTCTGTACAGGTAGACGCTCTCTTCCCCCGATATCTCATCGGTCCTGGACTGCCAGAGTCCCATGTAGGCCTCTACGGTCTTCTGCCTGAGGTTGGGCAGGAGCCGCTTCAAAGGCGAGTGATCCCTGACTACCCTATAAATATCCAGATCGTAAGGCGAGGGCATTTCTACACCTTCGTATCTTGAGGCCCTCTCATAGAGAAAAGGCATGTCGAACCTGGCGCCGTTGTATGTGACGACCACGTCCACGCCCTCCATCAGCTGGGCAAATGCCCTCAATGCTTCTTCCTCTTCACCTACATTCTCGGCAAAGACCTGGTGAAGTAGTCCCTCGCTCACATCGTATAGACCACCCAGGATGAACTCGTTCTTCCACCTGTCCAGTCCGGTGGTTTCTATATCCAGGATCCCTATCCTCAGCCCTCCGAAATATCCTTCGAACTGTCTGCCGACGGGGAGCCGCTCATCTGTCTTACAAACTATATGTTTCATGGATTGAGTATAACATATATCAGTAATATGATTCTGACGGTCCCTTGTATTCCTGGATCGTATTACCTCCGTCGACCACCAGGCTCTCTCCTGTTATATATGATGCTTCATCCGATGCGAGGAATACTATTGCATTTGCAACTTCTCCGGCATCTGCACTTCTGCCCAGGGGCGTGTTCTCTCCCCCGACAGCCTCTTCTGCCGTTTGAGATGCTGTCTCGATCCATCCCGGAAGTACATTGTTTATCGTTATTCCATACTTGCCCACCTCTATTGCGATGGCACGGCTCATTCCGATAACACCGGCTTTGGCAGCACTGTATGCAGCCTCCCCTGGATTGCTTACAACCGGACCTGTGACCGAAGACACATTCACTATTCTGCCGTAACCATCGTTTATCATGAGCGGTATCACTTCCTTTGTGACATTGAAAGTAATGTTCAGATTTCTGTTGATCGATGTGTCCCAGCTCTCGTAAGTCATGTGGCGTATTTCCGAGAAATCCTCTTCACCACCCACCTGGACCATACCGGCATTATTGACCAACACATGGATGCTACCGAAGTCGGATACGACTTTGCTGATCAGATCACGCACCTGATCCCTGTCCATCAGATCCGCTATGTATCCCTTCGCCTCCGCGCCTTCGGCTCTTAATTCCTCAGCACGTTCATATATCCTGTCCGTAGTTGCAACGAGCGCTGTTTTCGCACCAAGTGCCGACATGATCTTCGCTGTAGCGAAGCCAATCCCACTGGGACTTCCCGCTCCTGTTATCAGACAGATCCTGTTTCGATAATCAACAAATCCGGTTTTCATCTTTCCTCTCCTTGACATGAAATCAAACCTTCCATAAAAAACCTCTTTATTATTCTATCTGTTATATGTCCCTACCTCAGCCAGTTCTCCAATACAATCATCCCATCCTCTTATGAGTCTGTCGATATCTTCATTCGAAGTCACGGGTGATACCAGCATCATGTTGTGGAACGGTGTGATAACGATTCCTCTGTTATGTAGATATAGATGTGCATAGTACATAAGGTCCCAATCGAAGTTGTCTTTGGCATGTGTCCCATTCACAGGCGAATCCGGCATGAACTGAAGCTCGCATCTTGCTCCCGAACGTGTCAGGGACCAGGGCACATTATGCTTCTTCAGGACCTCATCGAGCCCATCCGCCAGTCTCTTCAGTCCGGCAAACATCTTCTCGAAGGCTTCTTCCGTTGCGACTTCTGCCAGCTGTGTCCTCATGCACGCTATGGCAAACTGATTGGCCGCCAGAGTTCCACCGATACCCATCGGATCGGAAACGCCTCCGTTCCCGTACATCTCAGCGATCTTATCTGTAACTTCCTTGGTAAATCCATAAACGGCAATTGGAACGCCACCGGCGATGGATTTTCCCAGAGTCACGAAATCCGGTTTGAGACCCCATGCTCTTGTACAACCACCATATCCATTTGAGAGCGTATGTGTCTCATCGATAATCATGTATGAACCATACTTATCGCATAATTTCCTCACCCCGTCGAGATACCCCTCATCGGGAAGCACCATACCACAGTTTGTCATTACAGGTTCGAGCAGTACAGCCGCAACATCCTCATGGGCCAGTTCTTTCTCCATAGCTTCAAGATCGTTGAACTCAACCACCCTTGTCAGCTGATCCTTGGGTAGTCCCGGGTTCGAATCGAATTCGGATCTTAGACAGAGCTTGCCGTCCTCACCTATATGGGGCAGAGTCTCATCGAGGCTTCCGTGATAACACTCCTGCATTACGAGGATCTTGGGTCTGCCCGTAAGAGTCCTTGCGTTACGAATAACATATCTGTTGGCTTCCGTCGCAGTCATGGCGACCTGCCAGGTGGGAAGTCCAAATCTTTTGCTCAGCTCCTTTCCGATCTCAAGAGCATCCAGTGTGGGCATCATTGTAGTTATTCCCTTGTACGCCCTGTCTGCTATAGTCCTGGCCGTAGGATCCGGGGAATGTCCGAACATAGCTCCGGTATCGCCCAGACAGAAATCGACGTATTCGTTTCCATCTATATCCCAGCATCTGGCATCCTTTGCCTTTTCAAGAAAAACCGGGTGTTCCAATCCCCAATCGGCCATCCAGGGCATGGGCACCCCGTCGAGAAGATTCTCATGCGCTATGTCGAAGGCTTCCTTGCTCTTTGGAGTCCTCTCCATGAAAAGTTTCGTTTCTCTCTCTTTCAATCCGGCAAGCTCCTCGTCGGTCACCAGTCTATATGGACTCTTTTTATCCGTGATCATTTTTTACCTCTTTTCTTTATCAGCACAAGCATTGTCTCTATCGACATTTATTATGAGCAAAAATAGTGCCAAGATGTAAAGGCAACGAACATGCGATAATTTCCTTCGACTTTGTCTTATTTGACAATAATATGCTGTCATATTTGACAAAGATTTTCAGTTATGATAATAATCAGATCGTCAGGAGGTGTGCAACATGACTTTGAACATGATAAAGGACACGGTGCAACAGGCAGCTTCCGCAATCACTGCTGCTTTGGAATTGGAAACGGAGATCGTTGACGAAAACCTCATGATAGTCGGCGGGACCGGAAGATACACGAAAAAAATCGGAACCTATGAAGAAGATGGCAATCTGGACGGTGACCTTTTTTATGCCATGTGTATAAAAAACAATCACGAGTATGTCTGCTTTGATCCTGTAAACGATCCGCGCTATGGACCTACTGAGGATGAGCAGGCCGAGATATGCTGCCCAATCCAATTAGATGGCAAAGCCATCGGACTAATCGGACTCATCGCCTTCAACGAGACTCAGAAAGAACTCATAATGAGCAAAATCAATGAGCTGACACGCTTCCTGAGAAGTATGGCTGAGCTCATTTCAGGCAAGTATTCTGCCGAGCTCAACAACATGGATCTTCAGGATAAGATAGAATCCCTCCTTCCCGATGTCAGCAACACCTCTTTTGACAATATTATAGGCAAAAGTTCAGCCATGATGCTGGTCAAACAGCGCGCAATGCAGATATCCTCGAGCGATTCATCTGTTCTAATAACCGGAGAGAGCGGAACGGGTAAAGATCTTCTGGCTCGAGCTATCCACTCCGAAAGTCCCCGAAGCAAGAAGCCTTTCATCAGCATCAACTGCGCAGCCATTCCCGAGACTCTTCTGGAGAGCGAACTCTTCGGCTACAAGGAGGGTTCATTCACAGGCGCAGGCAAAGGCGGTAAGATGGGTAAATTCCAGCTTGCTGACGGGGGGACAGTTTTTCTGGACGAGATCGGAGATATGCCACTGCATCTTCAGGGCAAACTTCTGACAGCATTGCAAAACCACCAGATCGATCCCATCGGATCATCAGCGCCTGTGGATATCGATGTCCGAGTGATTTCCGCAACTAATAAACCACTCGAAAAAATGGTCGAGGACAAGCTCTTCAGAGAAGATCTTTATTTCAGACTGAATGTTATCCCGATCCATATACCTGCGTTCAGAGACAGGCCTGAAGATATCGAGATGCTGCTTTCCTACGTCATCGACAAATGCTCTTCACAGCTCGGCAAACCAGTCACCCGTATGGACGAATCAGCGAAGAAACTTCTCACCAGTTATTCCTGGCCGGGAAATATCAGAGAAATGGAGAACGTAATCGAATATGCGATAAACATGGCTGGTTCCAGCACTATACATCTACCTGACCTTCCGGACCGACTCATTGGTGCTACCGTCGAAACTCCACGATTACCCACTGGCGCAATTCTCTCAACGGGAACTTTGAAGGAGCAACTTGCGATGACCGAAAAGAGCATCATTTCTGCTGCGATAGATCATTATGGCGATTCGCTCGAGGGAAAACGACAGGCCGCAAAAGCTCTGGGCATAAGTGAATCCACACTGTACAGAAGGCTTCGAAGCCACACGACACAGCGGTAACCCCGAAGCAGTTTGGATTGTCTTATGCAAAACAAAAGAGACCCGGGTGGTCTCTCTTGCTAAAAGGGGTATTGGGATTAGAGATTAATGAGGTTATCAGGGGGATAACCACACCCCCATTATATTTGAAACTTATTGAAATTGCAAGGATTTTTGTCGACATCGACCTCTGAGGTCACCTGAGCAGATCCGGTTCCACATGGATCACCTTACCTCCCGGAGGTTCTATTTTCTCCTCCCCGTATATCATCCATATGGCATCCAGAGGCTCCTTCGGGAGGGGCGCCTCTCCGTCGGTGAAGATTATTCTGTTATCGACTCTCATGCTGAATGCGTTGACAGCGGCTTCAAGATCTGTGCCTCCGCCGCCTTCCAGCACCATTTCATCTATATCCTCAGGTGTCCTGATGTCCTGAAAGCCATAGAATCTGGTATCGAAGCAGCCTATCTTCAACTTGGAATGTCGGAGGATGTTCTTACATTCTCTAAGGAAGTTCCTGAGCAGTTCCTCATCCACGGACCAGCTGGTGTCCACGACTATCTCGGTCTCGGGAGTAGGTATCTCTTCGAGGGCCGGTCTGACCAGGCCTTCCTCTATCACCGCATTGGTATAGGTCCAGTCCACTCCCTGTCTTATTGTTTCTCTCAGTATCATCCGCCAGTCTATGAGCGGTTCTCTCCTCCCCACTCTGTCTACACGGCGCCTGTCCTGATCTATCACGCTCTCGCCGGCACTGGACACCTTTCTTGCGAAGAGGGCCATTTCATCCTCGTCATCGCCATCATCTCCTTCATCTCTGTCATCCGTTGCCTTTGCTTCCGGCGGCACTTCATCTTCATCCATCTCTTCTGCAAGTTCCTTTATCTTTTCCAGTTCCTCCATGAGTTTCTTCTGACGCTCTTCGTCTTCACGATCCATTTCTTCCGCAGCATCTTCCCAGAGGCTGTGGTCATTGCTGCCATCGTCCCTGCCGGGATCACCGGATCCCGATCCCGGGGCGGCTTCGGAAGGAGCCATATTTCCTTCGATCAGCTCGATGGCAAGTTTATGCTCCAGCAGCTCTTCGTAGTACTGTTCCGCGCTCAGCCCGGTCGCTTCCGGCCAGTCGATGGAGCCCTCAGGAAGGGGAAGTCCATCACCTTTCAGCAGCTGATTGATCACCGCATCCGTAGCGTTGTTCCAGATCTCTCTGTCTCTGCCTCTGCTCCTTCCTATGTGATCAAAGGCAATGTGGCATGTCTCGTGGGCTACATAAAAGAGCTGCTCCCCAGGAGCCAGCGCCGAGAAAAAATCAGGACTGTAGTAAAGGATCTTCCCGTCGGTGGATGTTGTTCTCACGTCATCGGAAGCCTTCCATTCCAGTCCTGATACCAGCCCGCCGAACCAGGGATACTTTCTGATCAATTGCGTTTTGAGTCTGTCTATATCGAAGGCCATCACTTTGTCCTTATGGAATCGAATATGGCGACGAATTCATTGCCAAGTTTTTCGACGAATCCTCTGACAGCTTCTGCCTCTTCTTCCGTCGCCTGAGTCAGTCCCATGACCGTGGCATACCGCTGAGAAGTATCGAGGGCATCGATCTCCCTCTGTGAATATTCTCCATCCAGGACCCGCTCAAGAGTAATTACCGGCTGCTCGCAGAATCTGACGAATTCCTCGGTAATGTCCTCACCTATAAGGGCTCTTAACATCTCCGGCTGTCCGGTCCTGTACAGCATCCTGGAAGCCATCTCCCACTTTCTCGGATCGGCGTTAGGTCTTTCTCCGTCGTATCTGCTTCTAAGAGTCTCTCCATCCTTATATGCTATATATGCATATATAGCCGGGTGGATGTCGTTGTCCCTTGCCCACTTCAGCCATTTGTCCGTAGTGGTGTTGATATATACATGTGCGAATCTGTTGAAAAAGGGAGCAGCGATCTGGTTTGCCGCCAGCGAATCCTGCATGTCGTTACCTGCAGCCACGACCCTGGCGTTATCAGGCAGTTTCCACAGTCCATTCACCTCACGGTCCAGAACGATATTGAAAGCCATTCCCTGTATGCTTGGAAGAGCGTTGTTGATCTCGTCGAAGAAGACTACGTGCAGCCTGTCCGGTTCTGCCTCACACTTGGCCTTTACCTTCTTGAACCATGTCGGCGGTATATCGATCATCTCTCCCGTCGCCTGATTGTACACACTTCTTCCGTTAAGACTGTCAGGAGTCGCATTTCTCAGATAGATTATCTCGCAGGTGGGATCTATCTGTTTTACTCTTGCACTCTTGCCCTCTGAGGACGGTCCGTGAAGGAACACCGCCACATTGCTCTCGATGGCTCCCCTTATGATATCTTCCTCCGTCACGTGGCCGAATCTGAAGCCATAGGGGTTCCTTCTGTCTTCTGCTTCCTTCATCTGTCTCATCCGCGCCTTCTTCTCCTCTTCCGTCTCCTCTTTGATCTTACCCGGTATAAGTTCTCCGATAAAACTGTCGTTTAGATATCTGCAGAGTCCGGTCTCGGCAAAATCCCCCTCATAAAAACTGCCGCATCCCATTGTGACTCCATAGAGCAGTATCCTCCTGCTGACCATGATCCTCAGGCCATCATCCAGGATCCACTCCACCGGGGAGACCTCTATCCAGAGCCCCTGCTCCACCCTGATGTACCTGCCCCCATCGTATTCATACTCCTCATACAGCCCCTGATATATCTTACCTGTCTTCCTCAGGGATCCGGCATGACACTCCCTTTCGAGTATGGACATGGTCTCCCTGTCTGTCTCATTCTGGGGATACTCCCCCATCCTGACCACGGTCTGGCCGTATATGTCCTCGAATGTCTCCAGCTCAACATCGGAGATCTCGTCGAGAAAAGCCGCCGGTCTGATACCACAAAGCCCATCGGCATAGATGACGCCTTTTTTGCCGTCGGGCCCTACGACCCCCACATCGCCATATCCGGCCCTGCTGCATAGCATCCACTTTCCTGCGCCGTCTTCGTCAGTCTCCGCTCCCAGAGCTCTGGCAAAATCCGATGCAAAGGCAATGGTTCCTTCTTTGTCTATCATCTGAAGTTTCCCATCTCCGAATACATTTCCTTCTTCGAGAAGGGTCACTTTCAATTTCAGGATGTTCTGATCCATGTTCCTCACGCCCCACAAAGGCAATAGCATGCTGTTACAAATCCTTAGAACAGTATACACGTTTTGCCTCTCAAATGGTGAAATAACGGTATATATTCCTCTTGTTATTTGACGATACTCTCCCAAGTTGCTACAATCATCTCACAGTATTTGAAAATGGAGGATTCGTTATGAAGATCGCAGTCGTGGACGGACAGGGCGGCGGCATAGGTCGCGCAATAGTCGAAAGAGTAAAAAAGGAGTTCCCGGAACTTACCGTTACGGCTCTTGGCACAAACTCAACTGCAACCGGGCAGATGATGAAAGCCGGTGCCGATGAGGGTGCGACAGGCGAAAACGCCATTGTCCACAACATGCAGCACGTGGATATAGTCATGGGGGTCATCGGCATCCTCAGCGCCAACTCCATGATGGGAGAGCTTTCTCCGGCCATGGTCAACGCCATCGGCGGAAGTCACACCATGAAGATACTCCTTCCCATAAACCGCTGCCACATCCATGTAGTCAGCGTCGAGGACGCTCCCCTCTCAGTCCACCTGGACAACGCCATCATCGCCCTCCGCGAATACATCGAGGATGACAAGTAGGCGAAGTTGGGACGACGTCGAACATGACAAGTAGGCGAAGTTAAGCGAGATCGGCGAGGATGAACTCGCGACTCCGCAGGAGCTGAGACAGACGCACACGAAACGAATAAAGAGAATAGAGAAATCCCGAGCACTGTTTGAGCGGTACGACCGCGAGTTTGCTCGGGATTCTATTCTCTATGAGTGAGTGTTGCGCTCTGTCAGCGACGAGGACTTAGCGAAGTCATCCTCGCCGATCTCGCATATCTGCAACCTACTTCATCTCTTCCTTGATTGCACCTTCCATGATGTCCAGTCCTGCATTCAGCTGCTCGTCCGTTACGCACAGGGGGCAGAGGAAGCGGATGACATTGTTGTAGGTACCTGCTGCTTCAAGAAGCAGACCCTTGTTCATAGCGTTCTGGACGATGCGTCCGACGATGTCGGCATCCGGCTCCTTGGTGGCCTTGTCCTTGACGAACTCGACGCCCATCATTGCGCCCGTACCTCTTACATCACCGATGCAGTCGTACTTTTCCTTCCACTCGTTGAACTTGCCCATGGCAACGTCTGCGATGTGGAGTGCCTTTGCGGGATAGTCATCTCTCTCCATGACTTCGATGACCTTGAGCGCTGATGCTGCTGACATTGCATTTGCACCGAAGGTACCACCGATGGTTCCGCCTGTTACAGCGTCCATGATCTCTGCACTTGCAGTTACTGCGGACAGAGGCATACCTGCTGCGATGGACTTGGCTGTCGTCATGATGTCAGGTGCGCAACCTGCATCTGCGTAGTACTGTGATGCGAACATCTTGCCGGATCTTGCCCAGCCGCACTGTACTTCGTCGCATACCATCATGATACCGTGCTCATCGCAGATCTTGCGGACTGCCTTGACCCACTCCAGAGGTGCGGGGATGAATCCGCCTTCGCCCTGTACAGGCTCGAATACGATAGCTGCGCAGGAGTCATAAGGTGTTGCCTCGATGAAGACTTCCTCCAGCTTACCGATGTAGTACTTGACGGCCTCTTCTTCGCTCATGCCGCCGGGTGCTCTGTAGAGGTTGGGGAACTCTGCTCTGTAGACACCGTCGGGGAAGGGACCCATGCCAATGGCATATGCCTTCTTGGCTGTCATGGTCATGGTCAGAGTCGTCCTGCCGTGGAATGCGCCGGTGAATACGATGATGTTCGGTCTGCCGGTGTAGCTCCTTGCGATCTTGACAGCGTTCTCATCAGCTTCAGAACCGGAGCATACGAACATGGACTTTTTCTTGTCTCCCTTGACGGGAACGATCCTGTTCAGCTCTTCGGCCAGCTTGATGTAGCTTTCGTGAGTCGTGATATTGAACATGGAGTGGAAGAACTTGTCTGCCTGCTCCTTGACTGCCTCGACGCACTCGGGGCAGCTGTAGCCGATGTTCAGTACGCCGACGCCGCCTACCCAGTCGAGGAATATGTTTCCGTCAACATCCTGGAACATTGCGCCTTCGCCCTTTTCGATAACTGCCTTGTAGGCTGTGCCGATACCGTTGGGCACTGCTTCCGCTCTTCTGTCCAGGATCGCCTTTGCCTTGGGGCCTGGCAGCGGTGTCACGATCTTAGGTAATGCTTCTCTTAACATTTCTTACCTCCTTGAAAGTAATATCTTACGATGCTCTTATGAGCATAAATGACCGTCATTATTTTAACATACGCTTTGAAAGGTGCGTATACTAAATTTGCTGTTTTTCCCTAATTTAGTGGTGCTTTTTCTTTGCCTTTTTCCTTTTGCCTTTGCTCTGGTCTTCCGGTTCTTCCTTCCGGTTCTTTTCCCTCTCTTCTCTTTCCCTGGCGGCAGCGATGTTTGCCCTGTCTGTGCTGGTGAGCTCTATGTTCTCGCTTTCATCGCTTCCCTCCGTGAGGATGCTGCCGAGAAGTACCGTTGACTTTTCAAGCTCCAGTATGGCGTTGTTTATCCTCGCCATCTTCTCGGGCGGGGTATCGGCAGTGACAGCCAGATCCGTGTTGTAGATAATATCCTCGAGACGTCTTCTGATATCGAAGAGAGTGTGTCTTGAATCGTTGATCTTCTTCTCGTCTATGACCTCGGCCATGGCTTCTTCCATGCCCGTCATCTCACCTGTACCGGGCTCGAGCTCATACTCGGCGTTGGCATTCACTACGACCACATCGTATCCGAGTTTTTCCTTGATGGCAGAGGCGAGGTCGATCTTGGCCTGAGGTTCACCGTGTACCAGGAAAACTTCCTTGGGTGCCTGCTGGAATCCGCCTATCCATGCCATGAGACCGTCCTTGTCCGCATGGCCCGAAAATCCCTCGAGGTTGTGGACCTGGGCCTTGACCTGGACTTTTTCGCCGAAGAGAGTTACTTCCTCTGCACCGTCCACGATAAGTCTTCCCAGAGTGCCTTCTCCCTGATAACCTACGAATACGATGCTGGATTTCTCGTTCCAGAGATTATGCTTAAGATGATGTCTTATCCTGCCTGCTTCACACATGCCGCTTGCGGAGATTATCACCTTTGGCTCGGAATCGATGTTCAGCCACTGGGACTCTTCGCTGGTCCTGGTGAACTTAAGATTTTCGAATTCCAGAGGATTGTCTCCCTTGCTGATGTAGTCCTTGGCCTGCTCATCGAATACCTGAGCGTTGTTCTTGAATGCCTCCGTGGCGTTGTGAGCCATGGGACTGTCCACATAGATCTTCAGGTCCTTAAAAGCCTGCCTGTATTCCGAGTCGCTGTCGATGACCCTGTTCAGTTCATATATGAGTTCCTGGGTCCTGCCCACCGCAAAGGACGGTATGATGGTATTGCCGCCTCTAAGAGCCGTATCCCTGATTATATCCATCAGCTTCTTTACGTCCATAGCGTTCTCCGTATGGAGGCGATTGCCGTAGGTTGATTCCATTATGACGTAGTCGGCTTTTTTGATTATGGTAGGATCCCTGAGTATTGGTCTGTCCATGACACCAAGGTCTCCGGAGAAAACGATCTTGGATACGTTCTCGCCCTCCCTGACCCAGATCTCCGTTATTGCCGATCCCAGGATGTGTCCGGCATCGTTGAAAACGATCCTGATCTGATCGTTGAGTTCAATGAGCTGATCGTAGAGGACCGGCTTCACCAGCTTCAGAGCATCCTCTGCATCCTTTGCCGTATAGAGGGCCTCCACCATGGGCCTTCCGGCTCGTTCGTTTCTCCTGTTCTGCCACTCGGCCTCCTTCTCGTGGATGTATGCGCTATCCTTGAGCATGATGTCCAGAAGATCGGCTGTAGCATCGGTGCAGTAGATCTCACCCTTGAAGCCCCGCTTCACAAGGAGGGGTATCCTTCCGCAGTGATCGATATGAGCGTGACTGAGCACCACATACTCGATCTGGGCCGGATCGAAGGGGAACTCTTCATAGTTCAGTTCATCCTGAGCCTTGCCGCCCTGAAACTGTCCGCAGTCCAGCAGCACTTTGTGCTCGCCTGTGGTGATCAGATGACATGATCCTGTCACGCCTGTTGTTGCTCCGCAAAAATGGATCTTCATATATTGTCCTCCACCTTCCTGTTGTCTTTGATTATCTGTTATTGTTGCTGGCCGACGTATCCTTGAGTATGACGTCGTGGGTTCCGCCTTCCACTATGCTGGTGGCGGACACCAGAGTTATCTTCGCATTCTTCTGCAGCTCTTCAATAGTCAGAGCCCCGCAGTTGCACATGGTCGACTTGACCTTTAGCAGTGACTGACGGACATTGTCGCTCAGAGGACCTGCATAGGGCACATATGAGTCCACGCCCTCCTCGAACTTCATTCCCGAGTCGCCGCCAAGATCGTATCTCTGCCAGTTCCTTGCCCTGGCTGAACCTTCGCCCCAGTACTCCTTCACGTAGGTACCGTTCACATTGAGTCTGTTGGTCGGGGATTCATCGAACCGGGAGAAGTATCTTCCAAGCATGAGGAAATCCGCACCCATAGCCAGGGCCAGGGTCATGTGATAGTCATAGACTATACCACCGTCGGAACAGATCGGGATGTAGATACCGGTCTCTTCGAAATACTCATCTCTTGCCTTTGCCACATCGATGACCGCAGAAGCCTGACCCCTTCCGATGCCCTTCTGCTCACGGGTTATGCATATCGAACCGCCGCCGATACCGATCTTGACAAAGTCGGCACCTGCCTCAGCCAGGAACCTGAAACCCTCCCTGTCAACTACGTTTCCTGCGCCGATCTTGACCTCGTCTCCGTATTTTTTTCTCACAAAGTCAAGGGTCTTCTCCTGCCACTGTGAGTATCCTTCCGATGAATCTATGCAGAGAACGTCGGCGCCGGCTTCGACGAGAGCCGGGATCCTCTCCTCGTAGTCTCTGGTGTTTACGCCTGCTCCAACGACGTATCTCTTGTTTTCGTCAAGGAGCTCGTCCATGTATTCCTTATGAGTATCGTAGTCCTTTCGGAATACGAAGTATGCAAGTCTCTGATTGTCGTCTACTACGGGAAGGGCATTGAGCTTGTGATTCCAAAGCATATCGTTGGCCTCGCTCAGGGTTATTCCTTCCCTGGCCACAACCAGCTTCTCGTAGGGAGTCATGAATTCGCAGACCCTGGTCTCCGGATCCATGCGGCTCACTCTATAGTCGCGGCTGGTGACCATACCGACCATTTTTCCCTCGGCAGTCCCGTCCTCGGTGACAGCCGTAGTCGAATGTCCGGTACTCTCCTTCAGCTGAAGAAGCTCCCTCAGTGTCTGATCCGGTCTGATATTGGTGTTGCTCTTTACGAAGCCCGCCTTATGATCCTTGACACGTTTGACCATGGCCGCCTGACTCTCCACAGGCTGTGATCCGAAGATGAAGGATATTCCGCCCTCCTTGGCAAGAGCGATAGCGAGCCTGTCTCCCGATACCGCCTGCATGATGGCTGATGTCATGGGAATGTTCATGCTCAGCGGCGATTCTTCACCTTTTCTGAACTTGACCACAGGTGTCCTTAGAGACACATTGTCGACCCTGCACTTCTCGGAAGAATACCCTGGAACAAGTAGATATTCACTGAATGTTCTCGATGGTTCGTCGTAGTAATGAGCCATAGTTGTCGATTCCTTTCCTATGTTTATTCGTGCTCGGCAAGATACGCTGCCGCTTCGTCCATATCCTCTTCTCCGAAGACCTTGAAGCCCGCTTCCCTCAGCATCTCAACAGCCAGACCCTGACCCGGTATGATGGTGTCAGTGAATGTTCCGTCGTAGATCTCCCTGCTTCCGCAGGATGGGCTGTGCTGCTTCATTATGCAAAAAAGAACGTTCTCCTCCTTCGCCAGCCTGAGCGCTTCTTTCGCTCCTATGGTGAATTCGTCGGTCACGTCCTGTCCTGCTTTGTTGACTATCCTGTCTCCCTGTCTCTGGGCATCGGGTCTGGGAGTTGCCAGACCTCCGAACACCTCGGGGCAAATGGGGATCAGTCTTCCCTCTTCCTTCCACTTAACAAAAAGAGGATGAGTCTCAGGCACTTCTCCACCATCATAACGCACGACTCTTCCTCCATAAAGGCATTCGCTCACAAGTATCTTTCTCAATGCGGAGGACCTCCTCTCTCATCTCACCCGTCCCAGACGGGATAGCCTTTGTCTATTGTTATTATTCTACACCATTGTACCCGTCCTTGCACGGACTATTTCCGGATCAATATGTTATAATCTGATCATGAAAGCACTGATCGCCATGAGCGGTGGCGTGGATTCAAGCGTAGCCGCCATGCTTACACAGAAAAATGGATACGAGTGCGTTGGATGCACCATGGAACTCTTCGATGCAGGCTGTCCGGATCCGACCGATTCCGATATGCCGGCAGGTTCCGATGCGGCGGCCGTTGCAGAGAGCCTGGGCATACCCTTTTATTCCTTCGATATGCGGGATGATTTCAGAGCTAACGTCATAGACGACTTCATCTGTAAGTATGCGGCCGGGAGGACTCCCAACCCGTGCATCGTCTGCAACAGGACCATGAAGTTCGGAGCTCTTCTTGAAAAGGCAACGGAACTTGGCTGCGAAAAGATCGTAACGGGCCACTATGCCCGCATCGCCATGGATGAGGATACGGGGCTCTACACCCTGAGCAAAGCTAAAGACCTCTCCAAGGATCAGAGCTACGTCCTCTATCACCTGTCCCAGGAGCAGCTTTCACGTATACTCCTTCCTCTCGGAGAGTACACCAAGGATGAGGCAAGAAAGTTGGCTGCCGAGGCAGGCTTCACCAATGCCGACAGACCCGAGAGCCAGGATATATGCTTCGTCCCCGAGGGAGACTATGCATCGGTGATAGAGGAATATGCAGGCATAGAATTTCCGCCCGGAGATTTCGTGGATCTCGAAGGAAATGTCATGGGTACCCACAAGGGAATAATCAATTACACCATAGGCCAGCACAAGAGACTGGGCCAGGCCTTCGGCGTGCCCAGGTATGTCTGCAGAATAGATGGGGAAACCAACAGGATAACCCTGGGCGGACCCGACGATGTGTTCTCATCGGAGGCCAGCCTCAGAGACTGCACTATGATCGACGGCAGCATCCCAGAAGGCGAATTCCGCTGCAGCGTCAGGCTAAGATATAAACAGCAGGAGCAGCCGGCAACGGTCAGGATGCTGTCATCCGAGGCCAGAGTCCTATTCGACGAACCTCAGCGTGCGATAACTCCCGGTCAGGCTGCTGTATTCTACGATGGGGACAGGGTCCTCGGCGGCGGGACTATCATCTGATCAGACCTTTTGGGCCGGTCATCTCCTGACGTCACCTATGTCCGTTACTATACGGTAACCCGCTTCAGCCACTTCTCTCTTAAGATCTTCAAGCCCCTCGCCCGATTCCAGGCCGGTGGCTTTTTTATTGTTGTAGATGCTGTATTTTTCCCTGCAGTCAGCCGGAGAAAGATTGGGCATTATTACGTTTGCACCGGCTTTGAGTCCCCTGCTCCTTCCATCGGGAGATATGCTTGCCAGAGCCGTCGTCGAAGGGATCAGCGCATAGGGAAACAGTATCCTGCACAGAGCCACCATCCTGAGGGTCATATCCATGGTCCCGTCCGGATGATCACCAAGGGGTGTGTCTACGTGGTGCATGAATGGTCCGATGCCTATCATGTCCGGTCCCAGTTCCTCCATGAAACGGATATCTTCGATGAGATGTTCTGTTTTCTGATAGGGCGCACCCACCATGAGTCCTGCTCCCACCTGGAATCCAATATCCTTTATATCCCGGAGGCACCGCTTGCGCACCTCAAGCCTCATCTCTTCCGGATGGAGCTTTTCGTAGAGTTCTGCCGAAGCCGCCTCATGACGGAGAAGATATCTTCTCGCTCCGGCATCGTAGAGCCGCTTATAACTCTCCCGGCTCCTCTCACCCATGGACAGGGTCACGGCACAGTCGGAGAAACTGCTGCAGATAGCTTCCACTATGGAGCACAGTACCTCATCGGTATAAAAAGGATCTTCCCCTCCCTGTAGGACGAAGGTTCGAAATCCCATCTCGTATCCCTTCCTGCAGCATTCCAGCACCGTCTCTTCATCGAGTCTGTATCGCTTAAGTTTTCCGTTGCCTTTGCGGATACCACAATAATAGCAGTCGTTCCTGCACCAGTTGGTCAGCTCTATGAGTCCTCGGATGAACACCTCATCGCCATAGTTTTCCCGTCGGATCCTGTCGGCCTCGGAAAACAGGGCGGCATCGTCTTCACCTCGAAGGATATCTGTTATCCTGCGATCGTCCAGCATGGATCAGTTCTTGAATGAATGTACCGGCGCCGGTATGCGTCCGCCTCTCTCGATGAATCTTCTGCATCCGGTATCGTTGACCGCCATGACCGGAGCCGATCCGAAGAGACCTCCCCAGTCCACTGTATCTCCCACCTTCATGCCGTATACGGGTATCACTCTTACGGCAGTGGTCTTATTGTTTATGACGCCAATGGCCGCCTCGTCGGCGATCATGGCAGATATGGTCTCCTCGGGAGTATCTCCCGGGATCGCTATCATGTCCAGACCCACAGAACATACGCTGGTCATGGCCTCCAGTTTATCGAATGTAAGGCAGCCCTCTTCCACAGACCTGATCATGCGCTCATCTTCACTTACGGGGATGAAAGCTCCAGACAAACCTCCCACATTTCCCGAGGCCATTATGCCGCCCTTTTTCACCGCATCCGTAAGCATGGCAAGAGCCGCCGTACTGCCGTGTGCGCCACATCTGTCCAGTCCCATGACTTCCAGTATCTCGGCTACGCTATCGCCTACGGCAGGCGTGGGAGCAAGGGATAGATCCAGTATGCCAAAGGGCACGCCGAGGCGCGAGCTTACTTCTCTTCCTATGAGCTGCCCTGCCCTGGTGATCTTGAAGGCAGTCTGTTTTATGACCCCGGCTATCTCGTCAAGTGTCGCTCCATCCATTCCCTCAAGAGCTGTTCTGACTACTCCGGGGCCGCTGACGCCTACATTTATCACTGCATCCGGCTCTCCCACTCCGTGAAATGCTCCCGCCATGAACGGGTTGTCCTCCACTGCGTTGGCAAAGGCAACGAATTTGGCGCAGCCGAAGCTGCCCTTATCCCTTGTCAGAGAGGCCGTCTCCTTTATCAGATGGCCCATCCTGGCAACGGCATCCATATTTATCCCCGACTTCGTGGTCCCCAGATTGATGCTGGAGCACATGTTGTCTGTCTCGGCAAGAGCCTGAGGCACCGCCTCGATAAAGGATTCCTCCGCGGTTGTACATCCCTTGTGTACCAGAGCCGAGAATCCTCCTATGATATCCACTCCGACGGCCTTCGCCGCGTCATCCATCGCCTTTGCATAGAGGAGCCACTCCTCAGTGGAGCCGGCACCGGCAAGGGCTATGGGTGTGACCGATATCCTCTTGTTCACTATTTCGATGCCGTATTCGTCGCCAACGGAGTCGGCGACGGAGACCAGATCCCTGGCCATCCCCGTTATCTTGTCGTAGACTGCCGCTGAAGCGACCTTGTGATCCCTCCCAAAGCAATCCATCAGAGATATACCCATAGTCGTGGTCCTGATATCCAGGTGCTCCTTCTCAAGCATGTTTATGGTATCGAGAACATCTTTGTATATGGTCATTTCATCCTCCATTGAAACAGGCCCCGGTCTCTGCCGGGGTCCTGTATCATATCTTGTGCATCGTATCGAAGATCTCTTCCTTCTGGATCCTGATGGACAGGCCTCTTTCCCGGCCCATTTCCTCCAGAGCGGTCTGGAGTTCCTTGAACCCGGTCCTGGTCTCGTCGATCTTCACCAGCATGAGCATCGTGAAATATTCCTGCATTATGGTCTGCGTCACGTCTTCGATATTGACGCCCTGTTCGCTGAGGATCTTCGAGACATTGTACATGATCCCTACCTGATCCTTGCCTATGACCGTTATTATGGCTTTCATTATCTATTCCTTTTCTATCCTTCCTGAAACGATCCATGGAGCAGGCTCTCTCTCGAACACACCCGAGGGGCTCAGTCTGTCTATACCGACCCTGATCACCTCTGCATCCTTGATACCCTTCTCCTCGAAGAGATCCCTGAGGCGTCCGGCCTCGGCGAAATCCAGAGTGTATACCACCAGGATGATATTGGGATTGATCTTCATAAGGTGATCGATCTCCTGATTCAGAGATGCTGAAGCTACTATGAATGCGATGTCAGGAGCAGGCATATCCTTCATGCTGTCCTCATCGATCCTGTCCAGTATCTTCACGTTGCGAAGGTCGTAGAATTCGATGTTTTCCTCGAGCGCGTCTCTCTGCTTGCTGTTGTATTCCACGGCTATGACCGTGCCTTCACTTGCGTGAAAAGCCGCGTCCACCGCGATGACCTCACCTCCGACTACGCAGATAGTATCTTCGGCGTCTATCCTCATCTTACTGAGGATTATGTTCCTTATCTCGCCTCCTACCTGCTTGGATGTGAGTCGCTGGGTCACGTCCCCAAGGCCGCTCTTGTTTGTGCTGACCGCATTGGGATTGACCACCAGCATTCCGGCCGAAGCATTGATTCCGCGATCGATCATGAACCTGACATCGTCGTGCTTGATCTCACCTACAGGTTCAGAACCCTCGTTGTACCACACTTCACAGTCTCCAAGTCCCGCATTCCACATGCGGTAGAAAACTTCTGTGTCTCCCGCCTCCATAAAGGCGAGGACCGCCTTGTGGGACTCCACCGTTGGGATGATGTTCATGTTCTTCTTGGTAACATCCATCATCTTGATCTGCTCAAGGTCTATAGGTGTGTTCTCAGCGTAGTACTGGAGCCACTTCAATATGACATCGTTTGTAAAGAGTTCCTGTTTACTCATGGTTTGTCTCCCGATCGCCAGTTGAAAGGACAATTACATCATCGAAAGCAGTGACTGGATCAGTTCTGTACCGTTCATGCTCTGATCCTGTTCCGGCTTGCTGGCTCCGCCTCCCAGAAGAGATCCGAGAAGTCCGCCGCCTGCAGACTGTCCTCCGCCAAGGAGGGATCCGAACAGGCTTCCGGCTCCGCCGCCACCTGCGGCACCACCCATAAGAGCCATGATATCTGTCATATCGAATCCGTCAGAAAGGTCTACCCCGGATGACTGCTGTGTGGATGCAGCTGTTGTCGCCGCAGAGAGACCGCTCAGGATCGAAGGCGAAATGTTGCCCAGGACCTTTTCTACATCCTGCGACTCGACGCCTGCCTGTCCCGCCATCGACTGGACCAGTTCATCCCTGTCATCTCCCAGGATATGACCTACGATCTTTGCGCCGTCTTCTTCATCGGCATCGGCCAGCTGTCCCTTGATGTCTCCTGCGTTCTTGTGCTGTCCAAGAGCGCTCAGGAGCGAACTCGCTCCCGACTGGGAAGAAGCGTTGCTGGTCATCTTCTTGATCAGAAGGGGGATTGCTATAGCCAGTATCATCTTCAGCTGCTTCTGAGAAAGACCTGTCTTGGCCGCCAGCACCTCAAGCACCGGACCCGATGTAAACGAATTGGTAAGAACATTCAAGAAATTCATGATACTCTCCTTTTTTTAAATCGACTGTTACAGCGATAATTGTTCTATGATAATTTTACCCTAGTATTCTCTCTCGTCAACTACATCTGACAGGTGCTCTGCCGCCGCCTCCATACCGGCTCTGGCCGCATCCTCTATGGAAGCACCTCCGGCAAAAGCATCTACAAGACATGCTGTCACCACATCTCCGGCTCCGCCTGTCTCCGCAAACTGAAGCACCCTTTCAGGTCTTATGGTTCCTTCGGCATCTCCTTCTCCGTAATAGATGCCTCCGCCTTTGATGGTTATGAACACCTTTTCTATGCCTTTGCTCTCAAAAAACCGTGCCGCTTCTCTCATCTCATCTGCGCTGAGTATCTGCAGACCTGACATGAGTTCGGCTTCCCTCCGTCCCGGCATGATCCCGGTGAAGTATTCCAGACATTCAGATCCCTTTGCGGCACCCTCGAGGGATGCAGGATCGAAGAAGAACTCCACGCCCTTTTCCGCAAGGATCTTTCCGATGGCCTTTAGAGTTTCTGCCGGCAGACTGCCGTCCGCAAAGGCAATATCCGCCTCGACGGTATGGGCCATCATTTCCATTGCCTTTGCAGGCGTAAGATCATCCTGTATGCTTTCATCCACTCTCCAGAACTCAAGATCGCCCAGAAAGTTTCTGGCCTCTACTCTTACGGATGTCATGTGATCCGAAACAGCCATTCTGGATGTATCCACACCGCTGTCCCCAAGGTCCGCAAGAGCTGCCTTGCCAAGGGCATCGTCTCCTACGACGCCCATGAAGGCGACTTCATGTCCCTTGGATGCCAGGTCTTTTGCAACATTGTATGCGCATCCCTTAAGATCGACGTTTATCTTATCCTTTGATGGATCTCCCGAAGGTATCGATGTCATAGACCCGAATCTTCCGCCATCTCCGTAGGCCTGTTTCTCCCACTGTGAGATCTCTCCACCCTCTTCGGGCCTGGGAGCGGAAGGCATCGTCATATCTATCCTTACCAGTGCCTGGACGCCGCCGAATACGATTATCTTCACTTCTTTTCCTCCACGAAGACGCTGCCACCGATGAATTCGCGAATGATGGAATTGTTGGGTATCATACTGTCGTCATCGATTATCCGGAAGAATTCCAGGAACTTCATGATACGTATTGCTTCGCCGTGTTCCGGCTCGTCCTTTCTGATCTCCTTGAGAAGAGGTACTACGTATTTTTTAAGCACCGGGATCTCATATTCGAGAGCCGTGTTGAAGAGAACGTCTGCCTCGCCGTTGTAGGGGAAGATGTTCTTGTTCTCGCCGGCTCTGACCTTTGGCCAGCCGGTGATCGTATCGGCAGCCGAATGACCTCTGTATTTGTAGTCTCTTACCATCCTTCTGAGCATCCTTGCATCAGTCGAAGGAACTCTGTTGTGCCTGTCGATATTCAGCTGCGTCAGAGGGCTGATGTATATTTTGAATTTCTCTTTTTTGTCGATCAGCTCAGTCATCTTCTCGTTGAGGGCATGTATACCTTCGATGACGATAGGCTGATCGTTTCTTATCTTCATCTTCCTCTTGCCGAATACTTTCCTGCCCTCCATGAAATCGAACTCGGGAAGATCGACTTCCTCTCCGTTCAGAAGACCATTCATGTCGTGATTGAACAGATCGATATCTATGGCTCCCAGGTTCTCGTAGTCCGGCTCTCCGTTCTCATCGAGAGGCGTCTCCTCCCGATCGACAAAATAGTCGTCTGTTCCAAGGTAGACAGGATCCAGACCGATGACTCTGAGCTGTATGCACAGTCTTCTGGCAAAGGTGGTTTTACCTGAAGATGAGGGACCTGCTATGAGCACGATCCTCTTGTTGTGTTTGTCTATCTCATCGGCTATATCCGAGATCTTCTTCTCGTGAAGAGCCTCCGACAGGAGGATCAGATCCTTTGCCTTTCCATCCTTTATCATGCGGTTCATATCTGCAAGATATGGAGTCTTCAGCAGTTTTGTCCACCGTTCCTCTTCACCGAAGGCGCTGTACAGTTTGCGATCATCCCTGTACTCGGGGATCTCATCCGGTTTCGTATAGTACGGGAATCTCAGGAGAACACCGTACTTATACTTCCTAAGTTCGAAGTGCTCGAGGTATCCGGTGGAAGGCACCATCAGACCGAAGAAGTAGTTGGTGTAATCATCCAGCGTATAGAATCTAACATCGAACGGCGGATCGTCGAACTCTTCGAGAAGTGCGACTTTTTCCTGATAGCCCAGTTCCGTCCAGATCGTAAGACCCTCTTCGAGAGTGACATTCTTCTTGACGATGGGGATGTCCTGCTCGACCATTTCCCTCATTCTTCTGTCGATGCTCTCTATCTGGATCAGGTTGATACGTCCCCGCATACGGATATCCGTATAGAGGCCTTTGTTCAGGGAATTGTCTATCTCCGCATCGACTCCCAGAACGTCCTTGACTGCCTTGAGGTAAAGGAGGGTCAGACTCCTCTGATATACGAGGTCAGCACTTCTGGTACGCATGTCGTGGAACACGATGGTACTGTCGCAGACCACCTCGGTGGTGAGCTCTCTCTCAGTTCCGTTGATCTCGGCGATCAGCACTCTGTAGGGAAGTTCGTCCTGATATTCCCTGACGAGTTCCTCCACCGCGAAGGGACCCGGTCTGGTTATCTCTCTGAACTCCTCATCGGCTGTAGTTTTCAATCTGATTTTTAATTCGTTGGTACTCATGTAATCAGTATAATGTATCATTCCCGTCCGCTCAAGCAAAAAGGACAGCCGTTACAGGTCCGCGGCTGTCCCTCATACCCCTTTTGCGACAAAGAGGACCGTCCCCCCTGTCACCTTTTTCTTCTGCCCCGTCGGCGGTTTCCTGTTCGGGCCACCTTCCTAAACGGCTGCTGCTTTGGGTTCTTCATCGTCGTGATCCTCATCTGTGCACACACAGAAGTCTGCATCTTCAGTGGCTTCCTTGTTGTCCGACGGGGCCTCGACCTTCTCATCATCGCCCGCCGACATGAAGGATGGGTCATCATCGTGGCTTTCGCTTCGGACCTTTCTGGGTCTCTTCTTGAGAAGATCCAGCATCATCCTCATCTCCTTCTCGTGCAGGGTGATGCCTCTTCCCATCTGAGCGTGATCCGGTGACCAGTCTCTGATATCGTACTTGGCCGAATTGCCGTTCCAGCTCACCAGATTGATCTCCTTGTTCCAGCCGGTGGAATGCTCGGTCAGTATGCCGATCTCCTCGACGATCTCAAAAGTGACTTCTCTGTTGTCGTTCATTGCCATTGTAATCTCCTTTCCTTTGCGCCGGCCCGGGGGCGAGCCTCTGCCGGCAATACCTCTTTTATCTGTAAAAGGAGTTTACAATATCTGGAAATAAATGTCAACCATTATTTTACATTTATTTACATAAATTTCAAGTATATCTCTAGGGCACCGGTGGGGAATCCCAGATGTGGAAGTCGCCTTTGGCCACGGGATCCCAGTCGTCGTCGACCCTCTTGCCCTTCAGGTTATTCTCGATGGCGCGGATGATGCCGCTGTGGGCAACTATGATGATGTTCCTGCCATCGTCAGATGCCAGTATGTGGCGAAGAACCTTGATCGCTCTGTACTGCAGGTCGTAGAAATTCTCCGAATCATTTCCCATCTTGAATGTGAATATATCCTCACCCCTGCGCTCGTACTCCTCAGGAAACTCTTCTTTTACCTCTTCTATCGGTCTTCCGTCCCATGAGCCGAGAGATATTTCCCGAAGTTCTTCCATCGGGACGACTCCCGGAGCATATTTTCTCCCGAATCTGCCGGCGATGGAATCCGCTATGATCTCGGCGCTCTCCCCGGCTCTCGAAAGATCGCTGCAATATATGTTCTCAAGAGGTGGCAGGGGTTCCTTACCTATGGATATCCCCTCCACCCAGTTCTCGGAAGCGGCCACATCCTCAGCTATGATCTCTGTGATCTTCTCCCCTGTGGCTCTGGCCTGGGCTCTGCCATCTTCGTTCAAAGACACATCGTACTGTCCGATGAACATGGGTTTTTCGTGCTGTTCCGTCTCACCGTGACGGACAAGGATCAGGCGCTTACGTCCGGCCAGGACCGAAAGTTTATCCCTTCTGAATCCTTTTGCAACAAAGTCCCGTATCTCCTCATAGTGTTCAGGAGTATCCATGTCCATAACGCAGCCTTCATCGTTTACCGGGACCCTGATCATGGCGTCCGGATCTCTGTCTGTGATTCCCTTGAGACCGTCATTTCCATCGTAGGACAGAATCTCTTCTATACGGGAGGCCGGCACGAGCAGAGGATGACCCTTCTTGCCCTCGAATGTTGGAACGAAGAATTTCGTCTGTCCATCCCCATCTGCACTATTCTCCGCCTCCATCATGGCTCGGATCGTAGCGATGGATACGATGGGATAGTCTACAGGCAGAAGCAAATATCCCGATTTCTCCGGCCAGACCTCCCTTGCCTTTGCAAGTCCCGTTTTTATAGATGTAAACATGCCCAGCTCATAGTCGGAATTGTAGGCCTCGTTCACGCGGAGCATGTCAAGTTCCGGCATCAGCTTCTCCCTCTCGTGTCCGGTCACGACCAGTATGTCGTCTACCCCCGCTCCGCGAATAGTCTCCGCGAGACCGGCAACTGCTGTCCTTCCGTCCACAGAAAGAAGCGGCTTGAACTCCTCCATCCTGGATGAGAGTCCTGCCGCCAGGATCACTGCACCATATCTTTCCGGGTCGGATTCTCTGTTGTACCCTATTCTCATACTCTTTATCCTCTATATTTCCTGAATCGATATCACTCTATTTGAGGCCAACAGGCCACTGCTGTCATCAGCCGTGCAGCAGCGCAGTCGAATCGGTTTTCTCCTCATCGGGTGTGATCTGCGCCCTCACCTGTATCACCTCAGCGGCTATGCTTACTCCGATCTCCTCGGGAGTCTCCGATCCGATCTCAAGTCCTATGGGAGCGTGGACAGTCGCAATGCGCTCATCGCTTACGCCTTCCTCACGCAGCTGATCGAAGAGCAGGCCGTTCTTCCTCCTGCTTCCTATCATTCCAAGATAGGCATAGGGCTTATGAAGAGCCTGGCGAAGCACGGAGAGATCGCCTCTGTGTCCTCTAGTCACTATTATGACATATCCATCATCACCGATATCAACGCCTGCTGCCTCAAGATCCTCGAAACAGTGATCGAAATCCCTGCAGACCACCACGCCTGCCGCCTCGGGGAAGCGCTCCACGTTGGCGTACTCCTCGCGATCATCGATGATCCATGTATCGAAATCCACATGGCGAAGCACCGGCTCCAGAGCCTTGGCCACATGGCCACCTCCGAAGATGAATGCTCTGCTTTTGACCTTGAACTCCTCGACGAAGTCGCCCGGATCCGCAGCCTCGATGTATTCCAGATCTATGGTGGCATCGCCGCCGCAGCCCATTTCCAGAGCTCCCTCTTTGCCCTTCTGTTTCTCATCCAGGATGAAATCGTAGGTCCTGTGTTTAGTTTTTGTCTCGAGCATTTCACGACAGATCTTCTCCGTCTCGTACTCAAGGAGACCACCGCCTACGGTCCCCACAGTGTGACCGCCCTCTCTCATGAGCATGACAGCGCCGCTGTGCCTCGGGGTCGAACCCGAGGTGCTCACGACCCTGGCCACGATAAAGTCGACGCCTTCCTCAATGTATTTTCTCGCGATATATGAAATGGGTTCTGCCATTTGTCTTCCTTTCTCAGTTGATCGTCAACACAGGAAACGGGACTAGATCACAGGTTTAGCTGCGACAAGCAGGAACCGGCCTATGTTGCGGTCTCCGGCTCCCTGCCCTTCTTCCCGGACGTCTTCAAAGGCAACCACCTTGAACCCGGTCTCCTCGACCTGACGGATAAGCGGGTCCTTATAAAATGCCCCCTCGTATCTGAAGTCCACGAATTTCTGTCCCAGATCCTCACAATCCCCCTCCTTGCGGGGGATCGCCGCCTGCCTGGCCGCCTCTATCCTGACGGCATCCATCTGCTTCTCATCGGGATCGATCTCATAACGATCGATGATGATCAGCTTACCGCCTTTTTTGAGGACGCAGTAGGCCTCGTGGAGAGCCTCATCGGGGATGTTGATCTTATGAAGGCACCCCTCAAACAGAACCCCGTCGAAGGTGTATGACATATAGTCCTCGAGAAACTCGCCGTCGCCGAACTTTATCTCCAGATCCGGATGCTTCTCCTTGGCGTCAGCCACCTTTGCCAGATTGATATCCAGGCCTTCGCCTGTAAGTCCAAGGTCTGACACAAGATGAGCCAGAGTGTCTCCCTGTCCGCAGCCGATGTCCAGCAGCTTCGAACCGGCCTTGAGTCCGGCAAGCTCTATTCCTCTATCGATATTCCTAAAATCTGAAGTCACCGCTTTTGCCTCCGCTCTTTTCAACAAGGTGGATATCTGCGATCTCCATCCTCTTATCTATAGCCTTGCACATATCGTAGATGGTCAGCAGTGCAGTGGTCACACCTGTCAGAGCCTCCATCTCCACACCGGTCCTGCCCTCGGTGCGGACTGTGCAGATGGCCTTGATCTCGTTTTTTTCATCGTCTGTTTCAAAGGCGATCTCCGCATTGTTTATCATCAGCGGATGGCACATGGGGATAAGATCCGACGTCCTCTTGGTCCCCGCTATGCCGGCCACCTGTGCCACTGTGAGCACGTCTCCTTTTTTGACCTGGCCGCCTCTGATGGCTTCCATCACTTCTCTGCTCACCCGGATAGCGCCTTCTGCCACGGCAACTCTGGCAGTCGCGTCCTTACCGGATACGTCCACCATCCTTGCGTTGCCTTTGTCATCGAAATGGTTGAATCCCATCGTCTCTCCTCCCGCGGGGTCACCGCGTTCAAATCATTTTCGTGCACACTCTCCGTCCCTGCCTGTGAGTATCTCAAGTCCGTGTCCAAGGCTTGGCAGTATGAATTCCAGACACTCACCTACCGCCTTGGGGCTTCCGGGCAGATTGATTATCAGGCTCTGTCTCCGGATGCCGCTGGTGGCCCGGGACAGCATGGCCCTTGGAGTTTTTGTCATCGAATATGCTCTGATGGCCTCGGCTATACCGGGCGCCATCCTCTCACAGACCTCCTCCGTTGCCTCCGGGGTCACGTCTCTGGTCGAAAAGCCCGTGCCCCCTGTAGTCATTATCACATTCACCTGCCGCTGATCGACAAGTCTTGTCAATTCCCTGACTATTGTATCGTAGTCGTCGGGTATGATCACCTGCTCAACTACGTCGTATCCTTCTTCTCCCATCATCTGTGCGATCAGGGGCCCACTTTCGTCCGTTCTCTCGCCCCTGGAGCCCTTGTCTGACAGGGTGACGCAGGCACAGGTAAGGGGACGGGCCTCCTCGGCAGGGATCTCCAGGACTTCATCTCCACTATGGACCTCTCCTCCCTCGATCACTCTGGCGAAGACCCCTTCTCTGGGCATGATACAATCCCCCACCATGTGATAGATCGCACAGTGGCTGTGGCATTCTTTGCCTATCTGAGTCATCTCGATCAGAGCATCGCCGATCCTGAACCGGGTCCCCACAGGGAGATTTCTGAAATCGAAGCCCTCAATGATCAAATTCTCCCCGAAGGCACCGAAACTGACATCTGCTCCTCTGGCTCGGAAGTCCTCGATCTTCTCAAGACCAAGCAGACTCACCTGACGGTGCCAGTTTCCTGCGTGGGCATCTCCTTCTATACCGTGGTCGACTCTGAGAACTGCCGAATCCACAGGGTTCTTCTTTGTCCCTTTCTCTTCACTTGTGCATATGGCTATGAGTTTTCCCATTACCTCGTTCCTCTACAGTGCAGTATTATGATCCCATCAACCGCCTATCTGTACCATGGAGTCTCCCTCGGAGAGCTTCCTGTCTTCGAAGCAGTGTCCGCCGGGTTTTTCCATAACTGCGGATGCCAGAACCTCTCTCACGTCTTCGTCCGTACCCTCTCTGAGCACCGACAGCAGGTCTATAGTATCATCATAACATAAACAGGGCTTGAGCATACCCTGAGAAGTAAGTCTGATACGATTGCACTCGTTGCAGAACTTTCCGTGAAGAGCGCTGATCAGACCCACGGCTCCCGGCTGTCCCGGTATATGATAATAGACGGCAGGGCCATTGCCATGGACGCCGTCGTCCGGGGCAAGATCCGGCCAGTACCTTTGCAGTCTGTCCAGCACCTCCTCGTTGGAGACTCCCGCCTGAGCATCAGCGAATCCTACAGGCATGGTCTCTATGAATCTGACATCGATGCCACTGTCAAAAGCCATCTGTCCAAAACCCACGATCTCATCCTCATTGCAGCCCTTCTGTATCAGGCAGTTGACCTTAGTCCTGAGCCCGGCGGCTACAGCAGCGTCTATCGAACTCAGCACCGGCCCAAGTTCTCCGCCACGAGTCATCTCTCTATACCTGTCAGGATCCAACGAGTCCATACTCACGTTGATCCCATCTACTCCCGCATCGATCAACTCATCCAGATACTCTCCGAGGAGTTGTCCATTGGTAGTGAGAGTCACCTGCTCCACTCCGGCCACAGACTTGATAAGTCCTATCAGATCCGGACAACCCCTTCTCACAAGAGGTTCTCCTCCGGTGATCTTGAACTTGTTTATCCCAAGAGAAACAGCCTGTTTACAGACCCGGACGATCTCTTCGAATGTCAGTATCTGACTCATTGAGATCTTCTCGATTCCCTCGGCAGGCATACAATACCGACAGCGCAGGTTGCATCTGTCGGTAATGGATACACGCATATATTCTATTTCGCGATCATAGCGATCCTTCATCCTACATCCCGCCTCTTGTCAGTTCTTATTTTCCGATCATGACATCTGTTGCCTTGATCACAGCTACGGCATCGTCGCCAACCTTGAGATCAAGATTCTTTATGGATGTCATGGATATGGTCGCAGTGATCTCAAGACCATTTACATCCAGAGTCACTATTCCATTGACCGCTCCTTCCTCGATCTTCTTGACTTTACCTTCGAACTGATTCCTTGCGCTGAGTGTGTACTTCATTTTGATTCTCCTTCCGTCAGTAACATTATAGCATCTTCTTTTAATTTCAAATAGTCCGGTGCCGATCCCTTGTCGAGAGCGACCCGTTCCCTGTCCTGGACGAACCAACAGATCAGTTCCCCCTCTTCACTGCCCGCAGGTCTGATGTAATACCTTCTCTCAAAGGGCAACTCATCTACGCCGGACAGCTGGAAAGGAATGCAGTTTTCCTGCCGTTCTCCCCATATAGGCTCAAAGAAATGGGCTCGGTATCCGATGGCTTTGAGATCCTCCGGCACTTCCCTCTCCAGTACCAGATCCACGCCCCACTCCGGCAGGTTCACCTTATGAGCCTCGATCCTCCCGGCAGTAGTGATATTCTTGCATCCAGTTATCCTGGCTACCGCCTCACTTTTCGGATCATCGAAAAGGTCCTTGGCATCGCCCGATGCCATGACCTGCCCCTCATTCAATATCAGCAGTTCCTCACCGAACCTGTAAATCTCATCTCTGCTGTGCGAGACCATGATCACCTGTCCCTGATAGTCCTCCAGCATAGCCATCATTTCGTGCTGGAGCCTCTCCTTCAGATGCTGATCCAGTGCGGAGAATGGCTCATCCAGCATGATCAGATCCGGGCTGTATGCCATGATCCGAGCGAGAGCTACCCTCTGCTGCTGGCCACCGGACAGTTGTCCCGGGAGATGTTTCTCCAGGCCTCGAAGACTGAAGCGCTCGATCATCTCAGTGACCCGCTCACCGGCTCCCGCCCCCTTTCCCAGGCCGGCGGCGATATTGTCCGCCACCGACATCGTAGGGAACAGTGCATAGTTCTGGAACATGTACCCCACGTTCCTCTTTTGAGGCTTGAGATTCACCTTGGCTCTCGAGTCGAAGAGTGTTCTTCCATCGATGGATATACTGCCGCTGTCAGGTTTCTCTATCCCTGCGATGCTCTTCAGGGTCAGGCTCTTGCCGCAGCCTGAAGCGCCCAGTATGCCTATTCGTCTGGCATCGCTCTCGAAGCTTATATCAAGGGTGAAATCACCCAGTTTTCTTATGATGTCTACCGAGATCCCCATAGCCACTTACCACCGTTTGATGTTTTTCATCTTCCTGCCGGTAATGATATTGATCATGAAGATCACAAAGAATGCTATAAGGAGCATTATGATGACCCAGAATCCGGCCGTAACATAGTCTCCGTCCTGGATGACCATGGCGATCCTCTGTGACACGGTTCCCGTTTTGCCCGGAATATTTCCTGCCACCATGGAGGTGGCCCCGTATTCTCCCATGGCTCTTGCGAATGTGAGGATAGTTCCCGATGCTATCCCAGGTCCCGCTGTGGGCACGACGATCTTCCAGAAGATCTTCAGGTCTGACATGCCCAGAGTGCGCCCCGCATATACCAGGTTGGCATCTATCTGCTCAAATGCAGCTCTGGCATTTCGATACATAAGCGGAAACGCTATGACCGTAGCCGCAAGTATACATCCAAGCCAGGTCTGGACAACCTGTATGTCGAAGGTCTGATCCAGAAATATGCCGATAGGTCTTCTGCGGGAGAATATCAACAGCAGGAAGAAGCCTGCCACCGTGGGAGGAAGGACCATAGGCAGAGTCAGGATCCCGTCAACTATTGCCTTTCCGGTATATGAAAGTTTCACAACCTTGCGGGCAGCAAAAATTCCGATGAAAAAGGACACTATGGTCGCCACCACACCGGTCTTAAGTGATATTATGAGGTAACTCCAGTCCAGAGTTTTCAACAGTTCCAGCAATCCGCTCATCGGCTGCCGCCTCCTTCTGTACTTCTGATGATATGCACAGGGACAGCGATGATCTCATCACTGCCCCGGCACATTCTATCAGCAATTATCAAACTATGTCAACGAAGTTTCGGAGAGATCCGTCTTCGCTATATAGCTTATTTCTCCACGTCTGTGTCGAACAGGTGCTCCTTGTAGAGTGCAACGGCGTCATCGCCTGTGAAGTATTCCAGCACATTGGCAGCAGCCTCTGTCTCAGCATCCGTCGCATCGGGATTGTTGATCTGAGCGATGGGATAGATGATGTCTCCCGTCACATCGTAGGGAACCTTCTCGATGATCTTGACCGCATTCTCGTGGCCATATGTGTCGGACAGATAGACCGTACCGACTTCACACGAACCCTCCTCGACAGCAGTCAGGACCTTGCTCACGTTGCCCTGTTCACTGATCTCCACACCGCCCAGGGCATCGGAGACCTGCTGGGTCGTGATGGTTGCCGGATCCTCGGCCTCCTCAAGGAGACCCAGTTTGATCAGAGCCTGTCGGGTATATTTGCCGACTGGAACACTGCCATCGGCCAGGGCTATGCTTTTGGCATCGCCAATGCTCTCGAGTCCCTTTACCGCCGTATCGCTGTCGGGCTGAGTGATGACCACCAGTTGATTGTTAAGCACATTCTGTCGGGTATCCTCGTTTACCAGTCCCTTTTCCGCCAGTTCATCCATCTGCTTCTGAGCGGCGCTGAAGAATATGTCGCAGGGCGCTCCCTCTTCGATCTGTGTCTTCAACGTGCCGGAGCTGTCGCAGTTGAGCAGGATGTCGACGTCCGGATTTGCTTCCTCATATTTCTTCTCAAGTTCCTCCAGGGAGCTCTGCATGCTGGCTGCTGCGAAGACTTTGACTTCAGCCTTGTCCGCAGCCTGATCGGCTTCTCCCTCGTTGCTGTCGCTACCACCACATCCCGCAAATGTAAATGCCATTGCGACGAGCAGTGCTGCGATGCTTAATTTTCTGATCATGTTCATTACTTACCTCTCTGTCGATTCATTATTTTTTTACGAGAATAACGATGGGTAAATAATAACACCCACGATAAGCTGTGTCAATGCAGCCTGACACTTCGACAAGAGCGTAAATTGTTTTTCACTTATTTGTACTTATCACCTACGGCCTTTTGTGCAAAGGCAATGATCTCCTCTCTAAGATCCTCGTAATTGGACAGGTGTCTTCTCCCCTCCTCAGTGAGGACGGAGCCTCCTCCTTTGGAGCCTCCAACCTGTTTGGTGATCAGACTGCATCCAAGCATCTCTTCAGCTTTTTTGATCATTTTCCAGCCTCTGCTGTAGGCCATATTCAGATCCTTGCATGCGTTGTTCATTGAATGGCATTTATCTATCTCTCTCAGGAGAGCTGCCAGTTCTTCGCTGAAGAACTGATCCGCTCTTGATAGGCTGAAGCTTATCTCCGGCCTTATCGGATCGGACTGTATCACATCCTGCTGATATTTCAGGACTTTCCTCAGACTCTTCTCCTCCTTGGCCTCCATGTGGATCCCGGGATCGTCTACACTGACAAGACCAGCCTTTATCAGACCTTTCTTCATCATTCCCTGGATGCCGTTTCTTCCATCATAGGACAGTAGGTTATCCAGTTGCTCCATGTCTATGCAGAATGGATGTCCCGGTTTTCCTTCGTGCATAGGAAACGTCAGCTCGTTATCCACTTCCGATATGGCGAGGAGCGTTGCCTTTGAAAATGATGGAGAATCTCCATTGACGATGATCACCCTGTCGCAATGTCCCTTGAGGGCTTTGAGCCCAAGCTGGATGGAGGCAAACATCTTCGTCGTCTTATATCTGGGATTCTCAACGAAGATCACCTTGCGATGAGCAAGCTCCTTCCTGACTCCCTCTTCGTCATGCCCGATCACCACAGCGATAGGCGCCACTCCTGCTTCTCGCAGAGTGTCAAGTTCCTGCTTGAGCATTCCCGTCTTGGATATGTCACTGATCCCCGCTGCCAGGATCACGGCACCAGTTTTTCTCTTCATTTGGACCACCTCTCAGCCTCCCGGCCTTAGCTGTTATCCTCTCTTACCGAACCCACAGTTGGGCCAGGTGCACTCATCACAGTCCAGACACAGCCCACCGTTGCCAAATAGGGCCAGATCATCGGCATCCACTTTTATACCAGCCATGATGCGTGGTAACACCAGATCAAAAATGGTCCTCCTGGAGTACATGACACAGCCTGGAAGTCCCATCACCGGAATATCTCCCGGTGCATATGCGAGGAGAAACATTGCTCCCGGCAGCACCGGAGCTCCATAGCTTACGATCTCAGCTCCACTGGCACGGATGGCAGAGGGCGTAGTGTCGTCGGGATCGACGCTCATGCCCCCGGTGCAGCATATGATATCTGCACCCCTGTCTATGTATGCGCTTATCTGCTCTGCGATCTTAACCGGATCATCACCGATTATGGACTTGCCCAGGATCTCCGTATCGTAGGCTGCCATCTTTCTCTCGATGGCCGGCCCGAACTTATCCTCGATCCTGCCTGAGAAGACCTCACTTCCGGTGACTACGATCCCGACCTTCTTATGTTCGAAGGGCGAGAGCCTCAGAAGAGGCTCATCTCCTGCCACTTCCCGAGCCCTCTTCATCTTTTTCTTCTCTATGACCAGAGGGATCACCCTTGTCCCTGCAAGTTTATCCCCTTTGGCCACGGGCACTCCTCCGCTTCTTGCTGCGATCATCATCTCACCAAGGGAATTGACTCTGACCAGCCGCTCATCGTCTATTGTAAACAATCCGTCAGCATCGGCGATGATCTCTATCTTGCCCTCTTTTGGCTCCGATGCAGTCATGCCGGGGCCCAGACACAGATCCCTCAGTATCTCTGCCGCCTCATCTTCGTGATACATGGTCTCGTCATTTTCCCAGACATAAAGGTGTTCCTTGCCCATGGACAAAAGTGTCGGGATGTCCTCCTCTGCGACTATGTGACCTTTTCGAAAGGCAGGCCCCTTGAATTCGCCGGGAACTATCCTGGTCATGTCGTGACACAGAACGTGACCGACTGCTTCTTCCGTTCTGATCTTCTTCATAATTCTTCTCCGTAGCTTTTAACAAAAATCCGATTGCTTTTCCATTATTTCAGTCATTATTTTAACACGCGAATAACGCTTGTGGAGAGTATAAAAAGAAAGTGTTCAAAAGTCAACAAACTAGTACCCTATAGGCCCTCCCATTCCTTGACTGTAAATCTTCCTTCCTGTTAAAATTGATTTGTGTTCATGCGGTATTCTGCTAAAGCAAAGCGCAACTGTTACACAGTCAACGGAACGTTACAGCAACGATAACCAGAATAATACGGAGGGAAACATGAATCTAAAGAAGATGACATTGAATATCAATGGCGCCGACCGTACGTTTATCTGCGATCCCGCCAAGGATACCCTTGCCGACGTCATCAGACGTATGGGTCTGACCGGCACCAAGGTCGGATGCGGCATGGGCGCATGCGGAGCCTGCTCTGTCATTGTAGATGGCAAGGTGGTACGTTCCTGCACCAGGAAGATCGACAAGATCGATGAGTACAGCAAGGTAACAACCATCGAAGGTCTTGGCATCGTCAACAACCCCCATCCCCTTCAGGCCATGTGGGTAGCCATGGGCGCAGTCCAGTGCGGATTCTGCGTTCCCGGCTTCATCGTGTCAGCCTATCAGCTTCTGCTGGATAATCCCGATCCTACCCGTGAGGATGTGAGAGACTGGTTCCAGAAACACAGAAACGTCTGCAGATGTACAGGTTACAAGCAGATCGTCGATGCAGTCATGGCTGCAGCCGAGATCATGAGAGGCGAGAAGACCATCGAAGACTTCAGATACGACTGGAAGAAGGATATCGGTAACTTCTACGGTAAGCCCCTCGAAAGACCCAATGCTATGGCCAAGGCCTGCGGCGTCACCGACTTCGGCGACGATGTGGAACTCCACATGCCGGCTGAGACCCTCAAGGTCGAAATGGTCATGCCCAGGATCACCCATCATGCTAAGATCAAAAATATCGACACAAGCGAAGCCGAGAAGATGCCCGGCGTCGTGACTGTCATCACAGCCAAGGACGTTAAGGAACTTGGATGCAAGAACCACTTCATGGCCTTCGGATTCTCCGAGAGGACAGTGGAACTTCAGGAACACCATCACATCCTGGCAGAGGATGAGATCAAATGGTACGGCGATGTGGTCGCTCTGGTAGTCGCAGATACAAGAGATCATGCCAAGGCTGCCGTCGAGAAGGTCAAGGTGGAGATCGACGAGCTGGAGGCCAACATGAGCTTCCTCGAGTCAGTCGCACCGAACGCCAAGCAGATCTACGACTGGATGCCGGACACCTATGCCCCCAACACCTACTGCCACCTGCCCGTTCTCAAGGGCGATGACGAGAAGGTGCCTGAGATGATCGAGAATGCACCCTTTTCTGTTGAAGGATCATTCTATTCGTCCAGAGAACCTCACATGTCCATAGAGGGCGACGTGGCACAGACATATTACGACGAGGACAACAAACTCTGCGTCCACTGTAAGACCATGACCCTCTACTGGGACAAGGACGAAATGGCCAATGCTCTGGGTCTGGATTCGGAGACCGAGATCCGTCTCATCGAGAATCCTACGGGCGGTAGCTTCGGCTGGGCAATGAACGCTCACAACTGGACCCTCTGTGCATACGCCACCATGGTGACCAAGATGCCATGCTCACTGTCCATGGACTACGCACAGTTCATGGCCGTTACCGGCAAGCGCTCCCCGTCCTATTGGAACGCACGCCTGGCCTGCGACGAAAAGGGCAGATTCATCGCCGGCGAATGGGACTGCGGACTTGATGCAGGCTGCTTCGGTGAATTCACCGATGACAAACTGACCAAGACATCCCGCTTCATGTTCTATCCCTACTACATCCCCAATGCTGTAGGCATCAACAGAGCGGCAGTCTCCAACCACGTATGGACAACGGCCTACAGAGGCTATGGTGCGCCTCAGGCATACACCTGTTCCGAGGCCATCGTCGATATGCTGGCAGAGGAAGCCGGCATCGATCCCTTCGAGTTCAGATACACCAATATCGCCCGTACACCGGATGAGACCAACGTCAATCAGCTGCCCTATCTCCACTACCCCATGGAGGAGATGATGGACAAGCTGCGTCCCATCTACGATGAGAAGAAGGCCGAAGTGGAAGCCTGGAACAAGGATCATGATGACATCAAGAAGGGTGTCGGTCTGGCCTGGGGCGGATACAACGTCGGCCTTGGCGGCATCGACGAAGCCCATGTAGCCATTGAACTCATGCCCGACGGTACCTTCCGTAAGTATGACACCTGGCAGGATCAGGGTCAGGGCGGTGACCAGGGTTCACTGATATGTACCCTGGAAGCAATGAAGCCCTACTTCCCTGAGATCACACCTGAGGACATCCAGCTCGTACAGGACGACAGCAAATACTGCCCCAATACCGGTGAGTCCGCAGGCTCCAGATCTCACTATGCCAATGGTAAAGCATCCATCGTAGCAGCAAAGAATATCGCTGATGCTATGAGAAAGGATGACGGCACCTACAGAACATACGATGAGATGGTAGCGGAAGGCCTGCCAACCAGATATGACGGCGACTGGGCCACAGTCGACGAGTACAATTACTTCTATGACCTGGATCCAAACGATGGCTCCGGCAACCCGACATATACCTATACCTATGCGCTCTTCCTTGCTACGGTCGATGTTGATGTGGCCACAGGTAAGACCCAGTGTACGGGAATGACCTGCGTAGAGTGGATCGGTAAGCCCGGCAACATCCAGGCAGTGGAAGGTCAGATATACGGTGGTATGTCTCACTCCATCGGCTTCGCACTCTCAGAAAACTATGAGGACGTGAAGAAGGATTGGAACATGGCGTCAGCCGGAATGCCCTACATCAAGGATATCCCCGACTATCCCGACTTCAACTACATCCACATCGATGGCGAAGACCCACGTGGTCCCTTCGGTTCCTCCGGAGCATCCGAGGCATTCCAGTCCTCCGATCACATGGCAGTCATCAACGCCATCAACAATGCAGTAGGAGTACGTATCTACGAACTGCCTGCCACCAAGGAAAAGGTCAAAGCGGGAATAGATGCAAAGGCAAAGGGAGAGCCTAACCCCAACAAGCCTGAGAAATACTTCCTCGGATCCGATCTCTATGAAGCGGTCAAGCAGATCAAAGACAACCCCATGGAGCCCACCAAGCCTGTTGATATCGAATTCGGCGAACTTGGTGAGGAAGGTGTCCGCTGGAAGCCCGGTCAGGACGATCAGTATCTCAACTACCGCAGCAAGATCAGAAAGTAAGACGATATCGCTGAATATTCAACGAAAAAAGAGCCGCTCAATGAGCGGCTCTTTGAATTGCTGCGTTCCGCATCAACCCCCGGAGGTCTTGCCGTTGACCTTTATTGTCTCACCGTCGTGGAGTTCTTCTTCCTCCTTGATCTTCTTGCCATCACGGATCAGGAATCCGTATAGCCGGGTCTTGCCCGGGACGATATTGAAATAGTCGCACAGATCGTTGCCTGTGGATCCTTCGGGAAGTTCTATTTCAGCAACGTTCTTCCAGCCGTTGAGCTGGCGGACCGGGCCATTGAAAAGAATTTTTATCTTCACTGTACTGCACTCCTGTTCATGCGCTATGATACCATCTCGTATATCACTTATCAATATATTTTGCAAACAGCTCTCTTGCCGTATCTGCATTCTTCACATTGTTGATGATGGCTCTGCCATCGGGGAAGAGCTTTAGGTCAGCCTCCTCATTCACGAAGGTGGTGAAGAACTTTTTCTTATCCACCTCTCCCTTGCCTTTGAGAGAGTCGACCACTCCATCGTAGTCGAAGCTGCCGTCATCCTCCGGAGTTACCTGATAGGCATCGTGACCACACAGAGACGCTGTATAGTTCTTTTGTCTTCTCTCCAGATTGGGATACTGATGCTTCCCACAAACCGGACAGTCAGGATCCCTGTCCACATCGAAAAACTCCGTGTAGCTGTCCCAGGCATCCACGGATATGGCCTGATGGAGCAACGATTCAGACTCAAGGAGGATCTTCATGGTCTCCGCGGTCTCATAGGATGCTACGATATTGGTTATCGGGCTTATGACCCCCACAGTATCGCAGGTGTCGTAGCTGCCGTCCTCCGGCAGTGGTCCAAGCAGACATTCCAGGCATGGCCCCTCTCCTGGGAGCACATTCATTACCATTCCTCCGCTTCCCACGACGCCGCCATATACATATTTCACATTGTTCTTCTGACATGCCTCGTTTAGCAGATATCGGGTCTCAAGGTTGTCCAGCCCATCCACTACTACATCCACATCGGATATGAGTTTCTCAACATTGTAGGGATTGACGTCTACGATGTGAGACTCGATCTCTACATCCGAATTGACCTCAGCGATGCGGGCTCTGGCCGCTTCAGCCTTAGGTACCTGTTCCTGAGCATCCCTCTCCGTAAAGAGCATCTGCCTCTGCAGATTTGTAAGCTCGACGATATCCCGGTCTATCAGCCTTAGATATCCGACACCAGCAGTAGCGAGCATGCTGGCAACAGACGCTCCGAGAGCCCCTATACCTATAATGCAGACACGGCCTTCGGCCAGTTTTTCCTGCCCTTCTTTTCCTATGGGATAGAATATCTCCTGTCTATGATATCTTCCAACTTCCATTGTCTTTCCTCATATGAACCGGGCGAATATATCACCACTATGCAACAACAGGGAAACCATCCGGCTCCCCTGTTGATTCTATCATACTGCAGATTATCTATCTACCGTATCCGGCAAACATCTGTCTGATTACTCCGGTCTACTCCTCAGTTATGGCCGGATTCTTGCGGATGTCCTCCATAGTCTCTTCGAAGTCGGAGCCCAGGAAGTACTTCTCGGGAACGTTTGGATTCGGCTCACCCTTGGCAAGAGCGTCGATGCCTGCCTTGACCTTTTCCGGTCTTGCCGGCAGTTCGTGGATACGCACGCCTGTTGCATTGTTGATGGCGTTGATGACTGCCATGTGGTCTCCAGACTGGAAGGCTTCCGATCCGCCGGAGGATCCATACGGATTGGTGTCACGATATGTGCACATGTGGATCAGCTCGATGTCATCGGGCAGCATGTTGGCCGTTGCGATACCCATTCCCGCAAGGTTGTTGTGCTTCTTCACATCGTCATAGTCCTCGTAGAGGGCGTATCCGATGGAGTGGGCGATACCGCTGTAGGCCTGTCCGTCCAGACATACCGGGTTGCCGATGACGCCAACATCATCGATACCCACCAGCTTGTCGACGGTGGTCTTGCCTGTGCTCATATCCACGGATACGACCGCCAGATAGAGGGAGTAAGTGAATGCAGGTGTAGGCTCACCTATGCCTGTGTCCGGATTCAGATCGGACAGAGTGTCATCGTCCGAGTTGGTGTACTGTGCATCATATCTGAGCGGAATGCCCTCTTCCACCATCTCTTCGTATGTCCTGTATGTGCCATCCGGTTTTCTCATGGCATCCTTCATCTTCTCTACAGCCAGCTCAAGTGCTTTACTGTTCATATAGTGCTGACGGGATGATGCCGATGATCCGGAGTCGACTCCATATATGCTGTCGTTCTGACGGAGGATGATGTCATCGGCCGTCACGCCGAATTCCTTCAGTGCTTCCAGGGTGATGATGAGCGATCCTACGTCTCCGCCCTGCCCAACATCCTGCCATGTGTCATACTTGATGAACTTGCCGCCCGGCGCCACTTCGATGCCCAGAGTGCACTGGTCGGCAGCACCTTCCGTGACGTTGTACCCGCCCCAGGCGATACCTACGCCCTTCTTGATATCCTCGTGATCTTTATTCCATGCCTCGACTTCCTTCTTCGCCTCATCGTATATGGGCTTCAGCCTGTCCATCATAGCTTCCATGGGATACTCTCTGAAGGGTTTGCTGTTCACGTTCAGGTCACCCTCTCTTGCCACGTTGATGTAGCGGATATCGAAGGGATCCATGCCGATCTTCTCCGCCATCATGTCCATCATAGCCTCGGAGCATGTATATGACTGAGGCGATCCGTAGCCTCTATAGGCCGTTCCATAGTTGTGGTTCGTCGTTGCGACTCTGGCCAGTCCCTTGACGTTGGGTACGTTGTAGGGGAAATAGGTGAATCTGGCCGGTCTCCAGGTCAGGTCGTCGCCCAGTTCGTTGTATGAACCGTGATCCAGACCGAAGTCCCACTCGGCGGCGATGATCTTGCCATCCTTGTCGCAGGCCAGTCTGGAGTTGGAGAATGACGGTGCACGCTTGCCCGTATATGCAACGTGCTCCTGATAGGTCATAGAAATGGCTACAGGCATATTATCACATGCCATGCAGACCTCTGCTGCCAAAGCATAGGACTGTCCGAAGGTGGACCATCCGAAGGATGCTCCCGTGGGATTGGCGATCACACGAATCTTTTCTTCGGGTATACCGGTTGCCTCTGCGATATCAGCCAGATGTGCACCGATAGCCATAGCCTTGCAGTGGACGCAGAGGATACCATCTGCATCGAAATATGCCTGTATGGTGTCGGACTCGATCTGTCCGTGAGGTTCTCTCTGAGAATAGAAGCTTCCCTCAACTACATATGGAGCCTCGTCAAAGAGTTTGCCCGTGTCGTGGCCTGCGCCCTTGATCGTAGGCTGGATGCACCACATGTTCGGATGGTCGTCGTGGATCCTGATGGCATCGGGCTTGACCGCATCCAGATAGTTCCTGTATTCAGGAAGCTGTTCATATTCGAATGTGACCTTGGCTGCTGCATCTCTTGCGTGTTCCTTGGTGTCGGCAACGGCTACGGCGATGCAGTCACCGTAGTTCATGATCTTCTCGTCGGCGATGACGTAGTGGGATTTCTCCGTAGCCAGTGTCCTGGGCGAGAAGGTGAAGAATGCAACTCTGTTGTCACATCCCACTTCTTTCACGTCCTTGGCTGTTACGATCTTATATACGCCGGGCATCTTCTCCGCTTCGGAGGTATCTATGCTCTTGATCTTGGCATGGAATGTCACTCTCGGCTGAACCATGACGCCGTGAAGTGTGCCTGAAGGCATCTTCAGTTCAATATCGTCGCCGTAGTCCTCTACGCCGCAGACTCTAGCCAGATTGCAGGGACGAAGGAGTGGCTTGCCGTACTGTTCGCCGGCCGGCGCTTCGGGGATCTCCAGATCTTTCACGGAGATCTCTCCCCTCATGCATTTGGCAGCCAGCATTACCGAGTCGACGATCTGCTTGTATCCTGTACATCTGCAGATGTTTCTGTGCTTGGTGAACCAGTCTCTCACATCTTCTCTCGTGGGATCCGGGTTCTCCTTGAGAAGCTGGTATGCCGAGACGATGAATCCCGGGATACAGAATCCGCACTGGACTGCACCGTGATGCATGAAAGCGATCTGCAGGGGATGAAGGAAGTTGGGCTGTCCTATACCTTCAATGGTTGTAACTTCACTGTACTCCTCGACTTTGGAGATCTTCTTCATACAGGATCTGACAACCTTGCCGTCCAGTATTACCGAACAGGCGCCGCAGACTCCCGTGCCGCAACCGATCTTGGTTCCGGTCAGTCCCAGTCTTCTGATCACATCCGCAAGAGTGTCTCTTTCCGGATCGCATATGAACATACGGTCTGCCCCGTTGATCTTCAGGGTCATCTTTTTGAAATTGAGTGCCTGAGTCATCTTTTCTGCCTCCTGTACTGTGTTAAATGAAACTACGAAAAATCCTACGATCCCCTTATTTGTTTTGCTGATAGAATGTTTCGGAAATCGTGGAAATTCAACGTTTTGCTCTATTAAAGTCTATCAGTCTCAACGTTTTCAGTCAATTACAAGTTTGCACATAAGGATAGACAATATTAGCGTGTTCTTCGTTGATAGAACAAACTGGTCCTCAAGTTTCAACCCAAAAATGATATGACCTTTTTTACTAAGATGTTATACTGTAGTCAGACAAGTAAAAGGAGATTCCAGCATGATATATCTCGACAATGCAGCAACATCATGGCCAAAGCCTGATGCCGTCTACACGGCGGCAAATGATGCTCTGCGCCGTGGCGGCAATCCGGGCAGATCCGTTTCCGAAAAGGCAAAGGCTGCCGCAGACGACATCTGCGACGCCAGATCCGCTCTGGCCCAGCTATTCAATATATCCCGGCCTGAGAGGATCGTTTTCACACTGAATGCTACCGATGCTATCAACCTGGCCATCAACGGGCTGGTCGATCCCGGCGATCATGTGATAACCAGTCAGATCGAGCACAATGCTGTGACCAGGCCCCTGGCATACAAGGAGGACTCGGGAGTATCGGTGAGCAAAGTCGCTACAGACCCTGTTACCGGAATCGATATCGAGGCATTCAGAGCAGCATTCCGTCCTGAGACTAAACTCGTTGTCATGACTCATGGATCCAATGTTACGGGCACTCTGAATCCTATAGAAGAGATCGGAGCTATATGCCGCGAAAGGGACGTAGCCTTCCTTGTAGACGCATCTCAGACGGCAGGCGCCATACCCATAGACGTAGTTAAGATGAACATAGATCTTCTTGCCTTTCCGGGGCACAAGTCCCTCCTGGGACCCACGGGCACAGGCGGACTCTATGTCAGCGAAAAGGCCCGCCCCCATCCTGTTCGTTCCGGCGGCACGGGAGTATTCTCCGAAGTCAGGCTCCAGCCGGAGCAGCTGCCTTACTACTATGAGGCAGGCACTCAGAATACCTGCGGGATCGCGGGACTCTGTGCCGGAGCTCATTTCATACTCGAAAAGTCAGTGAACAACATATATCACAGTGAACAGAAGATGCTTCAGCATCTGATCGATGGCCTTGCTGCCATCGCCGGCGTTACCATCTATGGTCCAACGTCGGCTCCACGAGCCGCCGCCATCTCCTTCAACATAGAAGGTATGGACTGTGCAGACGTGGCCATGATCCTGGAGACCTCATATCAGATCTCAGTACGGTCAGGGCTCCAGTGTGCGCCGGACACTCACCGACTCATAGGCACCATCGATTGCGGAGGAACAGTGAGAGTCAGCCCGGGACTGTTCACCACCGATGAGGAGATCGAGACCTTCCTGTCGGCCATAACCGACATCGCTGCCGAGGCCTGATCCCTCAGGATATTTATACGCAACAAAAAACTTCCGAGATCACTCGGAAGTTTTGTTTTTATTGCCTTTACATCTTCAGTCCACCCTTGGCTCTACCAGCCTGCGTACGGTCTGGATGGCACCCGGTGCGTGGACGCTGGTGACGCAGATACCTCTGCGTTCATTGTAGGCGTGGACGATCTTGCCGCCGCCTATGTACATGGCGTAATGGCCTTTGTAGTAGACCACGTCTCCCGGCTCACTTCTGCCAGAGCAACACCTCTTCCAATGTTCTGGGCTCCGACTCTCGGCACAGCCGTGTATCCGAAGTGACGGTATACCGCATAGATGAATCCGGAACAGTCTGCACCGTTTGTCAGGCTGGTGCCGCCGTATCTGTAGGGGTTACCCACGAAATTCAAGGCGAAATTGGCTATCCTGTTACCGTCGCCGACACCGATGGTCGTCCCGCTGTAGTCTGCCCAGACGGTATCTCTCGGGCGGGCTTTTGTTCCCTTATGGATTATCTTGTTTGTAGCATCGTTGAGTATGGTCGAATCCACCGTCCTGGAGTTCAGGACTGCACCGTTGACGCTGATCACCCGGTCCGTATCCACCTTGGTCCCCTTGGCACCTTCCTGTACCAGTTTGGTGTTGTTCTCGAACATCTCATCGTCGGTTTCGTATTTTGTCTCCACTTCGACGTCATTGACGTCGGAGACGTCAGCCTTGATGGTGACGCAGAAGAAGGGATCGTCGGTGCTGTTCTGCTCGATGACATAGTCCACAGCTTCAGCCTCCGACATGACCTCTTCGTTGATCCTGTCTCTCTTGACACCGGCCACGCTGGTACTGATCTTCCTGTCCAGAACGATCTCGCTTACCTGAGCACCCTTGGGGGTATACTCGTCCATTACGTCTTCTATGACCTTTTCGGCTGTTTCCTTGTCCCTGACCTTGAAGATCTCGACGCCACCTGCCTTGACGGCATAGACGGCCTCGAATTGAGCAATATAAATGAGCACAGTTCCCGCTGCAACCATGACAGCAAGCAGAGCGCTCATTAAAACAAAGAATCTTCTGTGATCTCTTAAGAATTCCATGTACATATTATACAACCGGGATCGCAGCACTTACAGGTTATAAATCCCTGTTATATATTGCCATTTTATTTATTTTTTTCTATTTTAGTGACTCCGCCCATATAGGGTACCAGAGCCTCCGGTATGGTCACGGACCCGTCGGCCTCCTGGTAGTTCTCGAGGATGGCTGCAACGGTACGTCCCACTGCCAGGCCCGATCCATTAAGTGTATGTACGAATTCCGGCTTGCCCTTCTCCTCGGGACGGAAGCGGATATTTGCCCTTCTTGCCTGGAAGTCCTCGAAGTTACTGCAGGATGAGATCTCCACATATCTGCCGTAGCTCGGCATCCAGACCTCAACATCGTATGTCATGGCCGATGAGAATCCAAGATCTCCCGTTGAGAGCCTGACCACCCTGTATGGAATGTTCAGTATCTGAAGGATCTCCTCCGCATTGGCTGTAAGGGTCTCAAGCTCCTCGTATGAATCCTCGGGCTTTGCGAATTTGACCATCTCGACTTTGTTGAACTGATGCTGACGGATAAGTCCCCTCGTATCTCTTCCGGCCGATCCTGCCTCCGCACGGAAACATGGAGTATATGCCGTGTAGTAGATGGGAAGATCATCTGCCGAAAGGATCTCGTCGTCGAGCAGATTGGTCACCGGGACCTCTGCTGTGGGCACCAGGAAGAAGTCCTTCTGGGGCAGATAGAACATATCCTCCTCGAACTTGGGAAGCTGTCCCGTACCCGTCATGGCCATGCGATTGACCATGAAGGGAGGAAGGATCTCCGTGTATCCCTGTTTCTCCGTATGAAGGTCCAGCATGAAATTGATGACTGCACGCTCCAGTCTGGCTCCAAGTCCCTTGTATACCGTGAATCTGGTGCCGGCGATCTTGGCTGCTCTCTCGAAGTCCAGGATATCCAGATCCTCTCCCACATCCCAGTGAGCCTTTTCCTCGAAGTCGAACTTCCTGGGTTCTCCCCACTTTCTCAGTTCTTCGTTATCGCTGTCATCTACCCCTTCCTGCACGTCCTTATACGGTGTGTTGGGTACGTTGAGCAGAGCTTCTCTGAGAGCTTCCTCAGTCTCCGCCACCTTACCATCCAGTTCCTTGATGTCATCGCTGAGTTTCTTCAGTTCGGCCATCAGTTCATCTGTATCCCTGCCCTCTTTTTTCATGATAGGGATCTGCTTGGATGCGGTCTTCTGATGGTTCTTCATCTGCTCCACCTCAGCCAGGAGCTCTCTTCTTCTCACGTCCAGATCCCTTATGTTATCCAGTCCGTAGTCGCCGTTGCCTCTGCGCACAACAGCCTTTTTGACTTCGTCGAAATCCTCTCTGATTCTCTTGATATCTAACATGTTCTACCTCCACGGTCCATCGGCCGCAAGTCCTGGGACTAAAACAGATTCTTCTTATACGCCAGATACATGGCGATCAGTTCTTCCAAAGCCTCATGCATCTCGATCTGAAGATCCGATGCTTTGGCATAATCTTTCTCCTCCAGAGCCTCCACTATCCGGGTCAGCAGGCAGGTATCCTGAACGGTGTTGCGTCCGAGTCTGTCTCTGAGTCTTGAGATATTCCCCCACATCTGCCTGTCATAATCTACGCTGTCCGCTTCATCGTGAGCCTTGGAGCATTCTCTGAGAACGTCCATGGTCTCGGGTACGATCCTGCCCTGAAGCTCGGTCTCCCACTGAGAGATCACGGCCTCCTTGTAGGATTCCAGGACGTGGTCGGTCATCACATCGTCTCTCTTGAATATCTCAAGCTTCTCCGGATATTTTTCAAAGGCAACGATATTCTCCCAGACAGTCCCGGGAGCCTTGCCGAAGAAACGATCTCTCTCCTCCTGTGAGTATTCATCGAAGAGATCCTTTTCGCTTCTATAGATCCTGTCCTTATCCAGATAGAAGTCTTCCTCTCCGTATTCCTTGGATATGGACTTTTCCAGTTCTTCAGGAGTCTTCTTCGCCTCCAGAGCCGCCTTGATGCCATCCAGCATTGCCATATATGATGCTGCCAGGACCAGATAGGTGTTGCTCTTGGGGTTGGGCGATCTGAGTTCGAATCTTGTGGCCGCAGGATTACCGGGTTCTCTGACCAGGCCTACGAGGACCGTCCTGTTTCTCGAAGGTACTCCCACAGAATGTCCCAGTGATGTGGACGTACAGACGGGAGCCTCATATCCGGGCTTCAGTCTGTTCAGGGCATCTATGCTGGAACTTACGAAGGGATTGATCACATCATAGTTTTTAAGAAGACCCATGAGAGCTCCGAATCCGATGGGACTCATGAACTGATTCTCGCTGTCGACCGGCGAGAAAAGGTTGACCATCCTGCCATCCTTCAGCCTGACCGCCACTCCCATATGTGTATGTTCACCGCTTCCCGCAACGCCCTCCATTGGCTTTGCCATAAAGGTGACATCCAGCCCGTAGGTACGGAACACGTCGCGGATCACGTATTTGATCTGATTCTCATTGTCCGCAGCCTGTATGGCGGAAGAGTATTTCCAGTCGATCTCAAGCTGCTCCATAACGTGGTCGTAGTTTCCCGAGTTTTCGAGCTTGGCCTTGACGCCTCCGACCTCCTTATGACCCATCTCCATATCGAAACCGTACTGTTCCAGTACGAGCATTACCTCTTCAAGAGCCGTTCTAACGGGGCCCGTCGTCCTCTTCCAGTACTGTTCCTTGAGGAGCTGCGCCGTTGAAAGCTGCTCTCTGTCCGCATCATCATCGGGGGTCCTGACCCAGAACTCCAGTTCCGTTGCGGCCGTTATGACTATTTCATCGATCTCTTCAGCATCCCTGATGTCCAGGTACTCGAACACATATGGATTTTCCTTAAGAAGCTCCCTGAGATCCTTTTTGAAATTGCGGATCGCATCTCTCAATATGACTCTGGAGCCCACTCCCTCATCGTCGTTATGGATAAGGGACGAAGGGATCCTGAGAGTGCCTATGGGCAATCCCGTTTCCGGATCCGGATAACTGAAATTATGATCGACGAACCAGTTTACCGTCGGATCCGGGATGATGTCCACCTTGGCATCATTGAGCCTTGCTATCTTGGGCAGCACAACGCTGGATCCGTCGGTCTGGACTCCGTCTCTGAGGAACTTTCCTATATCCTTGAGCACTTCCCTGACCGGTATCTTCTCGTCCGTATCGTGGCCACCTATATCTATTCCCACAAGAGAGACGAACCTGATCTCAGGGTGAGCCAGCAGCGTTGTCCTGATCTCCTCTTCACTGTGCCTGTCGGCAGGGATGGTGAAGAGCATCTTACTGAAGTCGTAGTTTAGCATCCTGTCCTTTCCGGAGCCATCCAGGCTCCTTCTTAAATAATCAGAGCATTCCCGTCGATACATCCGGGAATGCTCCTGATAATCAAATTTTATCCTGTCTCGGATCCATCTTTATTTGGCCAGCTGGTTCAGATACTTCTCGAGTTCATCCATGTACTCGCCATACTTGTCCCACTTGCCGTCCTTGAGAGCCTTCTGTGCATTCTCATAAGCAGCGTTGGCCGCTTCGATCAGCTCGGCCTGGGACATTCCTTCGTCCTTCTTCTTGCCGTCCTGATCGTCGCCCTGCTGGTCAGCGTCTTCGCTTCCCTTGCTTTCGTGAGCAGAGCCCTCTCCGAAGAGTGTATTCAGTGCCTCTGCAAGAGTCGACTCATATGCGATCTCGTCCTCGTAAACTACGATGACCCTCTTGACCTCGGGGATACTGGAATTCGTTGCTTCCAGGTATACCGGTTCCACGTAGAGCAGCGAGTCTTCGATAGGTATTACGAAGAGGTTTCCGCGGCTGTACTTGGATCCGGAAGAATCCCAGAGGGAGAATTCCTTGGAGATCTCAGTGTTCTGGTCGATCTGTGCTTCGACCTGCATAGGTCCGTATACCACCTTGCTCTTGGGCATCTGATAGAGGACCAGTTTGCCGTATTCATCGCCGTCGTTTCTCGCCACCAGAAGACCCATCAGGTTCCTCTTGTCCTTCGGGGTGAACGGGATGGAGTTGACGAACTCTGCCGTCTTCTCGCCCGGCAGTTTCATGATGTAATAGTTTGGCTCCATGGTCTGTTCCTTGGTGCCGTAGATCTCACTTGCGATCTGCCACATATCCTCGTTCTGATAGAAGACCTTCACATCGTTCATGTGATATCTCTGATAGATCTCTGCCTGGATATTCAGCAGTGTTCCCGGATAACGGATATGTGCCTTGATACCATCGGGCATTTCATCCACATACTTGAACAGCTTGGGATAGATGTTCCTGAATGTCTGAGCGATAGGATCGTTCTTGTCGACTATGTAGTAATTCGTATCGCCGTTGTATGCATCGATGACTACCTTGATGGAGTTACGTACGTAATCCACATCCGATTCGGCGCTGTAGGGCTGCGAATAGGGATAGCGGTTGGTCGCCGTATATGCATCCAGGATCCAGTAGAGCTTACCGTCCACAGTTGCCATGTATGGATCACTGTCATAATCCAGATAGGGCATTATGGTCTTGACCCTGGTCATTATGTTCCTGTTGATCAGGATCTTGGAACTGGATTTGACGTTGCCCGATACCAGCATCTTCAGACTCCGCTCTCTCACCGAGAACATGAGCCTCGTGAGCAGGTTCATCTTGATGCCCGCATTGCCGTTGTACTGGCAGTAGCGGTTACTGTTTCCGTCGGGATAATCGAATTCATCCTCCGATGTGTTGACCAGGATGTAGTCGTTGGTCATCTCGCCGAAGTAAATGGCAGGATCCGTAACATTGAGATCCACCACTGATTCGGGCGGTATATTCTTGATCAGCATGTCCGGCTGACCACTGGCTGTGATCTTGTCTACCCTGGAGAGGACTACGCCGTATCCGTGGGTGTACTTAAGATGTCTGTTCAGCCAGGTGTTGCTGATCTTCTCTTCATCGATCTCCCTTGATGCCAGGAAGGTCTGAGTATAATCTCCATCGATAGTATATCTGTCTACATCCACGTCCTCGAATTCATAGTACTGCCTGATGGCCTGTGTCTGGTTGTAGAAGGTCTTGGCAGGCGAGTAGTCGTTGATACGGATGTTGGATATGGTCTCCTCATTGGCTACGATGTCATCGCTGGTCAGATCGCTTGTAGCCTTGAAGGGCTTCATGTCGACGCCATCAAGTCCGTAAGCGTGCTGAGTATACTTGATGTTCCTCTCGAGATACTTGCTCTCCTTGTTGATCTCATCAGGCTGTACCACCAGACTCTGGACCATGAGGGCAGCTCCCGTACCGAGAAGTCCGACAGCGATCATGATCACAGGAATGGCTATGGCCGGCTTGAAGCGCTTCTTTGCGATGCCAAAGGCGCATCCAAAGGCTGCCAGGACCGAGAGTCCCATGAGGATCCTGTACATCCACAGGGTCACGTTGATGTCGGTAAATCCCGCACCATAGACGGCGCCGGTGCTTCCGAAGAGCAGATCGAACTGCTTCAGGAAGAAGTAGACTCCGATCATAAGGAAGAACAGGAAGCCTACGATTATAAGCTGCTTCTCAGCGATATTGAGCAGCAGGCTGATGTTCTGGTTGTCCAGCTGTTTCTTCGCCCTTTTTCTGCCTCCGCCGCCAAAGGGTGTGCCGCCGAAGACACCGCCGCCTTTGCCGTTTCCGCCGAACTGCTTGGCGAACTTGCCGAAGACATCGTTTATCTCACTGAACGGATTGTTGTCATCTCCAAGATTTCCGGTGTAACGATCCTCGTCATCGTATACGAATTCCTCGTCTCCCTCCATCTCCTCGTCTGCCGTCTCTACCTTCTCGAATATCTTAGGCGTGCGGACCGTGAGCAGGATCGTGTAGTAGATGAACGTGAGCGCTGCAAAGGCAACGATCAACATGATCGCCATGGAGTTGAGCTGCTCTATGAAATTAAGCTTGAATACGTAGAATGAGATGTCATTCTTATAGAGCGGATCTTTGATATCGAAGTCCGTACTGTTGATGAACTGCAGGGTCTGGAACCAGAGTCTGTTGACTGCAGAATAGGTGGCGACTATGCCGAATGCTCCCGCAAGACCCCATGAGATCAGGTTCAGCTTCCTGTGATCCGTCTCCTCATCGGAGTCGATCCGCTTCATGTATCCTCTCTTGAGGAATTTGAGATATACATAAGCAAGAAAAGTTACGATCACAAAGACCGGTACTCCTATCTTCAGCTGAGTGAACAGCTTGGTCAGGAATACTGAGACATAACCGAGCTCATTGAACCACATGAAATCGGTGATCCAGCCTATCAGCGCCGTAAACAGCAGGATGATAAGCAGAACTACTATTATTATCCCTTTAGGCCCCAGTTTTCTTTTCTTTTTCTTGTCTTCTACGACTTCTTCTCTTTCTTCCCTTACATCCCTGATATCTTCCAATTGTGCGGTCCTCCTTGACTATACGATTATACGCTTCCGGCTCCACCGTTTCCTTCGCCGGTGATCATGTGGATCAGACTGTTGAGAATATTATCTATGAATTCTGCGGCTGCAGATGTGGATGCGAACATCTTGATACCGATGCCCACCAGTTCCAGAGCGAAGATGATGCACAGGAGGATCAGGATGATCATGAGTACCAGTCTGCCCTTGCCACCCTTCTTCTCAGGCTCATCTGTCTCTTCTATGAGACCCGCAGTTTCTTCATCGCCAAAGGTGTCTTCTTTTACCTTCTGCTTTTCTTCTTTCTTCTTCTGCTTTGCCAGTCTCTTCGCTTCCTTGGCTGCAGCACGTTCCTGCTTTTTGAGTTCCCTGGCGCTGAGTCCTGTCTCTTCCGCCGCTGCATCAGCTGCATCGGAGGCCCTGGCATTCAGCCCTGCCTCGACAGCCGCGATCCCTGCCGCCATCTCAGAAGCTGCATCCATGCCATTGTCGGCGGGAGTCTCTGCTGCCTTTGCAGCCATATCGGCTGCGATCTGCTGTGCCGTCTCATGTGTCGGCGCATTCATGTCATCCTTTGCAGCATCAAGTTCTGCAGCTGCGGCAGCCGCTTCTTCCTGAGTTCTTGCTTCCTGGAGGACGGCCGCCTCTCTGAGACGTTTCAGTTCGTCGGTATCCGCATCGATATCTGAATATCCTTCGATCTCCTTCGGTGTCATGTCGCCGATGTGCTGGATCTCGGGCATCATCATCGTGTCCTCAAGGCCCGGTTTGTCAGCCATCAGCGCCTGAAGGGATGGATCGTCGTATTCGGGAGTCTCGAGAGTCAGCTCCTCCGGAGTCTCAAGCGTCAGTTCCTCAGCCTCTTCAGGGACTTCGGCCGGAGCTTCTGCCGGGGGCTCTTCCGCCACAGGTTCCTCCACGACGGGCTTTTCATCCGCAGGCTCTGCCGTCTCAGGCTCATCTTCTGTATCAGTTCCCGCTACGCTTGCGAACTGACTGAGCAGATCTTCTGTCTGAACATCGGCCTGAGCATCTGCGACTTCCTCAGCCGCCTTTGCTGCAGCAGCCATATCCATATCCTCTCTCGACAGCTTCTTGGTTGAGCTCAGTCCTGCCGCAATAGCCTCCGTGTCCACTGCTCTGGTCTCGGGTGATACCAGATCGTCATGTGATACCGGAGTTTCTGCTTTTTCCTCAGTTTCTCTTTCGGCCTGAGGATCTCCACCGGGAAGATCGGCAAAGAAGTCTTCTCTTGCCTTTGCCATTCCCTCGATGTTGTAACGTGTATGTCTATGAGCAGCTTCGATCTCATCTCTTGCTGCAAATATGGTTCCTCTGTCCGCTCCGGGCACTTCCTGCTCCGGCGCTTCTGCTGCCTCTGCAGCAGGCTCCTCGGCAGGTGCCTCCTTCGACTCCTCTACGACAGGCTCTGCCGGAACTTCCTCGGGTTCGTCTGCGGGGATGGTCGATGAAAGGGTGTCTGAGAATCTGCCGCCTCTGATACCTGCCAGCGCAGCCTTGATCTTATCCTCTTCCTCCTGACGCATCTTGGCTGTCTGCTCAAGGGCCTTGCGCACTTCGTCTTCTACGACGGCGGAGTTCTCCGCACGGGCTTTCTGCTTTTCTTCAGCCTCTCTCTTCAGCCTGGCTATCTCTTCCTCTCTCTGACGCCTTTCCTGAGCGGCCTTGAATTCAGCCTCTTCTCTGGCTGCATTGGCTGCTTCCTGCTGAGCTCTGATACGAGCTGCCTCCTGAGCAGCCTTCAGTTCGGCTTCCGCCTTGGCTCTGGCAGCTTCCTCAGCCTGCATCCTGGCTTCTTCTTCAGCCCTGGCGCGAGCTATCTCTTCCTGTTTGATGCGGGCTTCTTCTTCAGCTTTTGCTCTGGCTTCTTCGGCAGCTCTTGCTCTGGCCTCTTCGGCAGCTTTTGCCTCTTCCTGAGCCTGGCGGTTTGCTATTGCTTCAAGTCTTGCCGCCTCCTCGGACGCCCTCCTTGCTGCTTCTTCCTCACCTTCACGGATCTCTGCTTCTGCAGCAGCTCTTGCCTCAAGCTGAGCATTCATCTGCTCTTCTTCTGCAAGTTTTCTTGCGATGGCTTCTTCTCTCGCTTCCTCAAGAGCCTTGATACGGGCAGCTTCCTCAGCCTCCTTCATGGCTCTCTGCTTATCCTGGACGGCTATCCTGTCCAGAACGTCGCTCTCCACTTCCTTGGGCTCGTAGAGCTTGACCGCTCCCTCCTGCTGGAGGAATTCATCCATGGTCATCTCTTCCTTGTGGGAATCGAACCTGCGAGATGCGGCCTCCTCGGCCTCCACCTGCTCTCCGCCGATGGTGCCGGCGCCTCTTACCTTCTCATATTCTCTGTCCAGAAGCTCCTGGAACTGAGCATTCTTCTTATTGAATGTGTTGAACTGTCCAACTGACTCGATCTTGCCGGCTGCTTCCATGGCTTCCTTTACCGGGATGGATGCTTTGGCCTCTTCCGCCGGAACGACTCTGTCAAAAACTTCAGCAACACGTTCCGCCTCAGGTCCTTTTGGTGGCTGTGGCGCAACGGCTTCGGGTACAACATCCTCGGACGGAGGAGTCGGTTTGCCCGGCTCTCTCACATCGTCGGGATCCAGGCCCCAATCGAAATTGATATCCTCTGTTTTCTCAACTACATTGCTGTCCGGATACTCCGAAACGCTCCAGGCCATTCCCTCAAGGAAAGGCTTGGCCGGTGCTTCCGGCTCCACGGGCTGCTGTACATCGACAGCTGCCGCCTCGCTCGTCTCTGTGACAGTCGGTTCCTGTACGACCTCCTCTACGAGTTTCGTCCCACAGTGGCTACAGAAAATAGCGTCATCTGCCATCTGACTTCCGCAGTTTTTACAAAACATAGATTTCCTCCCGGTTGGTTATAGTTTCAACGTTTGTCGTATTTCATTCTGTTTTTGCAAAGGCTAATACTGCATCCCCTCTGTCTTTTGAAGAGGTGCAGTACATATAATTGTAGTAATTATACATTAATTTCGCGACGATTTCCACCTTTTTCCTAAAAATGGGAGTTGTGATCCCCGGCAGCACATCGCTGACCTACACTACAAAAGCCTTATATATAGCCCTTATGGCCGATTCGAAATCCTCGCCCCTGACTCCTACGATGATGTTCATCTCGCTGGATCCCTGATCGATCATCTGGATATTCACATCAGCCTCGGCCAGAGCGGTGAAGAGGCGTGCTGAAGTTCCCTTTCTCTTTGCCATGCCGGCACCGACGGTGGCTATGAGCGCCAGGTCGTCGTGCACCTCTATGGAATCCGGCTTCAGTTGCCTTTGGAACTCGTCCAGTATGTCATCCAGCTGACCGTCGACGAGTCTGCTGTTGACGATCACCGATACAGTATCTATACCGCTGGGGATGTGCTCGATGGTCACATCGTGATCCTCAAGGATGCCCGCCATTCTACGGATGAATCCCTTCTGTCCGATCATGTGACTGCTGTATATGGTTATGGACGTGAAATCCCTGCTTCCCGCGATGCCGGAAATGATCCGGCCCTCCCCCAGGCTGGCGGGCTGGGAAGTGATCATCGTCCCCGGATGTTCGGGTTCGTTGGTGTTCCTGATGTTGATCGGGATGTTGGCTACGGTGGCCGGATAGATCGCCTCCTCATGGAGTACCGATGCGCCCATGTAAGCCAGTTCCCTCAGTTCCTTGTAGGAGATGTTGCTGATGGGTTTTGGGTCATCGACGATCCTTGGATCCGCCATGAGAAAACCGGATACGTCGGTCCAGTTCTCGTAGACTTCGGCCTTCATCGCCTTTGCGATCAGGGACCCGGTAATGTCGGAGCCTCCTCTTGAGAAGGTCTTGACGCTTCCGTCGATCCTGGATCCATAGAAGCCGGGGATCACGGCCTTCTCGACGCCGCTCAGGGTCTTGGCTATATCGTCGTTGGTCCTCTCCTCCATGAGTCTGCTCTTGTCGTCGAACCTGACAAAGGAGGCGGAGTCAATGAACTCAAAGCCCAGGTAGGCAGCGATCAGTTTGGCGTTCAGGTGTTCGCCTCTGCTTGCGATGTAGTCCACCGAAGCACCACCGTCGATCTCTTTTTTGATCGCGTCGAGTTCGGCCCTCATTCCTATGTCGACTCCCAGTTCCTTCTCCATCTCCAGGAACCTGTCGCATATCAGTTTGAAGACCTGGTCGTATTCCAGTTTGTGTTCGATATGGGTCACGCAAAGATAGAGCAGGTCCGTCATCTTACTGTCCTCGTCGAACCGCTTGCCCGGTGCGGAGACGACCACGTATCTGATATCGTGGTCTTCCTCGATTATATTTTTGATTTTCTTGATCTGGGTCGCATCGGCTACCGATGTCCCACCGAATTTCGCTACTTTGATTCCCATCGTTTACAGTTCCTTCTTCAGTTCTTCCACCTTGTCCAGTCTCTCCCAGGGGATGTCGATGTCGGTCCTTCCGAAATGACCGTAGGCCGCCACCTGTCTGTAGATTGGTCTCTTCAGATCCAGGTCCCTTATGATGGCTGCAGGTCTCAGGTCGAAGTGTTCATCCACGATTTCTGCAAGCCTGTCGTCGGGGAGTTTTCCTGTGCCGAATGAGTCCACCAGGATCGACACGGGTCTGGCCACTCCGATGGCGTAGGCCAGCTGGATCTCACATCTGTCGGCCAGCCCTGCCGCCACAAGATTCTTGGCTACATACCTTGCCGCATATGCTGCGGACCTGTCCACCTTCGTCGGATCCTTGCCGCTGAAGGCGCCGCCACCGTGGCGGGCATAGCCACCGTAGGTGTCGACTATTATCTTACGTCCCGTCAGACCCGAATCTCCCTGAGGGCCTCCGATCACGAAACGTCCTGTCGGGTTGACCAGATACTTGGTCTCATCGTCCAGCAGTTTTTCGTCCACTACCGGCCTGATCACGTGCTCCTTCAGGTCTTCTCTTATCTGATCTATCTCAGCTGCGGGATCATGCTGTGTGGATATCAGTATGGTATCGATCCTCTTCACTTCATCGCCGTCGTATTCCACCGTGACCTGGGTCTTGCCGTCAGGTCTCAGATATGGAATGGTCCCGTCCTTCCTCACCTCAGAAAGGCGTTTTGCCAGTCTGTGTGCAAGGGATATGGGAAGTGGCATGAGTTCAGGGGTCTCGTTGCATGCAAAGCCAAACATTATACCCTGGTCTCCTGCACCTGTCTCCTCAAGTGCATCGCTCTCGTGTGCCAGAGAGCCATCTCTGTATTCCATGGCTTCATCTACGCCCATGGCGATATCCGCCGACTGCTCATCTATGGATGTCATGATGGCGCAGGTGGTCCCGTCGAATCCATACTTGGCTCTGTCATAGCCAATATCACAGATGACCTGGCGAGCCAGCCTGGGGATGTCCACATAGCACTCGGTGCTGATCTCTCCCATGACCATGGCATAGCCCGTGTTCACAGTGGTCTCAGCAGCCACTCTGCCGTTGGGGTCTTCCTCCAGTATTGCATCTACTATGGCATCGGAGATCTGATCGCAGATCTTGTCCGGATGCCCTTCTGTTACTGATTCTGAAGTGAATAATCTCCTCATTTTTATCTCTCCTTCCGCATACATAGTTGATTATATCCTACATAAAATACATGGTCAATGATCCCAAACTGGGTTATACTTTGGTTCAGAGAGATCACGCTATGGATCTCGAAATCAGAGGTGATCATGAAAAAGAACGATCTTGGGATCCTGACAGGCGGGCAGAGCCTGGACATCGGGACATCCAACAGACATTTCATATCCGCGTACGTTACCGACACCCGGCTCATGGGTGTGCTTGCAGTGTACGCACACTGGCACCTTGACAACTCCGGTGAGTCTGAAAACGTAGTCTGGGGGGACCTTCACCAGTTCTTCTATATCGATTGCGAGGAATCGGGGATAGAGACCTATCAGGAGGTCAGGGAAACGGATCAGGAAAAGATCGATAGTATCGAACAGATACTGATAGGCGGACTTGGCGCCACAAAGGTCGATCTGGACGAGGCTCAGCTTCGCCAGCTCATGTGTCACTGGCACAGATTCAACCTGCTCCACGGCACGCCTCTGCCCGAGAAGGAGGATCACTACAGGTTTCTGTTTTCTGAGGATGATCGGGTGGATGAGAAAAACTCCCTGAAGCTGATGGAACACATCTGTCCCCTGGTCAGGACGGATTATCAGCTGATGAACTACTTCCTCATGCGATGCTTTGGAAGGGATCTTGAAGGGGCGGCCTTCCTGTGTCAGGAAGGTGCCGGTGTAACCATCGACATCTACGACAACTACGAAAAAGCCACCTTCTGTCGAAATGTCATAGACGATAAGGCAGCTCTTGCAGACGGGAGTCGTGAGTATCTATGCGAATCCATAGTCGAGTCGGGCGGTAACTACGACAGGGTCGTATCCCAGATCACCGTCAAGGACCTCAAGGTAAGGGAGCTGATCTGCCGCAGCATATCCCACATCAGTCAGACCGAGGCCGCTCTCATCATGAAGAAAAGCGAATTCGTAACTCTCTATGACGTTCTCCTCTCCGAAGATGAGATCGAGAACAATATAGATGAGTTCACCGTCAGTTTTCACACCACGATGGCCGAATATGAAAACGGACGGCTGTTTTTATCATACCGTCCGAATAATGATCATGTGAACCGCCGGATATTTCAGCTCAACGAGGATGTCCGCGGCATGCTCTTTCTCACCGACCAGGGCCAGCTTCTTGTGGCCGCCTATAACGAAGGCGATGTGATCGCCCTCGAGAACGGACTTCGAAACAATGTCCTGGCGCCCTATCTTACCATGAGTGGAAGATACGAGTTCAAGACTCCCGTCATCTACGAGTTCATGCACAGCGACATCGATTACTTCCAGGATTTCCTGCGTTTGTTGCAGGGAGGTAACTAAGCCGATCTGTTGCCTTTACACGAGGACCTACTGCCTGTGCAGAAAAGCCGATATCCTCTTGTAAACCAGGAAAGTCACAATGCTGTTGATGCCTGCCTTGATCGCGTTGAATGCGGCGATGAAGGGCATGAGTCCCCAGACCACATCTCTCGTTACGCCCATGAATACGGGTGTGATTATCAGATTCGCTCCGATCATGACCACCGTCATGGCTACGATGCCGCAGAGGAGTCCTATGACGGCTCCCTTTCTCGTCTTATTGAACTTGTAGATCAGTCCCGCCGTTATGACAAGCGCGCTTGTTGCGATGATGTGCATCAGTATGCCGTAGATCCCGCTTGCAGAGCTTACTGTGAGACCCTGGATGATGGCGGTTACCGCTGTAAGAAGCACGCCGGCCACAGGCCCGAAGGCGAAGGTCCCTATGAGGATGGGTATATCCGCCGGATCGTATTCCAAAAACGGCACAGCCGGGAATATGGGGAAGTGGATGATGGCCACCAGCACTATGGATATGGCCACCAGCATGGCCATCTTGGCCAGTCTTGCAGTTGATATCTTACCTGTCATGTTTCCTGTCTCCTGATTCATCATTTCAGATTCTCCTTTCAACTTTCTGAATATCGAATCTGTCTCTACCGGCAAACTTCGTTGCCTTTTCAAAAGAAAAACCTCGAGGCATAAACTCGAGGCAAACTTCCAAATCCAACGCACAGGATAGTGCGAAGATCATCTTGTTTCTTCCATCCGGACTATGACCGTCGGTAAGGGATTCACACCCTTTCAGCCGAAGCTCGCGGACTTGTAGCATATGCTCATCACCGCCGGTGAGGACTTCCACCTCGCCCCGAAACAGATTCAATTGTTACTGTGGATCGATTATATACCTGCCTCCTTCGACATGTCAACCACCCTGTCTATCGATCCGTCAGCAGATCGAAAAGCCTGATGTTTATCTTCTTTACCGGCGCTCTGGTTATGTTGGCGAGGACAAGGGTCACCATCTCAAGCTCCGGACAGATCCAGAAGCTGGCTCTGAAACCGTCGTCGGTCCCCTCATGTCCGCGGAGCAGATGCCCCCTCTGCTCTCTCATGAACCAGCCAAGGCCCATCTTCTCACCGTTGTTAGGCACCGTAGCATACTCATATCCTGCATGAGTGCAGGCATCATCGGACAGGTGTCTTCCCGCCAGGTGGGACTCTCCCCAGGCGAGCAGATCCTCAAGATCGGAAGTCAGCGTGGAACTGGATCCGTGGGCCCTTGTGTATGGGTAGTACTTCACCGGGACTATGGTCCGGTCCTCCCGCTTCTCATGGGGCAGCGCCATAGGTGTGGCAGAAGGATCAGTCCCCGCTGTTGCGTTTTGGGCTCTGATAGCTTCGGTTATCAGGGGGCAATCCTCTCCTGCTTCGACACCGATCCTCTCGTAGGTCTTCATGGTGGAATTCTTCATCCCGGCAGGCTCCATAAGATAGCGTTTCACGAAGTCTTCGTAGGGGAGATGTTCCTCTCTGCCCTCTGTTGTCTTTGTATATTCGGCGGACTTTATCGAGACTATGTGACCAAGGATCTCATAAGCTATGTTGCTGTAGTCGAATCGGCCGCCGCCCGCCTCGTGGAGCATAGGCAGATCCCTCACCTCTTGTGAATACACGTAGTCAGCCAGAGCCGTGTCGGCGGTCAGCGCTTCCTCCCAGCGGTAATCATCCACATCCCCGATCCCGGAAGTGTGGGAAAGCATCTGCCAGATTCGGATATCCTCCGCTCTCTCATCTGTCAGTTTCAGATCCGGAAGTATATCCGTGAGTCGATCCTCGTAGTTCAGCACTCCGGCGTCGATCAGTTTCAGCACCGCCGTCGAGGTAAACAGTTTGGAGACGGAGGCGCAATGAAAAACATCCCCTGTTTCCAGGGGATCTCCCGTTACCTTATCTCTTGTCCCCGCCGTTCCCATCCAGCGGTCTCCTCCCATGCTGACGCCTATGGCCAGTCCGGGAAGGTCGTTGAGTTCCATGGTCCTGGCCAGGAACTCCTCGCATTTATTTCTGTCCATCCCGATTCGTCTTATCGAGCAGTCTGTCACTTGACCCTGACTGCGAATATCACATACCTCTTAGCCGCTTCATGCCTGGCATCTCCGGCCGCATCGACTCTCGCCAGAACATAGTATTTGCCCTTCTTGAGTTTCTTCTTTATGGTCACCTTGCCGCTGGTCTTGTTTATGCTGATCTTCTTATTGCCGCTCAGCTTCGTATATGTCACCCGGCCTTTTGCGTTGGTGACCGTCATGACCCTGGCTCTCGATAGAGTCTGTTTCTTTTTCTTCAGCCTGGAGTACTTCACCTTGGCGGTCTTCGCCCTGACGCTGATGGTGTTTGCCACCTTGTCCGGTTCTGCAGGATCCTTGATCGTCAGATCATAGGACTTGTTCACCACGGCGCTCCCGTAGCTCCCACCGGTCACCAGGACCCTGTATTTGCCCCTGGTCGTTGTGACGAAATCCGCCGTTACAGTTGTCTCGCCGCTGACCTTCTGGGACAGATTCGTGATCTCCCTGCCCGACGGATCGTATACTTTCACAAAAGGTATGGCCGTCCTGCTGTAGACGATGATCCTGATGCTCTTTTCCGCCGGGATCTGCGGCGTCTCGTAACCGTCAGCCATTGCCTCCCAGGATTCCTTCTTGTAGTTTATCCTAACGGTGGGATCATCCGGCGAGAAGTATCCCCTTATGCTGTATGGCAGTTTGCTTATGCTTGCGTATCCGATGTTCTCCACGGTAATGTTGCACCTGGCAGTGAGCCCGTGGCATCTTGCCGTTATCGTCGCGCTTCCTGACTTAACGGCGGTGATCCTGCCTGAAGCATCCACTTTCGCGACTTTTGGATCGGAGGATACAAAGTCAACTTCATCGGCGTATGCACTTGCCTTTCCCGGATATACCGCATATTCAAGAGTAATGCTCTCCCCGGTGTACATCTTCTTCTGGGTCCTGTTGAGCACGATAGTCTGCGGCTCCGTCAAACCATGGACGTTGTCTACCGCATTCGTTGCGTCCACCCTGCCAAAGCCTGCATTCGTAGAAAAGACTCCGCTTCCGCTGCAGGTGTATATGAGATTTTTAAGCTCTCTGGCGTTGAGATCCCTGTTCTCGGATTTGATAAGGGCTGCCATTCCGGCAACCAGCGGAGATGCCATGGATGTACCGGATATGGTTTTGACCATTTGGCCCCCATACTTGGGATTTTTGACGATATAGGTACTCAGTATGCTTACGCCGGGGGCTGAAACGTCCTTCTCATATCCGTAGTTTGAGAAGGAAGCCTTTTTGCCTTTGTTGTCATGAGCTATGACGCTGATAGCCCCGGCAGCGTCTCCCGGGCTTTCGACCAGTTCCGAGCTGCTGTTGCCCGAAGCACAGACGCAGAGCACATTTCTCTTGAAGGCCTCATTGACGGAATTCTCCATGATGAAATCCCTGTAGAGACCGCCTATGCTCATATTGATCACTTCTGCACCATTTCTGATCGCATAGTCCACGCCCATGACCACATCCTCTGTGGTAAACTCCAGGTCACCGGGCAGGGCTGCATCGATTACCATAAGCCTGGCTCTGTTGTCTGCGGCACCTGAGATTCCGGAGCCGTCTTTCGCATTGGAAGCTATTATCCCGCAGACGTGGGTACCATGTCCGTCGTCATCATCGGAGCCGTCACCTTCGCTGAATCCCATCTGTATGCCCTTATTGAATGTGACGCACTTGTCTACGATGATGCTGTTCATAAGATCGGGGTGGTCCAGTTTGACTCCCGTATCGATGACTGCGACCGTCACCTGATCCCCACCATCGGAAAGACCCTCCCAGGCCTCGAAGCTTCTCGTTGAACCCAAATCCTGAGATCCCATATACCATTGCTGCACCATGAGATCATCGCCTTTTTCGGCTCCATCGGTTCCGGCGATCTGAGCGCTGTCCGTCACTATCGGGATCACCGGCTCCTCAGTAGTCGATTCCTCGAGAGCCTGCCCCTCTGCTGTTTGCTCCTCGGAGAGAATGTCCTCCTCCTCATTCAATCTGTATATATAGTTTGGCTGCACCAGGAGGACCTCATCCTCCCCGGCGATCTCATCGGCTACGGCCTGCGCATCCTCAGGATCATCCAGGCTGACCTTTGCCAGCTTATCTCCGTCATTGATCGTCGTGACGGCATCCAGGGAGGCTCCTGCATCCTCAGTGATCTCCTTGAGCTCCTTCCTGGTGGTATCTTCACCTGCAAGGACCAGAAGTTCACCTTCCACCGCCGTTTCCTCCGTCATATCGGACAGATCGACAGGCAGGGCCATGTCCTGGATCTGCGGCTCATCCTGCGCAGCAAAAGAGACGACGGGAAAAGTCGCCACCATAGTAAGAGCGATGATGATCGCTACCAGTCTTCTGTTCACATGTGTCAAAAAGTGCACATTCATATGTTGATTATACCACTTTTTGGTCACTGACGGGTTAGTCTATTTGCGAACACTGCGCATTAAAAAGAAATTTAAGTGCTCTTTTTTTGCTGTTTTTTTGAAAGAATGCGTGCACTTACCTTTACAGAATCAACGTTTATAGAAATACTATTAATA
>Ga0256406_1000608_pt1 | contig 64393 bp, 45 predicted proteins | sample RumenRJG_03DNA_FD_185986 | JGI IMG/M metagenome (GOLD analysis project Ga0256406, IMG submission 185986) | Bovine rumen microbial communities from Lethbridge, Alberta, Canada - RJG_03 | ecosystem: Host-associated > Mammals > Digestive system > Stomach > Rumen | place: Canada: Alberta | collected... | reverse complement strand
GGGCTCACTGGGCTTTCATACCGTTTGTGCACGTGCTGCAGTGAATACGTTGGGAAAAGTTCCTCTGCCCTGCATTCTCCATTGGAATCAGAATCACTTTGTGGTATTGTACGAGGTAAGGAAAGGTACTAAATTCCATATCGCCGACCCGGGAAAAGGACTGATAACGTACAACCGCGAGGAGTTCGTCAGTCACTGGATTAGCACGCAGTCGTACGGTGAAGAAAAGGGAATAGCGATGTTCATAGAGCCCACACCAGCTTTCTATTCCCACAAGGACAGCAAAGAAGAAAGAAAAGACAAGAATCCACGGTCGTTCCGCTTTCTCTTCGGCTATGTGAAGAAGTACAAGCGATATTTCGGACAAATAGTGCTTGGGCTTATCGTGGGCAGCCTCTTGCAGCTCGTCCTGCCGTTCCTCACGCAGTCCATCGTCGACGTAGGCATCAAAAACCAGAACATCGGCTTCATCTGGCTGATACTGCTCGGTCAGCTGATGCTCACCTTCAGCCGCACGGCCATCGACTTCATCCGCCGGTGGCTGTTGCTGCATATCTCCATGCGGATAAATATCTCGCTGGTGAGCGACTTCTTCATCAAACTGCTGAAACTGCCAATGTCGTTCTTCGACACTAAGCTCATGGGCGACCTCATGCAGAGGATGAACGACCACAGCCGAGTGAACAACTTCCTTACCAACCAGGCATTGAGCGTCACTTTCGCCATGCTCACCTTTGTGGTTTTCACGGTGGTGCTGCTGTTATACAACAAGCTCATTTTTGCCATCTTCCTTGCAGGGAGTCTGCTCTATGGTCTGTGGATGACGCTTTTTCTGCGCCGCCGCAAAGTGTTGGACTATGAGCTCTTCGAGCAACAAGCCATCAACAACAACAAGACCTACGAGTTCATCACGTCCATGCAGGAAATCAAGCTTCAGGACTGTGAGCAGCGACGCCGTTGGGAATGGGAGGACACACAGGTGGACCTCTTCAACGTGCAGATGAAGTCACTGAAACTGCAGCAGACGCAGGAGGCCGGCAGTATCCTCATCAACGAGGTGAAGAACATCGTCATCACTGTTGTGGCTGCCGCAGCCGTCATCCACGGGCAGATGACGCTCGGCATGATGCTCGCCGTGCAGTATATCATTGGACAGCTCAACTCACCCGTGGAGCAGCTCATGAACTTCTTTTACTCCCTGCAGGACGTGAGAATAAGCCTGGAGCGCATCAACGAGATCCACCGCGCCGAGGACGAGAACGGAAAGGACGGCCTCAGGACTTCGCTGGTCGATGACGGCAAGGGCATCGACATCGAAAATATCATGTTCAAATATGACCCTCACGCTTTGCGCAAGACATTGGACGGCGTAACTATCCATATTCCTAAGGGAAAGGTGACGGCCATCGTCGGTGCCTCGGGCAGCGGCAAGACCACGCTCGTCAAGCTCATGCTCGGCTATTATCCTGTATTAGAGGGATATATAAACATCGGTGGCACAGATATCAATACGCTCAACAAGAAGTGGTGGCGCCGCCAGTGCGGTGTGGTCATGCAGGACGGCGTCATCTTCTCTGAGTCTATAGCAAGAAATATCGCTGTTGACGACGGCAACATCGACAAGGAACGTTTATTGAAGGCTGCACGGATAGCGTGCATCCACGACTATGTGATGTCGCTGCCACTGAACTACAACACGAAGATAGGCCGTGACGGCGTGGGGCTGAGTCAGGGGCAGCGGCAGCGTATCCTCATCGCCCGTGCTGTGTACAAGAATCCCGACTACATCTTCCTCGACGAGGCCACCAACTCGCTCGATGCCAACAACGAGCGGGCTATCGTGGAGAATCTCGACACATTCTACCGTGGCAAGACCGTCGTCATCGTCGCCCACCGCCTGAGTACGGTCAGAAATGCCGACCAGATTGTCGTAATCGACCACGGGAAAGTTGTCGAGACGGGCAATCACGAGACGCTGACGGCAAAGCGCGGAGCGTACTATAACCTCGTGAAGAACCAGTTGGAGTTGGGTAACTGATATATAGACCGTCCGCTTAATTTCGATTGATGAACAATCGCTGTTGATACCGACAAAGCAAAAAAGACTTTTTAGACATGGACAACAAGAATGAATCAGAAAATATAGAACTGCGGAGCGAGAAGGTACGCCACATCATCGGGCAGGTGCCTCCAGCCCTTGTGCGCACCGGCACGATGGTCATTACGCTTGTCGTCATCGCCCTTGCCGTCGCCTTCTACACCATCCGCTACCCCATCACAATAGAGGCACAGGGTAAGGTAATGCGCAACGAGTCGGTAGAGCTCCTTGTTCCTTACGAATACCTCTATCTCTTTGATGAGCCGCGCATGGCACGCCTCACCCTTGAAGGACAGGACAATGATGCCGCACCCGTCGTGTGTCCCATCACCAGCCACAGCGAAAATCTTCTCATCATAGACGGGAACCATTATTTTACCGCAAAGGCCTCCATCCGCTCTAACGGCAAAAAGGTACAGTCAGGCCTGAAAGCCTCAGCAAGAATCATTATCAGTGACAAGACTCTGTGGCAGCAGGTCCATGCCGCTGCGCGGACGTGAGACCATCGTTTATCTAAAATGTAATCTGTAGGAAATGGACGTTCACAAAATCTTTCAGCTGATACGGGGCTAAATGCCCGTTAAGGACGAGATGCCCTCATATTGGTCTGAGGAAACGGGTGGTCAATATGGAGGTCGACAGGTTCGGGCAATGGAACTAAGCCCTAATAATCAGCAATATAGATGGAGAATTGGCGAGTAAAGACTGTCTGGTCGTCAGTTTCCTTGGGCTGTAGGTGGCGGACAAAACTCAGGTACAGGAGCCATTCGGTTGCGACCGAGCAAAGTCGGCATTTAAAAAAAAATAATAAATCAAAGAAAAATAGACACTAATTACTTGCATAGTATAAGAAAATAATTAACTTTGCAAACGAATACGTCATCTGTAGAAAGACGAAAAAACTGCTAACGCCATTATTAGTGCAGCAACAGCTGCCGGCCCTGCTGGTTTCTGCCGCGGTAGCGACTACTACAGATGTAGCATAAAAACTCAAAAGCTTATGAAGATTATTGTAAACGGAGGATTCGAAAGAAAGAAGGCTGAAGTGGTGATAGCCAAAAACGGTCAGGAGATTATCACCCTCCCTAAGGACGCGTACGGCTGCGACGTGGATGCTGAGGAAGGCGACACGATAGACGTAAAGCTGAAGTACACCTACAGGTCGGTGTTGCCGCTTGCCACATTCGCATACCGAAAAGGGAACGATACTTACTACGTCCACCCATCGGCAATGTACAGTAAATGGATGAACGCCACGTACAAAATTCTGCCTTTCCTGTGCATCATCTTATATGCCATACAACCACTAATACAGTCGGAAGGCTACAAATGGGCCTGCATCGGAATGCTTGTACTGACAGTAGTATCTTTTCTTGGTCTCCAGTATAGTCGGACGTCACCTAATGTGCAGGGGAAGCTTTTCAAGTTGGATGTCTTATAAGATACGGGCAACCATCTTTCCAATGCTTAACCAGCACTACATCTTGTTGGTAACGCCGTTTCCGGACAGCCACAAGACACCCGTCAATGAGTCTGCCGTGGAGGCAGAATCATACCCGGCAAGCCCATTCGCAGCTGTTTTCATGTCCGATGGGGATGAGTATCGGAATGTAAAAGTATTTCAGCAGACGACCATTCCGATAGTTCCATTGTAGCCGTCTGATTACCAACGACTTACAAAAGATGCCATTTTGCGTTGCAAAACAGCCCGTTTTAGACTGCGAAACGGCCCGTTTCAGGCGATGGAACAGGCCGTTTTGCAAGCCAAAACGGTAGGTTTGGAAATCATGTAAAGATATTTCACACACAAAGTCTTCTGACAAAAACCAAATAAAACCACTTGCGATTGCAAGGGCTTCGCCCGTTGTTTCTTCTCCGTCGCCGACTTGCTCCGAAGCAAGCTTCGGCAAGCCGACGACTTAGAAGAAACAGCCTTCGTACCTCAGGCTTGCAATCGCAAAAAAACCGCCAAAACCGTTGATGCCGCAAAATTCACACAATCGCGATAGCCTGTTTTGAAGGTTTTCCTTTGTGTCAGGGCCAAGATCCGACGGAGGAGGATCTGACATTTGCGGGTTGAGGCGGTGAGAGGCCGAACCTCTCACAAACACTCAAACCACAAATGGCAAAGGGCGAAAGCCCTTGGCGCTGACAACAGGGTTTTATTGGTTTTGGTCGCAAGTTATCAATCGCAAGATTATTGGTTTTGGTCGCAAGTTATGATTGTTTATTTAATCGTGTTATTCATGTAACTATTCAAATCACTGTTCTTAGTCACTTGCAGCACTCCGCCGCCGTTGGGGCGGGGTTTATCCCCGTCCTACCAACAGCGGACAAGATACAAAGCAAATATCACGCAGCTGCGAGGACGGGGATAAACCCCGCCCTACGGCGGATGAATGCAACGCATTAATTATCAACGTGTTACCGACGTGTTCATTTCATCACAAACACAATGTCAACGTAATCCCTTTGCAGGGTGCGGAAAGTCAGGGTTAGAGACCGTCAACCGCCAACGGACATGAAACGATGATCGTTTGCAGGGCGAGCAGGCAGGATTTGGGCCGTCCACTCGGTCGCAAGACCGAATCTCTGTCGCGTTAGTCTGTTTTGAAGGTTTTCCTTTGTGTCAGCGCCAAGATCCGACGGAGGAGGATCTGACATTTGCGGGTTGAGGCGGTGAGAGGCCAGGCCTCTCACAAGCACTCAAACCACAAATGGCAAAGGGCGAAAGCCCTTGGCGCTGACACATAGGGTTTTATTGGTTTTGGTCGCAAGTTATCAATCGCAAGATTATTGGTTTTGGTCGCAAGTTATGATTGTTTATTTAATCGTGTTATTCATGTAACTATTCAAATCACTGATTCTTAGTCACTTGCAGCACTCAGCCGCCGTTGGGGCGGGGTTTATCCCCGTCCTACCAACAGCGGACAAGATACAAAGCAAATATCACGCAGCTGCGAGGACGGGGATAAACCCCGCCCTACGGCGGATGAATGCAACGCATTAATTATCAACGTGTTACCGACGTGTTCATTTCATCACAAACACAATGTCAACGTAATCCATTTGCAGGGTGCGCATCGTCAAGGTTAGAGACCGTCAACCGTCAACGAGAATGAAACGATGATCGTTTGCAGGAGCGAATAGGAGCGACTATACATATATATAATAGTAGAGGCGGCAATCTACCGACCGTCGCCTCTAACAGGAAGAAAAATCTAATATGAGTGGGTGGTGATGGATTCGAACCACCGAAGCAAGAAGCAGCAGATTTACAGTCTGCCCCATTTGGCCACTCTGGAAACCACCCTTGGCGAAACACCCAAGCGAACCTCATTGATAAGCCCGACTTCGGATTTGCGGGTGCAAAGGTAATGCTTTTCTACAACATAACCAAAACAATTACGAACTTTTTTTGTACAAAATTTCAATCCGTAAGTTTCGGCCTCCGAAAACCACCTTATAGTTAAGGACTATAACCTATATAAAACTTTCAATTTGTTAATTTGTGATAAAAAGAAGAATAAAGAAAGCATATACCTACCTCAGAATGAAAGAAAAATCGTACTTTTGCATTCAATTCGATAGGAAATTAACTTCATTATATATTAATTGCAAAGAAATATGGGAAATGGATTGTATAATCCCGCGTATGAGCATGACGCGTGCGGCGTTGGCATGGTGGTCAACATTCATGGCAACAAGAGCCATGAGTTAGTCGACAACGCGCTGAAGGTTCTTGAGAACCTCCGCCATCGCGGTGCAGAGGGAGCAGACGGTAAGACTGGCGACGGTGCCGGCATACTGCTGCAGATTCCTCATGAGTTCATATTGCTTCAGGGCATTCCTGTGCCGGAGAAAGGCAAGTACGGCACCGGACTTGTATTCTTGCCGAAGGACGAAAAGCGGCAGCAGGAGATTCTGTCGATAATGATTGAGGAGATAGAGCGTGAGGGCCTTTCGCTGACCCATCTGCGCAGTGTTCCCACCAATCCCGACTGTCTCGGCGAGGCTGCACTGTCAACAGAGCCCGACATTAAGCAAGTTTTCATCACAGGAGTCACCGACGATAAGGTTCCTGTTTTCGAACGCACATTATATATAATAAGGAAGAAGATTGAACGGCGGGTGCACGACAAGGACTTCTACATCTGCTCACTGTCGAGCAAGAGCATCGTCTACAAGGGAATGCTCTCCAGCCTGCAGCTGCGCCAGTACTACCCCGACCTGACGAACAACTACTTCACGTCGGGTCTGGCTATCGTCCACAGCCGTTTCTCGACAAACACGTTCCCGACATGGAGTCTGGCACAGCCTTTCCGCATGCTGGCCCACAACGGTGAGATTAACACCATCCGTGGTAACCGCGGATGGATGAAGGCCCGCGAGTCGGTGCTCTCGTCGGAGGCCCTCGGCGACATCCGTAAGATTTCGCCTATCGTCCAGCCCGACATGTCGGACTCGGCAAGCCTCGATAACGTCTTCGAGTTCTTCGTCATGAGCGGACTGTCGCTGCCCCAGGCCATGGCAATCATGATTCCGGAGAGCTTCAACGACAAGAATCCTATCTCCGAGGACCTCAAGGCTTTCTACGAGTATCATTCCATCCTCATGGAGCCATGGGACGGCCCTGCCGCCCTGCTCTTCTCCGACGGCCGTTATGCCGGCGGAATGCTCGACCGTAACGGTCTGCGCCCGGCACGATACACGATCACGAAGAACGATACGATGGTCGTGGCATCGGAGGTGGGAGTCATGGACTTCGATCCTACGGAGATAGCCGAGAAGGGACGTCTGCAACCAGGAAAGATTCTGCTCGTCGACACCCAGGAAGGAAAAATCTACTACGACGGCGAAATCAAGGACCGTCTGGCCCACGAGCATCCTTACCGCCAGTGGCTGTCGACGAACCGCATACAGTTGGAGAAACTGAAATCGGGCCGTAAAGTCGACAACAGCGTCGACCACCTGCTGCGCAAGGAGGTGGGATTCGGTTTCGGCGAGGAGGATATCGCCGACACCATCATTCCTATGGCCATCAAGGGTCAGGAGCCGACAGCATCAATGGGTAACGACACACCGTTGGCCGTACTCTCCGACCGTCCACAGATATTCTTCAACTACTTCCGTCAGCAGTTCGCCCAGGTGACGAACCCTGCCATCGACTCCATAAGAGAGAACCTCGTCATGAGCCTTGCCGAATACATCGGACGCGTGGGAACGGGCATCCTCAACCCCAACGAGAGCAACTGCAAGATGGTCCGTCTGCCCCACCCCATCCTGACGAACACCCAGCTCGACATTCTGTGCAACATCAGATATAAGGGATTCAATACCATCAAGTTGCCTATCGTCTTCGAGACAAAACTTGGCGAGGAAGGCCTCCACGAGGCTCTCGAGAACCTTTGTCACGAAGCCGAGCACAGCGTCGACGAGGGCTACAACTACATCATCCTCACCGACCGTGCCGTCGACGAGAACCATGCGGCCATTCCGTCGCTGCTCGCCGTGAGTGCCGTCCACCACTATCTCATTTCCGTGGGTAAGCGTGTGCAGACAGCCCTGATAGTAGAGTCGGGAGAGATTCGTGAGGTGATGCACGCCGCACTGCTCTTAGGCTATGGTGCTTCGGCACTGTGCCCCTACATGACCTACGCCATCCTCGACGACCTCGTCAAGAAGGGTAAGATTCAGGAAAACTACGCTACCGCCGAGGCCAACTATATCAACGCCCTGAAGAAGGGGCTGTTCAAGATTATGGCCAAAATGGGAATCTCTACGATACGCTCTTACCGTGGCGCGAAGATTTTCGAGGCCGTAGGACTGTCGGAAGGTCTGCTGAAGACCTACTTCGGCACCGACACATCGACAATTGGCGGTATCGGCTTGAAGACCATTGCCCGCGATGCCATCAAACTGCACGACGCCGCATACAATATTGAAAAGGAAGAGAAGGAGAGCGGCCATAAGCTGATGTTCCTCCCTGCCTTAGGACAGTTCCACTGGCGCCGCGACGGCATCAAGCACGCGTGGAACCCGGAGACCATCGCCACACTGCAACTCTCTACCCGCAAGGGCGACTACAACCTCTTCAAAAAATACTCGGCTATGGCCGACGAGAAGGAAGAACCGATATTCATCCGCGACTTCCTCGACTTCAAGCGTAACCCCATAGATATCAACGAGGTAGAGAGCGAGGAGAGCATCGTCAAGCACTTCGTCACCGGTGCCATGTCGTTCGGAGCACTGTCGGCTGAGGCCCATGAGGCCCTGGCCCTGGCAATGAACTACCTCGGAGCCCGCTCCAACACCGGAGAGGGCGGCGAGGACAGCGAGCGCTACTACACCAAGCAGGACGGTATCAGCCTGTCGAGCAAGACAAAGCAGGTGGCATCAGGACGCTTCGGTGTGACGACAGAGTATCTCGTCAACGCCGAAGAGATACAGATTAAGGTGGCCCAAGGCGCAAAGCCGGGTGAAGGCGGTCAGCTGCCCGGATTCAAGGTCAACGAGATTATCGCCAAGACCCGTCACTCCATCCCCGGAATATCGCTAATTTCGCCTCCACCTCACCACGATATCTACTCCATCGAGGACCTGAAACAGCTTATCTTCGACCTGAAGAATGTCAACCCGCGCGCTGCTATCAGCGTGAAACTCGTTGCCGAGAGCGGTGTGGGAACAATTGCTGCCGGTGTCGTCAAAGCCAAGGCCGACCTCATCGTCATCTCAGGTGCCGAGGGAGGAACGGGCGCCAGTCCGGCATCGTCGATGCGTTTTGCGGGCATATCGCCTGAGATTGGTATCGCCGAGACACAGCAGACACTCGTCAAGAACGGTCTCCGATCGCTCGTCCGCCTGCAGGTCGACGGTCAGCTGAAGACCGGCCGCGACGTCATTATGATGGCTCTGCTCGGTGCTGAGGAGTTCGGCTTCGGTACCGCAGCCCTGATAACACTCGGTTGTGTGATGATGCGTAAGTGCTCAGCCAACACTTGCCCGATGGGTGTGGCTACACAGGATCCGAAACTCAGAGCCCATTTCCGCGGCGACTATCACTACGTCATCAACTTCTTCATGTTCCTCGCACGCGAGGTCAGGGAGTATCTGGCACAGATGGGATTCCGTAAGTTCAACGACATTATCGGCCATACGGAACTCTTAAAGCGCAAAGCACTGCCCGACGATGCCGCAAAACGCTGGGACAAGGCAACGATAGACAAGTGGAACTCGCTCGACTTCAGCAACTTGCTGCATCAGGAGAGTGGCGACTCGTCGAACTTCTGCACGAAGACGCAGGACCACGAGCTCAATGGAATTCTCGACGAACAGATTATCAAGGCATCGGCAAATGCCATCCAGCAGGGTGGCGAGATCGACCTCGACTACACCATACGCAACACCAACCGCGCTGTGGGAACGATGCTCTCGGGATACCTCGAGAAACGACGCTCGGAGGAGCGGCAGAAGAAGATGGACGCCGAAGCAGCCGGAAAGCCCTATACGGCACCGCGCGAGGCATCTATCAACGTGAAATTCAAGGGATCAGCAGGACAGAGCTTCGGAGCATTCCTCGTCAAAGGAGTGAGCTTCAAGCTCGAAGGCGACACCAACGACTACTTCGCAAAGGGGCTGTCGGGAGGCCGTATTTCAATCCTTCCGCCTATACGCTCCAACTTCGCCGCCGAGGATAATATCATTGCCGGAAATACAGGACTCTACGGTGCTACGAGCGGTGAGCTCTATGTCAACGGAAAGGTCGGCGAGCGATTCGCCGTGAGAAACTCCGGTGCCATCGCCGTTGTAGAGGGTGCCGGCGACCACTGCTGCGAATATATGACAGGAGGACGGGTCGTAGTGCTCGGCGAGACAGGACGAAACTTCGCCGCCGGAATGTCGGGTGGTGTGGCATACGTCTGGGACCGCAAGCACAACTTCGACTACTTCTGCAATATGGACATGGTGGAAATAAACCTCGTTGAGGAGGCCAGTTACCGCAAGGAACTGCACGAGCTCATCAGACAACATTATCTCTATACCGGCTCAAAACTCGCCCGCACGATGCTCGACGACTGGAACCGTTACGTTGAAGACTTCATCCAGGTCGTTCCTATCGAGTACAAGCGCGTGCTGCAGGAAGAGCAGGTGCGCAAGCTCCAGCAGAAGATTGCTGACATGCAGAGAGATTATTAGTTTCACAATTCTACATTATTTGACATGGGTAATCCAAAAGCATTTCTAACTATAGAACGCAAGGAGGCCGGCTACCGGCCTATACACGACCGCATCCACGACTTCGGCGAAGTGGAGCAGACGCTGAACCAGAACGATCGCCGAGTACAGGCAAGCCGGTGTATGGACTGCGGTGTGCCATTCTGCCACTGGGCTTGTCCGTTGGGCAACAAGCCGCCAGAATGGAACGACGCACTATATAAGGGCGACTGGCAGTTGGCTTACGAGCTGCTGCACTCCACCAACGACTTCCCGGAGTTCACCGGAAGAATCTGTCCGGGCCTCTGCGAGAAAGCCTGCGTACTGAATCTCATGGAGCATGAGCCCACAACGAACCGCGAGGACGAGGCTGCCATCTGCGAATACGCATGGGAGGAAGGATATATTAAGGTAGAAAAGCCGGAGCGCAACGGACACAGCGTGGCTGTAGTAGGAGCCGGACCGGCAGGCCTCGTAGCTGCTAACCGTCTGAACCACAAGGGCTACAAGGTGACCGTCTACGACGCGAGGGAGAACGCGGGAGGACTTCTGCGCTACGGCATTCCAAACTTCAAGCTCAACAAGGAGGTCATCGACCGACGGATGGAGCAGTTGAAGGCTGAGGGCATAGATTTCCAGTTCGGCACTCATGTGGTGAGCGACAAGAAAAATGTGGCTCCGATACAGAACGATCCGACGCTCGGAAAAGACAAGATTGTCAGTTTCGATGAACTGTCGAAGAAGTACGATGCCGTGATTGTATGCACCGGAACACCGGAGGCCCGCGACCTGAAGATTCCGGGACGCGACCTCGATGGTGTCTACTTCGCCCTCGAAATGCTCTCACAGCAGAACCGTGTGCTCGCCGGTGAGGATATTCCTAAGGACCAGATCGTCAACGCCAAGGGCAAGGATGTGCTCGTCATCGGTGGCGGTGATACGGGTTCCGACTGCATAGGAACGGCGCACCGCCAGGGCTCGAAGAGCGTGACACAGATTGAAATCATGCCAAAGCCACCGGTGGGTCCCGACGATCCTAACAATCCTTGGCCTACATGGCCACGGACGCTGAAGACAACGTCGAGCCACGAAGAGGGCTGCATACGCCGATGGAACATCAACTCGCTGGAGTTCATTGGCAAGAACGGAAAGCTCACGGGCGTGAAAGTACAGCCCATCGACTGGAAACCGAACCCAGAGGGTGGTCGTCCGATAATGGTAGAAGCCGGTGAGCCAGAGATTATCAAGGCTCAGATGGTGCTCCTCGCCATGGGATTCCTGCGGCCGAAGCAGCCGGAATACCCTGAGAACGTGTTCGTTGCCGGTGATGCCGCCAACGGCGCAAGCCTCGTAGTAAGGGCTATGGCCAGCGGCCGCGACGCCGCCGAGAAAGTCGACAGCTACGTTACAAGTAAGAAATAGTAATTTCCTATCATTACGTTTGGGCATTCCATGTCGTGTCGTTTGAGATACGCCGGAATGCCCTTTTTCTGTTCAAATGGGCTCCACACACACTACTAACTTCATCACTTTTCGATAAAAAATAATTTTCTAATCTGATTATCAGCTCATTATGGTTTATCTATAATGATATAGGATGACGCTTTAGCAGTGTACCCCCTTGAACGAAGAAAGGATTACATTGGCAACATATTGATAATAAATGTGTTGCATGCATCCACTATATGAATGGGGATTATCCCCACCCTACTGCAACACGGGTGGTTCTCGCGCAAAGCCGCAAAGAACGCAAAGCCAGGAAATGGCATCTTGTTCCGACAAAAAACGGTAAAAACCCTTGCCGCGATGCAAGATGAAACCGAGAAGAAAGTTCGAAACCGAGAAGACAAAAAACGGTAAAAACCATTGCCGTGATGCAAGGGCTGCGCCCTGTGTTTCTTCCCGATGCCGACTTGCTTCGAAGCAAGCTTCGGCAAGTCGGCATCGGGAAGAAACAGCCTTCGTTCCTCAGGCTTGCATCACGGCAAGGAAAACCGGAAAAACAGCTGACGCCTTGAGAGATACAACTGCATAAGATCATACCTATAGCACATATTACGTAAATTGTATTCTTCGACTTGGTGAGATATCCTCATTATCGTCTTTTTCTCAGCCAACGCAAAGCCCCGACGGGGCTTAATAATCAATAACCCCAGACTAAGGGAGCGCAGCGACCGCAGTCTGGGGTAGACCGTGTACGCGAGAAATCCACGACCAGCCTCGAAGAGGTTGAATAGCGGAACTCGCAGAAGACACATGCACTTTTGCGCACTCCGTGCTATTGTGCGTCTTCGAGGCACTGAATGATTGTTCCTGCTGCATTCCATCTTCCCCGGACTGCCCACGCACCCTGCAAAGGGATAACGTTGATAATGTGTTTGTGACGAAATGATCACGTTAACAACATGTTAGTTATCAATGTGTTACGCCTATCCACGTAGGGGCTGGGGCTATCCCAGCCTTAGCTGCTGAGGACGAGAAATAACGAAAATACCCCGCAGCAGCTAAGGTGGGGACAAGCCCCACCCTTACTTTAGACCCATTGCTCCTTGGGGAGCATAAGCCTGGCCATGATTTTCTTTTCCCTTTTACGTTTGAAAATGCCAAAGCGATAATGGCAGTATAAAGATTTATATTTCCACTCACTATAATTCCACGGGAATATCCAGTGCGCCATAAACGATGGTCGTTCGCAGAGTGCAGATAGGCAGTGTTAGGAGTTGTCCGCCGTCAACGGGCATGGAGCAATGGTCATTTGCAGGGGCGGATAGGCAGAGTTAAGAGCCGTTCTGTCGGCCGTAAGACCGAACACTCTATCGCGTTAGCCTGTTTTGAAGGTTTTTCTTTGTGTCAGCGACAAGATCCGACGGAGGAGGATCTGTCATTTGGGGGTTGAGGGCAGTGAGAGGCCCAGCCTCTCACAAGCCATCAAACCACAAATGGCAAAGGGCCAAAGCCCTTAGCGCTGACACAAATGGTTTTTATTGGTTTTGGTCTTAATTTATGATTGCCTATTCAACCATTCTTCGTTCAATGTGGGTTTCACTGCCAATGCGTAACCCAAAATCATCATAGACAAACTATAATGAGCTGATAACCAGAATAGAAATTTATGTTTTAATGAGAAGTGATGAAGTTAGCCTTCCTTCTACCCCTCTTTCTACCCTCCTTTCTATACCCCTGGAATTTGGAATCAGGAAAAATATTTTGTACCTTTGCACCGAAATTAGAATTGGTTTCACCCGACATGACTATGACGGAACTTTATATCCCAGTTCCGTCACTTCGGGTTAGCAGCGTATATCTGTTGCAGAAAAGAATGCCAAAAAGCATACCGACGGGCCCGGATTCTTTTTACAATTGATTCCGAGAAAATATCCGTTGCACACTTTTTTCTTTAAAAAGGCTCAATAACTCGTCATCATGTCACCAAAATTAAAAATTTTCCATTAACTTTGCACGCCATATTAAGTGACTACAATGAAGAAAGCTATAAATATATGTATTGCCGTGGCTATGTCGGTCATGGCCATCTCGCTAACCAACTGTAAGGGAGAGGAAACGAAGACAGCCGTTGCTCCGCAGAAGGAGACTATCGAAATAGATACCGCACTGAGGTCGAAGCTCCAGAAATTTGCCACGAAACCACGTTGCAAAGGAGCCTTCGGACTGTACGTCTATGACCTCACAGCAGGGAAAGAGGTCTTCGGCGACCAGGAACATCAGCCGCAGCCGTCGGCATCATGCATGAAGCTGCTCAGCGGAATGACAGCCCTGCACATGCTCGGCACCGGCTATGAGTATCATTCGGGGGTATATATCAACGGCAAGGCTGACGGTGACACACTGAGAGGCGATATCGGATTCAAAGGCGACCTCGACCCACAGCTGACGGCCGAGGAGGTGCGCGACATGGCACACATACTGAAGATGAAAAGAGGGCTCAAGACTTTCACCGGCAAATTCTACATCGACATACTGATGACGGAGCAGATTCAGCCGGAAGAGCACTGGTTCCCATACGACCTGACGCTGTCGAAGTTCAGCATCCTGTACCGCGGTAAGGACTTCGTGGAACGCACGCTGAAGACTGCTTTGCGCCAGGAGGGAATAAGATTCAACGACGACCAGATAGTCTTTGCGCCACTGCCAAAGACGAGCCACTGCGTATTCCGGTTGAACCGCAATATAAATATGGTGATACGCAGGATGTGGAAGAACAGTGCCAATACCCAGGCCACATCGCTGCTCTACACTATGGGCCATCATGCCAATCCTAAGACTGCTGATATGGCGGGTGCAGGAATAGCATGTATGAAGCAATTCATGAGTAACGAACTGAAGTCGAAAGAGAAGGGCATCGTCATTCACGACGGCTGCGGACTATGCGTCCACAACCAGCTGACACCGTATTTCCTGTGCGAAATACTGCGTTACGGCTACGAGCACAAGCAATATTATGATTTCCTCCAGCGATTCCTTGCTATATCGGGGCAGGACGGAACACTGCGCCGATGGCCAATAGAGATGAAAGGGAAGGTGCACGCCAAGACCGGAACGCTCTCCCACCCTTACGGAATAAGCTCGCTGGCAGGGTATGCCAAGGCTGCCAACGGCCATACGCTTTGTTTTGCTCTGATGGACTCGGACATGTCGGTGCTCGACGCGCATGTGCTGCAAAAGGACCTGTGCGAGATTCTTACCGGAGACGAATAAAAAAAACAAGATCTGAGGAGGAAGAGATTGCGCCGGAATTAATAAAAAAACAAAAAAAGACGTGAACTCTGATATTTTTATGTACTTTTGCATCCTGAATGCACTATGCTTCGGATAAAGAAATTAGACATATTCATTGCCAAGCAGTTTGGACTGCTCTTTGCAGGTACTTTCTTCATCAGCCTATTCGTTCTGATGATGCAGTTCCTATGGAAATACGTCGATGACCTCATCGGCAAGGGACTGTCGATGGAGGTATTGGCCCAGTTCTTCTGGTATATGGCGCTGATGCTCATCCCACAGGCTCTGCCTTTGGCTATACTGTTGGCATCGCTGATGACATTCGGTAATCTCGGCGAGAGCAGTGAGCTGACGGCAATAAAGGCATCGGGAGTATCGCTGATACAGTCGTTCCGACCGCTGATAGTCATCGTACTGCTCATCACCGGAGCATCTTTCTACTTCGAAAACAACATCGGACCTAATTCGCAGATGCATCTCGCACAGCTGATGCTGTCGATGAAGGAGAAGAGTCCGGAACTCGAGATTCCTGAAGGCATCTTCTACGATGGCATTCCACAGACTAATATATATGTAGAGAAGAAGAACGTGAATACGGGAAAGCTCTACAATATCATGGTCTACCGCCAGACGGAAAGCTATGAGGATCAGGCTATCATCCTCGCCGACTCCGGAATGCTTCAGTCGACAGCCGACAAGAAGCACCTGCAAATGACGATGTGGAACGGAGAATGGTATGAGAACATGCGCAACAACAATATGGTTGAAAGCGCCAATGTGCCTTATCGAAGGGAGTCGTTCACAAGCAAAAGGATAATCATCGACTTCAACGGCGATTTCAACCTCACCGACGCATCAGTGTTCGGCAACGACGCACGAACAAAGAGTCTCTCAAAAATTCATACCGACCTCGACTCGCTGAACCATACGTACGACAGCATTGGCGACTCGTACTACAAAGCTGCGGCAAGTCTATACTATCCAACACCGAAACTGACGAAGCAGAGTGCCGCCAACGTAAAGAAACTTGGTCCGACAATAAATATTGACACGCTCTACGACCATCTCACTCCCGACAATAAGAAGCTCGTCGTGGAGCAGGCTCTGCAGCAAGTCAATATGGAGACGGGCGACCTCGAGTTCAAGAGTATGGTGACAAGCGACGGCGACAAGATTATCCGGCAGCACAAGATAGAGATTATCAATAAGTTCACCATTGCCCTATCGTGTCTTATCTTCTTCTTTATCGGCGCACCTCTCGGAGCTATCATCCGTAAAGGTGGATTAGGAGTGCCAATAATCACGTCGGTGGCTGTATTCATAGTTTACTATATTCTCGACAACACAGGCTACCGCATGGCACGTCAGGGAGCATGGACAATATGGTTCGGAAAGGGACTGTCGCCGGCGGTGCTCATACCTACGGCAATATTCATAACATATAAGGCCAACAACGACTCGGCGGTATTCAACCTCGACGCGTATAAGGATTTGTTCCGGCGAATGTTCGGTTTGCGCATAAAACGTGCTACGATAGCCAGCAAGGAGGTTATCATCACTGATCCCGACTATACTGGCGATGCCGAAATCCTTCAGCAGATGAATGCCCGTATCGAGCAGTATGAGACGGCACACAACCTCAAGTCGCCGCCAAATGTGATAAAGGCCTTCTTCAAGTACAAGCCCGACCACGAGATAGAGCAGCTCAGCGAGGACCTCGAGAAAGTCATCAACGACTTGGGTAACACCCGCGACAGATTTATTCTGAGCTACATCAACCGGTACCCGATATTGGCCGTGAAAGCTCATACGCGTCCGTTCGAAAGCAAATGGAAAAACATTGCCGCTGCGATAATAATCCCGGCAGGAATATTCTTCTATTGCCGCATGTGGAGATTCCGCATCCGCCTCGACCGCGACCTGCGCGTCATATATAAGACAAATAATGACGTCATAACAAGAATTAGAACGAAAGGAAAATAATAATGGCAGATTTCAAACTCAGTAGCATCGAAGATGCAATCAAAGATTTCAGAGAAGGAAAATTCGTCATCGTTGTCGATGATGAGGACCGCGAAAATGAGGGAGACCTCATTATGGCAGCCGAGAAAATAACTCCCGAAAAGGTAAACTTCATGCTGAAGAATGCCCGGGGAGTGCTCTGCGTGCCAATAACACTGTCAAGAGCCGACGAGCTCGAGCTGCCCCATCAGGTGGACGAGAACACCTCGATGCTCGGCACTCCTTTCACTATCACCGTCGACAAACTTGAAGGATGCACCACAGGAGTGTCGGCTCACGACCGCGCTGAAACGATTAAGGCTCTCGCCGACCCTAAGAGCACACCGAAAACCTTCGGCCGCCCAGGACATATCAACCCTCTCTACGCTCAGGACAACGGTGTGCTGCGCCGCTCGGGCCACACAGAAGCCGCTGTCGACCTGTGCAAACTCGCTGGTATGTACCCCGCCGGTGTACTTATGGAGATTATGAACGACGACGGCACAATGGCACGGATGCCGCAACTGCAGGAAAAAGCCAAGGAATGGGGACTGCACATCATATCCATTGCCGACATCATCAAATACCGGCTGCAAAGAGAATCAAGCATAGAGGTGGGCGAAGAGGTCTCACTGCCAACAATTTACGGCAACTTCAAGCTCATCCCCTTCCGCCAGACAAGCAATGGCCTTGAGCACATGGCACTCATAAAAGGCGAATGGGACCCCGAGGAGCCGGTGCTCGTACGCGTACACTCGTCATGCGCCACAGGCGACATCCTTGGAAGCAAGCGCTGCGACTGCGGCGAGCAGCTCCATAAGGCTATGCAGATGATCGAGAAAGAAGGAAAAGGCGTGCTCATCTACATGCAGCAGGAAGGACGTGGAATTGGTCTGATGAACAAAATAGCAGCATACAAGCTGCAACAGGAAGAAGGCCTCGACACCGTCGACGCCAACGTCCACTTAGGATTCAAACCCGACGAACGCGACTACGGATGCGGTGCTCAGATGCTGCGTCATTTAGGCGTTCACAAGATGAGACTGATGACTAACAACCCGACAAAGAGGGTCGGTCTGGAGGCCTACGGACTGGAGATTGTCGAGAACGTACCTATAGAGGTCTCGCCCAATCAATACGATTACAGATACCTCAGAACGAAGAAGGAACGTATGGGGCATGAACTGAAGAAAGTTTAAATTCATAAAATAATAACACAAAACTGACGTTTATAACAAAAAAATCAGTAACTTTGCGTTATATTTAAATGCACTTGGCATATACTAAACGCTAAAACGAGATAAAATGATACAATTATCAGATCGATTGAACCGACTTGCACCATCTGCCACACTTGCAATGTCGCAGAAAAGTAACGAAATGAAGGCGCAAGGTATCGACGTTATTAACATGAGCGTCGGTGAACCAGACTACATGACTCCTGATTTCATCAAGGAAGCCGGTAAGAAAGCCATCGACGACAACTACTCTAAGTACTCACCGGTTCCTGGTTATCTCGACTTGCGTGAGGCCATATCGGCAAAACTGAAGAAGGAGAACGGTCTCGAGTATGGACCGAAGGAGATTATCGTAGGCACCGGTGGAAAGCAGGGGGTATGCAATACCTTTATGGCACTGGTAAACCCTGGCGATGAGGTTATTATCCCGGCTCCTTACTGGGTCAGCTACCCTCAGATGGCAAAGCTGGCAGGTGGAACACCGATAGTGATACGCGCCGGCATCGACCAAAACTTCAAGATTACTCCAGAGCAATTGGAGAAGGCCATTACGCCAAAGACAAAGATCCTCGTAATCTGCTCGCCGAGCAACCCGACAGGCAGCGTGTATACTCAGGAAGAACTCAACGCACTCGCAGAGGTCATACTCAAGCACGATGATATCTATGTTCTCTCCGACGAGATATACGAACATATTAATTATGTAGGCTTCAAGGCCAGCATCGCAAAGGCTCCCGGCATGCGTGAGCGAACAATCATCTGCAATGGTGTCAGTAAGGCCTACGCCATGACTGGATGGCGGCTCGGATGGGTAGCAGCACCCGAAGCGATAGTCAAGGGCATCAACAAGTTGCAGGGACAGTACACCAGCGGCACGAGTGATGTCAGTCAGCGTGCAGCCCTGGCAGCGTATACCGGTGACCAGCAGTGCGTTGAGGACATGAGAAAGGGATTTGAGCGCCGCCGCGATCTTATCGTCAGCCTCGCAAAGGAGATTCCCGGATTCGAGGTTAACATCCCCGACGGAGCTTTCTACCTCTTCCCACGCATCAACAGCTACTTCGGTAAGACCGATGGCAAGCGGACAATCAACAACTCTACCGACTTCGCAATGTACCTGCTTGAGGTAGGGCACGTGGCTACTGTCGGTGGAGATGCTTTCGGCGAGCCCGACGGATTCCGCATGAGCTACGCAACGAGCGACGACAACATCCGCGAGGCACTACGTCGAATCAAGGAAGCTCTGGCAAAACTGCATTGAGTGGAAACAAATAAAAAAGTCAGTACAATAAAACAACAAAAGACAACATTGATTGACTAAAAAAGTATCAACGACAAGAATCTTAACAGAAAATTAAACAGTTAAAAGTCCTTAAAAGGCTACTTTCTTCAGGTTTAATTGTTATCTTTGCGTCGTTTATACAAAGGGAAAGGCTAACAACCGGACTCTAAAAGCGTGCAATTATCTTCTAATCAGATAAATATCACAACTTAAATTATTTATAACTAAAATTTTAATTACAAAAAAATTATGGCAACTACACAGCAAAAGAAAGTAGCCCCCAAGAAAAGCTCTGAGGGCTTCACTGGTGTTAGAAACGCATTCTGGATTATCGTTGTATGCTTCGTTATCGCAGTATGCTTCTTCAAGTTCTTCCTTGGCATGCCTGACCACTTCGTCAACGGCGATCCTACAGGCGCAGTAAAGGATTCAAACATCTGGGGAACAATCTACAAAGGTGGCGTCGTTGTGCCTCTGATCCACACACTGTTGCTCACCGTCATCGCTCTGTCTATCGAGCGTATCCTCGCTCTCCGTACCGCTTTCGGTAAGGGTGCTCTGCCTAAGTTCACCGCAAACATCAAGGACGCACTGAAGGCTAACGACTTCGACAAGGCTTTCAAGCTCTGCAACCAGCAGAAGGGTTCTGTAGCTAACGTCGTTCTCGCTTCGCTGAACGCTTACAAGGACATGGAGTCTGGCGCTAACGCAGCTCTGAAGAAGTCACAGAAGGTCGCAAAGATCCAGCAGGCTCACGAGGAGGCAACACAGCTCGAGATGCCTACTCTGACCATGAACCTCCCAATCATCGCAACAATCGTCACACTGGGTACACTTACCGGACTTCTCGGAACCGTTACCGGTATGATTCGTTCATTCGCAGCTTTGGCTGCCGGCGGTGGTGGTGACTCTCTGGCACTGTCTACTGGTATTTCTGAGGCACTTATCAACACAGCATTCGGTATCGCTACTTCTTGGTGCGCAGTTGTATCTTACAACTACTTCACCAACAAGATTGATAAGTTGACATACGCCCTCGACGAGGTTGGTTACACTATTGCTCAGACATACGAAGCTAACCACGCAGACGAGGCTTAATTTTTGCTAACCCTTTAAAATTTTATCGCTATGGGTAAAGTAAAAATTAAGAAGAGTGACGTCTGGATAGACATGACACCTATGTCCGATGTCATGGTCCTTCTGCTGACGTTCTTCATGCTGACATCTACTTTCGTAAAGCAGGAGCCAGTGAAGGTCGTCACACCGGGATCGGTATCGGAGCTGAAAGTGCCTGACAAGGACGTCCTGACTATTCTTGTCGACAAGACCGGCAAGATATTCATGAGTATGGACAAGACATCTGACCTGGAGGCTACCCTCAGCACGGTGACAAGCAACAACAACGTCACCCTGTCACAGGCTCAGATAAAGAAGTTCAAGAATGACCCTATGTTCGGCGTTCCTGTAAAGGACCTCTCGAGCTATCTGAATCTCCCGCAGAGTCAGATGTCAGAGAAGATCAAGACATACGGCATTCCTACTGACTCCATCAACGGCGGAATGAGTGAGTTCCAGCAGTGGGTAGACGCTGCCCGTCAGTGCAACGACCAGATTAAGATCTGCATCAAGGCTGACCAGAACACTCCGTATTCAACCGTGAAGAAAGTCATGAGCGAACTTCAGAACATGGATGAGAACCGTTACAATTTGATCACTTCATACAAGAAGCAGGAGGACTAAAGCATGCCAAAGAGTAATAGTAAGCAAAAGAAAATGAATGTCCGCGTCGACTTCACGCCGATGGTGGATATGATGATGCTTCTTATCACCTTCTTCATGCTCTGTACCTCTCTGGCTAAGCCACAGAGCTTACAGCTGACCATGCCAAGTAACGATAAGAACATCCAACAGCAGAATCAGAACGAATCGAAGGCATCTCAGTCTGTTACTGTGTATGTCTGCGCAGACAACAAGATTTTCTACGGTGAGGGTGTGCCAAGATACAACGATCCAAACTGGCTCAAGGCTACCACCTGGGGCAAGGACGGCATCCGCAAGGCACTCCGCTATCACAAGGTTGACGATGGCACAATGCCTGTTGACGAAATCATGCAGGCAGCTGCAAAGCTCGCTGCTGACCGTCAGGCCAATCCAACAAAATGGAATGACTCAACCTACAACGCTAAGATGGACGAGATCAAGGAAGGTTACACCAACGGCAAGGCTGGTAACAGGCTGGCTACACTGACAGTGGTCATCAAGCCTACCGACGGCGCATCTTACAAGAACCTCATCGACATTCTCGACGAAATTCAGATTTGCAGCATTGGAACTTACGTTATCGACCAGCTCAAGCCAGAAGAGGCAGCAATGCTTGCCAAGAGAGGTGCGAAGTAAGGAGACAGCGTAAAAACAATTAAAACGAAAGAAAATGGCAAAAATAGATCTTTATTCACCCCAATGGGTGGAGATGATATTCGAAGGCCGAAACAAGGAGTACGGTGCATACCAGCTCCGTAAAGGTATCGGCAAGCGAAATATCTGGGCCATCATCATCATGCTCGTTGCTGCAGTAATCATTGGTTCTATCATCGGAATCAATCAGATTGTCGAGGCACAGAAAGCACATGAGGCATATCTCGCTGAGATGCGTGCCTCTAAGCTCGCTGAGGAGCAGGCTAAGAAAGAAGCCCAGAAGAAGAAAGACGAACCGAAGCCAAAGGTAGAGGAGATCAAGCAGGAGCAGGTGCCTGAGGTCCGTAAGACCGTCCAGTTCACAGCCCCTGTCATCAAGCCTGATGAGCAGGTGAAGAACCAGATCGACCTCACCCAGATTAAGAAGGCTATGGACGAAGGCGCCGCAGCTGGTGGCCAGACTCAGGAAGGTTCAACGGAACGTACTAACATCGACTCGAAGATTACACAGACCGAGCTTCCACCTCCACCACCACCACAGCAGGTAGAGGAGAAGAAGGTTGAGCAGGTCGTCGAGAGCAAGCCTCTGACCATTGCAGAGAAGATGCCTTCATTCAAGGGCAATGTCAATGCATGGCTGGCTCAGAACATCCAGTACCCGGCAGTAGCTGCTGAGAATGGTGTTCAGGGTAAGGTTATTGTTCGCTTCGTCGTCGGCAAGGACGGTTCCGTAAGCCAGGCATCAGTAGTACGTAGCGTTGACCCGTCACTCGACCGTGAGGCTCTCCGCGCCGTCAACTCAATGCCAAGATGGAACCCAGGTATGAACAACGGACAGCCAGCAGCTGTTTGGTTCACTCTGCCTGTGACCTTCAAGCTTCAGTAAATATTTCTCAATTATGAAAAGACCGATATTCTACATATTAGTAGGATTAGTACTCACCTCTGTGCTCTTCACCTCCTGCGAGGAGAAGAAGCACAAAGGGGGTAGAACAGATACGCCGACGTCAGGGGTGATGGCTTTCGCCTCTGACGAAAGCTTTTCTCCTATCATCGAAGAAGAGCGCGAGATGTTCCAGGACATGTATCCCGAGGCAAAGTTGAAACCCATCTACACCAACGAATACGATGAGGTTGACATGCTTATGCGCGGAAAGATATTCCTTGCCATCACATCACGCGACTTCACACCGAAACAGTTGAAGTATCTTCAGGACAACAATTTCCAACCCACCGCCATCAAGCTTGCATACGACGCGTTGGCACTGATTGTCAATAAGAACAACAACGACACCTGCATTTCCGTCAAGGATGTAAAGCGGATACTCAGTGGTGAGGTAACGGATTGGAGTCAGATTTATCCTGGTTCGCGCCGGGGAAAGATAAAGATTGTGTTCGACAATCCTAAGTCAAGCACAGTAAAGTTCTGCGAGGATTCAATTCTTGGCGGACATGGCATAAGCAATGTCAACGCATCAGCCGTAAAGACAAGTCAGGGTGTCATCGACTTCGTTGAGAAGACACCAAACGCCATCGGCGTCATCGGCTCTAACTGGCTCAACGACAAGCGCGACACTACGAACTGCACATTCAAGAAGAATATTCACGTGATGTCGGTAAGCAAGTTGGATAAGGCAACCGAAATGAACAGTTGGAAACCTTACCAGGCCTACATCTTCAACGGAAGATACCCGTTCATCCGTACAATATATGCACTCATCAACGACCCTATCAACGGACTCCCATGGAGTTTTGCCCATTTCATTCAAGGGCCTAAGGGTCAGCTCATCATCTTCCGGTCAAGCTTATTACCCTACAGTGCCGACGTTCAGATGAGGGAGATAGAGGTTAAGACCGAGTAAACTATTAAACGCACCAAATAACAGAACCATAGAAGTTCATACTGACAAACTTATTGTTTAACTTGTTCAACAACAAAGAATTATGAAAGCTATCAAATATCTCATCTCAGGTGTGCTTGCAATGGCATTGGCAGCACCCTCAATGGCGCAGGACGTCAACTACCAGACAGCTCTGGAGCCCGTCTCCAAGGCCATTGTAGCCAAGTCGGCAGATGCTGCTGAACTGGCAAAGAAGTATCAAAAGGAGTTCAAGAAGAATCCGGAGGCTCTCGTAGCCTTAGGAAAGGTTTACTTCGGCGAAAAGAGATACGACGATGCTAAAGCCATCGCCCAGGCTCTCACCGACAACAAGAAGTTCGCCAACTGCGGCGACGCATGGATTCTCCTTGGCGATATCGCTGTGGCAGAGGCAGAGAACGGCGACGCCGGACCTGCAGCAGCAATGTACGAGACCGCCATCAGCGTAGACCCGAAGAACAAGACTGCCTACGAGCGTTACTTCACCGTGAACCGCACAGCAGCTCCTGAGGAGGCTATCCGCAAACTGGAGGAGTACAAGAAGATTGACCCATCGTACCAAATAGAGGCAAAGGTGGCCGACATGTACTACAAGCAGAATACCATTGGCGGTATGAAGGATGCCGTCGAGTGGTATAAGAAAGGCGACGCCAACAACTACGACGAGACAAACTTCACTCAGTGGGCTAACGCCAACTATATTCTCCGCAACTACGACGATGCAGTGAATGTGGCTAAGCGCGGTCTCGCAAAGTTCAACAACAGCGTCTATCTCTCTCGTGCCGCACTCTATGCAGCAGCTGAGAAGGGTGACTTCCAGAATGCTCTCGAATATGGAAAGGACATGTTCAAGGACAACAAGGACTCACTGGCACTCGACTATTATTACTATGGCATCTCACAGCTTGGCGTCAAGGACTACCAGAATGCTGTGACAAGTCTCAACAAGGCATTGGAAATTAATCCTAAGGACCTTCGTCCAATGGGCAAACTCAGTCAGGCTTACCTCGGACTGGGTCAGGAGGACAAGGCTCTTGATTACAGCCAGAAGTACCTCGAGCAGGCTACATCAGTAGGCTACGACGACTACAACAACCTCTCGGAGATATACAAGAAGAAAGGCGATGCCGCTAAGGGCACTCAGCAGAATGACTTCTACAACAAGGCTATGGACGTTTGGGAGATTATGGCAAAGAAGTCACCGGCTATCGCTGACTACGCTTACTTCCAGGAGGCTCAGATTGCACAGGACAAGCTGAAAGACCAAGCCAAGGTTCGTGAGCTGAACCAGAAGATCATCAGCACCGACGAGGCCATCACCAACCTTTCGAGCACCAACAAGCAGTTGCTCACTTACGCTTACATCAACGAGGCTATCAACTACAACAACGCCAACGAGATTGACAAAGCAAAGGAACTTGCACAGAAGGTGCTTGCCATCGATCCTAACAACGAGACAGCTAAGAAGATTCTCGCTGTAGGAACAGAGGAAGGTAAGACAGAATAATCATTATCATACCGTATGTTCAAGGCGGCAAGAGCTTAGACTCTTGTCGCCTTTTTTTGTGTCTTGTCGATTCCCCCCAATGCCGAAATAAAGACAAACAGCTGAATCCGTACATGGATGGAAGCAGGCAATAGAATTCTGACCATCACTAATGACATCATTCAGAAACAGCAAAACGACGATGCTACCTACCCTATCCCAACCACTAACGAACCTACCCGGACGATGAATTCGTAGAACAAAGACTGCGAAAAATCTTTACTCATTTCCATAACAGCCCATTTCGCACTGCGAAACGGTCCATTTCATCGTGCGAAACGGTCCGTTTGACACTGCAAAACAGTCCATTTTAGAACGTCAAATGACCACGTTTGTAATGCGCTGATTCCCAACAGATTAATCGAGTAAAACTTCAAGGCTACTATTATGAATAATATTTACATTTGTCATAATACGATAGTGGATACCAATATAAGCACATACGATTAGTGATGCTATAGCTGACGTTGCGAGAATGCGAGCATAAGTAATAGCAAATACAAACATAAGTGAGTGTAGTCACAAACATAAGTCAGGGGGCCTACGAACATAAGTGAGTGCAGCCACGAACATAGGTAAAGGAAAGCACAAACATTGGTAGAAGCAGGATTGTGCTTATGCCGAAGCAGCAGCAAGCAAAAGGAAGTTCATGGAACTGCCCCATGAACCACAGGCACAAAAAAAAAGAGGTTCCGAAGAACCTCTTAACTCTTTACAAGTAATCCTATATGTGATTACTCCGGAAGGCTGATAGCCTCTTGCGGGCAAACACTAGCGCAAGTACCGCACTCTGTGCAAGCGTCCGGGTCAATAGAATACTTCTCACCCTCGGAGATTGCTCCTACCGGGCACTCATCGATACATGTACCGCAAGCGACACAGTCATCACCAATTACGTAAGCCATAATCTTATCCTTTATAAATTTAATAATGTTTTAGTATGTACTATCCTTGGTTGTAGTTACCTACTTTTGTACACTGCAAAGGTACTAATTCCATCTTAAATACTCGGATTTATAACTGGAAAATTTTGGAATTTAAATATATTTAGACAATATCGAAATAAACGAGCCGACAACCTCCGTGCACTAAGAACCACAAACGCGACGACAGCAGCAACAAAACGATGTGGGAATACAATAAAACGAAAATCGCGACGTTACCATAATAATGAAATACCGAATAATCATCATATTCTCATTGATACTGTTGTCGGGGGCACTGCGAGCCCAAGACCAGAAAGTGCAGAACCGTCCATACACCGACTTGCGCAGTTTGCACTTCGGTGTACTTGTCGGAACGCACCTCCAGGACCTCGAATTCGTCAACCGCGGGCCACAGACTATCACGTCGGCCGACGGCACACAGGTGGAACAGACCATCGTCACCGATCAGGACCGCTGGGACAACGGATTCACTGTAGGTGTACTTGCTGAGCTCCGCCTGAACACATACTTCCAGTTCCGTGTGGCACCGGCCATGTATTTCGGCACCCGCCATATCATGTTCCATAACCTCACACAACTCGACAACAACGGGAACCCAACAGAGAAAACGCAGGAGCTGAAGACGGCATACATCTCTTCAGCCCTCGACATCATCGCCGCCGCACCGCGAATGAACAACCACCGGCCATACGTCTTGGTGGGTATCAACCCGATGATAAACCTGTCGGGGAAGAACGACGACATCGTCAAACTCAAGAGTTACGACACATACCTGGAGTTTGGTGTGGGTTGCGACTTCTACCTACCCTTCTTCAAGTTACGTCCGGAGCTGAAGTTCATGTATGGACTGACCAACTGCCTCGACACTAAGCACGTCAATCAGATGCGCAACGGTGAGCTTATCCCGTACACCAACTCCGTAACCGAGGCTCATTCAAAGATTATCGCCCTCACATTCCATTTCGAATAGACCCAAAGAACAATCCGAGAGCGTTGGAATACGCTCAGTAGCAGTATTTTCGGGCAACGGGAGAGGCAGAAAAACAGAAGAACGTTAAAAACCAAAAAATATGAGACGAATATCAAAGGAGTTTCATTATTTTTTCGTAACTTTGCACCGCTTTTCGGCGTAACCGCTGGCCGTGGAAGAGTCACTGTGCCATGTTGCGTTGGGACGACAAACAACAAATAATCAAAAAACAATGGATTTAATTAAAGTTGCTGAGGAAGCATTTGCAACCGGCAAGCAGTTCCCTGAGTTCAAAGCAGGTGATACTATCACTGTCGCTTACAAAATTGTCGAGGGTAACAAGGAGCGTATCCAGCTCTATCGTGGTGTAGTCATCAAGATCTCTGGTGAGGGTACAAAGAAGCGTTTCACTGTCCGCAAGATGTCGGGCACCGTTGGCGTTGAGCGTATCTTCCCTATCGAGTCGCCGAACATCGACTCTATCGAGGTCAACAAGCGTGGTAAAGTTCGTCGCGCTAAGCTCTACTACCTGCGCAACCTCACTGGTAAGGCTGCCCGCATCCGCGAGAAGAAGACCGTTACCACCGAGAAGAAGTAATAATCCACTTCAAGAAAATAAAAAGAGGCTACTGATTCGATCAGAGCCTCTTTTTATTTTTATAGCCATCAAGAAAGAAACAGCAGAATATATCACGCTCATGATGTGGCTGCGGTGTTTCACAAGCAACTGTCAAATATCAGGTACAGCTTACGAACAAACCGCAACTTCGGGCGAATGCAACGAAAAAAGGCTGGACTCCGACACGGAATTCAGCCTAATTTATTATGACACAAGTGATTGGAGCATAACGAACGATTGCTCCAAAAGAATAGCCTGCCGGCAATCACTCTCCCCAGAAAGCACGCTGCAGTTCCTCCCAGTTTTGGAATCCAGCAAGGATGGAGAGCCTGTCGAGAGTCTTGCGCTTGGGCTTCTCTATCGACTTGAGTTTCATGGCATGCAACAACCTGTGCAGCGACGATGCCGCAAGGTTGATGTGATACTTCTCCATAAGCTTCTCGGAGACCTTCTCGAAGTCGACCTCTATCTCCTCCTTCAGTAAGGAGTGGCGGCGACCGAGTTCAACAATAAGGAATCGTAAATCCCTCTTCATAACATACTTAGTACTAAACACATGCAAAATTACACAATTTTACGCTTAGTAGAACATCCAAAGTCAACTTTTTCTTGCATTATTTTGATATTTCGTTCCTTTGTGTTAATTTTGCAATTACAATTACATATACCACATAAGTTATATGAAAGAATTAGCACTAAAGTACGGATGTAATCCGAACCAAAAGCCCTCAAGAGTATATATGGAAGAGGGCGAACTCCCATTCGAAGTACTCAACGGTCGTCCAGGCTACATCAACCTCCTCGACGCCCTGAACAGCTGGCAGTTAGTAAAGGAACTGAAGGCAGCCACATCGCTGCCCGCCGCAGCATCGTTCAAGCATGTCAGTCCGGCAGGAGCCGCTGTAGGCCTTCCGCTTAGCGATACACTGAAGAAGATATACTTCGTCGACGATATCGACTTCGAGCTCACTCCCCTCGCCAACGCCTATGCCCGTGCCCGCGGTGCCGACCGCATGTGCTCTTTCGGCGACTTCTGCGCTCTAAGCGATAAGGTCGACGTGGCCACAGCGAAGCTCATCAAGCGCGAGGTCAGCGACGGTATCATCGCTCCCGACTACGACCCCGAGGCCCTCGAGATTCTGAAGGCAAAGAAGAAAGGCAACTACTGCATCATAAAGATTGACCCGGAATATCGCCCGAACCCCATCGAGCACAAGCAGGTATTCGGCGTAACATTCGAGCAGGGCCGCAACGAGGTTGACCTCAGCGATCCTAAGTTGTTCGAGAACGTGCCTACAAAGAATAAGGAATTCACTCCGGAGGCTCTCCGCGACCTGAAGATTGCGCTCATCACACTCAAATACACGCAGAGCAACTCGGTTTGTTACGTTAAGGACGGACAGGCCATTGGTATCGGAGCCGGACAGCAGAGCCGTATCCACTGCACTCGATTGGCCGGTGAGAAAGCCGACGAGTGGTGGCTGCGACAGAGTCCGAAGGTACTGAACCTGCCGTTCAAGGAGGGAATACGCCGTGCCGACCGCGACAATGCCATCAACGTCTACCTCTCTGAGGACGAGCACGACGATGTACTGCGCGACGGTGCATGGCAGAACCTCTTCACAAGACAGCCGGAGGTGTTCACACGCGAGGAGGAAAAGGAATGGATAGCAAAGAACAAGAACGTTTGTCTGGGCAGCGATGCCTTCTTCCCCTTCGGCGACAACATTGAGCGCGCTCACCGCAGCGGTGTCGAATATGTGGCACAGGCCGGAGGCAGCATTCGCGACGATAATGTCATTGCAACATGCGATAAGTATGGCATTGTCATGGCTATGACCGGCGTAAGACTCTTCCACCACTAATAGAATAATCAGCAATGGACGATTTCCAGAACATCATTGAGAACGGAATAAACTTCAAGGGTGCTCCCAAGGAGAAGACCGACGGCAACAAGGTAAAAACGAAGGCGAAAAAGAAGAAATACATTACCGGGGCACATGGCTCCGGCAGCGCCAAGCAGAAAGCCAAATACCGCCAGCAACGGGCCAACCGCAAATCGCAGCACCGCTCAAAGTAGTCGTTTTCCGGCAATCGCAATGAACAAATAAGCCGTATGCCAGTTTTCGAAAGAGAACCGGCACACGGCTTTTTGTTTATATGACATACTCTCTTCGATTGATGGCAAGACATGTCATCCCGCCCTACTGCAACCAATATCGGCCAACTCACGGCTGATAACGTGGCAAAGCAGCACTTTTCACGAAAAAAACTAAATATTAGACAAATAAAAATGCAATTATTAAAAATATGTTGCATAGCACAAAAAATATTGAAGTAAAAATTTGCACACGTCCAAAAAACTCCCTATCTTTGCAAGTGTTATCCTGAATACAATCTTTTTACCTTAAAAGGCTAATACCTATTGAGATTGAGTGCCTAGCGCTGTGAAGCGGGAGGCATTTTTTTTGCACTTTTCAAAACATGGGACTTACCCAATAATAAAACGAAGATTGATTTATGCAACGATATTTCATACATCTCAGTTACGATGGAGCCAACTATCATGGTTGGCAGATACAGCCCAACGGCAATACCGTTGAGGAGACCATCGAGAGGGCGCTCACCACCCTACTCCGCCATCCCATCGACATCACCGGTGCCGGACGTACCGACACCGGAGTCAACGCAAGTATGATGGTGGCCCACTTCGATGCCGACGAGCAAACGGTCGCCGACTGCAAGCAGTTGGCCTACAGGCTCAACCGCATGCTCCCGCGCGACATTGCCATCCACGGCATATCGCCAGTCGGCAGCGATATGCACGCACGTTTCTCCGCAATATCGCGCACATACCATTATTATATACACACAACTAAGAACCCGTTCCTCGGCCGATACTCATGGGAGGTGCACTATCCGCTCGACTTCCAGCTGATGAACGAGGCCGCGCAGATGCTCGTCGGCGAGCGCGACTTTAAATGTTTCTGTAAGGCCGGCGCCGACGTGAAGACAACGATATGCAATGTCACCGATGCCCACTTCGAGCGAATCGACGGAAACTTCGCCGAGGACCGTGGCGACCGCCATCTGTTTGTCATCACGGCAAACCGCTTCCTGCGCAATATGGTGCGAGCAGTGGTGGGAACACTCGTCGACGTGGGGCGCGGAAGGATAACGCTCGACGACTTCCAGCGCATCTTAGAGACTGGATCACGAAGCGATGCCGGCGAGAGCGTACCCGGGTATGCACTGTTCCTCTCTGACATCAAATATTGACAACAACTCTATAACGGGGGAAAACAGTGTTACCGACAGTTGTTCCTCCACAACATAAGATATTGAATGACAGCCCATAAACGGCAACAAGGATATTGTCCGCTGTTGTTCCTCCATAACAAGAATATAAAATTACAACCGGATTAAAAGATAATACAGACTATGTGGTTGATATTAGCATTTCTCTCAGCAACGCTGTTGGGATTCTACGACTCATTCAAGAAGAAAGCTTTGCAGGATAACGCCGTGGCAACGGTACTCTTCCTCAATACGCTTTTCTCCACATTGATTTTCGCCCCGTTCATAATCATCTCATACTCATCGACTTATCTCGACGGCACCATATTCCATGTGGCCAGCGGCGGATGGGAAGTTCACAAATGGATAATCCTCAAGAGCATTATCGTCCTCTCGTCGTGGACATTCGGTTACCTCGGAATGAAGCACGTTCCGCTGACCATCTACGGGCCTATCAACGCCACACGCCCGGTGCTCGTGCTCCTTGGCGCCATCCTCGTCTATGGCGAACAGCTCAACGCATGGCAGTGGACAGGTGTACTCTTAGCCGTGGCATCATTCTTCATGCTGTCGAGAAGCAGCCGCAAGGAGGGCATATCCTTCCGCCACAACCGATGGATATGGTTCATAGTCCTTGGTGCCGTGCTCGGTGCGGTAAGCGGACTCTACGACAAGTACCTCATGAATCCACAGGGACTGGGACTCGACAGAATGATCGTACAGAGCTGGTACAACTTCTATCAGATGATAATGATGGGCATCGTCCTTGCTGTCATACATCATAACGACAGCAATGCCAACGGCGGAAAGAAGAAAAATTTCTTCCGTGCCATCGTCGACGGACTGCACAGTAATGGCCTTACGACAATAATCATGATATCGGTATTCCTCAGTGCCGCCGATTTCGTGTATTTCTACGCACTCTCTCTGCCCGGCGCAATGATATCTATCGTATCGATGGTCAGACGAGGCAGCGTGGTGGTAAGTTTCCTCTTCGGTGCTGCTTTCTTCCACGAGAAGAATCTGAAGTCGAAAGCCGTCGACCTTGCACTGGTTCTCTTGGGAATGATATTCCTCTGGATAGGAGGCAAATAAGAAGTCAGTGGGGATATTTCTTCGGCGCGAAGAAATTCAAAATGAAATATAACGCCAACAACGACGCGTAGATGGCTATCACCTGAGTCTTCGACCAGCTGATGCCATCGACGCTCGCACCAGGCAAGGAGGCTATCCAATGAAGGATTTTGTTCATCTCCTGAACAATGCCGATGAGGATTCCGGCAAGGAAAGAAGATACCGTCGGCGAGAAAAACGTTATAACAACGGCTATTGTCCCGTACAGGACGACGACGGCAAAGGGTATGACCACGAGATTGGTGAGAATGAAATAGCACGAGAAACGGCCGAAATAATAAGCCACTAACGGTGCCGTACCAAGCTGAGCCGCCAGCGACACCGCTATCATGCCCCACAATTTATAGAGCCATTTCTTCCATCTTGCCATAAATAAACGCTGCCGACAGAGCATTGGAAGGAAAAGAGCTATGCCCAACACTGCCATGAACGACATCTGAAAACCGATATCGTACAAGCTGAGAGGATTCATAACGAGAATCACGAAGGCAGCAAGCGACAACGAGTTGAGCAGGATATTGTTTCGGTTGAGGATTGTCACAAGGGCTATTACCGACAGCATCACCGCTGACCGCACCACCGACGCGGGCATTCCCACGAGCACCACATACGACCATACAGCACTCATAATAATCAACTGTGACAGCCACCGTCGGCTGAAAGATAGCGACAGCAGTGTCAGAATGCCATAGATGATTCCTAAATGGAGCCCCGACAATGCCAACACATGCGACGCACCGGAGATTGAATAGTCGTCCTTCAGTTCGCGCGACAATGCCGATTTGTCGCCAAGAGTCATGGCGGCAAGGACAGCATAGTTCTGTCCGTCAGCACCATAATCATGATAACGTGAGAGAATCGACTGCCGCAGCTTGCGCGCCTGGATTACGACGCGGTCGGCATAGGAAAGCCGGGTGAGGTCGACAACGTCCTTCTTCCAGTCGCTGTAGTATATGAACGTCTCGGCCTTGAAACCATGTTCCTTGAGCCAGAGGGCATAATCAAATGTAGAATGATAGAAATTCCGCGGTTCCTCAAGCACTGACGAGGCACTGATGCCATCGCCAACATGAAGCCTTTGCCACCGGTTGTCGACGGTATCGCGGAGGATTGATGCCCTCACCTTGACAGTACGGTCACCGGCGAGGACCAACAAGTCGGTCTGAACGACCTTGCCATGGACGGAAGGCTCTGTCAGCAGCACTGCCTGATAGTCGACATTGTCGGTAGGAAGTTTTATGTTCATCCTTAATAATGAACGACTTATAAGTATAGAGCCAAGAAAAAAGAAAGAAAGTAGAAGCGCTATCGACTGTCCTACAGGATGCCGCCGCAACAATAAAGCTACGACAACAGAAACTAATAATGAAGCTATCCAAAGGATTACGGGCACTGATGTGCCAACCACCCGGCCGATTATTATGCCTAAAATCAACATTATCGTGACCCTAAGCATAGGATACAGTTGGAGTCGGCGGTTGGTTGTGAACATCTGTCAGTGCATAAAGATACCCGTGTACATCGTGCCGAATCCCGTCTTCAGTCTTCTGGCCGAAAAATAATCATACTGATTATCATAGGTATCGATACCGCTGAGACTGATATTCTCGTCCTTGAGACCGGCACTGATAAGCTGCAGACGGTTGCATTGCGGAAGATCGATATGCCATTTCTCTGATGGTCCGCCAGACAGAGCCTTCATCACCGGCATCCTACGGGCTATAGACGGCATATCGAAAGCCGCATCGGCAAAAGCGTCATAGACCTCCTGCCCCACCTCGAAGTTCTTCATTGTTATTCCGGGACCTATTATCGCATGGATATCCTGTGGATTGGAGCCGAAAGTCTCGGTCATAAAGGCGACCGTTTTCTCCGCTATTCTCTTCACCGTTCCCCGCCATCCGGCATGAGCCGCACCTATCGCGTTCTGCACTGGGTCGAAAAAGAGGACAGGAATGCAGTCGGCCGTGAACACGCCGATACATGTCCGTCGCCGGTTTGTCACGACTCCATCAATCCCCTCCAGCCATTTCTCACGCTCATCACGGTCCATAATGAAGTAGCTGTCGTCGATATTGCGCAGAACAGTCTCATGCACCTGATGCTGTCGGACAATGCTTCCGGCATCCAGCCCTATCTCGTCAGCAACGGCCCGGAGGTTCTTTTCCACTGCAATAGGGTCATCGCCACGATGCGGATTAATATTCAACGAGGCAAAATTATCCTTACTGAATCCGCCGTGGCGGGTCGTAGTGAATGCTGTCACCGCCGGCGACATATTATAATAATGTAGAACAGCCGTCATTATAGCAGTCAATCGTCAGTATATTCAAAGTCGTCGAGTTCCTCCGACTCCTCGCCATCAGCATCGTCGGCGAGGTTCTCATCTTCGTGTTCGTCGATAAGTTCCTCCCGGAAGGTATTCATATCCTTATCACGGTGAACAAGGGTGTCCTCCGACGTGATTTCCTGAAGTTTGTTACTCTCCGAGTTCAACTCCCTCCACAGCACATCCTTCAGATCATCAATGCCCTGACCTGTCACCGCCGAGATGAAAACGACCGGCAGATCGGTAGGCAGAGTCTCGCGAAGCATGTCGATAAGCTCATCGTCGAGGAGGTCGCACTTGGTTATAGCCAATACCCTGTGCTTATCGATAAGCTCCGGATTGAACTTCTTCAGCTCGCCGAGGAGCACTTCATAGTCGTGCTTTATATCATCGGTATCGCCCGGAACCATAAACAGCAACAGCGAGTTGCGCTCGATATGCCGCAGGAAACGCAGTCCAAGGCCCTTACCCTCGCTGGCTCCCTCGATAATCCCAGGGATATCGGCCATAACAAAACTCTGACCGTCGCGGTAGGGAACGATACCCAACGACGGCTCCATTGTCGTGAAAGGATAGTTGGCTATCTTCGGTTTCGCACTCGACAAAGCCGACAGGAGGGTTGATTTTCCGGCATTGGGAAATCCCACAAGTCCCACGTCAGCAAGCAGTTTCAGCTCCAGGATGATTGTCATCTCCTGCATCGGCTCCCCCGGCTGCGCAAACCGTGGAGCCTGGTTCGTCGACGTACGGAACTGGAAGTTACCCAGTCCGCCACGTCCACCTTTGAGAAGCATCACCACCTGACCGTCGTAAGTGACATCGCAGACATACTTTCCCGTCTCGGCATTATATACCACCGTACCGCAGGGAACGTCGATATACACATCCTTACCGTCGGTACCATGACACTTGTCACGGCCGCCGTTGCCGCCGTTTTCGGCGAAGATATGCCGTTGGAACTTCAGATGGAGCAATGTCCAGTAGTTATGGTTACCACGCAGATACACGTTACCGCCACGTCCACCGTCGCCACCGTCAGGACCGCCGTTAGGGTTGTACTTGACGTGGCGCAGATGCATGGAGCCACGGCCGCCCTTTCCTGAGCGGCACATTATCTTTACGTAGTCGACAAAATTACTTTCGGCCATATTAGGATTTTATGTGATGATGTTTAATCGTTTCGTATAATCAGTCGTCGAGACTGTCGATAATCTCGCAGATACGCGAGAAAATCTCATCGACAGTTCCGAGGCCCTCCACATGATGGTGGATACCCTCCTTGTCATACCAGTCGATGAGCGGTGCTGTCTGCTCATGGTATACGTTGAGGCGTTTCTGGATGGTCTCCTCGTTGTCGTCGGAGCGTCCGCTGATCTTTCCGCGGTTTACGAGTCGCTTGACGAGCTCTTCCTCCGGAACCGACAGCTCTATCATGGCAGCAACCTTATGTCCGCGCTTGTCGAGCATAGCTTTCAAAGCCTCAGCCTGCTTGATGGTGCGTGGGAAACCGTCGAAGATTACTCCGTTATGGTCTTTTCCGTAGCTGTCGTAGACCGACGCAAGGATATCGACCATCAGATCGTCGGGAATAAGTTTTCCGTCGTCGATGTATTTCTTTGCCGTTACACCGAGTTCTGTGCCCTTCTTTATCTGGTCGCGCAGCACATCGCCAGTCGAAATATGGCCCAGACCATACTTCTCAATCATTTTTTCACTCTGAGTGCCCTTGCCGGCACCGGGGGCACCGAAGATGATAATGTTCTTCATCGTTATATATTCGTTTTAATAGATTTCACTAAAAGCATCAGTCCTCCACCACGGTATATATATCCCGCAGGTTTCTGCCGAGCTGGTCATAGTCGAGACCGTAGCCCACAATGAAGTCGTTAGGGATCTCCATGGCACAATATTCGATGTTCAGGGGCACCGTGAGCTTTTCGGGCTTGACGAGCAGTGTGCAGATATGCAGTGACGCAGGCTCATATTCCTTGAGCATTCCCAGCATATTCTTCATCGTAACACCCGTGTCCACGATATCCTCCACGATGATAACATCGCGTCCTTTCAGGTCGGTATTCACACCGATGAGTTTCCGAACCTTGCCCGTAGAGCTTGTACCCTCATACGAAGCCATCTTTACGAACGATATCTCACACTCGATATTGAGATATCGCATCAGGTCGGCTGCGAACACGAACGATCCGTTGAGCACCGACAAAAGTACCGGCACGCGGCCCTGGAAGTCACTGTTGATTCGGTCGGCTACGGCCTTCACACGTTTTTGAATCTCCGCTTCAGGAATCGAAGTTTCAAAAGTCTTGTCCTTAATTGTAACTCTGCTCATTATATAGTAGATAGAAATTTAGGCACAAAATTACTAAAAAGTTATGAAAAAAGGAATTTTCTCCAAACAATTTTGTGCTCATTGTTTCTGAAATATATAATCTTTTATTAACTTTGCGGTTGATATGAAGATTTTAACCAGTGCTCACATTCACGAGCTTGACAAATATACGATTCAGCACGAGCCTATAAAGTCGATAGACCTTATGGAGCGCGCAGCTAAAGCTATCACAGAGGCCATCATGCGTCGGTGGACTACTCACACGCCCATAGTAACGTTTGCCGGTCCGGGCAATAACGGAGGCGATGCCCTTGCGGTATCGCGTATGCTTGCCGACCAGGGCTACAGCGTCAGAGTTTACCTGTTCAACATCACGGGTAAACTCAGCGACGACTGTTCCACCAACCGCCAGCGCATCATCGACGACAAGCGGATAAAATCGTTCATGGAGGTGACGACGAAGTTCGACATCCCCGAACTCGACGCTACGTCGCTGATTATCGACGGACTATTCGGCTCAGGTGTCAACAAACCCCTTGCTGGCGGTTTCGCGGCCTTGGTGAAATACATCAACCAATGCCCCGCCAAGGTGGTAAGTATCGACATGCCGTCGGGACTGATGACTGAGGACAACTCCTACAATGTACGGGCAAATATCATCCGCGCCGATTACACACTTACGCTCCACAGCAAGAAGTTATCCATGTATCTTGCTGACTGCCAGGAATATCTCGGCAAAGTTCAGGTTCTCGACATCAGGCTGAGCCAGGAGTATATGCGCGACGTTGATGCAACATACAGCATCCTCGAGGAGAAGGACATCCGTCCGCGGCTCTTTCCCCGCAACGATTTCGCTCATAAAGGATCTATGGGCAATGCCCTGATCATTGCCGGAAGCTACGGCATGTCGGGTGCCGCCATTCTGTCAGCGAGAGCCTGTCTGAGGGCCGGAGCCGGAAAGGTCACCGTCCATACTCCCCGCAAGAACTACGACATCATGCAGACGAGCGTCCCCGAGGCAGTCCTTCACATGGACCACGAGGAGACCTACTTCTCCGAATCCGTCGACAGTGATGACTTTGATGCCGTTGCCATCGGTCCCGGACTGGGTCAGCAGGAGAACTCCGCCATCGCTTTCATCACCCAGATGAAGCGCGCCCAGTGCCCCGTTGTTGTCGATGCCGATGCCATAAACATCCTTGCCAACCACCGCGCGTGGATTAGTCAGATGCCGAAAGGTACCATTCTGACCCCGCATCCCAAGGAATTCGACCGTCTGGCATCCTCACCAAGCAACGGCAGCTACGAACGTCTGCACCGTGCTCAGGAGCTTGCCGAGACGATGCATTCCTACATTATATTAAAAGGCCACTATTCAGCCCTTTGTATGCCCGACGGACACATCGTCTTCAATCCCACCGGCAACAGCGGAATGGCCACAGCAGGTTGCGGCGATGTCCTCACAGGCATTATCACGGCACTCTTAGCACGTGGCTACCACCGCGCAGACGCTTGTCTTGTGGGTATGTATCTCCACGGACTTGCCGGCGACCTCGCTGCCAAGGAGTTAGGAAAAGAAAGTCTTATAGCCAGCGACATCATCGACTATCTGCCCAAGGCTTTCCTCAAGCTGTCGGAATAATCCGGCAGCCGTTGACGCTTAGGATACCTTCTGCTAATCAGCCGCGGGAGGTATCCGGCCATTTCGGTGTCTCATCCGGCATCCCTGTTCGCAATTATAGACAAACGCTGATTGCCAAAATGGCTAAACTTAGATATAAAGTCAAGTCATTGAGATTTGGGCTGGATTGTTTTCCGACTGCAAAATTACATAATATTTTTCCTCGAATCCGAGTTTCAGTGAGGTATAGAAAGGGGTATAGAACTACGGCTCTTCCATTTAATCCCTTTAGCAGACACGGCATAATAATTGCGCACCCACTCTTCCGATAAGTTCCACCTATAGTATAACCCTGTTAACCGCCAAATCAAGCACCACCTAACAAAGGTAAATGTAGCATAGAATCTCTTATATATCCGCAAAATTAAAGGTCGCTTAGTGAATTCTACGGGTGCGGAGATTAATCAACAGCAGAGTACTTTCTCTATCATACTTACAGCCCGGAAAGTACAACGCAACAGCAAACAATATCGAAATATCTTTACACCATTCCAAAATATACCATTTCGGCTTGCAAAACGGACCGTTTCAGCTTGCGAAACGGACCGTTTTGCATCCTAAAACGGACCGTTTTAGAACACAAAATGGCATGTATTAGTAATCCATTGATAATCAACGCTGTACAAAGACTGCGCAGCAAACGGAATACTGTGAATTATTTTTACATTATGTTACTTGTATTATATCATCCAGACCATTGCCAACAAAAGCATTTGTCAGAGGCAATCAAAGATTAACCATGCCATGGCGGTCAAGAACTAAATGAAAGAGCCGTACTTCAGACACAGACAATAAGATATAAACTTGAAATAGAATAATTGCTGACAAGGCACACAACTTACATTGCCGACAAGCTGTACTTACCGAATGCACAAGCAAAGTCAATTTTGAAGTCTACCCTTCCACATCCAAGCAGAGATACTGAAGAAAACCAAGAAATATAATAGTATCATTGCCATAAGGCAATGATTTCGAGGTAATTAACAAAAAGGAAGAACCAAGTGGCTCTTCCTTTTTTGTTTATGTACATTTAATGCGAAAGTTCTATATTCTGCGTATTACCGTTGACTCCATAGAATTTGAAAACCAACGGCTTGTCTTTCGGGAACTGGTTCAAGTCGACCGAAGCCTTCTTACTTCGGTGCAAACCCGTCGAGAGGAGCACCTTTCCAGTCTCATCGCACACCTCCACCCTGTCGAGGGGTGAAGCGGCCTCAGCCTGCAACACGTAGTTGGCGTCGATTTCGGCAGTCGGAATCAGTGTCTCGTTGCTTGCAGCGTTTCTTATCGTATCGACAGAAACGGCCACAGCACCCTTTCCGGCAGCAGCATCCTCAGGAAGATCAGCCCCGAGGTCGTAGACCCCGGCACCCGTACCCTTGTAATTGTCGGGTACACGCGGCTTTCTCACCTGCGCACTGCGCTGCTTAGGTTTGCCAGTTCTGTGCCTACTCTGGGCCTGGGCACCAGTGCATACCAGTGCCAAGGCCAGAAATATAGATACCCGCTTGATGCTCATTAGTCGAGATTAGCAAGTTTGTTCTCACTTCCAAGCACGTCAGTAATCTTGTGCTTGTACATCTCTGTCATGTAAGCGCGTGCCACCTTACCGTAGCCACGTGGGTCGAAGACCTCAGGATGGAGGGCGAGAGTCTCACGCACACCTGCTGTGTAAGCCAGACGAGAGTCAGAGTCGATATTGATCTTGCATACAGCACTCTTGGCAGCCTCACGGAGCTGCTCCTCAGGAATACCGATAGCGTCAGGCAGATTGCCACCGTACTTGTTGATGATGTCGACATACTTCTGAGGAACAGAAGAAGAACCGTGGAGAACGATTGGGAATCCAGGGAGTTTCTTCTCTACCTCGTGCAGGACGTCGAAAGCCAATGGAGGAGGTACCAGACGGCCAGTCTTCGGGTCGCGTGTGCACTGCTCTGGCTTGAACTTGTATGCGCCGTGGCTTGTGCCGATAGAAATAGCAAGAGAATCGCAGCCTGAACGCTGTGAGAACTCGATAACTTCCTCTGGACGAGTGTAGTGCGACTCCTCCGAAGCAACCTCATCCTCAACGCCGGCGAGCACACCGAGCTCAGCCTCAACGGTGACATCGTACTTGTGAGCGTACTCCACGCACTGCTTTGTCAGAGCGATGTTCTCCTCGAACGGCTTCGACGAAGCGTCAATCATCACTGATGAGAAGCCCATATCGACACAGCTCTTTACGAGCTCGAAAGAATCTCCGTGGTCGAGGTGCAGAACAATCTCAGGATGGTTGCATCCCAACGACTTTGCATACTCCACAGCACCCTCTGCCATGTAACGCAGCAGGATTGGGTTTGCATAGTTACGTGCGCCCTTCGAGACCTGCAGGATTACCGGCGACTTCAGTTCTGACGATGCAGTTATGATAGCCTGGAGCTGCTCAAGGTTGTTGAAGTTGAATGCCGGGATAGCATAGCCACCGCTGACGGCTCTTTTGAACATCTCACGGGTGTTGACGAGTCCTAATTTCTTGTAATCTACCATAGTTTATTTATTATTTTAATGAATAGTTAATTCTTGGTTTTAACAACTGCAAATATACAACATTCATCAGACAAGAGCAAGGCAGAACTATTAATTGATGTAATAGAAACGTTAAAATATTTAATTTTTCATTCGATTCAACCGTCCTTCTTGTTTTTTGTCAAATGGAGTTTGCAAAAGGGCACGGCCCTATTTCTTCTTCTCCGCCGGTTCAATGCCTTTCCATATCAACGAAGCGAGGGCTCCGCCGATGAGCGGTGCGATGATGAAGATCCACAGATTCGACAGTGCCGTTCCACCCTGGAAGAGTGCCGGACCTATCGAGCGGGCCGGATTCACTGATGTTCCCGTAAAGCGGATGCAGGCCAGGTGTACGAGCACGAGGGCCAGACCGATAGCCAGACCTGCAAAGTTGTTCGTTGCACCGTTGGTCTTCGATGTTGCCCCGAGGACCACCAGGACGAACACACACGTAAATATAGCCTCGGCGAGGAATCCTGCCAAAGGCGTAATGCCCGTCTGCAGGTCGTTGGCACCCGTCCCCACGGGACCGCCTTCACCGGTACTGCTGATGATGACATAGAGCAGCAGGGCACCGATGATGCCTCCTACAATCTGCCCTATCCAATAGCCTACGGCGTCTTTTGTACTCATTTTTCCACTCAGCAGCACACCCAACGTTATAGCCGGATTAATGTGGCATCCTGAGATTCCGCCTATGGTATAAGCCATAGCCACTACCGACAAACCGAAAGCAAGAGCTGTTCCCACCATTCCCGGCACGTTACTCGGGTTGCAGTCGAGGGCCACAGCCGCTCCGCATCCCATCAGCGTCAGCACCATTGTACCGACCATTTCAGCTAAATACTTTTTCATGATTTATTGTTTATTGATTAATGTCGAATGATTTTACAGTTACTGTGCCGTCGTTTCCGTTGCAGTACATTCCTATGGTGACTCCCGTGAATCCACCGGCAACCTCAGTAGAGAGCAGCGGACAGTCAACCTGACCTATATACTTCCATTCCAGCGGCTTAGCGGCACCGTCGCCGACATAGAATTTATACAGCAGTCCATCGCTTACCACCCTCAGCATCACCATCGGCGATGCCATTGCGACCTCGCCAAGCACCGTATCGACCGATTTCAACCGCAGTCGCAGACTCGCTTTGAAAGTCTTTCCCGATTTCACGACGCACAGGTCGGCATGACCGCTGTTTATCTGATACACCGTCAGTCCGGCCCGCGCGCTGCCTATTTTACCGCAGTCCATCTCCGCAGTATAAGTACACGCCGGTGCCGTCTGGCGCAGTCCTATCCACGTTGTAGGCTCCGTGCCATCGATTGTTGCCACCGATGCTTTCAGTTTCAAGCCCTTGTCGGTGAGCGCGTAAGCACCATCGACGGGCTGACCGAGATGAATCCACTCCGGGCCGAATTCCTTTGTCCTCGTGAAATCGTACGTCCTGCCGCACTCTCCTGCGCAGTCGGCCGTTTTCGCCACGCAGTTCGCGTTACCCGTAGTGCATTCCTTCGGACAGCTCTCAATATCGGCAGCAGGCAGCAGTGCCGTCCGCATGACCGTGTCGATGGCCTCACCGCCATAGACCGTAGGCCATTCGCCCTCGTTCCACGTCACCGGAGCCAGACAGGTCTCACGGCCGAGGTGATGATAAGCACCGCCAAAATTGCGGTAAGCGAGGAAAACGACCCACCAGTTGCCGGCCCCGTCCTGGACGAAATCGCCATGACCGGTACCCTGAATCTGCTTATTCTCACCCTTATGATTGCAGTTTGTCATGATAGGATTACGCGGACAAGCCTCATAAGGGCCATAGATATTGCGGGAACGGGCTATGGTAAGCCCATGAGCCAACTCCGTACCGCCTTCCGAAATGAGAAGATAGTAGTAGCCGTCCTTCTTATATAGATGTGGACCCTCGGGGTATCGTCCTCCAGTTCCGTCCCATATAGCCTTACTTGGCGTCAGCTGTCGGCCGCTTTTCGGGTCTATCTGGCACAGCGTGATATGTCCGTCGGGGTTAGAAACCATCCAGCAGGTATCGCCCTCAAACATCAGACTGGGGTCGATACCCTGCTGCTGGAGCCACACCGGCTCACTCCACGGGCCGCGGGGATCGGTGGCCGTGACGAGAAAATTGCCGCCGTTACCCACATTGGTGGTAATCATGTAGAACGTACCCTTATGATAGCGAATTGTAGGGGCATAGATGCCGAGCCACGATGTGGCGTCTTTCAGTGGCAGCTGACTTTTCCTTGTGAGCACATTGCCAATCTGCTCCCAGTGCACGAGGTCACGGCTGTGGAAAATCGGCACGCCGGGGAAATACTGGAACGAAGAGTTGACGACATAATAATCATCCCCGACTCGAACACACGACGGGTCGGGATGGAATCCGGCAATGACCGGATTGTGATACTCACGCTCCGACTGTGCCCACGCAACAATTGCGAAGAACAGCAGACAGACTGAAAGCATTACCTTTTTCATAAGCTGATTGTCTGGTTTTATCTAACGGTTTAGTTCTCAGCGCAAAGATAATACTTTCATTTCTAATCTGCAAATAGAATTTAATATTTTTTAATTACATGAGTCATAACGGCCCATTTAATGGATAATAATGACATTTATATGCTGAAAATCAACACCTTCCATCAGAACCAGAAGCCAAACGAGAGCATGTGGAACTTCATTCCGTGGTCGGCCTTAATCATGTTTGCCGGACTGTACTTAAAGTAGAATCCTAACCATTCGGTCCTTATGCAGGCCATAATGTCGACAGTGAACGGCCGGACATAGACGTTTTTCATCTTCTCCTTGACGTCGCGGCCGTCGTCTTTCCACTTACTGACGATGCTGCTGTAGGTATTGAAGTTGAACACCGGACCCACCGACCATCCGCAACTGTGCGAATAATAATTGTACATCAACGGGAAACTAAGACTGAACACCGTCAGTTTCGATTCCTTAGGCCTCACCCCGTCAGGATAGTTGCCGAAAGTCAGCTCACCGTTGGTTTTCAGGAACTTATTGGCCCGTGTCAGTCCTACCATTCTCCAGTCGAGACCGAGCCCTAACGAGAACGAATGCTTTCCTGCCTTCCATGGCGAGTAGTTGGCATTCAGAGGCATAACCATCAATTCACCCGATCTTCCGGCCTGCACCTCCGCCGGCCGTGGCAGTCCAGGTGCCGACAGGAAGCCCGCAAAGAGGTTCATCGTTATCTGGAAGGTCCAGTTCTTGGTGGCATCATCCTTATGTCGTGGCATACCGAACCGGAATGAGAAGTCGTTAGAGTTTATCCCCGACTCGCTGACATAATTGCTGTCGGTGAGCTCTATCTTGCTCTGATACGTGAACTTAGGATTTCCCTCCTTGCCCTCGACCTTTATGGCCTGGAGCGAGTCGTTGGTGACGACGGTCACCACATCGGGTTTTCTGACGACGATGGTGTCGCAAGGATTCATCTCCGCCCATGCCGACACCGACGCCGACAGAACGCACAATAGGAACAGAAAATTCTTCATGATGTCTATTTTTATATGTTATTTTATCATTTTTCTCAGCTCGTCGATACTTGCCACCCGTCCTTCCATATATACGAGTGTCACCTGAGCGTTACGCTTCCCCGAGTAAAGGAAGCAGAGATAACGGTGCAGTCCGCCCCGACCCGGCATACTGAGTATGAGCGAGTGCTCCTGACCGTGGTCACGGCGCTCACTGCCCGTGGCCCCACGGGCATCCTCCATGACGAGTCGCGTGACCCTCACTAACACTCCCGCATTGGCTGTGAACCGCACACTGTGGTAGAATGTCAGCCCATACTTGCTGATGGCACGTCCCTGGACCCTCACCTCCACCATATTGTCCTTTGGCACCACGCCACCCGTAAAGACCGCGTTGCTGTGCAGTCCCGTCTGCGCTACGGCTATCAACGGCAGGATGAGGGCCACGACGGCCGCCATCAACCGTGTTCTGAGGCGTCGGTTGAGGTTTTCCACCGTCCCGCTAATGACGTAGAGTATTGTTTTCATTACCATATCTATACATCTTTTATTATTCATCACCTGTCATTTTCCGCTGCCGCCTCACATCAGTACGTCCTTCAGCTGGGCGTCGACGGTGGGCTGGTCGCCGTCGTCAATCTCCTTGAGGGTGGCGTTCATCTCCTTCATCACCACCTTCTCGTTCGTCACCTTACGCCCGTAGACGTAGGCCTCGCAGTAGTTCTGGCTGCGGTAGATGCCCATGGCAGCCACCACGAGGACGATGATGACGGCCGCGGCGGCAGCTATGCTGTGCCATTCCTGATGCCGCCGCCCCATGGCGACGACCTTCGTCGGTGACTCTTCCGGCCTCTCGTTCACAGTATCACGGAGCAGTCCGAAGGCCAAGAAGTAGTCCTTCCACTCCGCGAGGTCGTCATCGGCGTCGCCAGAAGCGAAATAGCTGTACAGAGCCGACTCCTCGTCCGTCGTCGTCGAGCCGTCCATAAACTTTTTTATCAGTTTTTCTGCTTGTTCTTTATCCATCTTCATCATCGTTTCATTTCCTCCATCATCATTTTTCGCAGGGCCTGGCGACCTCTGCTGAGGCACTTCCTCACCGCCACCTCGCTCATTCCCGTCATCGCGGCTATATCGGCCATCTCCTCACCACCGATGTGGCGGAGGCGTATGACGAGCTGCTGCATCGGTGTCAGCCGGTCTATGAGCCTCATCATCAAATCTATAAGCATATCGGCGGTGGGTACCTCGACAGCATCATGACCCTCGAGAGCCACGTTGTGGTGTGACCGTCTGAGCATCGTCACACTCACATTGCGGACAAGGGTGAAAGCCAAGGCGTCGACGGGACGGTGCAGGTCGGCGCGCAACTCCCACAATCGGACGACGACATCCTGGGCCACGTCGGCCGCATCATCATCCTGCACATACCGGCGTGCCATCGCTTTCAGCCGTGGCAAAAGCCGTTCGGCCTCTGATTGAAACTCGATGTCAGTCATTCCTTTTTCGTGTTGCTCATCAGTATTACGCTGCAATGGCCGTTTTGTGACAGTCCAAGGCTAATTTTCTTTCAAAATATTTTTCAGCAGGAACGTAGCGTTCTGATTTCTCGCCACTCCGGGCGTAATCTTATAAGAATATGTGACGTCGGTGCCCAAGGCTATCTCGAAGCAGTAGTTATGGAATCTCCCGGGCTGCTCTTCAGCCATGGCTGAGAGTTTCAGGTCGTGGGTGGCAATGACACCAGTGACATTCTTCCCGGCCACATATTCGAGGAACATTCGCGAGCCGGAGAGTTTGTCCTCTGAGTTAGTACCCTTCAGAATCTCGTCGAGGATTATCAGATGACCGCCCGAGGTCCCGTATCCGCTCTTTCCGCTGCCGTCGGCGGTCCCCGATTCCTTCAGCGAGTCGATAATCTGGCGCAGGCGCAGCAGCTCGGCGTTGAAGTATGAGATGCCGTGGGTGAGGTCATCGGTGGTGCGCATCGACGTGAACAAGCTGAACCTACTCACCGTCAACTTATTAGCAAATACCGGCATACCGTTCATTGCCAACACGTAGTTGACGCCGAGACTGCGTAGAAAGGTACTCTTTCCGGCCATATTCGCGCCGGTAACGATGTAGAAATTGCGGTCGGCGATACTGAAATCGTTGCGCACCGCACCACTGCCGAGGAACGGATGGAACAGTCCGCGGGCCTCATAGACCACCTTGTCGGAGTCGACGACGACGGCATCGCTGACAATTGCAGCCTCGTTATAACGGAAAGTGGCCATGGAGACGAGCATGTCGAACTCGCTGACTGTACGTATCCACACGTCGAAATCGTCAGAATGGCGCTGCTGCCACTTGGCAAAGTCGCCGACAATGCGCATATCCCACGCAAAGAGCATGTCGAAGATGATAAGTCCGAGGATATTTCCGCGGCTTTCGAGTTTCTGAAGGATGTCGTCGAGCTGCCGCAGCGACTCCCCCGCTCCGGCCACACGACCGCGGAGGTCGGCAAGGACGGGCTCATCACTGTCGAGATTCTCCACTAGCCGCACGAGTTCCACATACACTCCGAGCTGCTTTACGAGTCCGCCGATGGTGTCGGTCATCGTTTTCATACTCCTCGAACACAGATAGTATACGGCGAAGAAGTTGACAAGGCACCACCATGTCATCTCCATAAGGTGCTCTTGCGTAAAAATGCAGGCCACGAGGGCGCAGATGAAGACCACCGTATACACCCTTACCGTCACCCCGACGGCCTTGCTCCGTGCCCACCGTGGCAGCCGCACGTCATGCATGGCGGCGAAAGCCTTGCCTACGGCGGCGGTATCGGTACGGCGACGCTGTCCCCACCGTTTGAAGTCAGTGAGCAGTTGGACATTGTCCGACAGCCTCCGTATGGCCTCACGGCGTCCGTCGTGGAAACCGTCGGAGAGACTCAGCGCAGCCGCCAAGGCATCGGCACCACCCGTCGTCACCGCCCTGCACACACGCTGGTAGAGTCCCCCACGGCCGAAGATGTCGAGGTCGAAGGTGAAAGGATGCCGGGCATCAGCATAACGGCTCCCGTCGTCGAAATCGTCGAAGATGCCCTGCTTGTACTGCAGTTCCTTCTCGCATACCGCGGCAACATCCTCCAAGCAACTGATTTCGCTGTCGTTACGGGCATCGGCATGCCTCGTCAGCACGTAGCCCGCCACGAGCAGGAGACCGGCAACGACCGTGGCGGTCTGCGCGATGCCGCTGGCATAGAGGACAATGGCACCAATGAAGAGGATGAAGGTCAGTATCTCACCGGCCACAAAGAGGCGGCCACGGGAGCGGAGGGCCGACAACCGCCGTTTGCAGCTGTCGGAAGTCTGTTCGTAATATGTCATAAGCCAAAATAATTTTTAGTCACAAAGGTAACATATTTTTTGCCATTACCGACTATTTTGTCTACATTTGCAAAATATTAACTAACAAAACAAACAACAGTCACAACAACAATGAAATCCAAACTCTTAGCAACAATCCTTGCCTTCGCCCTCGCCACCGGCATCAAAGCCGGTCCTACGATTCCCGTCAGCGGTCATGTCATCAATGCCGACGACCCCGGCATACAGTACGTCGGACGTGTCGACTTCAGCAATCCCAAGCGTCCGGCTTTCAACTTCCCCGGCACGGAAATCCGCGCCAACTTCGAGGGCACATCACTGAAGATGATTGCCCGCCCCATGAGCGGCTACTTCATGGTGAGCATCGACAGCTGTGAGGCCTTCAAGGTGAGCCTCAACTGTCCGGCCGACTCGGTGGTAACGCTCGCCACGGCCCTCCGCGACGGCCGCCACAGCGTGAGGATAGCATACGCCATGGAAGGTCTCGACACGCATCCTGAGTTCTGGGGCTTCGTACTCGACAACGAATGTGACATCCTCCGGCCCACAGCACTCCCCGACCGCCGCATCGAGTTCATCGGCAACAGCATAACCTGCGCCTACGGTGTGGAGAGTACGGAGAAGACAGCACCCTTCGAGTATGCCACCGAGAACCACTTCTACAGCTATGCCACCCGCGTCAGCGATGCCCTCGGTGCCATCCACACGTCGATATCGCGCAGTGGCATCGGCGTCTATCGCAATTACGGCGATGCGCGCACGGGCAGCCGCGACTGCATGCCGCAGGAGTTCCGCAACACGCTCTTCGCCGACAGCACCCGCCACTGGGACTACAGCCGCTGGCAGCCCGACGTGGTGTGCATCAACCTCGGCACCAACGACTTCTCGACCGACAACTACGATGCAGCCCTCTACGAGCAGGCCTACCGCAAGTTCCTTGCCCAGGTGCGTGGCGTCTACCCCAAGGCGAAGATCATTCTCCTCTCCGGTCCGATGCTCGGTGAGAAGGAGAACAGCATCGAGAAGGCCGTCCTCGACAAGCTGCAGAAGGAAAGTCGCAAGCACGGCGACAAGAATGTCTATCGCTTCGACTTCACACCCCAGACCGGCGACCTCGGCTATGGCGCAAGCTACCACCCAAGCTACCGCCAGCAACAGAAGATGGCCGATGAGCTGACGCCCTTCATCAGTTCGCTGACGGGATGGCAGCAGAATGTAGGAAAGTAAATATTTTTTGCCAATTTTCACGTCTTCACATTTCAATGAAATAGAATCCGCAAGACGGAAAATATCGGACAAAAATGCCGTAAAAACGCTTTCAAATTGCAAAACGGTCCGTTTCGCAATGCAATAAGGTCTGTTTCGCATTGCAATAAGGTCCGTTTCGCAACGCAGTTAGGTCCGTTTCGCAGCGCAGATAGGTAGCTTTTGCCACCACAAAACCTACCTTTCTGCGTTGTTCTTGGCCTAAACAAAATGTCAAAGAAGAAGAACTACTTGATTATCAACGTATTAGCAAAACTCTCAAAAATCACGTATTTGACCACTAATTCATCGTCCGTCAACTTCAAGCGATTCTCCGACGATGAATTGTAAAGATAGATTACGCATATTCAATCACGGTTTTGAGTCCACATTCATCGCCCGTCGGTTTCAAGCGATTGTCCCGAGATGACTTGTAAAGATAGAACACGCAGATTCATTGCAAATTGTCGTCTCACAGATTTAACATTCACTCTTTAAGACAACCCACCGGCACAACAAGCACACTGTCTGGTCTACGATAGGCATATGTACTTGGTCATTTGACGGAATTCTACTTGGCAATTTGACGGAAATCTACTTGGCAATTTGACGAAATCCACTTGGCAATTTGACGGAAATCCACTTGGCAATTTGACGGAAATTTACTTGGTTATTTGACGGTTCACACCCAAATGCACTTAGGTCATTTTCTCTGCCAACTGAAAGCCCCGACGGGGCTTAATCCTCATTAACCCCAGACTAAGGGAGCATAGCGACCGCAGTCTGGGGTAGTAAACGACAAAATAAATCCAAGACCAGCCTCGAAGAGGTTGAATAGCGGTACGCGCATAATCATCACTGCATCAGAGCTTTGTGCACAACGTACTATTGTGCGTCTTCGAGGCACTGAATGTATAGCGGTCTGCATCTTTCTTCCCCGGACTGCACTCGCTATCGCTCGCTTAGTCCGGGGTTACCGACGATTCAGCCCCGTCGGGGCTGGCAGTGGCAGAGAGGAAAATTCCCTCGCAAAGCCGCAAAGACCGCAAAGGACACGCCAAGGAACATAAAAAATTCTTCGCGGAATCCTTGCGGTCTTTGCGGCTTTGCGAGAGAGATTATAAGCTGCACCTAACCACTTGCAGGGGCGGGTAGGCAGAGTTAGGGGCCGTCCGGTCGGTCGCAAGACCGAATATCTGTATCTACCTTTTGACAAACGAATGGTCACATTATTACATGTTGCGGCTTGCGTGGTAGGATTAGGGGTCGTCAGAAAAAAAGATATTCGGTCGCAAGACCGAAAATCTGCATCTCCCTTTTGGCAAACGAATAGCCACATTATTATATGTCGCGGCTTGCGAACAAACAGATTAGGGGTCATCCAAAAAAGCAGAGATTCGGTCTTGCGACCGAACGGACGGCTATAAAGACAGACCCATGAAACCTCACTGTGCCGCTTGTCAGCTATTGGATCTGCGTAATCTGCGAGAGAGAAAATTGCAAGAACATCAGCGTGAGAGAATTCGCAGATGCTCTATGCTATTTTTTACCATCCGTCAACATTTTTGGCTCGACTGTATCTTTCATTGCCTCAGACCGTTAGGAACAAGCAGAAAAAATAATCGGCGTAAAACTTGCATTTGGTTTAAAAATTTTGTATCTTTGCATTAAGAAATCGTGAAGAACACAAAATATCAATTATAAATTCAGGCAGATGCCGCGGGCAGCACATAGAGGTTTCTGTAAACATCTAACCGTGTCGAAAGACGTGTGCAAACATAAGCAAAGGGTCTTTGATTAGCGCCTATAAGCAAAACAGATGTTGCAGAACATCTTTCGATGGCAAAAAGTTAGAAATACTCACTTTAAAGTAAAAAATCCAATAAACGCTTGGAGATTTAACTCAAAAAGTATATCTTTGTAGCGTTATGATGATATAAGCCGAAACTTGGACTGAGGCTCAGTCGGCATTGGCTTATGGCTGAGCGCGCTCTGGAGATTTTGCAATAATACCCACAGAAAGAAAGAAGTAACAAATTACTGACAACAGCTACTGGCGGCTTTAGCTTTTTACGCCTTAGCATAAATTAGTACAACTATATGAAGAAACAACTAACTACTACTATGGCCTTGATTGCCATACCCTTAGCGGTGTTGGCAGACAGTGGACAGATCGTCTCTGTCAACGGCACTACTGTGAACAAGACCGTGAAGGAGATAACCTTCAGCGGCACTGACGTGGCACTATCCTTTACTGACGGCACTACGCAGACGGCTGACATGTCAACCGTGAACATCGCTTTCGGTACTGCGACAGGTATCAAAGCTGTTAGCAAAGATGCGCAACACCCTGCCGACGGAAGAATCTATTCGATCTCAGGTCAGTATATGGGCAAGGACAAGAACAAGCTTCCTAAGGGCATCTATATCATTAACGGTAAAAAGGAAATAAAGAAATAAGGAGAAACAGATGATGAAAAGACTCAATACGTTGTTACTGCTGTTCGCCATCATGTTGCTCCCTAACTGGGCATGGGCAGACGCTTCCTGGAACTTTACTTCCACGCCATCAACAGACGAGGCTGCCCTGAAGGCTGACGGAACCAATTGGACTTACACGACAAAGAACAACCGCTATGCCAACAGCAAGGCCATTGCCGACGCACAACTCACTGCCAACGGCCAGACGTTGACAATGACAGCAGGACTCTATTTTACGGCTACCGCCAAAGACGCAATCCGTATTGACGTGAACAAGCGGTTAGGTCTGAACGGCGCGGGCATTATGGTGCGCATACCGAATCTCACTGCCGGAGCTACGGTAAAGGTGAACTTCGGCTCATCGTCGAAAGGCACAGAACGATCGTTGAAGCTGACCAACCTCAGCGAAACGACTTTCTCAAGCAGCTCTAACACTGGAGAAGACTTTTCGGCCACGGTGACCGCCGACGGCGACGTGACGATAACCACTATCGGAAGCGTATACCTCTTCTCTATCACGGTGACGGAGAATGGCGGCACTGCTATTGGCACGAAAGCCGACATCGCTGACCATGCCGTGGCCTTTGACAGTCAGACAAATCAGGCGCTGATAACCAACAGCAACGGCAGTCTGAAATACTACAATACCGCTGACATTGCCAAGATTGCCATTGACGAAGACACGCTGTATGTTCGCGGCTCAGACTGGCAGGACATCTACTATACGCCAAAGAACGTGACATTCGCCAAAGCTTCGGGTAGCAACACTAATGGGAACGTAAATAACGAGGACGGCAAGGTGGAGATCACCGAGGCGAAGGGCTGGCTGGAGTCGGCGTACGTGAAATTTAAGAGGTTTGGCGGTTACACGCTCTATCACGTATATATAAAAGGTGGAAACTTCGCATCCTACACACGCATCGACTCCATGCTCGTGCGCAGCTATGGCGAGACCTATCGTGCTGACATGGTGGGGCTCAAGGCCGGGAGCTACGACATGAAGGTGGTGCCGGTGAGCAAAGGCAAGGAGATAGAGGCTAACGCCAACGAGGCTACAGCCATGACGGTGCAGAACTACGACCGTTCGGGCTTTGCCCATCTCAACAACAAGGGCGTTGGCGCGTATGACGACAATGGAGCGCTGAAGTCCGACGCACGCATCATCTACGTCACGGCACAGACAGCCAAGACCGTGACCTGCGATGTCAAGACGGGATCCAAAGCCACTAACGTCACTACGTGTACGGGATTGCAGTCCATCATCGATGCTTATCAGAAAGGATATGAGACGCGGCCCCTCGACGTGCGTTTCATTGGACTGGTGGAGAAAGATGATCTCGACGCTATCTCCTCTTCCTCTGAGGGGTTGCAGATCAAGGGTAAGAATGCCTACAGCAATCTCTATATCACCTTGGAAGGCATTGGCGACGATGCGACGTTGCGCGGTTTCGGTTTGCTGGTGAGAAATGCGGCCAATGTGGAACTGCGCAACTTCGCCATCATGCGCTGTATGGACGACTGCGTGTCGTTAGATACAGACAACAAATTCATTTGGGTACATCACCTCGACTTCTTCTATGGGCAGAAGGGAAGTGATGCCGACCAGGCGAAAGGCGATGGTACCACGGACATCAAAGACGACTCACAATATATCACCGTAGCTTACAATCACTATTTCGACAGTGGTAAGTCGTCGCTCTGCGGCATGAAGAGTGAGGCAGGACCGAATTATATCGACTACCATCACAACTGGTTTGACCACAGCGACTCGCGCCATCCTCGTGTGCGCACGATGAGTGTGCACGTATGGAACAACTATTACAACGGATGCGCAAAGTATGGTGTGGGTGCCACGACGGGATCGAGTGTCTTTGTGGAAAGAAACTACTTCCGCGCCACGAAGGACCCCATGCTCATCTCTCAGCAGGGTACGGATGCAAAGGGCAACGGCACCTTCTCTGGCGAGACGGGCGGAATGATCAAGAGCTATGGTAATGTCTATGCTGACAAAGGCACAAGATCAAACTACACACCAATCACGCAGAATGAAAGCGCTACGAGTTTCGACTGCTACGAGGTGGCTTCGCGCGACGAGCAAGTGCCCGGAAGTGTGAAGACGCTCGTGGGCGGCACGACATATAACAACTTCGATACCAACACCTCACTGATGTACACTTACAATCCCGATGCCGCCACTCAGGTGCCTGCTGTGGTCACGGGATGGACGGGAGCAGGGCGCCTGGGCAAAGGCGACTTCAAGTGGTCATTCACTTCTTCCGACGACAGCTCGTACGCCATCAACGCTGCTCTCTCTGAGGCGATAGACAAGTATCAAAGCAAGATGGTCGGCATCTCGGCAGAGTAGCCCCTTAGATGTCCGAAGTAGCCATAGAAAATGCAGGTGCATTGCAGCCTGCATCACTGACGCTGCTGATAAACACGTTGGAAGGGTGCACAATAGTAGGGTTGAGCCTCAGCAACAAACGGGCACAACGAATCTGCGTAATCTGCGAGAGAGAGAAATTCCCAAGAACATCAGTATGAGGAATTATTCTCTCAGATTACGCAGAATGCGCAGATTCATTAGACTATCAGTGATATCAGCGTCAGGCCTCCGCATCATCCGTCATGACCACACCCTCTTGTTTCTTTCCGTCCATCATGATTTTCAGCGGATGGGGGAATCTGACGTGGCGCACATGGTCGGTTTCCTCAACGGCAGGCAGTGCATCGAGGACCTCACGGCGGTAGACGCCCTCGTGACGGTAGGCATCGATGGTGAAATAGCCCACACCGAAGGACGTGAGGTTCTGGAAGAAGTGGGTACCCTGACTCGGGTCCACACGGTAGTTCTTCAGACCCTCCTCGACGATGAGCCGCGCTGCCGAGATGTGCGGCCACTTTACGGGAATGCCCAACCACGGGTCGCTGCTTCCCCAGCGGCCGGGGCCAATGAGCACGTAGCCAGTGCCGCTGTCGAGGAATTTCCTGTTGATCTTCTCTATCTCCATGGCTATCTGCGGATTGTCGGAAGCGCTGAAGTTGTCGCCGGTCTTGACATATACGACATCGCTCACACCTTCCTCAATGCCCTGACCGAGACTCATGTGGGAGCGCAGCAGACAGTCGCTGTCGGGGATTTCGCGGAGATCGACATCGAGTTCCTGGTTGTCGTCGACGATAGGACGTATCTGCAGAAGGTAGAAATCGCCGGTGCGGTCGGCGTTGAGGTTGCATGCAAACTCTATCTCCACGGGGCGCCGCATGGCCCCGGCACCGTACTTCATCGACAGTCGGAGAATCTCGGGCAGCGGGAACACGCCCTGCTGGAGCACACCGCAGAAGGATATTATCTTTCGTCCACCCTCATAGATACCGTCGTAGATACTCTGATCGTCAGGCAGATAGGTCGACGCAAGATAGTTAAGAGCGTTGTCGGCAAGGGCATCCTTAACTTTGAGTTTGAGGATATTGAATCCATCGTCGGGGCGGAAATCCTCACCCACCCGTTTCATATCGAGGGCATAGAAGCTCGTCTGCGTCTGGCGCAGGGCCAGCTCGGTCTCGCTCATCTGCATGACATGGTCGGGATGGTAAGGACATACCCTCAGCGTCTGCCCTCCATCGACGATGTACTTGCCCAGTCCCACGGCCAAAGAGGCCACGCCTTCGTCGGCTTTCTCGTCACCGATGGGATAGTAGTTCACCGATCGCAGCACACCGGAGATATTGGGGTAGAACCTGTCGCCATACTGCTTGCCGACGACCTGCTGAAGAATGACGGCCATCTTCTCCTGGTCGATGACGTTGCTCGTGGCCGTCATATACGCTTTCGAGTCCTTGAAGAACACCGAGGCGTAAACACCCTTGATGGCACAAGCCAACATCCGCAGCATCTCGTACTTGTCGTTGAGCCGTGGAATCATATAGGTGTTGTAGATTCCGGCAAAGGGCTGATAGTGAGAATCTTCCAAGAGCGACGACGACCGTATGGCGATAGGACTCTGCGTGGCGTCGAAGAAAGCGAAGAAGTCGCCAATCAAGGAATCGGGCAACTGTGCCTTGAGGAAGGCGGCAAGGATATCCTCATCGCTTGCATCGCTGAGCGCAATCTGGTAGAGGTTGTTCTGCTCCATGAAGTTGTCAAAGATGTCGGTGCAGAGGACTACGGTCTTGGGAATCTGCACCGTGGCTCCGGGCAGGTTGCTGAACTCAGGGTGCATCTTGATGACATTGTCGAGGAAGGCCAGACCACGTCCCTTACCACCGAGGGAGCCGTCGCCGATACGCGCAAAATGGGCGTACTTGTCGAATTTCTTCTTATCGAAGACAGCCACGACACCCTGGTTTTTCATCCAACGGTACTTGACGATGGCATCGAAGATTATCTGCCTGTGCATGTCGACATCGTGGAGCTTGTGCCACGTGACATCCTTCAGGAACCGCGACACGGGGAAGATGGCACGGGCGGCGAGCCAGCGGCTGACGTGGTTGCGGCTGACATGGTAGAGCATCGAGTCGTTAGGAATCTTGAAGATATTGTCCTGGAGCTCCTTCAGACTGTGGATACGGAGCACCTCCTCGTGGGTTTTCGGGTCACGGAAGATGAAATCGCCGAAGCCCATGTGCTCTTCAAGAATTTTCTTCAGGTCGACACTGATTTTCTTCGAGTTCTTGTCGACGAAGAGAAAGTGATTGGCCTCAGCCTGACGACGGTTCTCGCTCTCTGAGCTCTCCATGATCAGCGGTACGTACTCATCCTCTTTCCTTATGGCTTTCAGCAGCTTAAGACCGGCCTGCGGGTCCTTGTCCTCCGAGCGGCGGTCACCGACGGCATAGGGTTCGTTAGCTGCAACGTTGTGGATAGGGAACCGCACATCACTGATAACGCCGAGACAGTTGTCCTTATACTTCTCATACATCGCCCAAGCCTCCTCATAGGTGCGGGCCAGCACCACCTTTGGACGACCCCGCATACGCATCGTGGCGGCATGGCGGTTCAGGGCCTCGGTCGAGAAATTCTTACTCTGTTTAAGGATATAGTTGTAGAGGTTAGGCAGGATACTGGAATAGAATCTAATGGAGTCCTCGACGAGAATAATCATCTGCACCCCACCCTCACGGAGGTCGTGCTCGAGATTCATGCGGTCCTCGATGAGCTTGATTATCGAGAGGATAAGGTTGGTGTTGCCAAGCCAGCAAAAGACATAGTCGAAAATGCTGAGGTCCTCGTCCTGAATACGGCGCGTGATACCGTGGCTGAAAGGTGTGAGGACGACGCAATGGATGTCGGGAAATTTCATCTTCACTGCCCGCGCCACGTCGAAGGCATCGTTGTCGGCATTACCCGGCATACAGATAACGAGGTCGATATCGACGGTGGCAAGCACCTTCTCAGCTTCCTCGATGGTGCTTACCTGCGTGAACGTCGGTGGATACCGCAGTCCGAGTTCCATATACTCGTTGTAGATTTTCTCCTCCACGCGCCCGTCGTCCTCAAGCATGAAGGCATCATAGGGGTTGGCAACGATGAGCACATTGTATATCCGGCGCATCATAAGGTTGACAAACGATACGTCCTTGAGTATGAATTTATTCCATTCGGCAGGTATCTGTTCCATAGTGCAATAGATTTTTCAACGTTATTTGTCATTCGCCGGCATAGTCGTCGGCAACAGTTTTGCAGTGAGGTAGCAACTCGGCATAGCGGTAACAGCACTCGCGGTGGTCGTTGATAATGCCTATGGCCTGCAAATGGCTGTAGACGATGACCGAGCCCACATACTTGAATCCGCGCTTGCGGAGGTCGGCGGCAACGCGGTCGGAGAGGGCGTTGCGCGTTATCCACCGTTGCTGATGCGACGGATAGACGACCGACTTGCCGCCGGTGAAACCCCATATATAACGGTCGAAGGAGCCGAACTCCTTCTGTACGGCAGTGAAGGCACGGGCGTTAGTGACCATGGCGTGGATTTTCCGTGGCGAACGGATCATATTCTCCGTAGCGGCTATACGCTCCTCGTCAGCGGTCGTGAAAGCGGCGACAGCGGCAGCGTCGAAGCCGGCAAAGCACTCGCGAAAGACCTCCCTGCGCCGGAGCATCATCAACCACGACAAACCGCACGACATCGACTCCATGAGCAGGTACATGAAATGGTCACGGTCGTCGTGGACGGGAGTGCCCCATTCGTTGTCGTGATAGGGAATATACAGCAGATCTGAGGGGAAACCGGGACAGCGCAACGGACTCTGCATGTGGCGCATGGCATGGCCGCCCCATGTGGTCTCACCAACGACTCTGAAACCGACACGCTCATAAAGGTGCTGAGCCCACGGATGGGCGTGGTCGACGAGCAGTCCGAGGGGCTCGTGACGCTCGTATTTGACGGCAGCGGCAGCGGCGAGCAGACGGGTGGCGATGCCGTGGTGCCGGTATTCGGCCTTCACGCAGAGCGAGTCGACATAGTATTCGCCGGGGCCGGTCTCGTCGTCCATCTGCGAGAAGTCGCGACCGAGGTATTCGGCGGCAGCCTCGATGAACCGGCGGCGCAGACGATGGAGGTCACGACCGTCGTAGCAGACAATGGCACCGGCGATATCGGAACCAGCCATGGCTACGAGAGTGTTGCGGTAGCTATACTGACTGTCGTCCATAGCGACGAGGGCTGTCATCATGCGGTGGAAGTCGTCGAGGGTGTGGTCCGGTCCGGCGAAATTACGGCAGCAGTCGTAGTCCATAGCCTCCATGATTAGCGAGGCCACAGCGGCAGCCTGCTCGCGGCGAGCCGGTACTATATCTATTTTGATATTCTTTGCCATACTGTTGATTCTCAAACGATTAGAAACATTAATAAGCTGTTATTCCCACCTCAACACAGCACCGTTGCGGCGCGCGGGGTCGGGGCCTTTATAGTCCATAGAGTAAGGGCTGCCCGTCGTCGGACTCTTGCCGATATACAGGTGGTTGCGCATGCTGAGGAGCATGAACTCGTGGTTGAGATAGTCCTGATACATAAACACTTCGGCCTTCGCCGAGTCGGTGGTCATACGCACATCGCCGGGAATGCCCATACCGCTGCACATGACATAACGGCCGTCCTCACACTGGAGTGAGACCTGTCCCCCACCCCTGTCAATAAGGCGGAAATGGGTGAGCGGACTGTTGTCGTCGGGGGCTGAATCGTAGAGCACACCGTGTTTCGTGGCAATGGCAGGACGCCCCGTGGCGAGGTTGATGATGCGGAAGGTGCGGCCGTAAGGGATGTCGGCGGAGCGGTCAGCCATAGGTTCGTCGACGGTGAAGTTGTCGAAGAGGGCGTAGCCGCCGTTATGACCTTTATGGTTGAAGGCAAACAGCGAGGCCCGCGATCCCTGGAAGGTGCAGAGCTGATAGCTCAGGCGCATCTCCCTGCCGAGGTCGGTGAAGGTGCTGCCGTCGAGGGAATAGGCGTAGTGAGCGCGGTCGTGGTCGTAATCGCCGACGAGACGGAGCCACAGCCGGCCCTTAGTGAGGGTGACGGGGGTATCGAGGGTATCGTTGTCGACCTGCTGGAAACAGCGGAGAATGGTTTTACTGCCGTCCCTGACAATGCCTATCCATGAGCACGGCACGTTGATATTGCCGAGTCCGGCCACATCACCGTCCTTAAGATGTGAGGCATCGAGTACTACGGTGACAGTCGACCGCGGACCTATGACACGCTGGGTCAGGGTATTACGGGCCCACATCAGCTGCGGGGCGGGCATGGTGTTGAGTTTCAGTTTTCCGCCAGTAAGACTCCACATACGGTCATCGGGATTATGATTCCACTGCCAGATGCGGCCAAGGGTCTTGCCGTTGAAGTCGTCGCTGCGCTGATAGGGGGCATGAGGCGTGACGGAGGCGGCGATCGTCGACGCGGCTACATGGGGTTTCAGCCATGTACGGGGAGCACGTCCGAGGTTGCCGGGCAGACCTATCATCGGCCAGCCATCGGTCCAGGTGATAGGCATCAGGTCGACGGTGCGGCCTATGGAGTGGAAGTCCTGCATGAAGAGTGCCCACCACTGACCGTCGGGAGTAGAGACGATACCGCCCTGATGGGCATTGGAACAAGCCGTAGCGTTACTGTCGACGGGCGGAATGACGAATTTTGAGCCGTCAGCAACGATACGTCCTTTCCACTGCGTCAGAGGGGCGGCATGATAGCCGTAGGTCTCGTCGGCGGTGATGGTAACGGTTTCGTAAGGTCCCCAGATGCTCCGCGAACGGCTGCAAAGGGTGCGTCCGTTGGGCTTGTAGTCGGTGGAGATAATATAATACATACCATTAATCTTATAGATATGATGGCCCTCACCGACACCGCTGCCCTCAGGAATGACGACACGCTCGGTAGAGTCGATTGGAGCGGAGAGGTCGGACTTCAGTTCGGTGCACTTCACCGAGCCATAGCCGTGAATGGCATACACCTTGCCGTCGTCGTCGAAGAGCACGCCGAGGTCGTAGATATTGCCTTTCATATTGATGTGCTTCCACGGCCCGCGGGCATCGTCGGCTACAAACACTTGGAGGCCCTTGCCGTTGACATTGGTGAAGACGTAGAACTTGCCGTTATGATACCTTATACAAGGGGCCCAGATGCCCTGCCCATATACCTCACGGCCATCCTTCAAGGAGAAGGCAGGGTCGGCAAAGTCGAAGCGGTCGAAGCAGTAGCTCCACTGCTCCCAGTTGACGAGATCGCGGGAGTGGAGGATATTTACGCCGGGAACGGTGTGCATGGTGGTGCCGGCGAGATAGTAGTCGTCGCCGACACGCAGGATATCGGGGTCGGAAAATTCATCATAGAAAAGGGGATTGGTAAAGGTGCCGTTGCCGTTGTCGGCGGTCCACGAACGCGTCTGGGCTACGGCGGCAGTCAAGGCTGCCAGACAGATGACGGCAGAGACGATAAGTCGGTTTAATTTCATTTTCTCAATTGGTTTTCGAAGTTTGTTTCACAGGTTGAAAGAATTTGCTTGTAAAAGTACTGCTTTTTTGCGAAATAACCAAGAAGAAAGCCGCATAATACTCGACAGTCATACAGTTTGGGGTATAGTTCATGGCATACAACTGAAAATTCTCGTCAAAACCTTTGACATCGGATTTAAAAGTCGTATCTTTGCACCCGTTATGCTCATCCTTACAACTATCATCATTTATTTTGCTGTTCTGCTCTTCATCAGCCGTCTGGCCGGAAGAAGGTCGGACAACGAGACTTTCTACAGGGCCGGCCGACAGTCGAAATGGTACATGGTGGCCTTCGGGATGGTGGGGGCAAGTATCTCCGGGATAACATTCGTCAGCGTACCGGGAATGACACTGCACACTGATATGACGTATCTGCAGATGTGCATAGGGTTCATTTTCGGATATTTTATCATTGGACTTGTCCTGCTGCCTACATACTATAAGCTGAATCTCACGACGATATACTCTTACCTGCGACTGCGCCTCGGTGTTCGGTCGTACAAGACGGGGGCGTCATTCTTCCTTGTATCGAAGATGACGGGGGCAGCGGTGAGGTTCTATGTCGTCTGCATAATCCTACAGAAATTTGTCTTCGACGGTTTCGGCATCCCGTTCCCCCTCACCGTCGTCGTGATGGTGGCGGCGATATGGCTGTACACCAAGCGCAGCGGAATAAAAGCCCTTGTGTGGACCGACACCTTCCAGACATTCTGCATGTTGGCGGCACTCGTGATGATTATATACAATGTGATGGGACAACTCGGCATGACGACGGGTGAGGCCATCAAGGCCATAGCCACTGATGAACACAGCCGCATTTTCGTCTTCGACGACTGGATATCGAAACAGAACTTCTGGAAGCAGTTCATCAGCGGAATATTCGTTGCCGTGGTGATGACGGGTCTCGACCAGGACATGATGCAGAAGAACCTGACATGCAAGTCGTTGCGCGACGCACAGAAGGATGTGTGCTCATACGGATTCGCCTTTGTACCCGTAAACCTACTGTTCCTCGCCCTCGGCATCCTGCTGACAATGCTTGCCGCCCGCTCAGGAATGGCACTGCCAACACAGGGCGACGACCTCCTGCCGATGTTCGCGGCATCAGGAAGGTTGGGCAGCGGTGTTGTGGTGTTGTTCACCATCGGTATCGTGGCGGCGGCATTCTCATCGGCCGACTCGGCTCTGACAGCCCTGACGACAAGTTTCTGCATCGACATCATTGGCCGGCAGGACGATGAGCGACTGCGGAAGCGGGCTCATGCTGGCATCGCCGTGCTGTTCATAGTATTCATTCTCGTGTTCAAGGCACTCAACAGTACGAGTGTTATCGACGCGATATATATACTCTGTTCTTACACCTACGGGCCTCTACTCGGTCTCTTTGCCTTCGGACTGATAACAAAGTGGAGAACCGACGACCGCCGGGTGCCGTACATCTGCATCGCCTCACCTCTGCTATGCTTCATCCTCGACGACATTGTGGCCTTAACTACCGGCTATAAGTTCGGCTACGAGCTGCTTCTGCTCAATGGCCTGTTGACCTTCGCTGGCCTCACGGCATGCAGATTGCACCGATAAGGCAGATTACGGCCTCAGGCGCTATTAAGGCTGCAAAGAAATGTGGATGCCATTTTCCAAAAGGAGCAGTATCTATAATGCACCGGGTATCTTCCACTGATTAGTGATTTTCAGATATTCGCAAGTCGAGAAAGGACTCTATTCCCACACCTAACAGCTCTCTACCTTCCGGCTATTTGCCTTTATTGATGATATATATTCCTGCTGTGGCCAGTGTTCCGGCAAGGACATACTTCCAGTAGAATGTCTCATGAAGACAGAGGCAGGAGCTGATGGCCCCGACAACGGGTATCAGCGAGTTGTAGATGGCCACCTTGCCAATGGGATTGCAGGTGAGCAGCTTATTATAGAGCGTGAAACCTACGGTGCTGATGCAGATAAGCAGGAAGAGCCAGAGAAGTCCCAAGGGTGAGACACGGGGCAGGGTACCGCCGAAGATGAGTCCGCACACAACGAGGACGGCACCGCCGATGGCCAGGCTGTAGCCCGTTCCGACAAAAACATTCAGCCGATGTCCGAGACCGCGGGTCAGCAGCGATGCCGTCGCACCACAGAGAGCATTGAGGATAATCATACCGTCGCCGAGCCAGGTGAACCGTCCGCTGTCGGCTCCGCCTAAGTTCAGCGACAGTATTCCTGCAAAACCGACAACACATCCGACGGCCTTCCGCAGTGTCATACGGTCGCTCTTGAAGAAGGCGCAGGCCATGATAACCACTGAGAATACGCTGAGCGAATTGAGGATGGCGGCCCGGGAGCCTTCGCTATGCGACAGACCAATATAGAAAAAGGTATAGTGGAGGGTGGTGTTGACAAGGCAAAAGAGAAGAATATACCACCAGTCGGCACAACGCCTGACATGGAAGTCCTTATGCGTTGACAGCGCCATGACCAACACCAATAGGCCGGCGATGGTAAACCGGATTCCGGCAAAGAGCATCTTACTGCCTGTCATCACGGGTGTTATCCCAAACTCGGCATAGCCCAACTTAATAAGGGGATAGGCAAAGCCCCACGCTATGGCGGCCGTGAGGGCAAACGCAGCAACCCACAACGGGCGCTGGAAGATGGATGATTTATTCTCTGACTTCATATTTCAGCCGACAAAGGTAAGCATTATTACCGACATCACATCATTAGAGAGGCGGAAAAGACTTTTTTCTTTTGCGCTGCCGATTATTTATTGTAATTTTGCCGATGGATTCCGATCATGAAAGGACATTAGAATAAAGAAACCTCCATTTGAGACACTATACAATTTGGCCCTTGCTTTGCCGTTTCTGGCTTAGCAAGGGCTTTTTTTTCGTAGATAGCCCGCTTAAGTTCCCATTGTTTTAGTCTCTGCCTAATTATTTTTAGCAATATTATTATTAATTTCTTGCAAATATGGCCATTTATTTGTACCTTTGTATAGTTCTTATAATAATATAGATACTATACATATTTATGGCTATTCCAAAAGAGATATTGTCAGTCGCCCGCCCCAAAAGTACGATAGTTCGACAGAGAGGCAGCCGTTTTGTCGTCATAAAAAGGACGAGTAAAAGAATTAACGGGAAGCCTATCCCCGTAGACCAAGGAACGGTAGGAGAAATTGTAAACGGCAAGTTTGTCGAGGGCTCATATATGCGCAAGAAAAATCAAGTGGATATTAAAGATTATGGAGAGGTGGCTCTCTGTGACAAGTACGGCAGTGGACTTCTTCAAGAACTCGCCAAGGTTTGGAATCTCGACGATGCAAAGCGCCTCTATGTCATTGCCTTGCTCCGTGCTTCATATGGAGGCATCATGAACCGTGACTTGCAGATACAGTACCTATGCTCATTTGCATCAGAGATGTATCCGGGAGTTCATTTGTCTGAGACGGCAGTGTCCGGATTCCTTGTGGAGATAGGCAAGGCATACTCCCTTATCTGTGAGTTCATGCGCAATAG
>Ga0256406_1000607_pt1 | contig 64398 bp, 61 predicted proteins | sample RumenRJG_03DNA_FD_185986 | JGI IMG/M metagenome (GOLD analysis project Ga0256406, IMG submission 185986) | Bovine rumen microbial communities from Lethbridge, Alberta, Canada - RJG_03 | ecosystem: Host-associated > Mammals > Digestive system > Stomach > Rumen | place: Canada: Alberta | collected... | reverse complement strand
CCTTAACTTCCTAAGATTTTACCACTAAACGCTCAACTCTGAATAAATGTCAGAACCTGCTCGAGTGTTTTGTCTCCTTTATCGAAAGCATCAAGAAGTTTCTTATGATCCGCATCGGCTTTCTTTTTCCGAAGCTGCTCTATTTCAGCAGCTTTTGCATCATATCTGGATTTAAGTGCTGCAAGTGCAGCTTCCTCTGACTGTATCTTTTCATCAAGCGTGATTGTTCGTCTTGTTCTTGCCATTATTCTATTCCTCCCTGAAATTATCCGCAACATCTGAGAGAATCTTACTGATAGCCTTTGACTTGTCTGATACATAATCCTCATTTAGGCCAAAGGCTCCAAGAATAGCTTTCTGCGTCGCTGTTACTGCATGGTCCTGACGATATATACTGTCAAGGTGGCGGGACATCTCGATCTTCTCGAGCTCCCGGATTGCCGCTGGAACAGTCATGAAATTCGACTTTTTATCATCTTCAATCATGCGATTCTTTAGATATACATACATTTTGCATCTCATAATTAGCGCGATGAATTCAATAAATATCTTGGCTTCAGCAGCTGTTTCACTGGCTACCCTCAGGCAATTGTCTCCGAGAAAACTTTTATCCTGAAGGAAGAGCTTCTCGGAAGCATCACGGCTTTTATAAAGGTCTAAGGCTTCTTCTGCGGTCATCTCTTCCGAGGTGATGATTGCAAAATAGCCACAGTGGCTTCTTGCATTTTCGACTACATCTTGCCTTTCACGGAAGGACGTCAGCTTTTTTTCATTATCAAAGTAAAGTAAGTAATAATCCGTGTAGGCTTTTCCAAGGGGTTTGCTTGTCCCCAGATGTTTTTGAAGTGATTTCTTAAGTCCCGCAAGATGCTTGTCAAGCAAAGCTTTCTCTGTATAGGCACGATAATCATTGTAATAAAGATGGATACTCCGGTCCTTTTCATCCTGCGCGTAAAGAGGCTGCCGGAAGGAAATCCCATAATCATTATACTTTTCAATCAGGCAGGCACGCTTGTTTTCAAAGGACCCCGACCGGGCATCGATCAGACCACTTATCAGAGATGAAAGGCCTTTGGCCATGATCACAAAGTTGTATCCGCAGTCATCCATGAACTTAATGTTATCTTCACTAAAGTAGCCTCTATCCAGGATAAATCCGATCTTTTCATACCCATAGGATTTGGCCTTATTTAGCATGAATCGTAGCTGCGACACATCGTTGATGCTGCCTAGATAATCCTCGTAGAACAGAGGATCTCTGTTCTTCATATCATATGCGATAGAAAGGTTGAAAATGGGATTCCCGAGATCAACTTTCGGATGTCCGAATTCGACCATTTCAATGTCGCCAGCCTGGCAGTTTTTATTTGTGGAATCGTATGAGATGTAAATCCCATCTGCTTTATTGTGTTTCTTATTCCAGTCATTGAGGAAGCCGGTGATTTCCTCCTGCGTGATCCGTTCCAACAGATCTGATATATGAGAATCACTGTAGATATGCATATCTGGCGTGAACAGCGGATGATCATAAGCATAATCAGGATAGTATTGGGCGACGTTGCTCTCAGTAATGATCGAGTACGAAGCAAGGTCAAGGATAAGGCCAGTGTCTTTCAGGTTAAAGTACTTTAGAAGGAAATCCTGAAGTTTCATCTGTTCCGATATCCACTGAAGAACCATGAATGTGCCGGCTCTCAGACAGCAGCTGCGTTCTGCCAACACATCATTTTCTTTCACTGAATCCGGAAAATACTTCAGAAAGTTCTGGTTTGGAAACATCTTGTCGGAAGCATCCGAGGACAGCTTCCCAATCGTAACACGCTTGGGAATGGTGAACTGCCGGCTTGGGTCATAATCTCTACCGATTTCGTAGTAGACATAAACCGTGTTGCCTTTTGCTCTCTGAACGATTTTTCCGTGCACATCAGGTACAGTTACTAGTGATTTCAGATACATTTTTGCCTCTCTTTCGAGATTCATTTACCACTAAATAATTATACCACTGCCACTAAAGAAAAGCAATGAAAAAAGCCTAAGAAATGGCCTATTTCCTAGACTTTTTAGCTATCCGAATGTAGAATTATTCGTATTGAGTGTTACTTTTTTAGGAAGTTAAGGATTCTGATTGCAAATGATGGAAAGATTTTGTTCAATAATTTTGACTTGGAAAAGACCATCTATTTTATGGAATATTTTCATAAAATCTATCATGCAGTTGAACTTATGCGGGAGCTTGATAGCCCATAATAAAGGAAAAGTTCCAGATAGAGATTTGATGCGAATCATGATTTTGATGCATACATATGTCGATGACTACATCAATGTATGGAAGGAACATATTGGTTCTGTAAAATATATCGATGAATAATATCAATACCTGAGCAGTGTCGACATAAGACCTCTTGCGAGGCGGGCACCGGTGTTGCCGCCGAGGGCACGGCCGAAGGATCCAGCGAGATCCTTTGCAGCGCGCTCGCGGGCTCTGGCTTCGCGCTCTTCACGCTCTGCCTGTTCGCGCTCCCAGGCACGTGCTGCGGCTTCTTCTTCCTTCGCACGGCGTGCTTCTTCCCTTTGACGTTGCTTTTCGGCAGCGGCTAGTTCTTTTTCACGCTGCTTTTTTTCGGCAGCTTCCTGTTTTACCTTTTCCGCTTCTAACTTCGCCTGCTGCTTTGCAAGCTCTGCCTCCTTTGCAGCCTGTTCCGCGTCAGCTGCCTCTGAAGCACTGCGGCGTTCCAATACCTCATAGGCCGAGTCGGGGTCGTAGGCATTAGCATATTTCGTGTAGAGAAGGCTTCCCTTGATGGCCTTTTGCCGGTCGTCGTCGGAGATTGCGCCCATCTTTGACTGTGGTGGAAGAATGCTTACCTTTTCGGCTTCCTGCGGGGTGCCGTTCTCATCGAGGAAGGAGACGACCGCTTCGGCCGTCGCAAGATTTAGGATCGTATCGAAGGTATCAAAGGCAGGGTTCGGTCGGAAGGAATACGCCGCAGCCTTCACATTTTTCTGCTCGTTTGGCGAGTACGCGCGGAGGCCGTGCTCGATCTTGTTGCCAAGCTGCGAGAGTACGTCATCCGGAATGTCGCCGGGGTTCTGCGTCACGAAATAAACGCCGATGCCCTTTGAGCGGATGAGACGGACAACCTGCGTGATCTTCTGGAGAAGCTCCTTCGGAGCATCGTCGAAGAGGAGATGCGCTTCATCAAAGAAGAACACCATCTTCGGCTTCTCCATATCGCCGACCTCGGGAAGCTGCTCGAACAGCTCGGAAAGAAGCCAAAGGAGGAAGGTGGAGTAGAGCGATGGGTTGTTGATGAGGCTCTCGGAATCTAGGATATTGATGACACCGCGGCCGTCTGAGCTCCGCTGGAAAAGATCCTGGATTTTTAAGGCCGGCTCGCCGAAGAAAATATCGCCGCCATTCATCTCGAGTGTGATGATCGCGCGCGTGATCGCGGCGACGGAGCTTCCGGAGATATTGCCGTAGTCCTGCTTGTAATCGGCTTTATGATCATCGAGCCAGTTGAGCATCGCCTTCAGATCCTTCGTATCGATGAGGAGGAGCTGGTTGTCGTCTGCAATCTTGAACGCGATCGAGAGAATCTGCGACTGGATATCGTTTAGTCCGAGGATACGGCTGAGGAGCACCGGACCCATATCGGAAATTGTTGTCCGGAGCTGGATCCCGTTTTGCCCATAGATATCGAAAAATTCAGTCGGGTAGGCCTGATAATGAAAGCCGGTATCGGCAAGCTGAAACTTCACGATGCGCTTCTGCATGGATTCGGAGTCGACACCGGGCTCAAGCATGCCGGCCAAATCGCCTTTCACATCAGCAAGGAATACCGGAACGCCGAGATCGGAGAAGGACTCTGCCAGCACCTTCAGCGTCACCGTCTTGCCGGTACCAGTCGCGCCGGCGATGAACCCGTGCCGGTTCGCCATCGAAGGTAAAATTCCGATCTCGCGGCCATCCGCCGTCCGCCCTGCATAAATTTTCCCGTCCTTCAGCATAATCGCTTCCTCCCCGCCGTTCTTTTTCTTAATCGTGCAGAGTCTATGTCATGCACGTCGCCTTTTCCATTATAGCAATGCCTTCTTCTTCCTGCAAATCCAAAAGCTGATCATAAATCATCCATTATTGACAAAATTCAAAGTAAACGGTAGAATTTAGGCAATAACGGATGATTAAAGGATTAAAAACGGAAAGAAAACGGGAGAAAAACGAATGACCATTGAAGAAATGAAGAGGAGAAAGCGCGAGCTAGGCTACTCGGTGGAGGCACTTTCGAAACTGACCGGGGTGCCGGTCGGAACGCTGCAGAAGATTTTTAGCGGCTATACGAAGAACCCGCGTAGAGAGACGATCGAGAAGCTTACGGCAGTATTGGAGAGCAAACCGTATACGGTGAAGAATACGATGCTGCATGTTGCGGAGCCTGAGGCTGCTTATGAGGCATATACAGCGATTGAGCGGGAGAAGGAAGCCATCGAGGCGTTGAAGGAAAGGGAGAGGATTAAGCAGGAAGAAGAGCGGATTCTCCACAGTAAGAAGCAGGGAGAGTTTACATTGGAGGATTATTATGCTCTGCCGGATGGTGTTCGTTATGAACTGATCGACGGTGTACTGTTCAAGATGGAAGCACCGACAGCGGATCACCAGGATGCTGCGGGTCTTCTATATTTGAAGCTCATGATGTGTGTTATGCAGCATCATATGCCCTGTCATCCGTATATTTCACCGATTGATGTGCAGCTTGACTGTGATGACCGGACGATGGTGGAGCCTGATGTCATTGCGGTTTGTGATCAGGAAAAGAATCGTGAGAAACATATTGTAGGTGCACCTGAATTTGCTGCGGAGGTGTTATCACCATCTACGCGAAAAAAAGATATTTTCATAAAGCTTCGTAAATATCAGGAGGCTGGCGTGAAAGAGTGCTGGCTGATCGACCCGGAAAGGCAGCAGGTGACAGTGTGGCTTTTCTATAAGGATGATGCCTCAAAGGGCTATAGCTTCGATGATCATATTCCGGTTTCCATCTCTGATGGGAAATGTGAGGTTTGCTTCCATGAACTGATGAAGCAGATGAATTTCAACAAAGGCTGAATCTGCTAATTATAGAGCACGTGCAAAAGAGTTGAGGTGGGATCAGAACATAGTCTAATCCCACCTCGGTTTTATGGAAATGGATGGTTCAATTAAGCGTTTGCGAGACCAGTGTTCGGCAGAATCACATTCGCTCTGACAAGAACATGCTTGATCACTGGTCCGAGGATTGCTGTGAGAATGATCTTAAGGATTGCGGTCGGGATGAACGGAGCGACGCAGGCACCGAAGGCGACTGCAAAGGTGCTCTTGGCAACAACCACAAACCAGACCGTGCCGACGGCATAGTTCAGTACGGCACCAAGAAGAAGGAAGAGCACCAGGATGACATAGTACTGTACATTTGTCTTACCATCGGTCATCTTTCGTCCGAGACTGTCACCCCAGCCGGCAGTTAGCGCCAAAAGCGGGAAGGAAACAAGGAAACCGCCCGTCATGCCGACGAGAACACCGATGCCTCCGGACCAGCCGGCAAAAACAGGTACACCAACTGCACCGAGTAAAAGATAAATGATCGTTGCCATCGTACCGCCGAAGGCTCCGAGCACTACACCCGCGAGGGGGATAATTAACGTCTGTAGTGTCATCGGTACACCACCCGGAAGCGGAATACTGAACTGCCCGAGCACACAGATCAAAGCGGTAAACAGTGCAATCGTACAAATTTCTCTAGTTGTTAATTTTCTCATACTCAAATTCTCCTCAATGAAGCAATTTTATGTCAACCATTCTGTACTGTCTGGTTGACACGTGAATTATAAGCTTGCCTATTACGGATTGTCAACCTATAATATAGCCGTAACTGCTCTTCGTGATGAAGCAGCCTGCTTCATGAAAGCTGTATGAGGGGGAGCTCCCTGATACGGTGCGAGAGAGGAATGCGATGGGAGCCCGTGTTCCGGGTTGAGAGGATACCAGTGAGTATTGACCGCCAGAGGGTGGAGTGCACCTGTCCGGCGGTAGTGTGATAAACAGTCTGTCCGGTCGGGCAGGCTGTTTTCTTTTCCCTCAACATTTAGGAGGGCAAACATGCAAAATCACACAACCAGTAACTTTACTATTAACAACCACACGAAGGTCATGAAGCTCACGTTCATGGCGATGATGGTCGCGCTCGGCGTCATTATCTCACCGATTCTTCGGGTCGAGGGCATGTGCCCGATGGCACACCTCATTAATGTGACCTGTGCAGTCTTTATCGGGCCGTATTACGGATTTTTGACCGCGCTCATCATCTCGATTCTCCGGATGTCCTTCCTTGGCATCCCACCGCTTGCCATCACCGGTCAGGTTTTCGGTGTTTTCCTTGCAGGCATGCTTTACCGGCTCAGCCACGGGAAGCTCATCTGGGCGTTCCTCGGCGAAGTCATCGGCACTGGCATCATTGGCGCGATTATTTCCTATCCGGTCATGACCTACATCTGGGGCCGCACAGGTCTCACCTGGTTCTTCTATGTGCCGAGCTTCATCGCGGGCACGCTTATCGGCGGCTCTCTCGGCTTCATCCTCCTCTCGAAGATGCAGAAGGCCGGCCTCGTTGCGAAATTCCAGGCAGCCCTTGGCTCCACAGTTTATAACGGCATCGATTCTTATGCCAATGACGCCATCGGAATTGCGGTCTTCGGATTCATCGGCTACCTTCTCGTACTGGTGATCATCCATAACTTTATCCCGAACCCGACACCGGCGATGAACGCGATGAAATATGTGGTGCTGTTCGGCTGCTTCCTCGGCGGCGCGGTATACTATCTTAAACATAAGACTACAGGGAGAAAGAGCATCACAGCTTGAAACATAAACCATATGAAGACTTGATTGGTCAATTGGTATGAAATTTCATCATGAAAGGAACCGGATGTTCATGACAAAAGACGAACAGAAAGAAATGATGCTGATCAATATGTTGGCAGCAAGAAATATGGTCTTGGAGGAGCAACCGCTCATTCATCTCATTACCAGTCCAATCGCCATCAACGACTGTGCCAATGCGATTCTCGCTGTCGGCGGGCGCCCAATCTGTGCTGAGCATCCGGAGGAGGTCCAGGGCATCACAGAGATTTCCCGGGCACTCGGCGTAAGTCTTGCAAATATCACAGATACAAGACTTCGTTCCATCAAAATTTCAGGGGAAACAGCACGTCATGTAGGCATTCCATCGGTAATCGATGTGGTCGGTGTCTCCTGCAGCAGGCTCCGCATGGATGCAGCAGCTTCCTTTATAAAGCAAGCCCGTCCGACAGTCATTAAAGGTAATGCCAGTGAGATTACAGCGCTGGCAGAGGAGCTTTTAGGAAAGGCAATGCCGGAACGTGAGGCAGCGGAAACGGGTAAGGATCATGCAGACGCCCGGGCAGCAGGAGTTGATGTCGCCGACATAGATCGTGTCAGAGCTGGCGATGAAGTCACAATCAACCGAATGCTAAAGATCTCTTCTCAACTTTCGAAGCTGACGGGATCTACCGTTCTTGTGAGCGGCGAAGTCGATATCGTAAGTGATGGGAAGGTTGGAGCACTGCTTGAAAACGGCGTGCCGGAGCTTGGCCGTGTGACAGGAACCGGCTGTTTACTGAATGCACTTGTGGATACGTATCTAAGTGAGACCTGCGACGGCTTTACTGCAGCCATGCTTGCAGCGGCAACCCTCGGTATCGCTGGTGAGCTAGCATATGCGCAGTGTGCAGGTAGATTAGCCGATGAAAAGACAGCTGTAAAGTATGCCTGCGACACAGTGGGTAACAAGCAATCTTCAAGGATCGGTCTCGGTAGTTTCCATATCTGCCTCATCGATGCACTGTCGTACATGACAGATGACGATATCAAAGGATGTATAAAACTGCAATTGCGAACCGGCTGAGAGGGTGTTCTATTCTGTACAAACCGGCATAGCCCACCGCCCCGCTATGCCGGTTTGTTATATCTCTTTGATTTATGACGCAAAAGCGTTAAAGTGGTAAACATTAAGGCTATTTTGGGGGATTGTATGAAAGAGAGAGAAAACTTAGGATCACGGCTTGGCTTCATCCTGCTGTCGGCGGGCTGTGCGATCGGACTTGGAAACGTATGGCGGTTTCCTTATATTACAGGGCAATATGGCGGAGGGTTTTTCGTACTGATCTACCTCTGCTTCCTGTGCCTGATGGGCATCCCCATCATCACGATGGAATATGCGGTCGGCCGTGCGAGTCATCGCTCGATTTACCCGGCGTTTAAGACGCTTGAGAAGCCCGGCACGAAATGGCACATCTGGGGCTGGTTCGCAATGGCGGGCAACTATGTGCTCCTCATGTATTATTCCGTGATCTCCGGCTGGATTCTTTATTACCTATGGCTGCTCCTCAGCGGCACGTTTGACGGTGCGACGACCGAAAAGGTGCAGAGCGTCTTTGACGGTATGATGGGGAGCCCGGCGATCCTTGTTGGCTTCATGCTGCTCGTCGTCCTCATGACGATGCTGATCTGCTCGGCCGGCCTCCAGCAGAGCGTCGAGAAGATCACGAAGGTCATGATGATTGCCCTCATCCTCATCATGATCGCCCTTGCGATTTTCAGTCTAATGCTTCCGGGCGGCGCACCGGGCCTCTCCTTTTATCTTAAGCCGAATCTACAGAATATGGAAAATGCCGGCTTCGGGCAGGTTGTGTATGCCGCACTCAATCAGAGCTTCTTTACGCTTTCCATCGGTATGGGTGGTATGGAAATCTTCGGAAGCTATATCGATAAGAAGCGGTCACTGCTTGGTGAAGCGACGCTCGTGGCAGCACTCGACACCTTCGTCGCACTGACGGCTGGTCTTATCATTTTTCCGGCGTGCTTTGCCTATGGCATCGATGTGGATGCCGGTCCGAGTCTTATTTTCGTGACACTGCCGCGGGTATTCTCCGGCATGCAGGGCGGACGGATCGTCGGAAGTCTGTTCTTCCTGTTCTTGTATTTTGCCGCACTGTCCACGATGATCGGCGTGTTTGAAAATATCGTGAGCTTCGCCGTGGATCTCCGCGGTACATCGAGAAAGAAGAGCGCTCTGGTCAATGGCCTCATCCTCATGATCAGCTCCATCCCGTGTGCGCTCGGCTTCAATGTCTGGAGCAGCTTCCAGCCGCTTCGCGCCGGCAACACGATCATGGATCTCGAGGATTTCTACGTTTCAAACATCGCACTTCCGGTCGGCTCCTTCATTTTTATCCTGTTCTGCACCTTGACGCAGGGCTGGGGCTATCGGAATTACCTGAAGGAGGTCAATACCGGCGATGGAGCTAAGATTGCAGGTGAGAATAAGCTCATCCATATTTATTTTCGTGTAATTCTGCCTATTCTGACCGGCTTCCTGGTATTTTATGGTATCGCTACATATTTCTAAATTTCGAATAGATACAGGCCGGGCTGGAATGAATTTCCAACCCGGCTTTTCTATGCGATAGCCAAAAAATCTGATACAATGCAGTAAATGAATGGAAAAGGAATTTGCATGATGGATAAAGACTTTATAGAAAAACATAAACGTGATCTCATTTTGGTGGTTGTCCTCGTGGTGGCGCTACTGGCCAGCGCCGTCGGGGTGGTGCTGTATCGGGCGAGTATCCCGAAGCATGAGGTCGTGGTAACATCAGGCGGGGCGGAGCTTTTCCGTGTGCCTCTGTCTGAGGAAGCGACCTATGGCGTGGTCGACGGGCAGGCTGTGAAGTTTGACAACCCGGACATCACACTGGCTGATATGGGTGAAGAAGCCGAGGAGTCGAAGCACCATATCAATATCATCCGCGTCGAGGATGATTCTGTTTTCGTCCGTGAATCGAACTGCCAGAATCAGGTCTGCGTCAACACCGGCAAGCTCTCCGCAGATAACTACGATTTCCCGATCGCGTGCCTGCCGCACAATCTAGTCATCACGATCGAGTGATGTCCTGACGGGCGAAGCCCGGTGTATCGCTACCTATGGATAAGGAGGTTTTACATGATTACGGTTGCGAAGAAGAATGGAGATTATGCTTCAGTGCAGGCGGCGGTAGATGCGGTGGCTGCGAAGTACGAAGCACTGACTGATGAAGAGAAAGAAGCCTGGCAGGGTGAGACGATTCATATCGCAGTCGGTGTTTATGAAGAGCAGGTGGAAGTGCACGTGCCGAAGCTGCATCTTATCGGTGAGAATTTGGTGACAGAACAGGTAGATCGGCAACACACGACCGTAATCACCGGCAGTCTGTATGGAAAAATGCCGCGAGAGGATATCGGAAAGCTCGGTACCTTCCGTACCTACACGATGCTCGTGGACGCACCGGATGTATGCATTGAAAATCTCACGATCGAAAACACGGCGGGCTTCGGGCCGGAGATCGGCCAGGCTGTCGCGCTCTATGCAGACGCGGAACATTTCCATGCGAAAAATGTTTTCCTCTTAGGTCATCAGGACACGCTCTTTACCGGCCCGCTTCCGGAGAAAGAACGCGAGGTAAACGGCTTCTTTGGCCCTCGTGTGGATGCGCCGCGCGTCAACACGCACCAATGGTACGAGAGCTGTTACATCGAAGGCAATGTTGATTTTATCTTCGGCTCCGCCTCCGCACTTTTTGAACACTGTACGCTGTTCCAGCTTGGTCCGTACGGTTACCTCACTGCCGGCTCCCAGCGCGCCGGGCAACCTGTAGGCTATGTCTTTTCAGACTGTCAGATTCTCGGTGATGCAGCTCCCGGCTCATCCTATCTCGGCCGTCCATGGCGCGATGATGCTAATGCCTCCTTCATCCACTGCTACCTGGGAGAACAACTATCTCCGGTACTTTTTCACCCCTGGAAAACCACCATGCCAGAAGCCACCCGCTATGCAGTATACGACTGTTACGGCCCCGCCTGGCACCCCGACCATAAACTCCCGACCACAGTGATGCTGAATGAAATCACTGCAGACAGGATACTGGCTGAGGCGAAAAAGATATGCTGTAATCGATAAAAGGCTGCCGTACAGAACAAGCGAAACCCGAGCGCCCTCTCAGATGCGGCGGGTTTCGCTTGCTACGTGCGGCAGACCACCCTCAAATTCTTACAAAAGCAAAAAACTAGTGCACTTTTTAAGACTTTATAGTACACTTTATAAACGGGTGCTGCACAAGGGCGTGAAACCTCATTGCGACAGCACCCGCTTTTTGGACGAAGGCTTCGCCCGGAGAGCGTAGTATACATGGATGCGTGTCCGGTGGAAGCATTGACACCGGACAGACGCAGGGTTTTACAGAAGGGGGAAAGTTATGGCAGAAGAGAAGAAACTACGAATGGGTGTGGACCCGATCTATGATGCGCGTCCTTTGGGCAAGGGAAAGATCCTCGTCCTTGGATTTCAGCATATGTTTGCGATGTTTGGTGCGACGGTCCTCGTGCCGCTTCTCACTGGTTTAAGTGTGTCGGATACGCTTCTTTTTGCGGGTCTTGGCACACTTCTTTTTCATGTGATTTCAAAGTTTAAGGTGCCGGCGTTCCTTGGCTCATCCTTCGCGTTTCTTGCCGGTTATATGGCGATTGCGCCGAATCAGGAGCCTGAGCTTCTCCGCTATGCTTGCTTCGGTGTAGCCTGTGCGGGCCTTGTATACCTCGTGCTGGCAGCGCTGTTTAAGTCCTTTGGTGCCGCGCGGGTTATGAAGTTCTTCCCGCCGATCGTGACTGGTCCGATCATCATCTGTATCGGTCTTAACCTTTCGAAGTCCGCGATCGAGAACTGCGAGACAAACTGGCCGATCGCGCTGGTCGCCATCTTCGTCGTCGTGATCTGTAACGTCTGGGGCAAGGGCATGGTAAAGATCATTCCGATCCTTCTTGGCGTCATCGCTTCCTACCTCTGCGCAGCCGCTAGTGGAGTCATTGATTTTACACCGGTGAAGGAGGCGGCCTGGATCGGACTTCCGTTCCACTATGAAAATACGGTTTTCTCGATTTTCACGGATGGCAATGCTGACACCGAGCTCCTGATCTCGTCGGTCATCACGATCCTGCCGATTTCCTTTGCGACGATGATGGAGCATATCGGCGATATCTCCGCGATTTCCTCGACAGTCGGCATCAATTATATCAAGGATCCGGGACTTCACAGAACCCTGACCGGTGATGGTCTCGCGACGACAGTGGCTTCCCTTTTCGGCGCGCCGGCGAACACGACCTATGGTGAAAACACCGGTGTCCTGACACTCACGAAGGTGTATGATCCGATGGTGATCCGGCTTGCAGCATGTCTAGCTATCCTGTTCAGTTTCTGCCCGAAGTTTGCATCGGTCATCGAAGTGATGCCCAGTGCGACGATCGGCGGTATCTCGATGGTTCTTTATGGCATGATTTCTGCCGTCGGTGTCCGGAACATCGTCGAGACAAAGGTTGATTTCTCGAAGAGCCGTAACGTCATCATCGCAGCGCTCATCATGGTACTGTCCATCGGCATTAATTATTCAACAGCGGGAGCACTTAATTTCCATATCGGCGGTCTGAACATCGCCTTCTCAGGTCTTGCAACCGGATCCCTGGTTGGCATCCTTCTGAACGCAATCTTGCCCGGTAAGGACTATCACTTCGATGAAGAAGGTCCGAACCACACTGGTGTTGATCTGGAAATCTCGCAGGGCAAATCGCTGGAGATGTAAGTTGACATATCATGCCACAACCTTAATAATTATTTCATAATTTTTGGCGAAAATATATGCTATTCTATAGATAGTTGAAAGAATTTTCTGACAACCGATCTTTTTCAAACATCTCTTACTCATTCAAGGGGGCCTCGCAGGGGACTGCGAAGCCCTTTTTGAAATTTAAATACTGTGCTACACTAGAGTAAATTAATCCTTGGAAGGGGAAAATTATGGCAAGAGAAAGCTTCAAGTCGCGGATCGGCTTTATCCTCGTGAGTGCGGGGTGTGCGATCGGTATCGGTAATGTTTGGAAGTTTCCGTATCTCGTCGGGCAGAATGGCGGCGGCATCTTCGTTCTGTTTTATCTTCTGTTTCTTCTCATCATGGGTGTGCCGGTGCTGACGATGGAGCTCGCGGTCGGACGCGGCTCGCATAAGAGTGCGGTAAAGGCATATAAGATGCTGGAACCGGTCGGATCGAAATGGCATATTCACGGGTGGTTCGCGATCGCGGGCGCCTATCTTCTCATGATGTATTACACGACGGTGTCCGGCTGGATGCTGTCCTATTTCTTTAAGTTTGCGCTGGGCACGTTTAAGGGACTTACATCCGGACAGGCTGATGCGGTGTTTACAAATATGCTCGCGAGCCCGGAGGAGATGCTGCTCTGTATGGGTGTGACCGTCATCGGCGGCTTTTTGATCTGTTCCTTCGGCCTTCAAAAGGGACTCGAGAAGGTGACGACCGTCATGATGTCGCTCCTGCTTATCCTGATCGTCGTGCTGGCGATTCACAGTTGTACGTTGACGGGCGCCGGTGAAGGCATTAAATTCTATCTGCTTCCGAGCATTGAACGCGTGGAGGAGGTCGGCCTCCGAAACGTGATCATGGCGGCGATGAACCAGTCCTTCTTTACCCTGAGCCTCGGCGTCGCGTGCATGGAAATCTTCGGTTCCTACATGTCTTCGGATTTCACGCTAGGCGGCGAATCCATCCGGATTGCAGCGCTCGATACTTTCGTCGCCCTCATGGCCGGCCTTATTATTTTCCCGGCCTGCTTCAGTTATGGTGTGGAGCCGGATGCCGGTCCGTCGCTTATTTTCCTGACGCTGCCGAAGGTGTTTATGAACATGCCGGGCGGCCGGTTCTGGGGCGCGATGTTCTTTCTGTTCATGACCTTTGCAAGCTTCTCAACCGTCATCACTGTGTTCGAAAATCTGATCGCGACAGCCACGGATAACTTCCACTGGCTCCGGAAAAAGTCCGTGCTTATCAACTGTTTGTTTGTTCTTTTCGCCAGCGTGCCCTGTGTGCTCGGCTACAACATCTGGTCCGGCGTACGGTTTTTCGGCGGGAAGGATGTGCTCGATTTCGAGGATTTCATCGTTTCAAATCTGCTGCTGCCGATCGGTTCCCTGATTTACTGTCTGTTCTGTGTAACGCCGGCAGGCTGGGGCTTCGAAAACTACCTCTCCGAGTGTAACACCGGTTCCGGCATCCGCATGTCACCGAAATTCAAGCGCTGGTTCCAGTTCGGCATCCCGGTGCTCATTATCGCGATTCTGATTTCCGGACTGCACTGAATTGTACAATGCCTACACCAGGCGCACTTGGGTAGCCATGGATAACGGTAGACTTTTCTTTGGCTTCGCGTGAAAGGAGAGGAAAAATGAAAACAAAAATCTACATCGATGGGCAGAGTGGTACGACCGGGCTTCAGATTTATGACCGGATTGGCGCGCGGGAGGACCTTGAACTTCTTCGGATTCCGGAGGATAAGCGGCATGATCCCGATGAACGAAAGAAATATTTAAACGAGGCCGACATCGTCTTTCTCTGCCTCCCGGATGATGGCGCCCGTGAGGCTGTTTTAATGATTGAGAATCCGGAGGTTCGTGTGATCGATGCCTCGACTGCACACCGGACAGATCCGGACTGGATTTACGGCTTCCCGGAGCTTTCGAAAGAGCAGCGTGAGCGAATCCGCACAGGCAAACGTATCGCGAATCCGGGCTGCCATGCAACCGGGTTTATTTCCTCTGTCGCGCCGCTTGTTCGTATGGGCATCGTGCCGAAGGATTATCCGGTTTCCTGCATGAGTCTCACGGGCTATTCCGGCGGCGGCAAGAAGATGATTGCGGCCTATGAGGAGGAAAACCGGCCGGAGACACTCTCTTCGCCGGGTATCTATGGCCTCACGCTCCAGCATAAGCACCTCCCCGAGATGCAGAAGCTAAGTGGTCTTATCTATGCGCCTGTTTTCCTGCCGGTTGTTGATGACTATTACAAGGGCATGGCGACGACTGTTTTCTTTGAGAATCGCCTTCTCACCGGCAAACTGTCGGCGGAGGAAATCTGCGGACAGCTCACGGATTACTATAGTGGTCAACATTTTGTATCCGTCCTTCCCTTCGGTACAAATGATAAAACACTTTATGCAAATGCTTTAGCCGGAACAAATGATCTCAAGCTCATCGTCTGCGGCAACGAGGAACAGACGACGGTGACAGCTCTTTTTGATAATCTTGGGAAGGGCGCGAGCGGCGCTGCGGTTCAGAATATGAACATCATGCTTGGACTCCCGGAGGAAACCGGTCTTGAGTGATGAAAAGCCTGAGACTGTCGATATGATAAGTGAGAGAATTTTCATGGTGAAAATCCGGTAAAAAAATGAGACGTGCATTTGTCATGATGTAGGCATTGGCACATCGGATGGGAGAAAAAATGAGAAAAGCTCTGGCGATGCTTCTATGTGTCTTCATGATGTTCGAACTTGTTGCCTGTGGCAGCAGCGGAAAAGCGAAAACGCCGGACATCACCTATAGCTATAGCGAGGCGAAGGATGGGACCATCACACTGACCTTGTCTGATGACTATGAGAAGCTTCGGAACCAGGAGGGCTGCGATAAAGCGAAAAAAATGTACGGCTACAAGGACGTCAAATATAACGAGGACACAAAGTCTGTCACCTATACACTGACGCCGGAGCAGCATACTGCGATGCTTCGCATGAATGCCTACAACATGCTCATGATCTTTAGCGCGATGCCGGGCTCCGATACCTATAAGAATATCACGAACATTCAGCCTAATTCGGAGCTTTCGGAATTTGTGATTACCACAAAATCGCAGACGCTTACAAAGGAGGAGAAGAACCTTTTCAATTTCTTTTATAAATATGGCAGTATCTATGGGCTGTACCGGGGCGTGCGGCCGGTGGATGTCGTCGTGCGTTTTGAGAATAGCGGGAGCGGCAAGGTTATCGAAGAAAGACATTCTGAATCGGATCCCGGCTGGCCGGGACTGGATCACTAAAATGTCTGAAATTTTAGCTGCGTCATGCACTGGAAGGATAAAATTCTGAGAAGCTTCCGGTGTACAAAAATGTCAGAAAAACGTCAGACACTTATCGGGAAAATACAGGCATAATAGAGCTAGAACTTGTTGACGCTTAGATAGGTGTGATGACAGTGATGAGAAAAAATATTTGGACAAATAAAGGTAAAAAATTTTTGAAAGGCGCGGCGGGATGCACTGCGCTTTTTTCTGTGCTTAGCGCGATGACGTCGTTTGCGGCCTTTCCGCTTCTTGACAAGGGTACGCCGGTGACGGAAACCGCATTGTACCTCGCGGCAGGGCAATACTATACTGTACCGGCTTCGATCCGCGATGCGTTTGAGCAGAGAGGCGGGGTCATTTACTTCATTCCCAATGAGCAGTCAGGCGGCATGATCGGCGGTTATGAAACCGGCAGTGATGGTAAAAATGCGATCATTGTACTCTCTAACAGGGACTATGGAGGCGCCGAGGCGGTCACTCATGAGATGGGACACTTCTTTGATGATATTCTCGTCGCGGATCAGCAGGGAACCACCAGCCAGACGACCTATGGCAATGTAAAATTCGTGATCGAGCAGCGCGGTAATCAATACCAGTCTGATGATGCCGGATTCAAATACCTCTGGATGGCGGAAGCAAACGGCAGTGCAGTATCCTCCTACGAGAAGGCGAGCGCCACCGAATATTTTTCCGGTGCGTTCAAGCTCTATTGTACGGCTCCTGCGAAGCTACAGACTTCAGCACCGCAGACCTATAACTATATGGATACCCTTGTGAAGGGGTATGCTGCTTCGCATCCGGCGACGGCGGCAAATCAGGCGCTCACCCAGTCCCCGACGGAGGTCGATGTCCTGACCGGCGGCGCCACGATGTCCGGCATTTTTATTAATCAGTAGTAGAAGTTCATTATTTAAGGCAACGATATGCGAAAAGGATGCCGGCAGGGCGCCCTTCTTGGGTTCGCCTTTGCCGGCATCCTTTCGCGTAGCGCTGCCGTGGCATAGCCATTAACTTGTGGTTTTATGGCCGAGGGCCGGGTACCAGTGTCCGTCACTGCCGACATAGTAGCCGTCCGGGGTCCACTGGCTTGTGAGCATCGCACCATCCTCGCCGAGATAGTAGTAGGTCCCGCCGAGATTGACCCAACCCGTCTTCATATAGCCGTATTCATTGAAATAGTACCATTTATTGCCGATCAGCTGCCAGTTCGAGACCGTATAGCTTCTGTCCGGGTTTAAATACCACCAGCCCTTCTGGTCATGAATCCACCAGCCATACCCTGTGTACATCGGTGCATCCGAGATGGCGTTTGCTTCGACATCTTCGTCGGAACTGTTGCCTGACGCACTCGTCGAAGACTTCTTTGAGGAGCTGCTAGAGGAACTGCTGGCCAGCGCGTTTTTCTTGACGGTCACCTTGCTTTTCGTTGAAGAGGAACTGCCGGAAGATTTCGAGGAGCTTGTGGATTTCGATGAACTTCCGGAGCTTGAGGAACTGCTGCTCTTTGAGCTTGTTGCGCTGGTCGCGGCATCATCCGGTAAAGTGACCTTCACAGTCAATACGCTGCCGGAACGAGAGACGGATTCTACATCACTTGAGGAAAGATTACCATAGAGGTTGACCTTTGCCTTCGTGAGTTTCGAGCTCCAGCTGTTGCCGGAGCCTGCGTACACCTTGATCGTCAGGGTGTCATCGCTGACAGAGGCACTCTGCACGGAATAGGCAGATCCGGATGCATATTTTTCTACATCGATCGTGCTGCCGCTCTGTGTGATACGGAGCGACATCGCGCTTAAGCTCGCTGCAAGGGCAGTCGTCGGTGTAAGCATGATCGCAGCGGCGGTTAGTGCTGCGCTTACCCATGTTCTATACTTACTACGATTTCTCATTTCAAACCTCTCTTTCTATCTGTATCGTACCACAGCGAAAATCTTAAGTTGGTATCAAAAGAGAAACGATATTCTTACAAAAATAAACGGACCGTTTTAGATTCGTAATAATTTTATGCTTTGAATCAGACAGAAATCTCTACGTCTAAATAGACAAATCCTTATTTTGACGTCTATAATAACGACATGAAAAAGGGGGATTTTCATGGGAGATTTTATTTTTAAGAAGCAGGCGCAGGACAGCGGCACTGTGCTTACATTTGGCATCAAATGGATTGCGTTCGGCATCGCAGCCGGCATCGTGGTCGGCGCAGTAGCAGCGCTTTTTGCAAGGGCAATCGTCTGGGCAACAGCCTTTCGTAAGGCAAATCCGCAGATACTTTATGGATTGCCCTTGGCAGGCGTCTTCATCGTTTACTATTACCGCCTGCTCGGCGCGAAGGAGCCGAAGGGCACAAACCGCGTGATCACGGCGATTCGAAGCGGTGAGCGGGTGCCACTCGTCATGACACCGCTCATCATCGTGGCTTCTGTCATCACGCACCTTTTCGGCGGCTCAGCCGGCCGTGAAGGCGCAGCGCTTCAGGTCGGCGGTTCGATGGGCAACGCGCTCGGGCGTCTTTTCCGTTTTCCGAAGGAGGACAGACCGATCCTCATCATGTGCGGCATGAGCGCCTCTTTCTCAGCGCTTTTCGGTACACCGATGGCGGCGACGATCCTCGCGATGGAAATCAGCACGGTCGGCTTCATGTATTACAGCGCACTTGTACCCTGCGCGGTGGCAGCGCTTACCGCCCGTTTCGTCGCAGAGGCACTCGGCGCAGAAGCGGAAACGATGGTAGTGCAGAACATGGCGAAATTCTCACCGGTCATGGGACTCCGCACGATGCTATTTGCGCTATTTGCTTCCCTTGCGGCCATCCTCTTCGTGGTCATGATGCATGCGGAAAAACGACTTTTCGCGCAGTACATTAAAAATCCGTATCTTCGCGCCCTTTTCGGCGGTCTTCTCATCGTAATGCTTACACTTCTCGTCGGTTCCCAGACCTACAATGGCACCGGCTCGGATATCATCGCGAAGTGTGTGACGGAGCCGGAATTCCGGATGCCGGCGTATGGCTTCTTCCTGAAGATCATGTTCACAGCCATCACGCTGGCTGTCGGCTTCCAGGGCGGTGAGATTGTCCCGTCCCTCTTCATTGGCGCAACCTTCGGAAACGCCTTCGGACCACTCTTCGGGATGTCCGGCTCCCTCGGCGCCGCCATCGGCATGGCGTGCGTCTTCTCCGGCGTCACAAACTGCCCCGTCGCCTCCATGCTCATCTGTTTCGAGATGTTCGGCTTCGACACTGCACCCTACATCATGCTTTCCGTCGCGATCGCCTACATCTTCTCCGGCAACTTCGGCATCTACGCCGCCCAGAAGATTCATTTCGACAAATACCGCGCCGGCATCAGCGACATATCCGCACACTAACGCAGCCAAAGACAGGCGCAGACGGGCGACAGCCCGGCGAGGTGGTCCGAAGGGGCACCCGTACGAACATAAAGCCGAAAGTCCCAGCTAGCCGGGCGTTTCAGTCGAGGTAGAAAATCCGGGTTACAACCCCGGATTTTCTAGGCCCATTGAAGGAAAAATCCCTTCAAGGATTTTTCCTGAATTGGGCCGGCCCGACTGAAACGCCCGGATAGCGCTAGGACTTTCGAGCGTGAGCTAGGGTGCCCCTTCGGACCACCTCGCCGGGCTGTCGTCCGTCTGCGCCGTCCGCGAAGAAGAAATGTCGATTTTCGTTTGCATTGGCCGCAGGATATGCTATACTAAGACGGTGTGCACAGGCACAATTAAGAGAAAGAGGTAGCATAGAGATGGCTGACGAGATCAAGAAGGAAGAAGTTACAACAAGTCAGGGAGAGAAGATCCCTTCCATGGACGACATGAAGGAAGAGCTGGAGGCATCCTTTAAGACCCAGGGACGTGCAAAGCGCGATGATATGGGTCAGTGGGAAAAGGTGCAGACAGACCTTGACGAGAAGACAAACGTAGAGGTTGAGATCACAGAAGCTGTCAAGAGTGGTGTTACCACGACACTCGAGGGACTGAGAGCCTTCATTCCGGTGTCGAAGCTTTCACTGACACACGTTACCGATGAAGAGATGAAGGATTATGTCGGGAAGCGCGTCGTAGCACGTGTCATTACCGTAGATCCGGAGAAGAACAGACTGGTGCTTTCCGTACGCGATGTTCTCCGCGACGAGCAGGAGAAGGCAAAGGCTGAAAAAGCCGCAGCGATCGAAGTAGGCGCTATCATGGACGGCAAGGTAGAGAGCCTGAAGGATTATGGCGCTTTCGTTGATCTTGGCGACGGTGTAACAGGACTTCTGCATGTTTCCCAGATTTCAAACAAGCGTGTGAAGAGCCCGGCTGCTGTACTTAAGGAAGGCCAGGACGTAAAGGTCAAGGTCATTGCGTTAAAGGATGGCAAGATTTCTCTTTCCATGAAGGCACTTGAAGAAGCGCATGAAGAAGTGAAAGAGAAGAAGGAGCGTGAGAATTTCCACGAGAACTTCAAGAGCGATGCAGCCGTAACGACATCCCTGGGCGCGCTCATGAGACAGAAGGGCATCAAGCTGTAAAGCTGGATGTCAGCGATCTTTGCCAGATTTACCTTCGAGAAGGAAGCTGGCGATTGGTCAGACTAAGCTGTAAGCTTATGCCGGACAGAGTAGACTTAGAATTTTATACGGCCAGTACCCTTTTTAGGGCGCTGGTCGTTTTTTCGCCGTTGAATGGAGTTTTTATGAAGTATCTCGCAAAGGAAATTACCGCGGACGAGCTCGATAGCTGGAACCGGCAGGACTATTACCTCGTCGATGTCCGGGAGGAGCAGGATTTTGAAACCGGGAAGCTGCCGGATGCGATGCATGTTGACCTTCTCGATATCGCAAATCACACGCATCAGATCCCGACGGGGAAGAAGGTCATCGTATATTGTAAGTACGGGGATCTGTCTCTCCAGGCGGCGGAAACGCTTGCGGAGGAGGGGTATGAGGCCTACAGTCTCGCCGGCGGTTATGGCAAATGGGTGCTTCGGCAGATTGCACGTGACATGGATTCGGACAAGCGGCGTGAAGACATCGAGAAGTCGCTTCGGAAGAAATTTAAGCGTAATCTTTACGGCATGTTCGTGAAGGCGGTATGCGATTATGACCTCGTTTCAGAGGGGGATAAGATCGCGGTCTGCATCTCCGGCGGCAAGGATTCGATGCTGATGGCGAAGCTTTTCCAGGAGCTTAAACGGCACAACAAATTTCCGTTTGAGCTTTTGTTCCTCTGTATGGATCCCGGCTACAATGCCGCTAATCGCCGCATCATCGAGGAAAATGCAAAGCTTCTTGGGATTCCGCTTACGTTCTTTGAGACGAATATCTTTGATTCGGTTTACAATATCCCGAAATCGCCCTGCTATGTCTGTGCAAGGATGCGCCGGGGCTATCTTTACAAGAAAGCACAGGAGCTCGGTTGCAACAAGATCGCCCTCGGACATCATTTTGACGATGTCATCGAGACGGTGCTGATGGGTATGCTCTATGCGGGACAGTATGAGGCGATGATGCCGAAGCTACATTCCACGAATTTTCCTGGTATGGAGCTCATCCGACCGATGTATCTCATCCGGGAAGCGGAGATCAAGCATTGGCGCGATTATAACGGACTCAATTTCATCCAGTGCGCATGCCATTTTACCGATACCTGCACGACCTGTCATACCGACGGGCAGACCAGTTCGAAGCGGCTTGAAACGAAGAAGCTGATTGAAAAGCTGAAGGAGACGAATCCTTTTGTTGAGCGGAACATCTTCAGTGCGATGTCAAACGTTTCTCTCAATAAGATTCTTGGCTATAAACGGCAGCATGTGCATCATGATTTTCTTGAGTGGTATGACAATGAAAACGACCTTAAGATTTCAACTATGACGGAAGAGGACCGGCTTCGGGACGATGAGACGCGCGCCCGCCAGGAGGCAGAAAAGCTCGCCGAGCAGGGGCGCTCCCTCGCCGGCGCTGCGAAGCCGAAACAATAAAGCTTCCGATGTGACACTGGGGACGGTTCTCTCTGTCAGCTTTTTCAAAAAGAACAGCTGTCAACGATATACAGAAAAGCTGACAGAGAGAACCGTCCCCAGTGTCACATTTTTTGAAGAAAGGCAGGATATGACGAAGGTGGCTGAATATTCAATCGAAGCTGCTTTACAAAAATTCGAGCACTGCGAGATTTGTCCGCGGCGGTGCGGCGTGAACCGGCGGGAAGGTGCGCTTGGCGTGTGCGGAGTACCGGCGGAACTGTATGTCGCGCGTGCGGCGCTTCATTTCTGGGAGGAGCCGTGTATCTCCGGGAAGGAGGGCTCCGGGGCGGTATTTTTCTCCGGGTGTACACTGAAATGTGTATTTTGCCAGAACTATGCACTTAGCCACAGCAGGCAAGGAAAGAAAATTACAGTAGAGCGGCTCACGGATATCTTTTTCGAACTGGAGCAGCAGGGCGCAAACAATATTAACCTGGTGACGCCGGATCATTACATTCCACAGATTGCGGTTTCGATGGAAGCTGCGAGAAACCGGGGACTACGGATTCCATTTGTGATAAACTGTTCGGGGTACGAGACGAAGGAGCAAATCGGGATGCTCGATGGACTTGCGGATATCTATCTCGATGATTTTAAATATATCGACCCGGAGAAGGCGGCTAAGTATTCAGGTGCCCGTGATTATCCGGAGAGGGCGCTGGAGGCACTTTCGGAGATGATGCGGCAGGCGCCGGCGCCGGTATTCGATCAACGAGGCATGATGCAGAAAGGCGTCATCGTCCGGCATCTTCTGATGCCCGGCATGGTGCATCAGGCGGAAAAGATTGTAGATACGCTATATGAAAAATACGGTGATCATTTTTATTTTAGCCTCATGCATCAGTTCACTCCGATGGAGCTTGAAAGCTACCCGGAAATCAATCGCCGTGTAACGCACCGCGAATATCAGCGGCTGTTAGATTATGTGCTGGACAGAGGCATTGAAAACTGCTTTATCCAGGAGGGCGGTGTTGCAAAGGAAAGCTTCATCCCCGCCTGGGATGGCACCGGCGTATAAACCAAGCTGACACCGGGGATGGTTCTCCCTGTCAGCTTGTAGCGACAATAAATGAAAGAGGACAATACAATGAGTAATAACAACCAGTATGACGTCATTATCATCGGCGCAGGGCCGGGTGGTGCTTTTTGCGCATATACGCTGAAGGAGGAGAAGCCGGATATCAGGGTTCTTATTCTTGAGAAGGGACATCGAATCGAGAAGCGGGTCTGCCCGAAACGTAGAACAAATTTCTGCGCGGGCTGTAAGCCATGCGCCATCACGACAGGCTTCGCCGGTGCCGGCGCTTTTTCAGATGGCAAGCTTTCGCTGTCTCCGGATGTCGGCGGCAATCTTCCGCAGATTCTCGGCTATGACGAGACCGAAAAGCTTATCAAGGAATCCGACAATATTTATCTGAAGTTCGGTGCGGATAAGACAGTGTATGGCCTCAACAAGGAAAAAGAAATTCAGGAGATCCGCCGAAAGTCAATCGCCGCCGGCATTAAGCTTGTAGAATGTCCTATCCGGCACCTCGGCACAGAGGAGGGCTATAAGATTTACACCAGAATCGAGCATGACCTCGAGGAAAAGGGTGTCGACATGCTCTTCGATACGGCGGTAAAGGATATCATCATCGAAGACAATCAGGCCTGCGGTGTCGTAACCGAGAAGGGTGAGACCTATTATGCACCGGAAATCGTTTCCGGCGTCGGCCGTGACGGGTCAGAGTGGCTCTCTGAAATCTGTAAGGAGCACAACATCGAGACTTCAGTCGGTACTGTAGACATTGGCGTGCGGGTCGAGGTGCGGGACGAGATCATGCAGTTCCTGAATGAGAATCTGTATGAGGCAAAGATGATCTATCATACGAAGACCTTCGATGATAAGGTCCGCACCTTCTGTACGAACCCATCCGGCGAGGTCGCAACCGAGTATTATGACGACGGGCTTGCGGTCGTCAATGGCCACGCCTATAAGTCACAGGAGTTCAAGACGAAGAACACGAATTTTGCGCTTCTCGTATCGAAAAACTTTACAAAGCCCTTCAATGAACCGATCGAATACGGAAAATACATCGCGCGTCTTTCGAACATGCTTTGCGGCGGTAAGATCATGGTGCAGACCTTCGGCGACTTCCTTCGCGGCAGACGTACGACCGATGAACGTCTTTTCCGGAATAATATCATGCCTACACTAAAGGATGCAGTCCCTGGTGATCTTTCTCTGGTTCTGCCATACAGAATCATGACGGATCTTAAAGAGATGCTCTTTGCACTGGATCAGGTGACACCGGGCATCGCTGCTGATGAGACGCTGCTTTATGGCGTTGAGGTTAAGTTCTATTCGAACCGCGTGAACGTAAACCGCGACTTTGAAACCTCTGTCAAGGGTCTTCGTGCAATCGGCGACGGTGCAGGCATTACCCGTGGTCTCCAGCAGGCCTCCGCAAACGGCATTTCGGTGGCAAGATCGATTCTTAATAAATAATAAGTTGCATAAGCAACACTCATTTCTTGCACAAAATCGAGAAATCCCATATATTCAGTAGGAAATATATTGCGATAAAAAGAACCGCGCGTTATAATAAACGTCGCGTGTTTTTAAGGCAGTATATTTCCTGCTTTTATTTTATAAATTTTACGGCGAACGTCTTCAGGAGAGGCGGGTCGCCGGCAGCGGAGGATGATCTTTTATGGCTGATCTTTTAAATGTGAAGAATCTGTACGTATCTGTGGAGGACAAGGAAATCCTGCACGGTATTAATTTAACCGTAAATCGCGGTGAGACCCATGTTCTCATGGGACCGAATGGCGCCGGTAAGTCGACGCTCGGCAACGCACTCATGGGAAATCCACAGTACTTCGTGACAAAGGGACAGATCTTCTTTAATGGCAAGGATATCACGAAGGAGCCGACGGATGTCCGTGCAAATGCCGGTATGTTCCTTTCCTTCCAGAATCCGCTGGAGGTGCCGGGTATCACGCTTGGAAACTTCATTCGTTCCGCACTTGAGCGAAAGACCGGCCAGCACATCCGTCTCTGGGATTTCAAGAAGGAGATGAAGGGTGCGATGGAGCTTCTTAATATGGATCCGTCCTATGCCGATCGTGATCTCAATGTCGGCTTTTCCGGCGGTGAGAAAAAGAAGGCGGAGATTCTGCAGCTCCTTATGCTGAAGCCGAGCCTCGCAATCCTTGATGAAACCGACTCCGGCCTCGATGTCGATGCCGTACGTACCGTATCAAAGGGCGTCGAGGAATACCAGAAGTCAAAGGACGGCGCGCTGATCATCATCACGCACTCTACAAGGATTCTTGAGTCTCTGAAGGTTGACAAGACCCACGTTATCGTGAATGGCTCGATGCGTGCAGAGGGCGGCGCTGAAATGGTTGATGAAATTAATGAAAAGGGCTTCGAGGAATATCTCAAGTAAAAGCCTTTCGGGGTGTCATATTCGATAAGAAAATGCAGTCCGGGTATGAGAAATATTTCAGTAAAAGGAGCTAAAGCATGGCAAAGGAAAAGACAGAGGTCAAGGATATTGACCGTTCCATGTATGATTTCCGATATGAGGAGAAGGCTTCCGATTTCTATAAGATTAAGGAAGGTCTCACTCCGGAGATTGTAGAGGAAATTTCAGAGAAGAAGGGCGACCCGAAGTGGATGCATGATTTCCGCCTGAAGTCGCTTGAAATTTATAATAAACTGGATGTTCCGGACTGGGGTCCGTCGATTGATGGTCTCGATATGAACAACATCGTGACCTACGTAAAGCCGAAGACAAAGATGACGGCCGACTGGGACGAAGTGCCGAAGGACATCAAGGAAACCTTCGATAAGCTCGGTATTCCACAGGCGGAGCGGAAGTCTCTGGCCGGTGTCGGCGCACAGTACGATTCGGAGCTTGTCTATCACAATCTCCAGAAGGAGGTTGCGGATCAGGGCGTCGTTTATACGGATATTGAGTCCGCACTTCATGGACCCTATGCGGATATGATCGAGCAGCATTTCATGCATCTTGTACCGCCGACAGACCACAAGTTTGCAGCGCTGCATGGTGCAGTTTGGTCCGGCGGCTCCTTCGTGTATGTGCCGAAGGGGGTTTCCGTCGAGATTCCGCTTCAGTCGTATTTCCGTTTGAACGCGCCGGGCGCCGGACAGTTCGAGCACACGCTCATCATCGTCGATGAAGGTGCAAATCTTCATTTCATTGAAGGCTGCTCCGCACCGAAGTACAATATCGCAAATCTTCACGCCGGCTGCGTCGAGCTGTTCGTCGGGAAGAACGCGAAGCTTCGCTATTCGACGATTGAGAACTGGTCGAAGAACATGTACAACCTGAACACAAAGCGTGCGATTGTCGAAGAGGGCGGCACGATGGAATGGGTGTCCGGCTCCTTCGGCTCCCATGTTTCCTATCTTTACCCGATGACGATCTTAAACGGCCGCGGTGCGCACAGTGAGTTTACCGGCGTCACCTTTGCCGGCAAGGGCCAGAACCTCGATACTGGTGCAAAGATGGTGCACAATGCGCCGGACACCACATCCTATATCAGCACAAGATCGATTTCGAAGGATGGAGGCATCAGCACCTACAGAAGCTCGGTGGTCATCAACCCGAAGGCAAAGAATTCGAAATCCTCGGTATCCTGCCAGTCCCTGATGCTGGATGCGAAGTCTCGCTCCGATACCATCCCGGCGATGGATGTCCGGACCCAGCAGGCGGATGTCGGCCATGAGGCAAAGATTGGCCGTATCTCCGATGATGCTGTCTTTTATCTCATGTCTCGCGGTGTGTCTGAGGAGGATGCCCGCGCCATGATCGTATCGGGTTTCGCGGACAACGTTTCGAAGGCGCTGCCGCTTGAATATGCAGTAGAGATGAATAACCTCATCCGTCTTGAGATGAAGGGTGCCATCGGCTAAGGAGGAGAAATGGAGAAGAATTTAAGTGTAAATGTACTGCCGTCTCCGACCTTCAGATGGCTGAAAATGAACAGTGTCAATGTAAAGGTGCCTGCAAAAGCGAAGGAAGCGAATCCGATGGTGACGCGTCCGCGCTCCGTCGCGGCTTCTGCGGTTTCCTATAGCGAGATCAGCGAAATCCCGGGCGGCATGGGCTACGATATGGATACCTTCATCCGCGATTCCGGCGTCGATGTGCTGAAGCTTTCATCGAAAGAAGGCGAGCACGTGGCCATGCCGGTCAGCATTGACTACGATTTTTCGGAAGGTGCCAATGAAATCAGCGCGGTAGAGATCGACGCTGCGGATGACTCCGAGCTCACGGTGATCATGGATTTCCGTACCGCGAAGTCTGCGAAGGGCTTCGCTGCCGTACAGACCAATGTACGTCTCGGAAAGAATGCGAAGGTGCTGCTTGTGCAGATTCAGTGTGTCGGCGATCATTTCCTTTTCTTAAATGATATTGGCTCTGTCACAGGAGACAGTGCCCGCTTTGAACAGATCGAACTGATGCTTTCTGGGGAGAAGGCTTATCAGGGCTCGAGAACCGATCTCGTCGGTGCAAAATCTTCACTGAAGACCGATATCGGTTATCTCGTGAAGGGTGCCGAGCACCTCGATATGAACTACATCGCAAACCATATCGGCAAGAAGACCGAATGTGCGATCGACGTTCATGGTGTACTCCGTGACCAGGCCTTCAAGCTGTTCCGCGGTACGATCGACCTTCGCCGCGGCGCCCAGGGCGCTGTCGGCAACGAGATGGAGGATGTTCTCCTCATGTCCGATGACACCGTAAACCAGACCATCCCCGTTATTCTCTGCGATGAAGAGGATGTCGAAGGAAACCACGGCGCAACCATCGGCCGTATCGACGAGAGCCTTCTTTTCTACCTCGAGTCCCGCGGCCTCACAAAAGACCAGGTCTACGAAATGATGGCCTCCGCCCGCATCGACTCCGTCGTGAACAAGATCCCCGACAAGTCCACCCGTGATAAGATCTTCCTTCACCTGAAGGGCCATGTCGACGAAACGTATAGTGCTGAATAGATAGAATAAATCAGCGACGCAGGGTGGATGGGGCGGTTTCAGCGTACTGACGCGTCCCGGCGCTTAGCGAGCCACGACACGCTTTACCGTCGTGGGAGCTTAGCGTCCGCTGGTCAACGCGTCCTGTAGGCGAGAGCCGGGCGATGAAACCGCCCCATCCACCCTACGTCGCGTCATGAAATTGTCTGATGTAAACAGGAGAATGTATAATGATGGAAATTTCAAAGGAAGAACGCGCCCGCGAGGACCAGGCGATCCTCAGCCACTTCCCGATTCTCGATGGAAGTTTCGTTTATCTTGACAATGGCGCGACGACCCAGAAGCCCCAGGAGGTCATCGACGCAGAAAAACGCTTCTATGAAACGGAAAATGCGAATCCGATGCGCGGCCTCTATCAGCTTAGTCTGAAAGCCACCGAGGATTATGAAAACGCTCGTCAGACTGTCGCAGACTTCATCCACGCCGGTGACAAGGACGAGATTATCTTTACGCGTAACGCGACAGAAAGCCTGAACCTCGTAGCCTATACCTACGGCCGCGCCTACATCAAGGAAGGTGATGAGATCGTCATCACGATCATGGAGCATCATTCAAACATGCTTCCGTGGCAGCAGCTTGCAAAGGAAAAGAACGCAAAGCTTACCTATATCCGCCCGGCGGAGGATGGCTCGATCTCCGAGGCGTTGTTCCGTTCCTATATGAACCCGAACGTAAAGCTCGTCGCGATGACCGAGGTTTCAAACGTGCTTGGTCATGTCAATGACGTGAAGACCTTCGCCCGCATTGCCCATGAAACAGGCGCGGTATTTGTCTGTGACGGCGCACAGTCTGTGCCGCATATGCCGGTTAATGTGACCGACCTCGACGTTGATTTCCTTGCCTTTTCCGGCCACAAGATTTATGGCCCGATGGGCATCGGCGCGTTGTATGGCAAGAAGGCGCTTCTTGAGAAGATGCCACCCTTCCTGTTCGGCGGTGAGATGATCGAGTATGTGACGACGGAGGGTGCGACCTGGGCCGAGGTTCCGCATAAATTTGAAGCGGGTACCGTCAATGCTGCCGGCGCGGTGGGACTTGCTGCTGCGCTTAGGTATGTGTCTTCAATCGGTTTTGATCGGATCGAAGAACGGGAGGCGCATCTCACGAAGCGACTCATGGATGCGATGCTTAAGTTACCGTATGTGCACATCCTTGGTTCACAGAAGCCGGAGGAACATAAGGGTATCGTGACCTTCACAATCGATGGCGTGCATCCGCATGATGTCGCAGCCATCTTTGATGAGCATCATGTAGACATTCGCGCAGGACATCACTGTGCGCAGCCGCTCATGAAGTTCTGTAAGACACCGTCGACGACGCGTGCCTCCATCGGCATCTACAACACCGAGGATGACGTCGATAAGTTTCTCGACGCGCTGAAGAGAATCCGCGGAGAAATGGGGTATTAAACATGGCTAGTACGTTTTACAATGAGATTTTAACCGAGCATAATATCCATCCGACGCACAAATACACGCTGAAGGATGCGAATTTTTCGCTGGAGGGTGTGAATCCGAGCTGCGGTGATGACATCGTGCTGTATATGAAGGTGAATGCGGATAATGTCATCGAGGAGGCTTCCTTCGACGGGGACGGCTGTGCGATTTCACAGGCCAGCGCGGATATGATGTGTGATCTCATCATCGGAAAAGAAAAGAAAGAGGCATTGCGGCTTTCCGATATCTTCCTTCGCATGATCAAGGGCTCGATCACAGATGAGGAGAAGGACGAGCTGGAAGAGGCTGGTATCCTCGAGGATATCCATCATATGCCCGCCCGTGTGAAGTGCGCCGTCCTCGGCTGGCACACCATGGATGAGATCTTCAAGGACGCCGACGAAGGAAAGATCGACAAATATGACGGAAAGTTCGAAAACTGATTCCGAAGTTTCATCATCATTCTAGGTTTAAGATAGAGGCTTGCAATTGCCGTAAGACTTTTGTAATGACATGAGACATTGATTTTGTAGACAGATCAACTCGTATATCGTAAACTACACACGCGCTGCACATCGGCAGGCGGTTTGGCTTAATCATCCTCGGAATTGAGGTGAAAGCCTATGCGTATAACATTTCATATTGGGAGTTTTACCATTACGATTATTGTTAGAAGCAAGAAGAACCGCCACTCGGCCAAGTGACGGTTCCAGTTGTAAAACTGTGACGGTTTCATGAGGAGAGCTAAACCGCTTGTCGCAGCGCTCTTTTCATGTCTTTATTCTAAAAACAATATGAAAATCTGTCAAGTGAACAAAGACTTACATATTCTTGAAAATAAGATGAAAACAAAGTAGAATGTAATAAGTAAATCGGTTAACTTACAGGAGGTATTTTTAGAATGAAAATTGCATTGATCAATGAAAACAGTCAGGCTGCGAAGAATGCTGTCATTTACGGCGCACTGAAGAAGGTGGCAGATACAAAGGGCTACAGCGTCGATAACTATGGCATGTATGCAGCGGATGATAAGGCACAGCTTACCTATGTGCAGAACGGTATCCTCGCAGCAGTACTTCTGAACAGTGGTGCAGCAGACTTCGTCGTGACCGGCTGCGGCACCGGCGAAGGCGCGATGCTTGCCCTCAACTCATTCCCGGGTGTTATCTGCGGTCATGTTGAAGATCCGCTCGATGCCTACACCTTCGCGCAGATCAATGACGGCAACGCCGTAGCCATTCCGTTTGCCCTCAAGTTCGGCTGGGGCGGTGATCTGAACCTCGAGTATATCTTCGAAAAGCTCTTTTCCGCACCCTTCGGCGGCGGCTACCCGGCAGAAAGAAGAGAGCCGGAGCAGCGCAACAAGAAAATTCTTGATGAAGTGCGCCGTCATACCCAGCGCCAGGATCTCGTCGAAGTCCTGAAGGAGCTTGATCCCGAGCTAGTCAAGGGTGCCTTCCAGGGCGAACACTTCAAGGAACTCTTCTTCCCGAACTGCAAGGACGAAAAAATTGCCGCCTACATCCACACCCTTGTAGACTGACGTTAAGAAATTAGTTTAATGACTTTGTTTGTTCAGTACTGTATAATGTAGCTGTTCTATGGCAATTTAGGGGACAGTGAAGGCAAATGAATAATTTTTCAAAATACAGTGTTGATAAAAAGCTGAACCACATGAACAACACAGGCATCCGCCTGTTCAGTAAGCTCATGCAAATCATGAGGACGCTTATTTTCTGCGCCCTCGTTTTTTGCGTGTTCTCGGGCTGCGCGCTTGGCTTCGGCATGTTCCGCGGGATCCTGGATTCGGCGCCGGATATCAATACGATTCACGTTGGTCCGACTGCATACGCTTCAAAGGCACTCGATGTCAATGGCAACACCATCGCGACGCTGGTCACAGCAGGCTCGAACCGTGAGCGTGTCACCTATGACAAACTTCCGGCCGATCTCGTCAATGCCTTCGTCGCCATCGAGGATGAACGATTCTGGCAGCACAATGGTATCGATGCGAAATCGATTCTTCGTGCCATTCACGGTGTCATCGCGGATGATGAATCTGCCGGCGGCGGTTCGACCATCACGCAGCAGCTCATTAAGAACAATGTTTTCGGCGGCGGATTGCACGAGGGCAAATACGAGCGTTATGTCCGGAAGTTCCAGGAGCAGTATCTAGCACTGGAGCTCGAAGATCAGCCGGATCTCGATAAAAAGACGGTGAAGCAGAGCATCATCACCGAGTATCTCAATACCATTAACCTCGGGGCGAACACACTTGGCGTAAAAGTAGCAGCCAGACGCTATTTCAACAAAGAGGTTTCTGACCTGACGCTCTCCGAGTGCGCCGTCATCGCGGCGATCACGAAAAACCCGTCGTCTCTGAATCCAATTACGCATCCGGAGAACAATGCTGTGCGTCGGGCACAGGTCCTGAAGAATATGCTCGAGCAGGGCTATATCACAGACAGTGAATACCGTGAGGCCATGGCGGATCCGGTTTATGAACGCATACAGGATGTGAATACTGTAACAGAAGCCCAGGCGGATGAGCCGTATTCCTATTTTGTGGATGAGCTGACCGAGCAGGTGATCGATGATCTCCAGGAAAGGCTGAAGCTCACGAAACAGAAGGCATCGGATCTTCTTTATTCGGGCGGCCTCACGATCTATACGACCCAGGATCCGAAGCTGCAGCAGATCGTGGATGAAGAAGTCAACAATCCGGAAAACTATGATACGACGAAATACTCCGCGACCTGGCGCCTTACAGTGAAGCACGCGGATGGTACGATCGTAAATTATTCCGAAAAGGATCTTCTCCGGTATATGAAAGAGGTTCTCGGCATGAATTTTAATGGCCTTTTTAAGACCGAGGAGCAGGCTAAGGAATATGTTGACAAGTATAAGGCACAGCTCCTTACCGACACCGATACAATCGTCGGCGAGAAGTTCTTCACGGTGCTCGAACCGCAGGTATCCTTCGTGCTGATGGATCCGCACAGCGGTGAGGTGAAGGCCATCAATGGCGGCCGTGGTGAGAAGCAGTATTCGCTGTCTCTGAACCGGGCAACAAATACGCTCCGTCAGCCGGGCAGTACCTTTAAGGTCGTGACAAGCTTTGCACCGGCCATCGATGAGTATGGTGCGACTCTTGCAACACCTTTCTACGATGCAGAGTATACACTTGGTGAGAAGACGTTTAAAAACTGGTATTCGAAGGGCTTCCTCGGATATCAGACCATCCGGGATGGTATCACCTATTCCCTCAATATCGTTGCAGTACGTTGTCTCATGGAGCAGTTGAATCCGGAGGCCGGCATGGCCTATGCCAAGCGGCTCGGCATCACATCGCTGGTGGATGGCGATGCAAATCCGGCCCTGGCGCTCGGCGGTATCACGAAGGGTGTTTCCAATCTTGAGCTGTGTGATGCCTATGCGACGATCGCGGATGGCGGTAAATACAAGAAACCGAAATTCTATACAAAGATCATCGATCAGGACGGTAATGTGCTTCTCGACAACACAGAAGATACCTCGGAGCAGGTAATGAAGGAAACAACAGCCTACCTTCTTACGAATGCGATGGAGGATGTCGTGACGCCGCATAGAGCCTATGCCGGATCAATTACGGTCAACTCGACTTCTGTCCGGGCGCATTTTGACGGGATGAGCATCGCCGGAAAGTCCGGTACGACGTCAAGTAACAAGGATATCTGGTTCGTCGGATATACGCCATATTACATCGGCTGTATCTGGGCCGGCTGCGATGAGAATCAGTCGCTCAATGACTCCACCACCGGCGAATATAATGGTGGTACCGGCTTCCACAAGGATATCTGGAAGAAAATCATGTCCCGTGTGCATGAGGGACTTGTAGATGTCGGCTTCACACGGCCGAATGGTATCGTCGAGGCGGCTGTGTGCCGGAAATCCGGGAAGCTGCCGACCAGCGGCTGCTATGCGGATCCGCGTGGCAGTGCCGTCATCACGGAGCTTTTTGCGGAGGGCACGGTCCCGGCGACAACCTGTGACCACCATACGAACTGGGGTGGTATGATTCTGCCGGTTGGAGAAGAAGGTAAGTATACGGACGACAGCAATTATACCTATCGGCCGGAGCCGTCGACCGAGGCCTATGAGACGGATGAGTTCGGTAATATTATCGAGCCGGCTACGGAAGCGGATGATGATGGCAATTATGATAAGGAGAGAGGGCCGGGCGGCGACACAGGCACACAACCGACAGCCGAAGCGCCGATTGCAGAGATCCCCGAGCACCTGATGTTCTGATATGAAATATGTGAAAGAGGCCGGGTCCGGCGAATATGAGGAGAAGAAATCGCGGTTTATCGGCGAGCTGTATCCGGTGAAGTCGGAGGAGGAAGCACAGGAAATCCTGCAGCAGGTGCGGAAGAAATATTATGATGCGCGGCATCACTGCTTTGCCTATGTACTTGGTGAAAAGGGTGAGATTAAAAAGCAGTCCGATGACGGTGAACCGTCCAGGACGGCAGGGATGCCGATCCTCGATGTGCTGACCGGCGAAGATCTGAGAGATGCGCTTCTTGTCGTGACGCGATATTTTGGCGGAACGCTGCTTGGTACGGGAGGACTCGTGAGAGCCTATACGGAGGCGGCGAAGGCAGCTGTAGCGGGTAGTCGGCTGATGGAGGCATTGGATGGCTATGAGGCGGTTTGCGAGGCACCGTATACACTGGTCGGGAAGCTCCAGTATCTGGCCCGGCAGCAGGAGGTTCCGGAGCTTTCCATCGAGTATGGCGCGGCGGTAACATTCACCTGGTTTTTAACACCGGAGAAGCGGGACGCTTTTGAAGAAGCGGTCCGTGATTTAAGCGGCGGTGCGCTTACGCTTGCAATCAATAAGAGCAGGTGGTATAATTCATGAGTTTTTGGAAAGATATATGTTTTTGTTCTGGCGTGCATAGAGTGCTCTGAGGTAGCTATGGCCTTCCTTTTATATCCAAGGGAAGGTGTGAAACGAAGAAATCAGAAAATCCTGAAGCTATGCGGGAACATGGGTTTTAAGCAGAGGAAAAATCAATGACAGAGAAGAGAGAAGATATCAGAAATGTTGCCATCATCGCCCACGTCGATCATGGTAAAACGACGCTCGTTGACCAGCTTTTACGGCAGTCCGGCGTTTTCCGTGACAATCAGGAGGTCGGTGTCCGCGTCATGGACTCGAACCCAATCGAGCGTGAGAGAGGCATCACGATTCTGTCGAAGAACACTGCTGTTCATTACAAGGATACAAAGATCAACATCGTCGATACCCCGGGGCATGCTGATTTCGGCGGTGAGGTAGAGCGAATCCTCAAGATGGTAAATGGTGCCATCCTGCTGGTTGATGCGTTCGAGGGACCGATGCCGCAGACGAGATTCGTACTGCAGAGAGCGCTGGACCTGGGCCTTCCGGTGCTTGTTGTCATCAACAAGATTGATAAGCCGCAGGCACGTCCGCTTGAGGTAGTGGATGAGGTACTTGAGCTCATGATGGATCTCAATGCTTCCGATGAGCAGCTGGACTGCCCGTTCCTGTTCGCATCTTCAAAGGAGGGCTTCGCAAGAAAGAGCCTCGAGGATACGAATACCGATATGGAGCCGCTGTTCCAGGCAATCCTTGATTTCATTCCGGCACCGGAGGGTGATACATCAGCGCCGACGCAGATGCTCGTGTCAACAATTGATTATAATGAATTCGTCGGACGTATCGGTATCGGTAAGATCGAAAATGGTACCATCCGTGTGAACCAGGATGCGCTGGTTGTAAACCATCATGATAAGGATAAGCATTCGAAGGTAAGAATTACGAAGCTGTATACCTTCGATGGACTGAAGAGAGTCGATGTGCAGGAAGCTTCGATGGGCGATATCGTCGCGGTATCCGGCATTGAGGATCTCCATGTCGGCGATACGATCTGCACGGAGCAGAATCCGGTTGCGATTCCTTTCCAGAAGATTTCCGAGCCGACGATTTCCATGGATTTCATGGTTAATGATTCTCCGCTTGCCGGCACCGAGGGTAAGTATGTGACCTCCCGCCATATCCGCGACAGACTGATGCGTGAGCTCCAGACCGATGTATCACTCCGTGTGGAGGATACGGATTCCGCGGATACCTTCCGTGTATCGGGCCGTGGCGAGCTGCACCTTTCTGTGCTCATTGAAGAGATGCGCCGTGAGGGCTATGAATTCGCGGTTTCAAAGGCTGAGGTTATCATGAAGACCGATGAGCAGGGCAGAAAGACTGAGCCGATGGAAATTGCCTATATTGATGTACCGGAGGACTGCACCGGCAATGTCATCCAGAAGCTGACGCAGCGTAAGGGCGTGCTGAATGGTATGACACCGCTGTCTACAGGCTATACGCGTCTTGAGTTTGAGATTCCGTCCCGTGGCCTCATCGGCTATCGTGGCGAGTTCATGACCGATACTAAGGGTAACGGCGTTCTGAACACCGAGTTCGATGGCTATGGTCTTTATAAGGGCGATATGGTTTATCGTCACAATGGCTCCATCATTGCCTTCGAGGCAGGTGAAGCAGTAACGTATGGTCTTTTCCAGGCACAGAACCGTGGTACGCTCTTTATCGGACCGGGTGAAAAGGTGTATGGCGGAATGGTCATCGGACAGTCTCCGAAGGCTGAGGATGTCGAGGTCAACGTCTGCAAGACGAAGCACCTCACGAATACCCGTACGTCATCTTCGGATGAAGCGTTGACACTCGTACCGAAGAAGATTATGTCGCTCGAGCAGTGCATCGACTTCATCGATACGGATGAGCTTCTTGAGGTGACGCCGGTAAGTCTCCGTATCCGGAAGAAGATTCTTGATCCGGTGCTTCGTAAGAGGGCCGGCTTCGCGAGAAAGCAAGGTTAATTGTAGTTTTATAGCGGACGGGACATCTGCGCGAAGCGCTGAGGAACCGGCGGCAGAGAGGGGCGCTCCCAGAGTATAAGGACGAAAGTCTTAGCGCTATCCGGCCATCACGAACTGGGCCGGCCCAATTCAGGAAAAGCCTTGAAGGGGCTTTTCCTTCAATGGGCCTGAAAAATTCGGGGTTGTAACCCGAATTTTTCACCCTGTTCGTGCTGGTCGGCTAGCTGAGACTTTCGTCAAAATATACTCTGGGAGCGCCCCTCTCTGCCGCCGGTTCCTCAGCGCTTCGCGCAGATGTCCCTGTGTTTTGTCAACCTTGCATTTTATACTGTTGCTTTTTCGTGAAGTACGTTATAATGTTTGAAATGTTCGAGAAATAAAGGAGGTTTTTCCTATGGGTCTTTTTAAGGGAGCCGGGGTTGCGCTGGCTACGCCGTTTTTTGAGGATGGGTCAGTGAATTATGAGAAGCTGGCCGAACTGGTTGAGGAGCAGGTGGCCGGTGGAACGGATGCGATCATCGCGTGCGGGACGACGGCGGAGTCTGCGACGATGTCGGAAGAAGAGCACATGGATGTGGTGCGGTTCATCATTAAGAAGGTGAATCATCGTATCCCGGTGATTGCCGGGACGGGCTCCAATGCGACGGAGACGGCTGTAAAGCTTTCAAAAGAGGCTGAGGAGGCTGGTGCAGATGGTGTGCTTCTGGTGACACCGTATTATAATAAGGCGACACAGGAAGGACTCAAGCAGCATTTCAAGGTAACGGCGGATGCGATTCATATTCCGTGTATTCTTTATAATGTACCATCCCGGACGGGTGTGACGATCCAGCCGGAGACGATGGCATGGCTCTATCACAATGTTTCGAATATTGTCGGTGTGAAGGATGCGACGGGGGATATTGCGATGACAGCGAAGCTGATGTCGCTGGTCGATGATGATTTTCTTCTGTATTCCGGTAATGATGACCAGATCGTACCGATTCTTTCGCTTGGCGGATCGGGTGTCATTTCTGTGCTTTCCAATGTCGCACCGAAGGAAACACATGAGATTTGCGCGAAGTGGTTTGCCGGAGACATTGTCGGAGCAAGGAAGGAGCAGCTTCGTGCCTTTCCACTGATTAAGGCACTGTTTCATGAGGTGAATCCGATTCCGGTGAAGGCTGCTCTGAATCTCCAAGGTAAGGGCGTCGGCTCGATGCGGCTGCCGCTTACAGAGGCGACGGATGAGACGAAGGCACTTTTGAAGGAGACCATGACTGGCTTCGGTGTGCTATAAGGAGGAACAAAGTATGACTAAGCTTCTGCTGCATGGGGCGATGGGCGCCATGGGACGGAATGTTGTGAACTGTGCAAAAGTGATGGACGGCGTGGAGGTCGTAGCCGGTGTAGACCGGGAGGATCATTTTGGTGATCCGGCCCTCGGATTTCCGGTTTATGGTACCTTCGACAAGATCCGGGAAGACTATGATGTGATCATTGACTTTTCGACGGCGAAGGCGGTGGACGGGCTTCTTGATTTTGTAGAGAAGTCCGGGAAACCGGTTGTTCTCTGTACGACGGGGCTTTCTGATGAACAGCTGAAGCGGATCGATATTGTAACGAAGAAGGCGGCTGTGCTTCGGAGTGCGAATATGAGCATCGGTGTCAACCTTCTTCTTGACCTTGTGAAGGAAGCGGCAAAGAAGCTCTATGACAAGGGCTTCGATATCGAGATCGTCGAGCAGCATCATCACCGGAAGCTGGATGCACCGAGCGGTACAGCGGTAGCGCTGGCCGATGCAGCCAATGAAGCACTGGACCATAAGCTAGCCTATGTCTATGACAGATCGGAGCGTCGTGAGGCGCGTCCGCATGAGGAAATCGGTATCAGCTCGGTGCGCGGCGGCACATTGCCCGGTGTTCATGATGTGATCTTTGCCGGAGAAGATGAGGTCATCACCTTTAACCACACGGCATATTCGAGAAGCATCTTTGCAAATGGCGCATTGAACGCAGCGAAGTTCCTCGCTGGAAAGACAGAGGGACTTTATTCGATGCAGGATGTTTTAAGGTAATCTGAAGCGCTGTCCGGCCACGGCGGCCCTGCAGATTTTCAATATGGTAGTTGTTTGTGTATGATGGAAGCATTGGCGAAAGAGGAGGAAGCATGGCAGAGAGAAACGGTTACATCAGCCCTTTGGCAGGACGGTATGCATCGAAGGAGATGCAGTTCATTTTCTCACAGGATTTCAAGTTCAGAACCTGGCGGAAGCTCTGGATCGCGCTGGCGGAGACGGAGCAGGAGCTTGGGCTAAATATTACGGACGAGCAGATTGAAGAGCTGAAGGCGCATCAGGACGATATCAACTATGAGATTGCCGAGGCGCGTGAGAAGGAGGTCCGCCACGATGTGATGAGCCATGTCTATGCCTATGGCGTCGAATGCCCGAAGGCAAAGGGCATCATTCATCTCGGCGCGACGAGCTGCTACGTCGGAGACAACACGGATGTGATCATTATGCGCGAGGCGCTCCGCTTGACAAGGAAAAAACTTCTCAATGTCATCAATGAGCTTTCAAAGTTCGCGATGAAGTATAAGGATCTGCCGACGCTCGCCTATACACATTTTCAGCCGGCACAGCCGACGACGGTAGGAAAGCGTGCGACGCTCTGGATCAATGACCTCGTGATGGACCTTGAGGATCTCAATTATGTGCTTGATTCCTTGAAGCTTCTCGGCTCGAAGGGTACGACGGGTACGCAGGCATCTTTCCTCGAGCTTTTCCACGGGGATCACGAGAAGTGCCGGGCGCTGGATCAGAAAATCGCGGAGAAGATGGGCTTCAAGAGTTGTTATCCGGTTTCAGGGCAGACCTATAGCCGTAAGGTGGATTATCGGGTGCTGTCGATTCTGGCAGGTATCGCACAGTCGGCACATAAATTTACGAATGACATCCGGATGCTTCAGCATATGAAGGAGATCGAGGAGCCGTTTGAGAAGCATCAGATCGGATCCTCGGCGATGGCCTATAAGCGGAACCCGATGCGTTCAGAGCGTATCGCATCGCTTTCTGATTTCGTGATGTCGGATCTCATGAATCCGATGCTCGTTTCCTCGACGCAGTGGTTTGAGCGGACGCTCGATGACTCCGCAAACAAGCGTCTGTCGGTGCCGGAGGGCTTCCTCGCAATTGATGGTATCCTCGATCTTTATCTCAATGTCGTGGATGGCCTCGTCGTTTATCCGAAGGTCATCGAGAAGCATCTCATGGCGGAGCTTCCGTTCATGGCGACCGAGAACATCATGATGGATGCTGTCGAAGCCGGCGGCGACCGCCAGGAAATTCATGAGAAGATCCGTGAGCTCAGCATGCAGGCCGGCAAAGCCGTAAAGGAAGAAGGAAAAGATAACCCTCTTTTGGAACTCATCGCAGCCGATCCATCCTTCCATCTTGATTTAGAGAAGTTGAAGGCTTCGATGAAGCCGGGACGCTACGTCGGCCGGGCCCCGCAGCAGACCGAGGACTACATCACTGAAGTCGTAAAACCGATCCTCGATGCCCATAAGGACGTCCTCGGCATGACGGCAGAGATCAACGTTTAATCAAAAAAGTAAAGATCGAAGCTCGGGTGAGCGCTGGAACCGTGAGGGGGCGCTCCTCAGAAACCATTCTGACGCAAGTCTCAGCTAGCCAGCCAGCACGAGCAGGGTAAAAAATCGGTGCCCTCAAGGCCCGATTTTTTAGGCCCATTGAAGGAAAAATCCCTTCAAGGTTATCCCGGAGTACCGCGCTTGCGCGGGGAGGCTTCGGGATGCCTTAGCGGCGAGCGCGTTCAAAGACATCGCTTGCGATGTCTTCTGATTTTTCCTGAATTGGGCCGGCCCAGCTCGTGATGGCTGGATAGCGCTAAGACTTGGCGTCCTTGGCTTCTGAGGAGCGCCCCCTCACGGTTCCAGCGCTCACCCGAGCTTCGAGCACAACCTCTATTTAAATGCGCTTGCAACCTATGCTGGGATAACTTATAATGTTCTTCGTCTGCGGGGTCGCAGGCGGGAGGTGTTTCTTTGAAGCGGACGCTGGCGCGGATTGCACTTATTGTTATTGCAGTGCTGCTTATTCTTTTATTAATACTTGCGTTTAGTGGGGCGCCGAGGGAGTATCTTCTGGCAGATCTTTTCGTGTTGATGATCGTGCCTGCTGTCATCTATGTGTACATGTGGTTCACGGATCTCACGAAGGGGAAAAAGAAATAGTGTACGGTGCTCTGGTCACGAATCCTGAAGCTTCTGCACGGAGCTTCTGAAAAGGTGAAGGGTATCGGTTCTGGTTTTCCGGAACAAAACAGGAGGTTTTTACATGGTACGTGCAATTGTAGGCGCTAACTGGGGAGATGAAGGTAAGGGCAAGATTACGGATATGCTTGCCGAGACTTCGGACATCGTCGTTCGTTTTCAGGGCGGTGCCAATGCCGGCCACACGATCATCAATGAATATGGCCGTTTTTCTCTTCATCTTCTTCCAAGTGGTGTTTTCTATCATCATACGACGTCGGTTCTTGGCAATGGCGTAGCACTCGATATCGAGAAGTTCGTGAAGGAACTGAAGGATATTGTTTCTGCTGGTGTGCCGACACCGAAGATTCTTATTTCGAATCGTGCGCAGGTGATGATGCCCTATCATGTTTTATTTGATTCTCTCGAGGAGGCAAGACTCGCCGGGAAATCCTATGGTTCGACAAAATCCGGTATCGCACCTTTCTTCAGCGATAAGTTCGCAAAGATTGGCTTGCAGGTCTGCGAGCTTTATGATGATCAGGTGCTTGAGGATAGACTCCATAAGGTAGTTGAGATCAAGAATGCTACCCTCCGCGAGCTTTATCACCAGCCGGAGCTTCAGTATGAGGATTTACTTTCGGAGATGCATAAGCAGAGAGAGCTGATTCGTCCGTATCTTGCGGATACATCGAAATTCCTGCGTGAAGCACTGAAGGAAGGGAAGACGATTCTCCTTGAGGGCCAGCTTGGCACTATGAAGGATCCGGATCATGGCATTTATCCGATGGTGACATCGAGTTCTACACTGGCAGGCTATGGTGCTGTTGGCGCCGGTATCCCGCCATATGAGATTAAGGATATCGTAGCGGTTACGAAGGCATATTCTTCCTCTGTCGGTGCCGGTGATTTTGTTTCCGAGCTGTTTGGCGAAGAAGCGGATGAGCTTCGGAAGCGCGGCGGTGACAAGGGCGAGTTTGGCGCGACGACCGGTCGCCCGAGAAGAGTCGGCTGGTATGATGCCGTAGCTTCGAAGTATGGCTGCGAACTGCAGGGCGCAACCGAGGTGGCCCTGACAGTACTTGATGTCCTCGGTTATTTAAAGGAAATCAAGGTCTGCACCGGCTATGAAATCGATGGGAAGGTAACGGATGAGTTCCCGGTTACACCTCTTCTCAATAAGGCAAAACCGGTTTATGAGACGCTTCCGGGCTGGAATTGTGATATCCGTGGTATCAAGAATTATGAGGATCTTCCGGAGAACTGTAAGAACTATGTTGATTTCATCGAGAAGCATATCGGTACGCCGATCACGATGGTTTCGAATGGCCCTGAAAGACATGCAATTTTGAAGCGTACACCGAAGATTTAATATCAAAAATACTGCAAAATGGCGATGCAGAAGTGGTCCGGCCGTTGGCATTTGAATGTCACCGGCCGGATCATTTCTTGGTCGCCATTTTGCAGTATTTTTTGAATTTCACCGCAGCAGTTTGGTTTATTTCGGGGACAATGTGAGCGCTTTCAGCAACTTTATTGACATTGATTTCACAGGATTGTATAATTCTTAACAGGAATGACAAAAATTCCGCAACCTCGTTTCAAATTGAAAAGAAGGGCTGCGAAAGGAGTAGGGATGGCAAAAAAGGAAATCTCACAGGCGGTGATTTTACGTCTACCGAGGTATTATAGATATCTTGAGGATCTGATGGAGCAGGGTGTAGAGCGGATTTCTTCGAATGAGCTCAGTAAGCGGATGCATCTGACGGCCTCGCAGATCCGGCAGGATTTAAACAATTTCGGTGGCTTCGGTCAGCAGGGTTATGGCTATAACATTAAAAATCTGCATGACGAAATCGCAATAATACTGAATATTGATGTAGAACATGATATGATTATCGTAGGCGCCGGGCATCTCGGACAAGCTCTTGCGAACTATACAAATTTTCGAAAGAGAGGTTTCCTCATTAAGGCGGTATTTGATCAGGATCCGAGGGTGATTGGTACGACTGTCGGTAACGCACCGGTGCTTCCGATGGAAAAGATGGATGATTTTGTCAAGGATCATGGTATCAAAATGGCGGCCATCTGCATCCCGAAGGCACCTGCTGTAGAGGTGGTGGAAAGCCTGATTGCAGACGGTGTTGTAGGCATTTGGAATTTCGCCCATGTGGATCTGGCAGTGCCGGAAAATATCGTGATTGAAAATGTACATCTTTCTGAGTCACTCATGCGGTTAAGCTACCGGGTCGGTGAGGTTTACAGAAATCAGGATGAGGAGAAGAACGAGTGATCCTCGGGATAGGAAATGATATTCTGGAAATAGAGAGAGTGGCACGGATGAAGGCTTCTGTGCAGAACAGGATTTTTACGGAAGAAGAACGCCGGCAGGCCGGTGGCCATGCGGCCATGCTTGCCGGCGATTTTGCCTGTAAGGAAGCGGTGGCTAAATCCTTCGGCACTGGCTTCCGCGGCTTTCGCCCTGAAGATATAGAGATTTTGAGGGATCCGCTCGGGAAACCGTATGTGATGCTTCATGGTGGCGCACTGGAAAAATTCCAAAGCTTACATGGCGTGAAAATTCATCTCGCAATATCGGATACAAAGGAAATTGTGACCGCAATGGCGGTTCTTGAAGGTAACGGATCAGTTTGAAGGGATGACAAATATGGCAGAGATTGAAGTCGACCGGGATTGGAAACGAGCACTTAGTTTGATTCCAACGCGGATTCCGGAAAGTCATAAGGGAACCTATGGGAAGGTGCTGATTGTAGCGGGGTCGCGAGGCATGTGCGGCGCAGCGTTTCTTTCTGCATTTTCCTGCTATCGATCCGGCGCAGGACTAGTAAAGATCCTAAGCCATGCCGATAATCGCATACCACTACAGATGCTCCTGCCCGAGGCAATCGTCGATACCTATGATGAGACGACGGAGCTCGTTTGTTTAGCAGAGAGGGAACTTACCTGGGCGGATGCTGTGATCATAGGACCGGGGCTCGGGAAGTCTCTGCTTTCGCAAGCACTTTTAAGAGCCATTGCGGATGGACTTCAGAAATTGAATGGCGGTCATCCGAAGACCTGCCATCCGGATTTTATGCTGCTCGATGCCGACGCGCTCAACATGATTTCGGATGGCGTACTGGACCGGCAGACTGAATTTTCGGGGCTTGATACGTTCTCACATCTTTCAGGTATGTATGTCGTCATCACGCCGCATCCGATGGAGATGAAACGACTTCTAAGACATGACGGGATTGAAAAAGAGACGTCGGAAATTAATGAAGATGCTTTGACCATCGCGGCAACCTTCGCGACAAAGCACAATGTCACGACTGTGCTGAAAAGCGCCGGTACGGTTGTCGCGATGCCGAATCATGCGACGGAAACAGGTATTGACGGTGAAAAATCAGAGGTGGATTTATCGTTCCTTGTCTATGGCACGGTGTTCCAATGCCCGCTGGTATCGCCTGCACTTTCAAAGGGTGGCAGCGGCGATGTTCTTAGCGGAGTTATCACAGGCATATATATGCTTCTGAGGGCGGAGGCAAAGGCGGCTTCTGTCGATAAGGTTTCGAAGGATCGAGACGGCACTGAGAAGACGGGCACACTGCTTCTCGATGTCATCATGGCGTTTCAGGCGGCAAAGGCCGGTGTGATTCTGCATGTTCTTGCGGGCGGTGAGGCTGCGAAGGTGCATGGTACGCACGGCGTGCTTGCACGAGAAACCGCAGATGAGATTCCGCTTGTGATTGAACAGGCTATCGAAGGGAAGTATTCTGTGAGACCGGTGAAGGTTTCGGATGCTGAACTGCAGAGGGACATTAATTTTCTGGACTGAAATTTTTCTTGGTAAAACCGGGGCTGCCGCACAGAATGAGTTGAGTGCGGAAGCCCCTTCGGCTTTTCATCAGGATATAGAATTTGAGACTTGAAAGAGAAGGATGCTTAGGAGTAGAATATTGTGTCGAATTGTCCAAAATATATACATTTATGAAGGAAAGCAATAGAAATATGCTGAATCGAAAATATGATAGGACCTGGGCGGAAATTGATCTTTCGGCGGTCCGGAGAAATGTCATCAATGCGAAGAAGAACATCCCGTCAAGACTTAAATTCTGTGCGGTTGTAAAGACAGATGCTTACGGACATGGCGCACCGGCGATTGCGTGGGCCATTGATGATCTTACGGATATGTATGCCGTTGCGGAGGTGACTGAGGGTGCGATCCTCCGGAGGCATGGTATCACGAAGCCGATTCTTTGCCTTGGCGTGATTCCGGAGAGTGGTTATGAAGAGATGCTGAAGAACCATATTATGCCGCCGGTTTTCACGGTTGAGCAGGCGGAAAGCATTTCAAAGGCAGCGGAGCGACTTGGCTTTGATGAAGTTTCCGTCACGATGGCGCTTGATACCGGGATGGGCCGGATCGGTATCCAGGTGGAGGAGACAGACGCCCTGGAGATCGCGAAGAAGATTGCGGAAACACCAAGACTTAAGCTGGAAACTGTGTTTACACATTTTGCAACGGCGGATGAGAAGGATCAGAGGTTTACGAAGGTGCAGCTGGATCGTTACAGAGCCTTCGTTGAGAAGCTGGAAGCAGAGGGCATCCATATCCCTATAAAGCACTGCGCAAATTCTGCGAGCATCATCGACAAAGTCGGGACGGAGTTTGATATGGTCCGGGATGGCATCTGCATTTACGGGATTCTGCCATCCGATGAAATGGATGCGAATATTATTAAGCTGACGCCGGTCCTTTCCTGGCGGTCTGAGGTTGTATTTGTGAAGGATATTCCAGCCGGTACCCCGATTTCCTATGGCTGTACGTTTGTGTCCCGACGTCCGATGAAGGTTGCGACAGTAAGCTGTGGCTATGGTGATGGCCTGCCGAGAGCACTTTCAAACAAGGCGGAGGTGCTGGTACATGGAAAGCGCTGCCGGATTCTCGGCCGTGTGTGTATGGATCAGTTCATGATTGATGTGACAGAGGTGAAGGATGCACCGGTAAGCGTCGGCGATGTCGTGACGATGCTTGGCAGGGATCAGGACGATGAGCTCATGCTCTATGACTGGGAGGCCTTCGGACTTTTTACTTATGAGGTGCTCTGTGATATCGGGAAGCGGGTGCCGCGCGTATATCTTAAGGATGGTGAGGTCGTCGGCACACATGATATGACGGAGGAGATGTACCGCGATTTTATCTTGAAACAGTCTTGAATTCTCTTATACGTTTGTGGTATATTGATTCAGTTTGTGATATAGTTTTATGCCGGCTGCGGTCGAAAACTTCATTTTTATAGGGGTTTGATCCCTGTACGGTTTGTGAGGATGTGCCGGGAGTCAGCATTGGAAGTAAAAGAAGTAGAGCAATAAAGGAGAAGTTTTTATGTCAGGACATTCCAAGTTTTCAAACATTCGTGCAAAGAAGGAGAAGAACGACGCAGCGAAGGGCAAGATCTTTACAATCATCGGCCATGAGCTTGCACTTGCTGTAAAGGCAGGCGGTCCTGACCCGGCGAACAACTCGAAGCTTGCCGCTGTCATTGCAAAGGCAAAGGCAAACAACATGCCGAATGATACGATTAACAATGGTATCAAAAAGGCAGCAGGCTCCATGGATGCAAACAACTTCGAGGAGCTTCAGTATGAGGGCTACGGTCCAAACGGCGTTGCCATCATCGTCAAGGTACTGACGGATAACAAGAACCGTGCAGCGGCGGATGTCCGTTCTGCGTTTACAAAGGGCCACGGTTCCTTCGCATCGCAGGGTGCGGTTTCCTTCATGTTTGATGAAAAGGGACAGATCATTCTCGATAAGGAAGCGATGGACGATCTCGACAAGGATTTCGATGCACTGATGGAGATGGCTATCGACGCAGGTGCTGAGGATATCCAGGAGGAAGAGGATTCGTATGTGATTTATACGGATCCAAATGATTTCGAGGCAGTTCGTGAGAATCTTGAGAAGCAGAATCTGCCGATGGCAGAGGCTGATGTCGTGATGGTGCCGCAGAATTATGTTTCTGTAACCGATCCGGAGGCTGTCAAGGGTCTTCGCAGAACGCTGGAGCTTCTCGATGAGTCCGAGGATGTACAGGCTGTGTTCACGAACTGGGAAGAGGAAAATGACGACGACGTGCAGTGATGCTGTCGTAATGAAGGGGCTGTCGCGGAATGCGGCAGCCCCCTTTTTGGCCAATGCTCTCTTGAGGGGCACCCTAGCTCACGCTCGAAAGTCTACCGCTATCCAGCCATCCCGAACTGGGCCGGCCCGATTCAGGAAAAATCCTTGAAGGGATTTTTCCTTCAACGGGCCTAAAAAATCGGGCCTTGTGGGCACCGATTTTTTACCCTGCTCGGGATGGCTGGCTAGCGAAGACTTTCGGCTTTATGTTCGTACGGGTGCCCCTCAAGAGAGCATTGGCCAAAAAGAAGACTGCCGCATTCCGCGACAGCCTGTCTATGCGCCAGAGCTCAATCACACTGCGCATCGTCAATAAAGTAGGAAAATCAGGCGAGCTTCTGCGGCGCTACAGTGATCGAGTAGTTTGTATGGTAGATGACGAAGCCGGGAGCTGCGTTTGGGACTTTGCGGAGGTTTTTTCGGAGGGTGTAGTCTACCTCGACCTTCTGGTCGGACTGGTGAGAGGAATAGTAGGCGGCGAGGCCGGCGGCTTCGAGGAAGAGGCGGTCAGGCAGCTCCGAGAAGGGCTTGCCACCGGTTTTCACGATGACGTGGGAGCCGGGAACATTTTTCGCATGGAACCAGAGATCACCGCCGTCTGCGATTTTGAAGGTTACTTCTTCATTCTGGTAGTTGTTTTTTCCGATGAAAATTTCATAGCCATCCGATGATACAAAATGGTATGGCTTCGACTTCTTCTGGAGCTTTTCCGTCTTCTTCTGTACGATATGATGAAGATAGCCGAAGTCCTGCATTTCCCGACGAAGATCCGCGAGATCCTCCTCCCCCTCTGCGAGACTGAGTGCGGTCTCAATCGACTCGAGATGTTCAAGCGTCCGCTTCGTTTCCTGGAGCTGGATCGTCACATTCTGTTCCGTCCGCTTCAGCTTGTCATACCGGTCAAGGTAGTGCTTTGCATTCTCAGAGGCAGAGAGTGTCGAATCGAGCGGAATCCGGATCTCTTCATTTGTATAGTAATTCTCACAATCAAGATGATCCTCGCCGCCTTCCAGCGAATACCCATAGGTATGCAGAAGCTCGCCATATACGCGATATTTGTCCTTCCCCTCTGTGCTTTTCAGCTGCTTTTCCTGGAGCATCAGCTTCTTTGATTCTCTCTCCATCAGTGTGTTCAAAACCTTGCGAAGATCCGTCGAGCGCTGCCGGATGCGGGACGATGTATCCTTCTCCTCGTAGAAATGATGAATCACCTCGGACATGGAAGCATAATGCTCACATCGGTATTCCGCACCGGTTGCGTCCTTGTTGACAGAAATGCTAGAAGCTGAGCCAGTGGTGTAGGCATTGGCAGTTTCGGAGACTTCATCCTGGCAGTACATCGTGAGTGGGAACGCCGAAAACTCAACCGGGGTGTCTTCCTTATAAAGGATGACAGGATCCGGGCGGCGATCAATGGCAACCTGGTTGATGATCGAGAAAAACGCGGTATAGAGCTTCTTCAGCGAATCTTCACGCTGGCAGTTCGCGCTGAGGTCCGGATCAACACCCGCACGGAAGCACATCTCACTTGCGGTGACAGGACTTAGTCCGGTAATCGAGTGGAAGAGCGCCTTGAAGGTCGGCTCCGGCTGTGAACTCATCAGTGCGGTAAAATCCATCTCCGTCAGTGCAAGTGGATTTTTCTTCTCTCCTGCATCCGGGATAAAATAAGGCCGGTTTGGCAGTACTTCGCGGACAGAAGACTGCGAGGCTGAGATGCGGCGGATCGAATCAATGATCGTATAGTCCTCGCGGAGCAGAATAATGTTAGAGTATTTTCCCATGAGTTCAACCGACAGAATACGTTTTCCCCGGTCGCCCATCTCATCAAGATGCTCAATCTCGAACAGAATGACTCGCTCGAGCCCGTCCATGTGGAGTTTTTGCTCTGGCTGCCGCACGTCTGTGATGAGTCCGTTGCCGATATGCTTCCGAAGCGTCATACAGAAATTCGGCGCAGTCACCGGCGATGGCTTATTTCCATCATAGACCGTACAGAGCGGAAGCGATGGATTCACCGAGATCTGTACCTTCGTGTTTTCTTTTTGATTCCGGACGACAAGATGAATCTCATCCTTCTCCGGCTGTGTGATCTTCGCTATTTTTCCTCCGATCAGACGCTCCCGAAATTCCTTTACCGTCGCAGAAACGACCAGCCCGTCATATGCCATAAACTGACTCCTTCTAAAAGGTGACACCCTTAACTTTACTAATATTTTCCCGTGAATTATAATAAACAAAAGTCTGCACACACGTGAGTGACTGTGCGCTATCACTTTATAATAAAGTATATAAAAAATCAAATTGTCCATTCCTGTTCATACGATCATGAGATGACCATGGACAATTAAAAAAGGATGACGCAATATGGAAATAAGAAGTATGACCGGCTTTGGCCGTGCTGAATATGCGGATGCTGTCTATCGGATTTCTGTCGAGGTGAAATCTGTGAACTCCCGTTTTCTCGACTTGAATATCCGGATGCCGAAGCAATTTAATGCAAACGAATCAAATATCCGTAAGGTACTGAAGGACTATGTGACCCGTGGGAAGATGGATCTTTTCATTAATTATGAAGCTTTTTCCGGTGGGGAACAGTCCGTGCATCTGAACCTGTCCCTCGCCGGTGAGTATTTAAGTGCCATCCGGAAAATTGCGTCCGAATATGCGATTCCGGACAATGTTTCCGTCATGAACATCGCCTCGATGCCCGAGGTGCTGTCTCTTAGCGAAGAATCTGAGGATGATGCCCTCCTGTTCGAGCGTCTCGAGCCGGTGCTCCGTCAAGCCCTCGAAATGTTCGTGGAGAACAGAACGCGTGAAGGAGAAAACCTGAAGAAGGATCTCCTTGATAAGCTTTCTGAAATGGAGCAGATCGTCGGACGGATCGATGTACGCGCGCCGGAAATCGTAGCGGCTTATGAAAAGAAGCTTCATGATAAAGTGGCAGAGCTCCTCGGCACGACGGGAATCGATGAGGACCGGATCGTCGAAGAAGTGACGATCTATTCTGATAAAGTATGCACGGACGAAGAAAGAGTACGTCTCCACAGCCATATCAAAAATATGGAGAAGAAGCTTATCGATGGTGGTTCCGTCGGCCGTGAGCTTGACTTCCTCGCACAGGAAATGAACCGTGAAGCCAACACAACCCTCTCAAAGGCCCAGGATCTCGTCACCGCCGACGATGCCATCGCCTTGAAGACATTAATCGAGAAGATCAGAGAACAGGTACAAAACATTGAATAAGTTTGAACTGCACTCCGCGTCGTACGAATGGACATCACGCTTGCGTGAATGGCCATTCGTATGACGTGGAGTATAGGGCGGACGCCCTCAATCGAAGGTCCTGCTTTTTAGGACCTGAGATTGGCAGTTCAAACGTTGATAAATGATAGGAGGATCACATGACGAAGGGATGTCTCGTAGTGGTGTCCGGCTTTTCCGGCGCCGGCAAAGGCACACTGATGAAAAGTCTTATACAGAAATATGATAACTACGCTTTATCTGTTTCTGCGACGACCAGGAATCCACGTCCGGGAGAAGAGGAGGGCGTTTCCTATTTCTTTAAGACAAAGGAACAGTTCGAGGAGATGATTGCTACAGACGCCCTTGTCGAATACGCGCAGTATGTCGGCAATTATTACGGTACACCGAAGGCCTTTGTGGAAGACAAGCGTAAGGAAGGAAAGGATGTCCTCCTTGAGATAGAGATTCAGGGGGCCCTCAAGATCAAAAAGAAATTTCCGGATGCACTTCTCATCTTCATCACACCGCCGAGTGCGGAGGAATTGAAAAACCGTCTTGTCGGACGCGGCACAGAAACGATGGACGTCATTAATAAGCGTCTCACGAGAGCCATCACGGAGTCCGAGGGTGTGGAAAATTATGACTATATCCTTGTGAACGATGATATTGACACCTGCACCGAAAAATTGCATAATCTCATACAGACTGCCCACGAACGGGCATCGCAGCATATGGATATCATTGAAGAAATCAGAGAAGACCTCAGGAGGATTGAACATGTCTGATAATAAATATTATGATTTGCTGGACGCATCGAAGAACACGAACGCCATCCAGGATGATACCGAGAAGCTCGTTGAGAGCCGTTATTCAGTAGCGATTGCCAGCGCAAAACGTGCAAGACAGCTGATTGACGGTGCAGAGCCGCTCCTTCCGAACGAAGATGGCCGGAAGCCGCTGGTTGTAGCCATTGAAGAGCTCGCTAAGAACGTCGTAACCATCAAGAGAGGTTCCGAGGTGGATGATGATCCGGAGATTGCAGCTGCTGAAAGAAGAGAGATTTTTGACTTCGGTGATAGCGATGAAGCCTATGAGGACGGTGACGAAGAGTCTGAGGACGACGGCAATGGAGAAGATGGCGAAGCTGAAGACGATACGATGGATACCTCTTCTGAGGATGATTATAACTCCGACAGTGAAGCCTGACTAAGCCTGTGGAATTTGAAAAGCGCATGAAGATACACATGATCTCCCTCGGTTGTGACAAAAACCGGGTCGATTCCGAGAAACTTCTCTCGGAGCTGCTTGGAAAATATGAAGGTGCAGAAATCACAGAGGATCCCGAAGATGCGGATCTCTGCGTGATTAATACCTGCTCCTTTATCGGTCCTGCCAAGGAAGAAAGCATTAATACAATTATTGAAATGGGTGAGCTGAAGAAAACGGCGCACCTTCAAAAGCTTATTGTCGCCGGCTGTCTCGTCGAGCGCTATCGTGATGAAATCAGGAAAGAGCTTCCGGAGGTCGATGAGGTCATCGGTGTCAGCGATTATGTGGATAAGCTGGATGTCCAGCTTCGACGTGTCGCCGAAGCGGACAGCTACACAGCTTATCTGAAAATCGCAGAGGGCTGTGATAAATACTGCACCTACTGTATCATCCCGAAGCTTCGCGGACATTATCGTTCCGTGCCGATGGAACATCTGCTTGAGGAGGCAAAAAACCTTGCGGAGAATGGTACGAAGGAACTGATCCTCGTTGCGCAGGAGACGACACTCTATGGCACCGATCTCTACGGAAGAAAGGCATTGCCGGAGCTTCTAAACAGACTTTCTGAAATTGATGGCATTGAGTGGATCCGGATCCTCTACTGTTATCCGGAGGAAATCACAGAAGAACTGGTCGATGTCATCCGGGACAATCCGAAGGTTCTTCATTATCTGGATATTCCGATCCAGCATGCCTCGGACATGATCCTTCAGAACATGCATCGTAAGACGCGTGAGACGGAGATTCGTGAAAAAATTCGACTGCTTCGCGAGAGGATTCCGGATATCGCGCTTCGTACAACACTCATTACCGGATTTCCGGGTGAAACCGAAGAGGATTTCGAAATCCTGAAGCAGTTTGTGCAGGATGAGCGTTTCGACCGGCTCGGCGTCTTCCCTTATTCAAAGGAGGAAGGCACTGTCGCTGCGACGATGAAGCCACAGGTTCCTGAACGCGTGAAGCTTCGCCGCCAGGACGAAATCATGCAGCTTCAGCAGACGATCGCCTTTGAAAAAGAACGGGAGCAGATCGGCCGTGACCTTCCGGTTCTCGTGACCGGCTATGATCCGGATTCCAATGCCTACATCTGCCGCTCTTACATGGACGCACCGGATATCGATAGTGTCGTATATGTTTCGGCCGGTAAGCATCACAACAAAATGAGCGGTGATATGATCCGCTGCCATGTGACTGATACCGACGGTTACGATCTGATTGCAGAAATAATCTGACTATACATAACGTGGTGCCCTCCGGTGGCCTGCAAGCAGGCATTCGGGCAGTCACCCCTGTTGATGAAAGCATGAAAGGAGAAATGTTTCATGAATCTACCGAATAAATTGACGCTGGTACGAGTATTTCTGGTTCCTGTGTTTATCGTTCTCCTGATGCTGCAGGGTGGTACGAATCAGACGCTCCGGATCTGGGCACTGGTCGTGTTCTGTGCGGCGTCCTTCACGGATTTTCTGGATGGTCAGATCGCACGCCGTCAGCACCTCGTGACAGACTTCGGAAAGTTCATGGATCCGCTCGCGGATAAACTGCTCGTCTGCTCGGCACTGATCTGTATGATCGAGCTTCAGGAGCTCCCGGCGTGGTATGTGATCATTATCATCGCCCGTGAGTTTATCATCTCCGGTTTCCGGCTTGTCGCTGCCGACAATGGTATCGTCATTGCTGCTTCTTATTGGGGCAAGTTTAAGACGACCTTCCAGATGTTCACCGTGATTCTTCTGATTCTCAATATCCCGGCATGGCACACCTTTACGATGGTGATTGCCGGCATCGCGATGGTTTTGACGATCGTATCGCTTGTTGATTATATGGCTAAGAACATCGAAGTGATCACGAAGGGCGGTATGTGATGCATTACGCACCGAAGCTTACCTTCGGGCCGCATGCAGAAGAGCATAAGGCACTGATCTTCGAAAATCTGCATAAGCAGCTCCCGGAGCCCGCGGTCTATGTCATACTGGAAGCTGCACCGCCGAAGCTCTATGAAATATACAACCAGCCGCAGTTCCTGAATCCGCAGCTTCAGCTCATGGATCGCGAGATCGTCGGCTTCGGCTACGGCGAGCGGGATACGGAGGAATGTGTGAAGCTTCTCGTGGAGAGGAAGCTTGCAAAAGTAATGTGAACTGCGCCAGGTCAAAGGACAGTGAGAAGGAGGGCAGATGATTTTACACATATTACAAATCATCGGGCTATGCCTTCTCATTTTGCTATTAATCTTTCTTGCGCTTATCCTGATCATCCTGTTCGTACCGATCCATTACGAAATCAAAGGCTATAAAAAACCGCCATCCGATGGAACCGAACCTGGATTTGAGGCTGACATAGAGAATTCCTCCCCAAGGCCTACAGCTTCTGATCCGGACTGGCGTGTGATGGCACGTGTGCACTGGATTTTGTATGCTATCCGTGGTTCAGTGCAATTTGATCCAGGAGGACTACAGTACGCTGTTTACATATTCTGGAAGAAGCTTCTTGCAAGCGAAGAGGAAAGTCCGGAAGAAAAAGGTGAATTACAAGAGACAGATGGAAAAGAAGCGGAAGCATCCGGCCCTTTTACGATAGATAACCTTGATTTTACGGATGCTCCTGCAGAAAATACAGAGGAAAATGTTGATAAGGAACTTTTCGGTGCAGAATCTTCAGAAATTTCAAAAACGGATGAACAGAAAACCTGCATGGATGAGACCAGGGAGGCTTCATCATCTATAGAGAAGGCACCAAAAGATGCAGATTTAGTTACGGCACCTTCTGCCGATGACTATACTGTTCTGAAAGAACCAGGTGATCCGGATGAGCTTGTCTTGCCTGAAGAAGCGGATTTGTCTCAGGAAGATGTATCTTCATATAAAGCAGATTTGCAAGATTCCCCGGTTGGCATACAATCAGAGGCGAAGCTGAAGGATCTTGTTAGAAAGGTGCAGAATATCTGGCAAAAGCTGACAGATGAGGATAATCAGGAAGCTTTCCAGCTTGCGCTGCATGAAATCAAATACTTGCTGCATCATATTCGACTAAGAAGGATAGAGGGAGATTTTACCTTCGGTTTCGACGATCCCGCGACGATGGGACAAGTCCTGTCCATCCTTGCATTTCTCTATCCGAAGCTCTACGGAAGAGTGACTGTGAACCCGCTTTACGATGTGGATGAAACCATATTTTATGGTAGAATTTATATGAAAGGCCACATCCGCCTCATCCACGTCCTGATTGCTGCGATAAAGATACTTATGAACAAAACACAGAGAACGATGATCTTTGGCCGAAAGAAGAAGTGAAATTCGATTCAACGAAAAAAGGAGAACAAATGGAGAACGCTGATGCAAAGGAACTGATTAACACCATGCTCACGGGCCTCGATGGCCTCGTCAACACAAAAACCGTCGTCGGAGAACCTGTAAAGGTCGGAGACGCGACCCTCGTTCCCCTCATCGAAGTATCCGTCGGGATGGGTGCCGGCGGCTTCGCCCAGAAATCCGAAAGCAAGCTGAAAAAAGACGGCGCCACCGCAGCCGGAGGTCTCCACTCGAAGATTACCCCGACCGCCGTCCTCGTCCTCCAGCGCGGCAACACAAAACTAATCCACATCAAAGACCAGGACACCATGTCAAAACTTATCGACACCGTCCCCGACCTCATCGACCGCTTCACCGGCGGCAACCGCATCACGAAAGATGCCGAGGACGCCGCAACGGATATGCTGGAAAATAAGTAAGTCAAAAAAATACTTGCAATGCCGCCCGGCTTTTGATAGTATATGTAAGTCGCGGGTTCATCCGCAGAAAGTTTAGTAAGAGGGAGGTGCAACCATGGCAAAGTGCGCAATTTGTGAAAAGGCAGTTCACTTCGGAAATAAAGTCAGCCATTCCCATAGAAGATCCAACAAGGTGTGGAAGGCTAACGTTAAGTCAGTCAGAGTTAAGGTAAATGGTGGTACAAAGAAGATGTATGTATGTACTTCCTGCTTAAGATCCGGTAAGGTTGAGCGTGCAATTTCTGCAAACGCTTAATTGATAAGTGAAATAGACAGAAATTGAGGGGCGTTGCGTAGCAGTACGTAATGCCCCTTCTTTAAACCTAAAATGTACGACAGATACTCTGTCTATTTATAGACGATTCCGTCAACTTTTTGATTAACGAAGAAGAGTTGTATATAATAGAATAAAACTTAGACGAAAGCGAAAGACTGGAGGTAGGACATGAAAGGTATAATCACATCCAAGCTTGGCTCCATCGAGATCTCACCGGAGATCATCGCCATCTATGCAGGTACGACCGCAGTAGAGTGCTTCGGCATCGTCGGCATGGCAAAGGTTTCCATGGAGGACGGTGGCTGGGCACGGCTTCTCAAGCGCGAGAGCCTGACGAAGGGCATCCAGGTCACGATCGATGATGACAATCAGGTCAATCTGGATTTCCATATCATCGTAGCCTATGGTGTAAGCATTCAGGCGGTATCCGATAATCTTATCGAAAATGTACGCTATAAGCTTCTGGAATACACCGGTATGAAGGTGAAGATCATCCGCATCTTCGTAGAGGGTGTTCGTGAGATTGACTGATCGATAAAGGAGAAAAGCTTTGAGTAATCTGATAGATGCACTTGCGTTGAAAAACTGTTTCCTCGCCGGTGCCAACAATCTTAATGCGAACAAGGAACTGATCAACGAGTTGAATGTCTTCCCGGTACCGGATGGCGACACTGGTACGAACATGACCATGACGATCATGTCTGCAGCACGTGAGGTTGCAGCCGTAGAGGATCCGACGATCGAGACTGTTGCGAAGGCAATGGCCTCTGGCTCGCTCCGCGGTGCACGCGGCAACTCTGGCGTTATCCTTTCCCAGCTGATCCGTGGCTTCACGAAGGAGATTCGTGAGAACGAGTCCATCGATGCTGTCGTGCTCGCAAGAGCATTTGGCCGTGCTGTAGAGACTGCCTACAAGGCTGTTATGAAGCCGAAAGAGGGCACGATCCTCACCGTCGCAAAGGGCATGGCAGACAAGATCACTGAGCTTGCTGTCGCTGAAAGTGATATCGAGGATCTGATGACAAAGGTCATCGAATACGGCGATGAAGTTCTGGCAAAGACACCGGAGATGCTGCCGGTCCTCAAGGAAGCAGGCGTCGTAGATTCCGGCGGACAGGGCCTCATGACGGTTCTTAAGGGCGCGCTGGCAGCACTGAAGGGCGAGAAGGTCGATCTCGAGATTCATGATGGTGATATTTCAAGCGCTGTAAAGCCACAGGCAGAGCGGAAGTCCCGCGGCGATATTTCTACGGCGGATATTAAGTTCGGATATTGCACCGAGTTCATGGTAAACGGCGATCATGCCTTTACCGATGAAGAGGTTGACGGGCTTCGTGACTGGCTTCAGGGTGTCGGTGACAGTATTGTCTGCTTCTCCGATGAAAATATCATCAAGGTGCACGTTCATACGAACCACCCCGGCAATGCGTTCGAAAAGGGCCTTTCCATGGGGTATCTTTCCCGCATGAAGGTTGACAATATGCGTCTTGAGCATCATGAGGTACTGATCCAGGATGCCTCGAAGATCGCAGCCGAAGAGAAGGAAAAAGAAGAGGAGAAGAAGGAAGCGGCGGAAAAGGCTGCGAAGAAGGATGAGCCGATGAAGGATTTCGGTTTCATCTCCGTGTCTGCCGGTGATGGTCTCTCCGAGATTTTCCGTGGCGTCGGTGTCGATTATGTCATCGAGGGCGGCCAGACCATGAATCCGTCGACGGAGGATATCCTGAAGGCGTGTGATGAGGTCAATGCCAAGGACCTTTTCATCCTCCCGAATAATAAAAATATCATTCTCGCAGCGAACCAAGCGAAGGAGCTTCTTGAGGGCAAGACCCTGCATGTGATTCCGTCAAAGACAATCCCGCAGGGTATCAGTGCGATGATCAGCTTCAGTCCGGATCTCTCTGCTTCTGACAATGAAAAGGTGATGTCTGAAGCGACCGGTACGGTGAAGACCGCAGAGGTAACCTATGCGGTACGTGATACCTCGATTGAAGGGCATCCGATTATCAAAAACGATATTATGGTGCTCGGTGATGACGGACTCCTCAGTGTAGATAAGGATATTCACTCCGCTGTACTTGCCGGCATCAAGCGCATGGCTAGTGATGATGCGGAAATTATCACGTTGTACTATGGCGCGGATACGAAGGAAGAAGATGCGGAGGCACTTGGTGAGGAGCTTCGTAAGCTCTATCCGCAGATGGAAACTGAGGTACAGAGAGGCGGTCAGCCGATTTACTATTATTTCATTTCTGTGGAATAAATGGGTCTTACAGTACTAAAGGGCATCGGGCCGAAAACAGAAGAACTTTTCAATAAGCTGGGCGTGTATGCGCCCGGCGATTTGTTATATTATTTTCCAAAAACCTATATTCATTACGAGGCACCCGTTGCAATCGGTGCACTGCATGAGGGCGAGACACAAGCGGTCACCGGTCAGCTTGAAAAGGATGCGACGATTCTTAGCGTACATGGAAAAACAATCGTGCAGGCCGTGCTCCGGGATATGTCCGGCAAGCTTCGTCTTACGTGGTTTAACGCAACCTTCCTTCGCAGCCGTCTCCGCGCTGGTATGGTGCTCACGGTGTATGGCAAGGTTTCCAGTTTCCGCGGTATGTTTACGATGGCACAGCCGAAGCTCTATGACGTCTCTGCCTATCAGAAGAAGATCGATACGCTGGAACCTGTCTACGGGCAGACGAAGGGGTTATCCAATGCCTCCATTCTGAAGGCAGTCACGCAGGCGTTCCTCGCTGTCCCCGGACCAGCAGAGTATCTTCCGGATACACTTCTTGCGAAACGGCAGCTGCCGGCTCTCAGGGATGCCATGTATCGTATGCATTTTCCGAAGGATATGGAGGATTTTAAGCTTGCGAGGAAAAGACTTGCTTATGATGAGCTGCTGCTGTTTCAGCTTGCGATCAAGAAGTCGAAGGGCGAGACGGATGGGCAGCGGTCCGATTATGTTCTTCGTGCATCGTCGGAAACGGATGCACTATTAGGCAGCCTTCCATATCAGCTTACAGATGGTCAGAAACAGGCCATCAAAGAGATTCGTTCCGATATGTCCTCCAGTTATGTGATGAACCGGCTTCTGCAGGGTGATGTCGGCTCCGGTAAGACGATCGTTGCGTTTGCCGCAATGCTGGATGCAGCGTTCGGAGGCTATCAGGCGGCGCTTATGGCACCGACCGAGATTCTCGCGGAGCAGCATGCGAAGAAGCTGAAGGATTTGATTGAAACGCATCACCTGGCTTTCTCTGTTTCGCTTCTCACGGGCTCTCTTAAGGCGAAAGAGCGGAAAGATGCGCTCGAGGATATTCTGACAGGCAAAGCACAGCTGATCGTCGGGACGCATGCACTGTTTCAAGAGAACGTACGCTATCATGAGCTCGCACTGGTGATCACGGATGAACAGCATCGCTTTGGCGTCAATCAACGGCGAGAGCTATCGGACAAGGGCGAGATGCCGCATACGCTGGTCATGTCGGCGACGCCTATTCCTCGTACGCTGTCGCTTCTCATCTATCAGGATATGAAGGTATCCAGGATCACGGAGCGGCCCGGAAACCGGCTGCCGATCAAAAATGCGGTTGTCGATGAAAGCTATCGGAATCGCGCCTATAAATTCATTTATGATGAGATCAAAAAGGGCCATCAGGCGTATGTCATCTGTCCGATGGTCGAAGAAAATGATACGGTAGAGATCGAAAATGTCACAGAATATGCGGAGAAGCTACGTAAGGTTTTTCCAGCTGATGTAAGCCTCGGCATCCTGCATGGGAAGCTGAAGCCGCAGGAGAAGGATGCAATCATGGGGCGGTTTCTCCGGCATGAGATCGACCTTCTTGTATCGACGACGGTTGTCGAGGTCGGTGTCGATGTGCCGAACGCGACGGTTATGATGGTTGAAAATGCCGAGCGGTTCGGGCTTGCACAGCTTCATCAGCTTCGCGGACGTGTCGGACGCAGTGGGCTTCAGAGCTACTGTATTTTTGTGGATACAAAGCATTCGGAGACTTCACAGAAACGGCTTTCGATTTTATCATCTAGCAATGACGGCTTCGAGATCGCAGAGCAGGACCTAAAGCTTCGTGGCCCCGGCGATATCTTTGGTCTCAGGCAATCTGGTGCGCTGGATTTCGGAATCGCGGATATCTATGAGGATGGTGCGGTGCTTCAGGAGGCGTCTGTGGATGCTGAAGAGGTGCTGCGGGCAGATCCGGCGCTTCAGCTTCCGGAGAACAAAGGACTTCGATTTAGACTGTCGCAGTATGTGGAGAAGAGAGCAACGCTTTAAAGAGAGGAAAGATAATGAGAGTTATAGCGGGTTCCAGGAGACGGCTTCTCCTGAAAACAGTGGATACGATGGAGACGAGACCGACGACGGACAGGATCAAGGAAACGCTTTTTAATATGATTCAGTTTGATGTGCCGGGGATTGATTTCCTGGATCTCTTTGCAGGGTCCGGCGGTATCGGCATCGAGGCGCTGTCCCGTGGCGCAAAGCGTGCCGTGTTCGTCGACAGCCAGAAGGCTGCGGTTTCCGTGATCCAGGAGAATATCGCGCACTGTAAGTTCGAGAAGGAGTCACTTGTGCTGCCGACGGATTATATGACGGCCATTAACCGGCTTCGGGGACAAGGGTATCATTTCGGCATCGTATTTATGGATCCGCCCTATAACATGGGCCTCGAGAGAAAGGCAATGCAGCTGCTTCATGACATGGATTACGTTGATGAGAACACGATGTTCATCATCGAAGCGGATGTGAATGATGATCTTTCGGGTGACATCGAGGCACTCGGCTATACACTGGATAAGGAAAAGCTGTACAAGACAAATAAGCATGTGTATTTTCACATGGAGAAGGAAGCATGACAACAGGAATTTATCCCGGGTCCTTTGATCCGGTAACCTACGGGCATCTTGATATCATTGACAGAGCATCGAAGGTGGTTGACAAACTCATCGTCGGCGTGCTCACGAACAGCACAAAAAGTCCGTTGTTTTCAATGGAAGAACGTGTTAGAATGATACAGGATTTGATCAGGAAATATGGTAATGTCGAGGTTCGGGCCTTCAGTGGCCTGACGGTTGATTTCGCACATGAGAATGGTGCGACGGTGATCGTTCGTGGACTCCGGGCTGTGACCGATTTCGAATACGAGCTTCAGCTTTCGCAGACCAACAAGGTGATGGCACCTGACATCGATACGATCTTTTTCACGACAAATCTCCAGTATTCTTACTTAAGCTCCAGCACGGTCAAGGAAATCGCAAGCTATCATGGCGATATCCATATGTTTGTGCCGGAGGAGGTTGAGAAGCGGATCAGAGAAAAGTTTACGCCGTAAGCATTAGATAGAGATAAGGATAGAGCAATGAGCAGAATTGAAGAGTTGATCGGTGAGATTGAGGAATATATTGACAGCTGTAAATTTCAGCCGTTGTCGAACACGAAGATCCTTGTGAACAAGGAGGAGATGGAAGAGCTTCTCGTAGAGCTTCGACTTCGTGTACCGGATGAGATTAAGAAGTATCAGCGGATCATTTCCCAGCAGGATGCGATCCTTCAGGATGCGAAGAATCAGGCGGACAGCATGCTTCAGGATGCGAAGCAGCAGACGGAGGAGATGGTTTCCGAGAATCAGATCATGCAGGAGGCTTATCAGAAGGCCAATGCTCTCGTAGCGCAGGCGCAGGCGCAGGCAAACCAGATCGTGGACAATGCCTACAAAGAAGCCAACAGCGTACGTGAAGGCGCCATCCAGTATACGGATGAGCTTCTCCGGAGTGTAGAGTCGATCCTTGGTAATTCGATTCGTGATGAGCAGAATCGTTTCGCAGAGCTTCAGAACTCGATGCAGAGCACATATCAGACCGTCGTTGCGAACCGCCGTGAGCTTGCAAATTCTGTACAGGGCGGTGATCAGCAGACCGGCTATGCGCAGGATAGTGTAGATGACGGTACACAGTACACATCCGCGGGTCAGGATACCGCAGACAGCGCACAGGGCTGATACATTGGGCTCTGGCGCACTTATCGTAAAGAAAATCAAGGTATGTTTTGACTAAATATTTCATAAAAGGAAGCAGATGTAGCCCGACAGTGACATTGGATGCCACTGCCGGGCTACATCTGTTTCCCTTATGATTTTGAATTTTCTTTAACGATTTGCGTGGATCAGGTCTCGAACTTGATCTGTGTAGCACCGCTGACCGCATCGGAAGAGAGAAGATCGATCGTTACGGTTTCGAAGTGAAGGGTTGTGAAGGAACCTTCATAACCGCTCTCGGTCTTAAAGCTCAGGTTGTATACGATGCCATCAATCTCTGAAGCGTCAGCCTTCTTTGATACCGTCACGGTAGCATCCTTGTCCATGCCATCTGCCGCATAGTTCTCACCCTTATCAGAGGAATCTGCCGGATAGATATAGAGCTCCTTGACAGTTTCACCGGTTGTGTTCTTCAGGGTGTAAACAGCCTCCTGCTCACCGGAAAGAGCAGTGGTTTCCTCGGCAGCAGTTGTAGCAGCCTCGGTAGCCGCTGCAGTCGTAGCTTCAGTCTTCGAACCACAGGCAGAAATTGCAAGCGCCATCATAGAAGCTGCAGCAATAATCATTACATTCTTTTTCATAATAGTCTCCTTATAGGATATAAAAATACGTGGGAAATTGCTCCACAGGACATTTAGTATAAGCAGATTATCTTTTGAGTCAATAGAAACTTGAAATATAAAATGAAAATGTGATCTAAAATAATAAATGAAATGACTGGAGATTGTTTTATAAAAAGGCAACAAAAAACCCTTGGAAATTCTCTACTTCCAAGGGTTTCTATGTTCATCGATGCGACTGGATTCGAACCAGCGACCTCTGCGTCCCGAACGCAGCGCTCTACCAAACTGAGCCACGCATCGTTATCTCCGGAGTACCGCGCTTATGAGGCTCACTCCTTTATTAGTTGCCTTGTTTTGTCGGCAACGTATGAGATAATACAATATTATTTTTGTAAAGTCAACTACCAATTTTAGAGCATTTCTTGACATTTGATTTGATGTATCATAACATACGTATAAACAAAGTATAACCATCAGAAAGAGGCTGCTATGGAAGAAAAAATTTTGAAATGGGGGAATAGTCAGGGCATCATCATCCCTAAGACTTATTTGGAAGAGTGCAATTTGAAAGTAAATGAGACGGTAAATGTTGAAGTGAGAAATAAAGAACTTGTTATTAGACCTGCTTTTAGGCACAAAACCTTGGAAGAACGTGTAGCCGAATGCGGGGGGGAATTGGGAGATTTCAAGGAATTTGATTATGGTGCACCGAAGGGACGTGAACTATGGTAAATCAAGGAGATGTCATCCGGATTAACAGTATTAAAGCAGATCTTCTGGTTCTATCAAAAGAGACATTTAACAAATCCGGTTTTGCTATAGTATGTCCTGTCCTACAAGATGATGCTTATGGTGCCTTAAATATCAGAATTTTCTACGATAAGTATGAAGGCATCACTCATCCAGAAGGTATTCGGGCATTTGATCTTTCAGCCAGACATTATCGTTTATTAGGACAAATTTCTTTTTCTGATATTCAGAATATCACTGATGCCATTCAATCTATTTTTGATTATTATCCATTTTCCTTATCTTAAGACATAACGCGATTGCAATGATATAATAGACTTACTTGTTTGTTGTAGTCATGGATTTTTGTGGATGAAACATTCCTAAATCATGGAAAGGAGCGGCTGGATGGAAACAATCAGAGAGCAGCTGGAGGAGCTTGAAAGGGTGACACTTTCGAAGTATGCAGCACTGAGCTGTAACTCACAGGGACGGGACCGTGAAGAGGCACCGGATGATATCCGGCCGTGCTACGAGCGGGACCGGGACAGAATCCTTCATTGCAAGGCGTTTAGAAGACTCAAGCACAAGACGCAGGTTTTCATCTCACCCGAGGGCGATCATTACAGGACACGCTTGACGCATACGCTGGAGGTGAGCCAGATTGCACGTACGATGGCGAAGGCACTCCGGCTCAATGAGGATCTGACCGAGGCGATTGCACTCGGACATGACCTCGGACATACACCGTTCGGTCATACAGGCGAGCGGGTGCTGGATTCGCTTTGCATTGAGGGCTTCTCACATGTCGAGCAGAGCGTACGGGTCGTCGAAGTGCTCGAGAAGGACGGGCAGGGTCTTAACCTCACGAAGGAGGTGCGGGATGGCATCCTGAATCATCGGACCTCGGGACATCCGCGTACACTCGAGGGACAGGCGGTACGATTTTCTGATAAAATCGCATATATCAACCACGACATCGACGACTCCATCCGGGCGGGGTTAATCACGGAGGACGAGATTCCCCATGAGCTTACGGATGTGCTCGGACATAGCGTACATGATCGTCTCAATGTGCTCATTCATGACGTGATCCTTAACTCTGTCGATAAGCCGAATCTCGAGATGTCAGCGCCGGTCGAGGATGCGATGAAGAAGCTTCGTTCGTGGATGTTTTCACATGTCTATATCGGCGGTGAGGCGAAGATGGAGGAGTGCAAGGTCGATCGGATGATGACACTTCTGTTTCGGTATTATATGGAGCATCCGGATCAGATGACGCACGAGTACATCGCGATGCTGGAGAGTAATCTTTCAAGGATCGATAGTGAGGATCCGGAGAAGGAACGGAAGACGAAGATCGCGCACCAGCGGACCGTCTGTGATTATATCGCCGGCATGACGGATGATTACTGCACGGCGAAGTTTAAGGAGTATTTCGTGCCGATCGGGTGGCAGAAGTATTGAGTAATGCTTCCTTCGGGCTGTTGAAACAAAGGCTGTTATAAGCCGTTCCGTTTGACTGCAGGCAGAAGTGCTTAATTTGGAAGCTCGAAGAATAGGTGCCTGATGTGGGCATTGAGATAAAAG
>Ga0256406_1000606_pt1 | contig 64472 bp, 47 predicted proteins | sample RumenRJG_03DNA_FD_185986 | JGI IMG/M metagenome (GOLD analysis project Ga0256406, IMG submission 185986) | Bovine rumen microbial communities from Lethbridge, Alberta, Canada - RJG_03 | ecosystem: Host-associated > Mammals > Digestive system > Stomach > Rumen | place: Canada: Alberta | collected... | reverse complement strand
TATCATGTGCGATGGAGGCTCATGTCAAGAACACCGTGGAATAAATGCGACCGAGTTTCATCAACCATTGATCAGCTGTAACACTGATCAGGAAATATGTTTACACAAAATACTTGACACAATCTAAGGCCCGTGTCTGACATCTGGGTAACCGTACCGCTAACATTAACGTAGACATTGCCTTCATCATTGATGCTGTTCCATTTTGCGTTCACATCGGAGAAACTCGTGTCCGCTGCGCTCACTTGCTCTATCTGCGAGTAGTAGATGCGATAATATTTATCTGGAACCGCAGGGACTTCTGCTGCCTGATCAGCGTCTCCAACCAGGGCAGGCGCCGCTTCCTCTGCGGCCGCCGGCGTGCCGTCTGCCGCGGAGGACGCACCTGCATCCGTGTCCGCAAGTGTCGAAAATCCAGGCAGAGTCAGGAGCATAACCACTGCGATCAGCAGCGACAGGATTTTACTGAATGAGCTTTTCTTTTTTATATGTAGATTTTTCATGTGGTGCTTCCCTCTCCTATATATTCCGTATAAGGGGACAGAGCTTTGTGAATCTCTGAATAGCCTGTCTGCGCCGGAAATTCATTTTCCGCTCCCCACAATAATGGTCATCCGCATTTCGAACCGGCCGGCACTTTCGTTTGATCTTTGGGCTTATAGCCCGCATCCCGAACCACCCGTTTTACGAGTGGAGGCGATTCCTCAAGCCCGCCAAATGAGCAGCGCCTTTACATTCTTTACATGCCTGCTGATTTGGAAACATTTCTTTCTGTTTTGGAACTGTATCGTTCATCCGGAAGATGCCAGCTTCACGGATCATCGTTCCATCATTTTTGCTTTCCAAATCTGCCGATTCCGTTCCGCCTCAGAGGCAATAAAAAAGGTTCCCGTTTGCCGGAGTAATTAGACTTTTTTACGGTCACTTTCCGCGGAATCTGTATGTGGAATTGTTTCCATCCATGTGGATATTGTAACGCTGTATCGCACATTTTTGTACTACTTTTGTGCCTGTTTTTAAACGTTTATAACTTAACTTAAGGCTAAATTTGGGAACGCATTTCAGTTAAAATATGTTTTTGGAAGTTTCTTCCAAATTTCACGGGTGAAATTTGTGCACTTTTACGAGAAGTTTACGTAAAGGGTGGGGACTCGCGCAGTCAGACCTCGGAAAGCGGTCAGCCACTTTTACAATAGCTTTGCGTGAAGGGCGGGAACCCGAAAGAAGGCGACGGCGCTTGAAATCACGGCGCTGCCATCGCTTTGCACGAAAGGCAGGAAGCTTGTGTATGCTAAGGATGGGAGCTTGCGGCCGACATGAAAAGCGCCACGGCATGTCAGGCCGCGGCGCTCTTTGCGTGCTTGCATTTTAAATTTTCTTCTTGCTCTCCTGCTCCAGCTTGTGGAGCTCATCATCTGTGATAATCTGCGAAACGACAGCCCGCACGTCCTCATAGGAGAAGCCTCTTTCGAACAGACGTCCTGCTGTCTGAAGAGCATCCTCAGCTTGTCCTTCTGCTATTCCTTCTGCTATTCCTTCTGCGATTCCTTCCGCTCTTCCTTCCGCTCTTCCTTCTGCTCTTCCCTCTGCTCTTCCTTCGCGTCTGGCGCGCTTGGTTTCGTAATCCAGTACCTGACCTCCCATAATTTCGTTCACATCCTTTCTGAGCCTCTCATGATTTTCAAGAAACGCTTCCGCAGCCTTCCGGATCATCGCTTCGAGGCAGTCCGCCTCAAGGCTTGTCAGTATGCCTCTGCTACGGTCGCGTTCCAGATTTTGCCATATTATTTCGTAGTGAAGGCGAAATTCACGACGAAGTTCCTCCTGTTGTTCATATCGTGTCAGCTGTCTCTCATAATGAAAAATATAGAATGGATACAGGAACCAGAGTTTTCTGTCTCGTATCTGTTCGAGCGAGTAATCCTTCACATGAAGAACCGGCATGGAATATTCCAGCATCTGTCCGTTAGGAGCTATAACCCGAATATTCATTTCATGCGGTGACCGCTTCCTGCTTCGCAGGAGAATGACACCTGACGCGCTGATCCTGACAATTGTACGCCGGATTCCATCTTCCGAAGCTGATCGAGCATTCTGGATATCATAGCGGAACATCCGTACTGCCATTGACTTGTCGTGAGTCGTCTGGCACTCTATGTGGTACTTTCCGACCAATCTTTCCAGATCATAGAGCAGTATGTTGGAGTCTGTAATCTGTTTCTCATCATCCTCTTCAAGAACAAACTGTTCATTCTGGCCAAGAACAACCTGCACGTCCGTACTGTAATCAGTTGCAAACATCTCATTAATGACCGGGATGATCAGTCTTGGACAATCCGTCAGGACCGTCCGAAAAACATCGTCATACGGAGTGGACCGTTTTCTCTCAGGCATTTCATTCTTTGATTTGATTGTATCATTGTTCACGCTTTCAGACAAGATTTCCTCCTTTCTATCAACATGCTATACCGGTACAGCACACGTACAGTATTACGTCCCGAGCACTTAAACACGACCTTTGCTGGAGTTTCAGAATATCATAGCGGAACATATTTCTCAATGGATTTTATTAATTCCATAATATATTGTAATTAATTTATAAGAAAATGAAATTTACTTATATTCTTCCCAGTTCTAAAGTGCTGTCCATCGCAACAGAATCTCAGGCAGGGGAGGCCGCTTGTCTGAAAATACGAGCAATGATACAATAATCAAAAATGAAAGATATGGCATGAATTGGAGCGCGACCGCAGCAGAGGTATTCTAACAGGACTCGAGACAGACTGCTTGGAAGCAATGATACGGAAGGCCGCGGAAGCCTTCCTGCAAAACCTGTAATTATTCAGCACCCCTTGGAAAACTGATGAAAGCCGGACGGAGAGCTTGCTCACCGGACGGTTTCAGAAGTTTTCCAAGGGTCGGGCAAGCGGCGAAGCCGCTCTGTCCGACCACAACGAGGAACGCGGAGCGTTCCGAGTCTGGGGGGTGCTGAATAGTTGCCAACATTTCGAAAAACTCAGAAAGGAAGTGAACGAGATCATGGGAGGTCAGGTACTCGATTACGAAACCAAGCGTGCCAGACGCGAAGGCCGGGCGGAAGGTCAGGCTGAGGGCCGGGCTGAGGGCCGGGCTGAAGGTCGGGCTGAAGGTCGGGCGGAAGGTCTGGCGGAAGGTCTGACTAAAGGACAAGCCCGTGAAGCGCTGCAGACAGCAGGACGTCTTTTCGAGAGAGGCTTCTCCTACGAGGATGTCCGGGCCGTTGTCACACAGGTCATCACAGATGATGAGCTCCACAGGCTGGAGCAGGAAGCAAAAGAAAACCGCAAGGAGTAAAGCTTCAAAAGAGCCCCGGCCGGATATGCCGTGGCTCTTTTGTTTTTCAGTTTTCTTCGAGCAGTGCGACTGCCTCGTAGGGACGGAGCTTCGTAAGAAGAACCGCATCTGTGCTGTCTTTCGCGCCTGAGGCAGCGTCTGCACCATCATTTCCGGCAGTCCCGTCCGACCTGCCGGCACAGGTTTCATCCTCTATGCTGTCAATCAGACGCTGCATGCCAGTCGCATCGAAGCCGCCGGCATTTGCAAGGAGCGGCTCTTCCGCGCCGCGAAGGTTGCAGAAGACATGGAGCTTCCGGCCTCCGAGCTCACGGACGTAGGAAATGATATTCTCATTTTCGGGGTCCGTGAAACGGATTGAGCCGTCGGCTATGATTTCATACTCCTTGCGGAGACGAATCAGCTTCTTATAATAAGAAAGAATCGATGCAGAATCGTGGCTTTCCACAGCGACGTTGATATGATCTTTGTTGTCCGGGATGCCGATCCAGGGCTCATGCTTCGCGTCATCCGGCATAAAGCCCGCATATCTGCCCGCCGTCCACTGCATCGGCGTGCGGCCGTTGTCTCGCGAGCGCTCACCAATGATGTGAAGCGCCTCCTCCGGAGATTTTCCTTCATTTGTCAGAATCCTGTAGTAGTTGATGGACTCGACGTCCCGGTATTGGTCAATGGACGTGAAGCCGGCGTTCGTCATGCCGATTTCCTCGCCCTCGTAAATGTACGGAGTGCCGCGCATGAGATGAATGAGCGTGGCGAGCATTTTCGAGGATTCCTTCCAGTAATGCGTCACATCGCCGAAGCGGGAATTCGCGCGCGGCTGGTCGTGATTGTTCCAGAACACGGCGTTCCACGCGCCGCCCTTCTCCATGCCCTCCTGCCACTCGGTAAAGAGCTCGCGGAGCTTTCGGAAGTCAGGCGCCATAAGCTCCCACTTCTGACCGTTCTTGTAGTCGACCTTCAGGTGATGGAACGAGAAGACCATTTTCAGCTCATGGGATGCAGGGTTCGCGTAGCGGATGCAGTTTGCAAGCGACGTCGAGGACATTTCGCCGACCGTCATCATGTCGGCGATTCCCGTGTCCTCCGCAAGCTCGCGCAGGAACTCGTGGACGTGCCGCCCATCCGTGTAGAAGCGCCGTCCGTCTCCCTCGAAATCATCCTCGAAGACTGCCGGCTTGGAAATGAGGTTCACGACGTCGAAGCGGAAGCCTTTCAGCCCCTTTGCCTTCCAGAAGCGGATCACGTTCTTCAGCTCCTCGCGGACACGCGGGTTCTCCCAGTTGAGGTCGGCCTGTGTTTTATCAAAGAGGTGGAGATAGTACTTGTTGAAGGCCGGAACGTACTCCCAGGCCGAGCCGCCGAATTTCGAGACCCAGTTCGTCGGAACGTGGGACGCGGCGAAGGCGCGGATCTCCTCAGGGGAGGCATTCGGAGCCGGAGCAGGGATCTGATCGGACGGCTGCGCCGATGAGGTGGAGCCTGTGCTCATTTCCAGATTGGATGCCGTCTTCGCGGATTCGGAAACGTTGGTGTCCAGGCCGGATGCTGTATTCGCAGAGCCAGTCGCTGCTCTGTCTGAATCCCGGTCAGAGTCCGTCGGTGTTAAAATATGCCCGTCCGCATCGCGGTTAACCGGATCCTTCCAGATGTAATAATCCATGTATGTGGGATCGCCCGCGAGCGCCTTCTTGAACCACTCGTGTTCTGTCGATGTGTGGTTGAAGACCATGTCAAACATGAGGCCGAGACCGAGTTCATTTGCCTCGCGGATCATCGCGTCCGCATCGTCCATCGTTCCGAACATCGGGTTCACGGAGTAATAATCGGCGACATCGTAGCCGTTGTCGTTCATCGGGCTCCTGAAAAATGGCGTGAGCCACACGTAGTCGACGCCGAGGTTCTTCAGATACGGGAGCTTCGACCGGATGCCGTTCAGGTCGCCGATGCCGTCGCCGTTCGAGTCGCAGAAGGACTTGACATAGATCTGGTAGACTGTGCTGTTTCTGAAATCACTCATAACGTATGCCGCTCACAAGATCGAGAAACGAACTTCGGCGGCTCCTCCTTTCCTGTATGTAAGACCTGAGGCGGTTCTCACGGTCTTCTCATAATCTGTTACAGTTTCTGCCTCTATATGACGAGAGCGGACGGGCATAGCCCGCCCGCTTCGTGAGAGGGAATGGAAATCACCGGATGTCGGCGACTGTGTCGGCGCCTGCGCGGACCGTCTTGTCCGGATAGTAGACGATATTTCCGAAGCCGCCGTCATCTGTGACGACACACATAGTAATGAGGGGATGTCCGGCTGCCTTGATCTTGTCCGCGTCGAAGCGGATGAGGTCCTGACCTGCCTTCACGGAATCACCCATTTTCACGAGCGGCGTGAAGCCGTCGCCCTTCATATTGACGGTGTCGAGGCCGATGTGAAGCAGGACCTCAACGCCGTTCTTCAGCGTCAGCCCGACCGCGTGATTGCTTTCGTCCATTGTGACTGTAACTGTACCGTCAGCCGGAGCCTTCAGCACATTCGATGTCGGCTCGATCGCGATGCCGTTGCCGAGCGCAAGTGATGCGAATACCTGGTCCGGAACCTCGTTCATCGGGACGGTCTTGCCGTCGAGAAATGCCTTGAGGCTCACGGGCTTCTTTTCATTTTCCGAAATTTCCTTTGCATGAGCGGCAGCCTCTGCCATAGCCTGCTCTCTGCCTGTCTGCTCAGCGACCTTGTCGATGCCCTTGCTCTTGCCGATGATCAGCGTGAGCGCAAACGGGATGACCACAGCGGCTGCCATGGCGATCGCGTACGGTCCCCAGCTCTGCGGCTGCATGGACAGAATTCCCGGAAGTCCGCCGACGCCGATCGCATTTGCGGTGCAGCTTGTGCTGACGGAAATGATCGCCGCGATTGCGGAGCCCGTCATGCCGCAGAAGAACGGGAAGCTGTATTTCAGGTTGACACCGAAGATAGCCGGCTCTGTGACACCGAGGTAGCAGGAAATAGTCGACGGAAGGTTGACTTCCTGCTTCTCTGCGTCCTTCTTCTGAAGCACGCACATTGCGAGAACTGCCGAACCCTGCGCGATATTGGAGAGCGCGATCATCGGCCAGAGCATCGTTCCGTTGTAATCCGCGATCAGCTGAAGATCAATTGCATTTGTCATATGGTGAAGACCAGTGATGACAAGCGGCGCATAAATGAAGCCGAAGATCGCGCCGAATACAACCTTGCCCGGTCCTGTGATGCCTGCGTAGACAACCTTGGAAATGAGAGATCCGAGCCACCAGCCGAAGGGTCCGAGAATGAAGTGCGCTGCCATCACGGCGAGGACCAGTGAGCAGAACGGCACGACGATCATGGACACGACAGCCGGAACGATCTTTCGGAAGAATTTTTCAAGATACACGAGGCAGAACGCGGCGAGGATCGCGGGGATAACCTGCGCCTGATAGCCTCTCATTTTCACGGTGACAAATCCGAAGTCCCACACGTAGTTCTTCCAGTCAGCGGCTGTTGCAGTCGCGACGGAGTACGCGTTCATCAGCTGACCGCTGACGAGTGTGAGGCCGAGGACAATACCGAGCATCTCGGTCGTACCCATTTTCTTGGTGACTGACCAGCAGATGCCGACCGGAATGCCGACGTGGAAGACGGCTTCGCCGATGAGCCAGAGGAATTTGTCGACGCCGGCCCAGAACTGGGAGAGCTCGACGAGTGTGTGACCGCCGCCCCAGATCGCCATGGAATCGATGATGTTGCGGAAGCCGAGAATGAGACCGCCGACGATGATCGCCGGAATCAGCGGAGCGAAGATCTCCGCGAGGGCGGACATGATTCGCTGCAGCGGGTTCTGATTGGTCTTCGCTGCCGCCTTGACCTCTGCCTTGGAGACACCGGATACGCCGGAGACCTCGACGAAGTCATTATAGAAATCTGATACTGTGTTGCCGATGATGACCTGGAACTGACCGGCCTGTGTGAAGGTTCCCTTGACGGAACCGAGCTTCTCGATCGAAGGAATATCTGCCTTCTTCGGATCATTGAGTACGAAGCGCATACGTGTGACGCAGTGCGAGACCGCGCCGATGTTTGACTTGCCGCCAATGTATTCCAGAAGCTTTCTGGAATCTTCTGTGTACTTTCCCATTTCCCTCTCCTTGCTTGTGACTGTACCGGATCTGCCTCATGATATCTGTCAGGTCCTGTTTACAGCTGTATCTTACCTGTCCGTCTTGATGTCTGTTTTTGCCTTGCCTGTCCGTCTTGATGTCCGTTTTGTTCTGTCACAGCCGGCTGTGTCTGACCGTCTGTGGGAGATACTCCGGCTGCGCGCCCTGCCGAGGCATCTTATTTAAACAAATCTTGCTTACAAGGCTATTATACTTGTTCGGAGCGTAAAGTCAATAAGAAATGGCGTACATGTTTAAACAAATTTGGGATTGAGTTTTTGGTTGGTGTGTCGTGAAACCTGGGAGTAGGGAGTCTGGGGCATCGAAGCCGCCGCGCGATACAGAAGAAAGGAAGCGTAGGGCTTCGTGGCATTCTACTGCCGCCACGCACTACTCGTTTAGCGTATGAAACTTGATTTTGGGCTCGAGGCCCTACGATCCGGGCGGCGAGTAGGGCTTTCGGGGCGTCAAGGCCGCCACGCGATACATCTGTAGCGTATGAAGCTTGATTTTCACCTCCAGACCCTACGATTCGGCGGACGAGTAGAGGGTTCATGACGCCGGCGAGCCGGACCTCGCAATTTCGCAAATTTCACATTGCAAGTCCGGGAGGATGTTATTATACTATATGTATAGATATAGTATGGAGCGGCCGCAGCGGAGTCTCATTTGCAGGACCTGCAGGCCGTTCCGGCAACCGGTGTTTTCTTGTATAGATAAGGTGGAGCGATGTACGAACTGGATTTTAAGAAAATCGGACTGGAAATGAAGAGACTGCGGACGGAGCGCTCGATCACGCAGGAGAAGATCGCGCGTGATCTCGGATGTACGGTAGCATTTATCAGCAATGTGGAGAACAACCACGCGAAGCTGAACCTGCGGCTTGTCAATTATTATGCGCGTCTTTGCAACGTGTCGGTTGACTCGATTCTCGACGCGGGCCGCGAAGAACCGGTGCGGGCGGATGTGAAATCGGCAAGGGATGAGGACCTTCTCCGAGTCTTCCATCAGTACCCGGACGATCAGCAGGAGAAAATCGTGAGACTCCTGCGTTACGCGAAGAAGCTGTGAAAAGTCTCTCCGACGTGGCGCAATGGAGCAGAACGTTCGGCCTGCGCTACGCGAAGAAGCTGTAAAAAATGGGACTGCCGCATGATGTGGCAGTCTTCTTTTCGGACGGGACTGCCGCACCCATGGTGTGACAGCCCCATTTTTTATCTCAAATCGCAGCCTCTTCGCCGCTCCTTGTAATGGTTCTGTGCGCCTGCGCGTATTCGAGATATGTATTTCGCACCTGCCGCAGTCCGTTTCGCTTGATCGAAAATGTCGCGCCGTCCCGCATTCGAAATGTCTCGTTGTCGAACGACTCGACATAGTCCATATTGATGATGACGCCGCGGTTGCATGGAAGGAACCGCTCGTCGCTCAGCTCCTCCGCGACGCTCTTGAAGGAGCGGCGGAATGTCTCGAGGCGCAGCGTCGTCTGGATCTGCACATTATGCCGGTCCGACATGACATATTCGATATCGGAAAATGCAATTCTGACCGGCGATGAAGACGGCCCGAAGACAAGCGCGTGGATCCTGTGTCCCGTATAGCGGGCCGCGTCCCTTATCAGTCTCTCGAGCTCATGCCGTCTGGCGGATTTCGGAAGAATCCCGAAATAATGATAGCTGTTGAGCGGCGGAAGCTCTGTCAGAGAGCCTGCGACACAAATGACCAGACAATAGTCTCCGCACTCCCGGATATACCGTAGAAGATCTGTCGCGGCACTGTCCGGAAGTCCGAAATCAAGGAACAGAAGAGAATATTTCCCCGGTGTATAGTCTCTCCGAAAAGCAGGCCCATTTTGAAACAAATGAACCTCGCAGAGGCTGCCGCAGATCCGCTCGATTCCGGACTGGAGAGTGCTTCCCCGTTGGATTGTGCTCAGGATGGCGATGGAAAAGTCAGGCGGAAGCGGGCAGCTGACGGCGGTCCGATCAGATCTGCCGGCCCGCTTTTTTACAGGTTGAGAATCATCTTTCACGGAATGATCAGTCGCTCCTTTCGAAATTTCAACGCGTGGCCTGTGCGGAGAACGCGAACCTTGGACAGACGCGCGGCCTTCATTTTCAGCTTCAGCGCGTTGCCTGTGCGGAAAACGCGAACCTTGGACAGACGCGCGGCCTTTATTTTCAGTCTCAACGCGTTGCCTGTGCGGAAAATGCAAACTGATCCGGGACGTGCCGCGACTGCGTGTACTCGAACATCACGCCGTCTGCATTAAATGTGTGAGACGTCACGACAGCCACGCAGTCAAAATCGCGCAGGTCCAGGTATTTCTTGTCGATCTGCGTGGCCTTCTCAACCGTCAGCACGCGTTTGGCAGTCACAATGCTCTCGCCGAGCTCACGCTCCATGTACTGATATACCGAATGCTCACAGATCTCCGGCGTGAGGCCCTTGACGATCCGGGCGAGGAACCAGTTGTTGTCAAGAATAACCGGCCTTTCATCGAAGAAGCGGACGCGCTGCGCGTAATAGACCGTCTCGCCGACGTCGAATCCGGTCCGCTGCGAGATCCGCTCGTCGACAGAAAATGTCGTGAACACCTCGACATTTGTCCTGTATGTCTTGTGATTTCGCTCCGCGGCCTCGCGCATGGTCTCGATCGAGCCAAGCGAGAATTCCTTCGAGCCGGCCTTTCCCCGATAAATGACAATCACGCCTTTGCCGTGAATACTCTGCACATACCCGATTTTCGCGAGCTCCGCGACGGCCCGCCGCACCGTGTTGCGCGAGCAACCGTACCTGGCGACAAGCTCATACTCCGTGGGAAGAGCAGATTCAGGACGGTACGTTCCGTCCTCAATCCCCGTTTTCAAGTCATTATATATGATATGAAATTTCTGTGCCGGCATAAATGTCTCCTGAAGTAAATGAATTCTTAATGAAGAAAACAGGCTTTGAGAATAAGTTCATACTCTGGCTGGATCACAGGTCCGAATATGAACATCCCTCAATGTCGCATGCCTGTAATCTTGTCTGAACAATAACGGTAGCACATCCGGCCTCGAAAATGAACGGCTTCCTCAAAATTTTATGGAAAATTTCAGAAGCCGGGTGAATGTAGAGCGTGAGAATGAAATCAAGCTTCATACGCTACACGAGTAGCGCGTGGCGGCCCAGGCGTCCCGTAACCTCTACGCACCACCCGGATCGCAGCGCCTGAGAACTTGAATCCCCCTGCAACGACAAAAAAATCCCCCCGCGCCATGCGGAGGGATTTTCTAATATGCCTGTAACCATTCAATACCCCAGACTCGGAACGCTTTGCATTCCTCGTCGTGGTGTGTCTCAGAATACGATGACCGGTGTTCCGGTAGGTGTCAGTGAATAGAATGTCTGCGCTGCGCTCAGCGGAAGATTGATGCAGCCGTGCGAGCCGCTTGTCTTGTAGATGTCGCCGCCGAACGAAGATCTCCATGACGCGTCGTGGAGTGCCTCGCCTGCGTTGTAGAACATCGCGACATTGACAAATGAGCTGTAGCTGTTGTTCGGGCCGTGCATCGTGTAATTCGTAACCTTCCAGTAGACCTCGAACACACCCGTGTCAGACACTCTGTCCGGATCTGTCGCGAGACCGGAGACGCATGCGGAATCAGCTGCGAGCGCGCCGTTCACGTACTCATAGACGTGCTGGTTCTGCAGATCAATCTCGATGTATGTACCGCTGAGGAAGTCCGACACGCTCTTCGCGAGTGAATACTCAGGATTAAATGTCGAGGACTGATGGTTCTGCAGGTCGCTCGCGATCGTATTGGCCGTCGTTGTCTGATCGATCTTGTAACCGACCGCGTCGTCAACCTTGATCGGTACGGACACTGTGCCGCGGTTCGTAGAATTGAATTCCATCGATCCGGTATCTGTATCATATTTGCTTGCCACATCCGCAATAAATGAAGCGCTGTCTGCGGAAATCGTGTCTGCGTCGATGCTGTAGTTTACACCGGTCACGGAAGAGCTGTCCTCCGTCTGGACGAGCCAGCTTCTTGTCGTCGAGCCGTCCAGCGTGATCGTGTCGCCGTTGTACATCGTAAGGTTGATCGTCGTCGCGAGAAATGCGTTCATATCATTGACCGACGCGACCAAGTTCTCGTCCGTGGATGTGACCGTCGGAAGTACGTAAAAATCGGAGTCATCCGTGAGGTCAAGCGTCGTCTTGCCGCTGCCGACCGCGTCCGTCACCTTGCCAAAGAAATCGTCGGTGTTAACTTCATTTCCGTTGACCTCAGGTACGATCGTGATCTGATTGTCGTCGCCGAGCTGCATGCCCGCGTTCTGCGGCATCGTGACATTTGCCGCATCGAGCTCCGGGAGCGATGTGAGATAGCTCTGCAGCGCTGCGGAATCATAGGAATAATTCTCACTGACCGTGTATGTCGACTTCTTGCCGAACACGCCCGTGATCCAGGCCGCCTCATTCTGGCTGTCGAGCACCTTCTGGATGCCGTCGTCCGGCACATAGGTGAGGCTGATCGAATTGCCGTCGAGCGTGTATGACTGACCGTCCGGAAGCTTGATGTCGAGCTTGTAATCCTCGACCTTGTCCTTGACGAGCTTCTCGACCTCTTCGACTGTCATATCGCTGACATCGATGCCGTTGATCGTCGTCCCCTTGATGAACTTGGTCTCATAGGCCTTCGCGGTGATCGCATATCCGCCGCCTACAATCGCAACGACGCCCAGTGAAATGAGTGAAATCAGCAGGGCCTTGTGGCTGTGTTTTTTTCCATGACGCGAATGCTTGTTTAATGCGTTCATTTTCCTCTCTGCCTTTTTATTGTCATCTGCAGCCTCCGTCATGCCCATGTTCCCTTGAAAAAACATCGTCATGATTTCGGCTTGCAAAATGAAATGATCATGCTACAATGGTATGGATTTCGAACTGAGTTTTATTATAATACTGTTTGCAAATAGCGCAAGGACGATTTTTTCACGTATCTGGTATGTTTGCAGATACCATGGTTTTGATTTATGAAAAGTTCACAAATACCGCTGCGAAAGGCCTCTCCCGTGCCTGTGCATTATATAGGAAGACTCCCTTCCCGACAGACCGTTTTGAAGGAGAGCAGCCGCCCCGCAGGACTTTTATTTGTTGAATTTTCACAAATCGCAGGAGTTTTATTATGACAGAAAAGGATCTTCAGAAATTCGGCAAATGCCCCTATGTCACGGCCCAGCGTCTTCTGCAGGGCAAGTGGTCAATCGTCATTTTGCACAATCTCGACGGCCACACGCTTCGTTTCAGCGAGCTGCAGAAGCTGATGCCCTATGTAACAAATGCAACCCTCTCATCCCAGCTCAAGACGCTCGAGCAGGAGGGTCTTGTCCGCCGCTCGGTTTACCCGGAGGTTCCGCCGCGCGTCGAATATGAGCTGACCGACATCGGCCACGAATTTGAGCCGGTTTTAAGCAGCATCGCCGTCTGGGGCGAAAAATATATGGACTGGAAGAACAAGGCATCATGATACATCCGGGCATAAAAACGGAGCCTGCCGGCATCCGTCAGGATGATGCCGGCGCCGGATTTCAGGCCTCTGAAAACGAGACCGGCTCCAGATCAGAGGGCCGCGCAAATATGACCGGAAGCCGCATCAGCGCAGCCGGCTGCAAACCGGAGGGCCGCGCATCCTATCTGGCCGGCATCGATCTCGACGGCACGCTTTTAAATGACAGGAAATGTATTACGGACCGGACGCGTGCACTCATTCATGAGGCCACAGCTCTCGGCTGCGAGATCGTCCCCGTGACCGGCAGGCCCTTCACGGGTCTTCCCGCGGAAATTCTCCGCATAGCGGATATCCATTATGTGATCACAAATGACGGAACGATGATTCACCGGCTGAAGGCGGACAGAGGGCCGTTCAGCGATGAGCTGCTCTCTGAAACGACTGTTCAGAATTCGGCCCATGTGGATGCTGCGGCAGGTGAAGCCTCCGGCCGCTTCGGAAACCTGTGTGCCGGACCGGAGGCGCTCCGCTATCAGGAGCCGATTCAATCCCACACACTGGACAGAGAGACCTGCCTTGCTGTCATGGACGCGATCGGGTGGGACATACAGTCCGCGGGGTGCGCCACGGTCTGTGAAATCTTCGCAAATGGCACCGGCTACGAGACTGCGGATTCTCTCGATACGCTGATCCGGCACGTCAGGAGCCATTATCTCGCGGATTATTACGGAAAGAGCCGGAAGCCGGTCGACGACATCCGTCTCGCTGCAAATAAGCTTCTCTCCGGCCCGGGTATCAACATGATCTCGGCGCAGTTTACCTCCTCGGAGGACTGCGACGCGGCCGTACAGAGGCTTGCCCGCATCGAAGGGATCAATGCCGCGCGACTCAGCATCCGGGACATCGAGATCTACGGAGCTGAGGCCGGCAAAGGAAATGCCCTGCTCGAGCTGGCTTCATTTCTCGGAATCCCACACGAGCACACAATCGCCGTCGCGGACGGCGGCAACGACCTGCCGATGATGGACGTAGCGGCGTATTCCGTCGCGATGGGCAACGCCAGAGAAGAAGTCTTGAGCCGGGCGAATCTTATCGCCGCCGACAACAATCACGACGGCGCGATGGAAGCCGTCATGAGTCTTCTCACCCCGCTGACCGCGCACATCTGACAAAGCCTGCGTCTTTAACCTGCGACCATGGCCAGCCGCTACCCACGCGTGCCTGATAATGCCTGTTCTAACGAAAAAGCTCCGGCAGAATTGTCCGTACCATGCGGCACGAGCATTTCTGCCGGGGCTTTTATAATTATTCAGCACTCCTTAGAAAACTGATGAAATCCAAGTCCGGGGTGCTGAATAGTTACTTTTTGAGAGCGCTTACTCCTTCGAGTTCTGCTTCTTCGCACGCTTCTTCTTACGGTGCTTCTTCACAAGAATGAGAATAACCGTCAGCGCGATGGCGCCAATGATCACGAACGGGAGCGCGAGCTCCAGGTTGATTATGAGCGCGTCCCTTGATGCCGACAGTGATGGATGCGGATCAGTGCCCTCAGCCGTCGCAACGCGGTGGCCTCTCACGAGCAGCCGGTGCGTGTTGATACCGTACGGCGTGCAGGTGACCAGCGTGCACAGGTCCTGTCCCTCCTCAATTGTGAGGTCCGACAGCTCCTCCGGGAGCACGACCTTGATCTGGTCAACCTGATAGGTCAGTGTCTTGTCAAGCACGATCAGCTTGAACTCATCGCCTTCCTTCAGCTTGTCGATATCGGTGAAGAGCTTTGCGGACGGGAGGCCCGTGTGTCCGGACAGCACGCAGTGCGTATTTGCACCGCCGACCGGCAGCGAGGTTCCCTCGAGGTGCCCGACCGCGATCTGCAGAACGCCCTCCGACGTCCCGTGATAAATCGGCAGCTTGATGCCGACGGAATCGATCTCGACATAGCCCATGATGCCCGTTCCGGAGACGTCGAGGAGGCTCTCGTACTCCTTCTCCATCTCATCCGAGTACTGGAGACTGAAGCCCGCCGCGGCGACCTTCTCATTAAATGCCTCCGCAGCAGCCCACATCTCGTCGAGTTCTTCCTGGCTCGTGTCAGCGACGACCTCCTCGTAGGTTGCGATCGCCTTCGACTGATGCAGGTTATTCCACCAGTCACTGAACGTCGGGTACGCCATGACACCGACGCCCACGAGCAGCACCGCGACAAGCAGGGCTGTCGTCACATGCGAGATAATCTTCTGTTTTCTCGTACGCGGCTTCTTCGGCTTTCCGCTTTTACGGCTTTTTTCGGTCATATCCCGCTGCCTCATCTGACAAAATTCGTCTTGTTGTACTCTGCAGCCTCCGGCTTTTTCACACCCGCCTTGTCCGCGGCGTCTATGCATTTCAGAAGCCACGCCATGTTCTTTCCGAGCTGCTTCATCACACCGACGCCCTCCTCATCCTTCAGGACATCCTCCGGCTTCGAGCCGTGGACCATCGTCCAGTAGGAAGAAGAGACGACCGGCATCTCATTGATCGTCGGATATTTGGCCAGCACATCGAGGGAAGATGTCGTGCCTGCCCGTCTCGCAGATGTGACAACCGCTGCCGGCTTCAGACGCATCTCATTTGACGCGACGCCAAACAGACGGTCAAGGACCATCTGGATCTCTCCGGTCGGCGCAGCATAGTAGACCGGTGCTCCGAAGACAAAGCCGTCCGCCTCAGCGGCCTTCATTTTCAGGCTCTTCACGCAGTCATTCAAGGCGCTTCCGCCATCCATCGCTGCCTTCCCGACAAATACAATCTCCGAATCGATGCCTTCTTCCTTCAGCGCATCCGCAACAATCGTAAGAGCCGTATATGTGCAGCCCTTTTCTCTCCGGCTGCCGTTAATCATCAGTACTTTCATAATGAAATCCTCCTATGCACTTAATTATAAAGCCGACTGCCTCCACAGGCAAGCCAGCACCGTTAGGACCCCTCCCGGGGAACATTTCCGGGCATCTGCATATTTGCCCCGCGTGCAAAGCATGCTATACTGACAGGGAATTTAACCCGCTCACAATCGTGCATCAAGAAAGGAGAAGGGCGCCCCTCCCACGGCAGGCCGTGCGGTCCCGCGCCTCAATACATTGTATGGCAGAAATCAAGGAAAATGTAATCAAGACAAGTGAAGAAGCTCCGGATCCGGTCGAGGGTCTGTTCCGTTTTCTCAGCAACGTCGAGATTCCGGATGATGAGACACTGATTAAAAAGGCAAATGAGCTGTCCGCGGAGCTCGAGAAGATGAACGCGGAGGATGAAAAGAAAGAGCAGTAAAAAATGGCGGCGCCTTCGCGCCGCCATTTTTTTAATTGTAGATCACGACCGTCGTGTGTCTTGGAATCGTCGTGTAAATCCAGCGCGCGTTCGGCTCGTCGAGTCTCACGCAGCCATGCGATGCGGCCGCGTCCATCGTGCCGTCGAGGATCTTCCTCGGTGCGCTGTCCCAGTAGTAAATGACCGAGTGGAAATAATAGTACCCGGAAATCTGCGTCGCCCACCAGCATTTGTGGCCGTCGCCGAACCAGTCGAAGCGCGTGCCGATCTCAAAGCGGCCAGTCGGAGTCGGTGTAGACGGCTTGCCGACGACGCACGGCCAGTACTTGACCTCGGTCCAGTTGTTCTGCGAGCCTGTGTAGATACCGACGCGGTGGATGCTGCGGTCGACCATGATCAGATAGCCGGTCTTGCTCGTCTGTCCCTGCGCGCGGTTGTACATGTCCTGATTGTGGTTCGCGGAGACATACTGCAGGTTATACGTTGTGTATCCGACAAATGACTGAACCCCGGCCGTGTTGGTCGCGTAGCAGTGCGTGTAGTACATGCCGCTGTGCTTGTGGTTCTTGCTGTTTACATTTGCGGACCAGGTGTTCGCGCCCGTCTTTGTCGCCGTGTACCAGACGATATCGTCCTGCGCGTTCGTCGCGCTCCAGGTCGGGAACAGAACGCTCGCCACATTGCTGCCCGGATTGACAACCGTGACCGTGCAGGTCGTGGCGCTCGTCGGCGTCGCGTAGACGTAGCCGCTCGCCGCGATCGAGCTTGTCGTGTGGGCGACGAGGCAGAGAATGCCGTTCGCGCCCCAGACATATGCGTGCTCCGTGTAATCGCCAAATGCATTTCCATGATTTGCGACGCTCGCGTCAGCCTCATAGGTTCCGGCGGACGTCTGCTTCGGCGTGTACCAGTGCATCTTGCTCTGGTCCCCCGTCGGCCAGACCGCGATCTTCACGTCGCTGATGCCGGCCGGCGCGCTCACGCCGGAGAGCGTCAGGTGGAAGGTACCTGCATTTCCATTGATGCTGCTGACGGTAAGGCCCGACGCCGTGACCGGCGTAACATTAAACGTCGTGTCCGTGACAAATGTCGTTGTCCCGGAGTAGAGATGCACATAGTACTTGCCGGCCGACTTGTGGTTCGAGATCGGGAATGTGACGGATGCGATTCCGTCCTTCGTCGTCATATCATACCAGCGGATATCGTCCTGCGCATTGTCTGCGCTCCAGACCGCCGCCTTCAGGGCCTCGCCGTTGATGGCGCGGATGCCACGGTAGGAGACCGTCACGGTCTTCTGATCGGACGAGACAGTTGCTGTCAGTGCATTTGTATCAGAAAATGTAATGTCTGCGGACGTCTGCGCGGCGCAGCTCTGAATGCCGTTGCCGTCTGTGATGTAGACATGCGCAAAATACGTGCCCGTCTCATACAGGTGCTTCGCGACCGACGTCTTCACGATGTAGTCATTTCCCGACTTGACCGGAGTCTCCCAGATGATGTCGTTCTGCTGATTCACATCGCCCCAGATCGGAACCAGGATCGAGGAGACGCCTGACGGGGAGTTGATGCCCGAGACGCGGACCGTGAACTCGCCGGTCTCATTATTGATGTTCTCGATCGCCGCCGTCGCTGTCGCGCCCGGGACATTAAGCTCTGTGGCGCCGATAAATGACGCCGCGCCGTTTATGTACTGATAGCAGTGAATGTGGTAGAGCCCTGCATTTTTATGACCCTTGACCCTGATGTCCTCGTCGTACCACACGCCGTTGCCGGCCTTGTTCGCGGACTCCCAGGTGATGTCGTCCTGGCCGTTTGCGTCGCTCCAGACAGCGAACAGAACCTTCGACGCATTCGGGCTCACACCTGTGGCCGACGCCGAAATGGTCGTCGTGTTGCTGCTCAGCTCTGCCTTGACGCCCTTTTCGGGTTCCGGAACCTCAAAATTCGTGTAGGTCTGGAATTCCATCGCGCCGGATGCTGTCTGCAGATAAGCGTGGCATGCGAAGGTGCCGTAGCCGTCGAAGTCGGTGAGATCGACCTCCGCGGTATACGTTCCATCCGCCTGCTTCACTGTATTGATCCACTGGATGTCGTCCTGACCGTTCACCATGCTCCAGATCGCAAGGATCAGCTTTCCGTCTGTGGCCTCGGGATCTGTCACGGTAACCTCCGCCGTGTCCTCATTGTCGGAGACGGCGACGGAGATGCTTGCATTTTCCACATCACCGACGGTCTGTGCTTCGGAAGATGCCGCAGTCGAATCTGTGGTGCTCTCCTCCCCGGCAGATGCAACTTCTCCCGCATGGCCGGATGATGCCACGCTGTTATCAGATGTCTCCGCACCAGCTGTCCCACTTCCGGTCTGTGCGCCTGTCCCGGCGACATTAGCTCCCGCTGCCTGTGAGTTTGACCCGGCAGTATCATTTCCCACCGCCTGCGAACTTGTCCCGGCGGCATTATCTCCTGCTGCCTCTGCGCCAGTTCCTGCACCGTTATCTTCCGCTGCCGCGCCGCTTGCCTGCGCGGTCTGTCCGGCAGACGAATCCGATGAAGCTGCACCGACTACGGTCTCCGCAGACGAATCCGGGAGCGTCTGTGCCATCGCGGCCACTGGAGACGCGGTCACAAGCATCGCCGCGCTCAGAAGAGCCGCCAACCATTTTTTCTTCATATCCATCCCTCCATGCATTTCAATTACCATACGGAGAAGCTTCTCCGTCACCCATGCATCTACTGTTAGTATACCATACGCAACCTGCCCGTAAAAGATGGCAACTTCATCCCCTACTCCCTGAGATATTCCTCCGTCGTCATGAGTGTCGTGTGCACGGGCGAAAGCCCCTCGAGCATCAGCTCGGCGCCCCGCTCCTTGTCGCGGTCAAAGCCGGACACCGCGTCCTTAAGCCACACGACGTGGCAGCCGAGGTCTATCGCCGCAAATGCCGTCGAGAGCACACAGCACTCCGAGACGACACCCGTGAGAACAACGCGCTCCGCTGCCTCCGCAGCCGCGCGAACCTCCGGAATCGACATGGACGAGTACGTACTCTTCGAATATACCGGGTACTTCTCCGAAAGGCTTTTCATTTCCGGGATTAGCGCATTGAGATATGGGTCCGCGTTGATAGCCGCATAGGTCTCGTTATATACCTTCCACGCGCCGACCGGATGCTCCGGCGCGAGATATTCCGTAAACAGCACCTTCGGTGACGGATGCCTGCGCTCCGCTTCGCGGACAATCCTCTCAATCCGGGCCGCCGCGCCCTCTGTGTCGAGGCAGGCCCACGCCTGCCCCTTCGTATACACATTCTGCATATCCGTGACCAGAATCAGGTCATGATCTCGCATAAAAATCTCCTTTTACTGAACCGGCCGGTCATATAAAACCCGTCACGCAGCCGTTGAAGCAGTCGTGCTGTCAGACGTACTCGTTCCGCCATCGACAGTACTCTCATATGTATAATCATCCACACGTTTTGTCACGCAGTTGTTAAACAGCGAGTCGAGTGTCTGATAGCCATAATAATAGTACCCGTCGATATAAAAGATGTCATTTGTTTCACCGATTTCATCAAGATCGACGCTGCATGTCCCACCAGATGTCTCATCTGATGCAGTATCTGATGAGGTATCCGATGTGACATTATCGCTCAGAATCGTTATATCGTCGTAGTAATAGTCTTTATAATAGGTGAAATTATTGCCCTTATCATCTGTTGCACTGACCTGATAAACCAGATAGAGTCTGTCAGTGGACCCGTAAGTTTTTCCCTTTGATACCAGAAGATAATATCCGAGCAGCGTCATGCCATGATAGCTTGACGGATCAGACCAATTAGCCGCATCTGATTTCATCTCATCCTGCGCCTGCGCATCCATCTTTGTCAGCATATCCTTCGGAATCTGAGCAATCTTTGTGACGTAAGCCTTCAGTCCACTGACTGTATAGGTCTTCTTCGTCTCCGACGGCATCGCACCATGCTCATTAGCAAAATTCGTGAAGTCATCCGAATCGCTCCATGCCGGTTTGCATGTGATGGTTACTTTGTCTCCGTTGCTGAGCCCGTCCTCTTTGTCCGCAGAAAATTCAAGATCATCCGAATAATCTCCATCATATTCGTAATCAACCTCTCCATTCGGTGCAGTTCCGTCAAAGGAGACCTTCAGATCATCAAACGGGTCGAAGCTCTTGATTGTTTTAAGGCCTGAGACCTTCACCTTCTTTCCCTTCCCCTTAAACTTCAGCTTCACCTTCTTGAGTGCTGAATTGTCATAATCATATGTCAGCTTGACCGTATCTCCATTGGACAAATCCGAATCCTTGTCAAGCTTGCAGTCCGGCTCTTCAATCGATGCCAGTTTGGCACTGGTAGAAAGCAGGTTGTACATATTGTCGGTGCTTTTCGAGCTGATGACACCTTTCTTGTACAGGGCGTTTGCAAGGTCATCGTAGTACTTGTTATAGTCAAATGAAACACTCGCCGTTCCGTATCCGTCGTATCCGTCAAAGGTCACGTCCGCATAATCATCAAGATCAATCACGACCGGCTGTGCCTTCACAATACCGACAATGACAAGGACCGCCACAAGCGCAGCGACAGCCGCCGCAATGCCGCCGATCATCTTCTTCGTCAGCTTAAACGGCTTCTTCGGGGGAACCGAAGCCCCGGGCATGCCCGCTTCCGGGTACCCGTTATTGCCACTTGGCATGCCATATCCTGTATATCCGGTGTTGCCACCCGGCATGCCAGGTCCCGCATATCCGGTATTGCCGCCCGGTATACCATTTCCTGTGTATCCATTATTGCTGCCTGGTACACCATTTCCGTTATATCCGCTGTTTCCGCCGGCTGCCCCGCTTCCATTTCCTGCATTCTGCCCGGCTGCGTTCTGTCCGGCTATACTCTGCCCGGCCATACTCTGTCCGGCCATACTCTGTCCAGCCTCAGCCTGTCCTGCTGCATTTTGTCCTTCCGCACTCTCAGGCTGTCCGCTCTTCTGCGCAAGCGGCGCACCGCACTGCGGGCAGAACAGCGCATCATCCTCAACCGGAGATCCACATTTTCTGCAATACTTCATATCAATCCCTCCTTTTTCACCGGCACCTGCCAGAGTGCCCGCTTAAGCCCTTCCCCTCCTACAAAACATATTCATTATACAATTTCATCCGATCCACAGGAACTGCATTTTACGAGAATCCTATCAAAGCGCATAAACCCATTGATTTTTTCTCCCACCCATGGCAAGAATGTAACAAAGATTTCTGAGGGAGGAACAACATATGCCTCAAAAGCATGGCAGAAAGAAAAGATCAAGGCGGTCATCTGTAAACAAACGGCTTAGCGCAGTCATCGGCATGCTCAGCTGCACAATTGCCGCACTCGCCGGTTTCAGAACTTACCTTATCCATTCGATCGCACTCCGCTATCATCAGGCGCTCGATCTCGGTGATAAGTACCTGACAGAAATGAACTACGACGATGCGATTTTCTACTATCAGAAGGCCATCAATATTGAGCCGTCCGAAGCAGAAGGTTATCTGTCCCTGGCAGACCTGTACAGCGGCCAGAAGGATTACGACTCTGCAATGGAAGTCCTAACCTATGGACAGAGCCATGTGAAGAGCAGCGGACTCTCGGAGATCAGCGAAAAAATGAACGCCGTCTCAAAGCTGAGAACAACCTATATCAACGAATGGGAGGCGCAGGCGTCAAAGCCAGCTGCCGGGCATACCAGGTCTGCCCTTTCATCTGCAGACGGTGAAAAATCAGCTGCTCCCGAGTACGGCCCCTCCGGTTCAAGCGCCGGAGACGCCTATGAAAAACTCGCAGAGCAGTACATTTCCAGATATGGAGAACCCGGCTATCGGAAAAATGATGATGGAACCGCAAGTCTCACCGGCCTCTGCTACGTGAATGTGCTTGATATGAACGGGGATGGAATCAAAGAGATGATCACTGCCTGGGCAGAAAATGATGCCCCACTTGTCACAGATTATACCTATGAAATCTGGTCATATGACGGACTGGAGCAAAAATCATTTCTCCTGTACAGAAATCCGGGTGACGGCCTGCTTATAACTGATGGAAAGGCGCTCAGCGTACGTCTCCGGCAGCCGCAGAAAAATGAAAATATGACATATCTCATGACAGGAACGGAAAATAACGGTGGTGATTACAATTACATCGGATTTACCGGGAAAAACACGATTGGCATCGCATTTTCAGTTCAGTGGAATGCCGGTTCATCTCCGGAATATGTGATCAACGGCGCCGGCTACGACAAGGCCTACTACGACAACTGGATGACAGATGAAGAAGATCCGTTCATCTTAGCCGGATTAGGGACAGACGGTTCTGATCCGGATAATGAAGATGACCCGGAATACCAGGCCGAATCCGAAGTCAGCGAGACCGTGGACAGACTGGATGATCTCGGCATTGAGATCAGTTCCTCATAAGCCTCTGATGCAAAAAGGACCTCCGGTTTCCCGGAGGTCCGCAATTCACATTCCAAGCATTTCTATGAGGAGCAGCCACACAAGTCCGTAGTAGCACACGACACCGACCATATCGGTCACTGTTGTGATGAGCGGACCGGACGCAACTGCCGGGTCCACGCCGATCTTCTTGAAGAACAGCGGGATGACCGTTCCGACAAGACTCGAGATAATCATCGCCACAATCAGTGAGATGCCGATACAGCCTGAGATCGCAAATGCAGCCGCCGGGGGCTGGTGCTTGACTGCCATCAGGTACACGCCGACGCCGCCGAGAGCAATGATGGCGAGGAAGAAACCATTCGTCGCACCGACGCGGCACTCCTTCCACACAAGGTGCCCCTTCTCGCGGGCCGTCAGATGCTCGTCCATGAGGACGCGGATCGTGACCGCAAGAGACTGCGTACCGACATTTCCCGACATATCAAGGATCATCGACTGGAAGATCATGACGATTGTCAGCTGGGCGACAACCGCCTCAAAAAGGCTCACGACGCTCGACACGAGCATGCCGAGACCGAGCAGAAGCACCAGCCACGGCAGACGCTTCTGCACGCTCTTCTTCAGCGGCTCGTTCAGATCCTCCTCTGCAGACAGACCGCCGAGTTTTGCGTAATCCTCGCCCATCTCGTCATCGACGACCTGTGCGACATCCGACGCGGTGATAACACCGAGGATGTGGTTGTCATCGGACAGGACCGGGATTGACTCCTCGGAATAATCCTGAATCTCAGACAGACAGTCGTCAATCTGCTCGTCCGCGTACACGTACGGGTAGCCGGTGGAAATGAGATCCTCCAGCTTCTGTCCCTCGCGGGCAATAATGAGGTCCTTCAGATCAAGGGCCCCGTAGTAGACGCCCTTCTCGTCGAGGACGTAAATAACGGAAATATTGTCGTTGTCTGCGGCCTGATTCACGACCGACCGCATCGCCTCCTTGATGCCCATGCTGGACTTCAGGGTGACGAAATTTGTTGTCATACGGGAACCGATCTGGTCCTCGTCATACGCCGCCAGCATCTGCAGCGACGTGCGTGTCTCCGGGCTCATCAGCTCGAGCCAGAGCTTCTTCTGCGGCGACTTACATTCCTTCAGAATATCGACCGCCGTATCCGTCTCCATGTTGCCGAGAATCTCCGCTGCCTTCTTCGGGTCGAGCTCCTCGAGATACTGCTCCGAGTTGTCCTCCGTGTACTCAAAAACCTCTGAGAGCGCATCCACATCAAGAAGACGATACAGATTCAGGCGCTCCCGCTTTGTAAGCTCCGGGAGAGCGTCCGCGATATCATTGGCATGGTAATCGCTCAGCTCATCGCTGATCACCTTCGGAGATTTCTGAGATCTGATAATGCTGAGGATGTCCTCAACGGAGTGGTTTTCCTGCATTTCTTCCGTGCTCATTCTTCAGCCTCCTTCTCCTCCCGTGCAAGGTCTTCCCGAAAAATGGACAGACTCCGGCACAGGAATTATTAAGTTATAAGTTCCGCTGAAAATGAAATGAGAACAGAACGCAAGGCGTTATTGAATCAAAAACAGGAAACAGAAGGAACCTGCAGAGGTGGCCTCTCCTTCTGTCCTCATTTCATTTTCTATTCGATAAGGACATCGGGCTCCGCCGTCGCTGCCTTCCATCTGTTTCACCTCTTTTCGCAGTCAGAATGGAGTCTGCGTATCGCAGACAAGATAACTATAACACTCCCCGCGAGGGTTGTTCAACCGCTGTGAAAAATTTTTATCAGAAAAAACGAAGAGAGCGCATCCGCTGGCAGTTCGGATGCGCTCTCCTAAAGGGAAGGAAGGATTGATGTACGGGATCTGGCATATCCCCTGCATCATGGTATGAAAAAGATTTGCTAGTGTTTTTCGTAAGTGTATCTCTCTCGCTTACAAGTAACACTATACCGGCGAAATGTGAACAAGATATGACCGCAAAAGAAAGAAAGTGTGAAATTGATTTCATCTTGTAATTATTCAGCACCCCAATGTAAGATAAGGAGGATTTTCTTATGACAAAACAGGAAGCAATCGAAGAAGTAAAGAAGCTTGTTGCAGCTCCGTCCTGCTGCCCGGAGGCGAAGGCCGCCGGCGAGGCATATCTCAAGGCTGTCGGGACAGACGGCGAGAAGGCCGCTGCCGACGCGCTCCTTAAGGAGCTGGCCGAGGATGTCACATCGGTCGATGATCTGATCGCACTCACCAAGTCGGAGCACGGCGTCAAGATCTTCGGCGCAGACGGCGCGAAGGCTCTGGAGGCGCAGGCAGAGAAGGCAAAGGCTGCCGGCGGCAAGTACTGCGTCTGCCCGGCCTGCCAGGCAGGCGGCGCGCTGCTCGACAATCCGGGAGCACTCGCCTGAATAAAGAGAAAAAGCGCCCTGCGCCAGAAGCCATAACAGCTCCCGGCGCAGGGCGCCTTTTTCTCTCAATCCGTCCGTACACTCGCCTCGATGCCGCCGTCCCAGCGCGTCCCGTCCATGAGCTTCGAGCACATCCGCGTCATATGGTGATCGGTCGGGGCGACCTCTGTGAGGCCCTTTTCATACGCATCGATAAAATCGCGGATCTCATAAATAAAGCCGTTCGGCTCCGGATCCGCCACCTCATCGACGACATCTCCCTTCTGATCGTACAGCGTCGCCTTGTGGCCGGACCAGAATTCCGGCATCACGATGCGGCCCTCGGACCCGTAAATATGCGCGAGGTTGTCCGCATTTCCCTGAATGCCGAAGGAGCAGTTCGCGACCATGCCGTTTGTGAACTGAAGGAGCGACGCGCCCATCTCGACGACGCCGGTCGGTCCGACATAGACCGACGACTTGCGCGTCTTCACAAACTCGCCGGCAATATAGAGTGAGAACGCAATCGGATAAATTCCAACGTCCAGAACCGCGCCGCCGCCGAGCTTCGGCGTGTAGAGCCTCTCATTTTCATAGGGGGCATAAAATGTAAAGTCGGCGTCCATGTATTTGACCGTGCCGATCCGTCCCTCGCTCACCCATTTCTTCACCTGCCGGACAACGGGCAGATGAAGCGTCCACATGCCTTCCATGAACAGGACATGTCTCCGTTCAGCGCTCGAGAGCACATATTCCGCCTCTCCCGCCATCATCGCGAGCGGCTTCTCGCAGATAACCGGCTTGTAGTGATCCAGGCAGAGAAGCGCAGTCTTCACATGCAGAATATTGATCTGGGAAATGTAAACCGCCCCGACCTCCGGGTCTGACACAAGCTCCTTCTCGTCCGTGTAGACCTTCGAGATGCCGAATTCTCTTGCGAATTTCTTCGCCTTCGACCTGTCGTGCGATGAAACCGCCACAATCTCAACTCCGTCCAGCCTTCTGACCGCATCCGCAAACTTGCGCGCGATATTTCCTGGTCCTATGATGCCAAATTTCATGTCCGTCCTCCGCCAGTTCCCTTTCTATCCACGTTTCACCTACGGCTCACCGGAAACATCCGTCTCTGCATGCCTTGTCCATTTTCTTATTTCCGGGATACCACCTCACACCCGGACCAGCCGGCTCCGGAACGAAGCTTCGTAACGATTCAGGCAGCCGCCTTCTTCACACGCTCGGACCGGCGGGCCACAAACCCTGCCTTCACGAGCGCCGTTCCGACTGCTCCGGTAATCAACGTCGACGCGAGCATCTCAAAGATTGCATTGACGCCGATCATCAGGCAGACCCCGACGATGACATTGTGCCCGCCCATGAGATTCTTCACATACGCCGTATTGCCGAACAGAAGGACCAGAAGTCCCATGAACATCAGCGTATTCAGAAATGCCGCAAAGAACCCGGTCACGGCACACGCGGGAAATGCTGCGCTGTGCTTCTTCATGAACCGATAGATATAGCCGAGCAGAAAACCATCAAGCACGCGCGGCAGCATTCTCTGCACAAATGTGAGGAACGGGCTGATCGCGAAGGTCGCGGCTCCCATTCCCGACATTCCGAGAACACCCAGGCACTGCAGGAACGACGTCATGCCGAAGACTGCGCCGATAATGGCGCCGCCCGCCGGGCCGAGTGTAATGGCCGCGATCGCGACCGGAATCATGTTGAAGGTGATGGCCAGCGGTCCGATATTCAGATACCCGAGAGGCGTACATGCCATGAGAATCAGAATACCTGTGAGAAGTCCATAGAGAGTCAGTCTGACTGTTTTACCGGAAGTGAGTTTCATTTGTCAATCCTCCTGTTATTATTCCCCTTCTCTAAGGAGTCCGCTGCCGCCCGGAGCAAATACAGGCCGCTCATGCGCCGGTTGCCATCCGTAAAAGGTACGGCACCGCGTTTTCCGGTCAAGCTCCGCGCTGCGCAGATCCCGCAGTCAGGGATATAGTACACGCAACAGATGAAGTATATCACACTTGTATACAATTTGCGAGCCCCTGTTTTCCCGTATACACGCCGGCAATTACGGCGTCGTTACAGTTCACACGCTATCAAACCTCGGAAAGCGGTCAATGATATCAGGAGCGGTGAGGGCGTTATACGGAGGAGTCCGAAGATCACCCTGAGCCGCTGTGTCAGCGGCGAAGGGAAGCTGAGGAGGACGGAGTCTGCCCGATACCGCCCTGATATTCATGACCGCATGCGATTTTGAATAGCGTGTGAACTGTATGCCGTATCCATCCCGGCGAGCCGGTCCAGAATCCGCATCGCCACGTCCTTCTTGCTCATGATCGCAAGCTTCTCCTCGCCGTCCCGCGTAATAAGCGTCACGACGTTCGTGTCCGTCCCGAAGCCTGCCCCCTTAACCTTCAGGTTATTGGCGACGATCATGTCGAGGTTTTTCTTTGCGAGCTTGCCGCGGGCGCGCTCCTCGAGATCGGAGGTCTCCATCGCAAAGCCGCACAGAATTTGTCCCTCCGGCTTGTGATCGCCGAGGTACTGCAGCGTGTCCTCCGTGCGCTCGAGCGCGATCGAAAGATCTCCCTCCTTCTTGTGGATCTTCTCGTCCGAGACACTGGCCGGCCGGTAGTCCGCGACCGCCGCCGGCGTGATGATGATGTCCTGCTCCGGGGCCCGCGCCGTCACCTCCCGGAACAGGTCCGCCGCACTCACGATCGGCACGAAGTTAACAAATGAAGGGCGCTCGAGGCCCGTCGGTCCGCTCACGAGCGTCACGTCCGCCCCGCGCAGCATCGCCATGCGCGCGATCGCGTATCCCATCTTGCCGGTCGAGTGATTCGTGATATACCGCACCGGATCGATGCTCTCCTGCGTCGGCCCCGCCGTGACCAGAACCCTCTTCCCCGCGAGGTCCTTCGGCAGCGCGATCTCCCTGAGGATATACTCGAGCATCAGCTCCTTATCGGGGAGCCGCCCCCGCCCGACATCGCCGCAAGCGAGCACACCGGCCTCAGGCTCGATAATTGTCCAGCCGAAGCGGCGCAGGCGCTGTTCATTTTCCCTTGTCACCGGATTCTCATACATCGCGGTATTCATCGCGGGCGCAATCAGCTTCGGACAGGTGCACGCAAGCACAGTCGTCGTCAGCATGTCGTCGGCAAAGCCATAGGCCAGCTTCGCCATCGTATTCGCCGTCGCCGGCGCGATGATCACGAGGTCCGCGCGCTTTGCGAGCGCGATGTGCTCCACCTCAAACGGGTGGTCTCTGTCGAAGGTGTCCGTGAGGCATTTCTGCTTCGTGATCGCCTCAAAGGTATTCGGTGTGATAAAGTGCTGTGCATTTTCCGTCATGATGACCTGAACGGACGCATGCAGCTTTGTGAGCGCGCTGGCAAGGCCAGCCGCCTTGTATGCCGCGATGCCGCCCGTCACACCGAGAATAATCGTCTTTCCTTCTAACATAAGTTTTCTCCTGAAAATGAACCTCCCGCTCATGAAGGCAGAGATGCATTGCCAGCAGCTTTCCCTTCTTCGTCTATGCAGTCAGCTCCGGCCATATGACAGGCCGCCGGACGGGAGGCATTGTGCCCGGCCCGCCCGGCGGCATATCGTTTGTATTACGTTCTGTTCTCAGTTGTCCGATCTTGAATAAGAATTCCGCATGCCGCAGCTTCTCGTGTAGAGCACATTGCCGAGCAGCTCCTGCGTCAGCTTCTTCAGCTCATCCGCGATCGCCTGGTTCGCCGTCTCACGGATGCGTGCCTTCTCCTCCGCGTCATTTTCCATGAACAGATTTCCGTCAAAGCGGTGGATCAGCTCATGTCCCTTCGCCATGACAGCCTCCTGATAGCGCTCGATGTGCGGCAGGCAGTGGCCGAAATCTGCGTCAGCCATCGCCGCGACGAGACGGTTCGCCCAGTAGAAATTATCCGTCGAAACCTCACCCGTCGTATTTGCGAGGTAATCCGGTGTCGTCGTGACATTCGCATAGAACGGGACCGCCGCATTAAATGCATTGGAACCGAAGGCGAGCCACTCGATCACTCTCGACTCCTCCGCGACATACGGACGGATCTGAAGCAGCGCCATGAAGTCGTTGCGGTTGACGCCGATCGAGCGGTACATGCCGCGCTTTCTCGGATCGCCGTACGCGCCGTACGGATCGTACTCCGTCCCCTGATAGTGCGCGGACAGCACATACTTGACGTCCTCCGGCGTGATCTTCCGCTCCGGGATCATACTCCACGGAATATTATCGCTCTCCGGAGTATACTCAGCGTTCGGGCCGTCCCAGCGGATCGTCTTCGGATTGAGCCAGCGCTCCATGAACCACGCGCGCGGTGTATTGTAGACATGGTCCGCGTCATCGCGGCTGCCGAACACATCTCTCGGATTAAATGACATGCCCTGTGAGACGTCGAGATGATTGCTTCTGATGAAGTCCGGCAGGTCCGCTGAGCACATATGCTCCTGCTTCTCGCCCATCGCGTCATTCAGATCAAAGCTGTCGATGCCGAGCTGATTCGGCATAACGACGTAGACGTTGTCGGGAACGCGCTTTGCGATCCAGTGATGGCCTCCGATTGTCTCGAGCCACCAGATTTCATTGACATCGGAAAATGCGATGCCGTTCATTTCATAGGTTCCGTACTTCTCGAGCAGGCTGCCGAGCCGCTCGACGCCCTCGCGGGCCGTGTGAATGTACGGAAGTGTGATCGACACGAGGTCCTCCTCGCCGATTCCTCCGATCGTCTCCGGCTTATCGCCCTCCGGAGCCTTGTACTCCACGAGCGGATCAGCGCCGAGCACGCGCGGATTTGACGTGATCGTCTCCGTAGCCGTCATCGCGACATTCATTTCATTGACGCCGCTCGCGGCCCAGATGCCCTCACCGGCCACCGCGTTCGGAACCGCCGTGTATCTGAGCGGATTGTCCGGCAGATCGATCTGCACATGGGAAATGACGGAAATATAATGGCGCGGCTGCTCAAAGGGTGTCACGACGACGAATTTCTTCGGCGTGAACTTCCCCGACTGCGAGTCATCGTTCCTGGCGATCATCGTCGAGCCGTCATAAGTTGCGTTTTTTCCAACCAGGATTGTTGTACAAGCCATAAAAACTCCTTCCTTCCGGATCCCGCTCCCCAGCCGGAACCCATTTGTTTCCTGTTCTTACGATTTTGCCATGTCACGGGCATTTTTGCAAGTATTGACACCGCTCTGCTCTAATCCGCCCGATACCACCCTGATATCGCGGCCGCCGGTGCTTTCGCGGCGTACACATTTATTTATAGAATTCGCTCTCGCTGACTGCGTGAAGCACAAGCACGCTCCGCGGCTCAAGCTCAAGGCTTCTGTCCTTCACGGCACAGCGGTTTCCTTCATTTCCCTCAAAGAGGTGCGGCAGGTACCGCTCCGACGTGTCGACCGCAATGACCCAGCGGTAGTGCTCCGGAAGAACCGGGATGTCCATCCACTGCTTCTCCCAGAAAACATTGATCATCACGCAGACGGCATCGTCTCTGTCCTCTTCCTCATCATGGCCCGAGTACATGACCCGGAGCACCTTCGACGAGAAATCCGGGCAGCGCACCTCGCACTCCTCGAGCCCCAGTCTTCCGCCGTCCCCGTATTTCCGGACGCAGGCGTGCGCCCTGCGGAAATGAATCAAAAATCTGACAAATGAGAAAAATTCATAATTTTTATTCAGGTCCTCCCAGTTCAGCCACGAAATCTCGCTGTCCTGGCAGTAGGTGTTGTTGTTGCCTTGCTGAGAATTGAGAAATTCATCGCCGGCAAGGAACATCGGCGTCCCGCGGCTCATCATAAGGACGGTCATCGCGTTCCGGCACATGCGGAGCCGGAGGTCATTTACCGCCGGGTCGTCCGTCGGCCCCTCCGCGCCGCAGTTCCAGCTGCGGTTGTCATCCGTCCCGTCCAGGTTCTTCCAGCCGTTCATTTCATTGTGCTTCTTGCTGTAGGCGTACATGTCGTAGAGCGTGAAGCCGTCGTGGCAGTTCAGGAAATTGACCGACGCGTTCTGCCCCCTCCACTTCGGATCATAGAGATCGTGGGAGCCCGTGATTCTCTGCGCCGCGGTCCAGCCGAGACCGAAATCGCCCTTCAGGAAGTTGCGCATGTCGTCCCTGTATTTGCCGTTCCACTCGGCCCACCGCTTCCAGGCCGGAAATGTACCCACCTGATAGAGACCGCCCGCGTCCCACGCCTCCGCGATCAGCTTCACGTCCCGGAGAATCGGATCGTAGGCGAGGTTTTTAAGAAGAGGCGGATTGCTGAGCGGGGAGCCGTCCTCGTCCCGCCCGAGAATGCTCGCGAGATCGAACCGGAAGCCGTCGACATGATACTCGGTCGTCCAGTACCGGAGGCACTCGAGAATGAAATTCTGCATGACCGGATGGTTGCAGTTCAGCGTGTTGCCGCAGCCGCTGAAATTGTAGTAATAGCCGCCCGGCGTCAGCATGTAGTAGACATTGTTGTCAAAGCCCTTGAAGGAAATCGTCGGTCCGTGCTCATTTCCCTCCGCCGTGTGGTTGAACACGACATCGAGGAAGCACTCGATTCCGTTCCGGTTCAGCTCGCGGATCAGCTCCTTGAGCTCTGTCCCCTCCCTGTTGTCCTCGCGCGCAAATGCATAGCTCGCGTTCGGCGCGAAGAAGCCGACCGGGTTGTAGCCCCAGTAGTCGAGCAGCTGATGGCCGTCGATGACCCGCTCGTCTCTCATTTCATCGAACTCGAAGACCGGCATCAGCTCGACGGCGTTGACACCGAGCTCCTTCAGATACGGGATCTTCTGCATGAGGCCGTGGAAGGTTCCCGGGCCCTCGACGCCCGATGACTCATGCCTCGTAAAGCCGCGGACATGAAGCTCATAAATCACAAGGTCCTCCATCGGAAGCTTCGGGTTCTGGGCATCGCCCCAGTCAAATGTATTTCTGACGACTCTTGCCTTGTAAAGCGCCCCCTCCGGTCTCTTTACGCCCCACTGGTTCTGACCGGTGACAGCCTTCGCGTACGGATCGAGCAGGATGTTCTTCCGGCTGAACCGGAGCCCGTGCTCAGGGTCCCACGGGCCGTCGAGACGGTAGGCATACTCGAGGTTCGTGATGTCGAGGCCGAAGACGAGAATCGACCACACGTCGCCGATCTTATAGATGTGCGGGATCGGGATCACCGCGTACGGCTCGTTCTCGCCCGCGTGAAAGAAAAGCAGCTCGCAGTCCGTCGCGCCGCTCGAGTGCACGGTGAAATTGACCGCGTTGTCGAACGCGGTCGCTCCGTTCAGCCGGTAGAGACCGGGTCTCACGCCGAAGCCTGCGATCCGGTCGATCGGCTTCAGGATGCGGCCGTCGACCTCGCCGACGGGCTCCTCATTTGCTGTCTCGTTATGTTTTGATGTATCGCTCATATCTGCTCCTCATCAGGCCTGTCTGCCCCATTCCCGGGGCGCAAACCCATCCCGCATTTCTTTCTCAGTCCTGCGGGCGCTCCGATCATTTCCGAGCTGCAAACCTTACCCTCAGCTCTCCTCTTCTTCCGCGATTCTCCGCGCCACATAGACGCCGCTCGCCGAGGCATGCGACAGGGAATGCGTCACGCCGCTGCCGTCGCCGATCACGTAGAGATTCTTGTACGACGTCTCGAGATGCTCATTGAGAAGAACCTCCATGTTGTAGAACTTGACCTCGACGCCGTAGAGAAGCGTGTCGTCGTTGGCCGTGCCCGGCGCGATCTTGTCGAGCGCATAGATCATCTCGATAATGCCGTCCAGAATCCGCTTCGGAAGCACAAGGCTGAGATCACCGGGCGTCGCGTGAAGTGTCGGCCGGACAAGGCCCTCATCGATCCTGGACTGCGTCGAGCGGCGGCCGCGCTCGAGGTCCCCGAAGCGCTGGACAATCACGCCTCCGCCGAGCATATTGGAGAGGCGCGCGATGCTCTCGCCGTAGCCGTTGCTGTCGTGGAACGGCTCTGAAAAATGCTTTGCGACGAGAAGCGCGAAGTTCGTGTTCTCCGTCTTCTTCTCCGGGTCCTCGAAGCTGTGCCCGTTGACCGTCACGATGCCGTTCGTATTCTCATCAACGACGATGCCGTTCGGGTTCATGCAGAACGTGCGGACATTATCCTCGAATTTCTTCGTCCGGTAGACAATCTTGCTCTCATAGAGCTTGTCCGTGATATCCGAGAAAATGACAGCCGGCAGCTCGACGCGCACGCCGATATCGACGCGGTTCGACTTCGTCGGGATCTTCAGGTCCTCACACACCTTCTCCATCCACTTGCTGCCGCTTCGTCCGACAGAGGCGATGCAGCAGGCCGCGTCAACCGTCCCGCCGTCATAGATACCGCGGAATGTCCCGTCCTCATTCACCTGGAGCTCTCTGATCGGCGTATCAAAATGAAACTCCACCTTGTCCTTCAGCTCGTTATAGAGATTTCCGAGCACGATGTAATTCTTGTCCGTGCCGAGGTGCCGGACCGACGCGTCCAGCAGCTGCAGGCCGTTCTGCATGCAGATCTTCTTAAATGTACTGCCGGCCGTCGAGTAGAGCTTCGTTCCTGCGCCGCCGCGAGCCATATTGATCTCATCGACATAATTCATGAGCGCAAGGGCCGTCTCCCGGCCGATATACTGATACAGCGTGCCGCCGAAATCGTTCGTGATATTATATTTGCCGTCCGAGAACGCGCCGGCCCCGCCGAAACCATTCATAATCGAGCAGGACGCACAGTTGATGCAGGACTTGATCTTCTTTCCGTCAATCGGACAGCGTCTCTGTTCAAGACGGTGTCCCGCGTCAAAGACCGCGATCTTAAGATCCGGTCTCCGCTTCACAAGCTCATATGCCGAGTAAATCCCGCCCGGCCCGGCGCCAATAATCAGAACATCTGTATTCAAATCAAACACCCTTTCTTAAATAATCTTCTGCCCAGAGGCCCTCTCAACTTCTCTGCTTATTATACCCCTTGCAGCTTGAAAAACCTACTGCCCCACCCCTCTTCCATCCACGTCGCTTTACGCGAAAAAATGCGCACAGCGCTTCTTTCCCCGGCCCGCCGCGGGTATAATAAAGGCAGCAGTTCCTGACCCTGTAAGGAGGAAAAACAAATGAAAACCTGGACAAAAGAAGAACGCTACCGTGTCCTGCATGATCCCGAAGAAATCCGCGATATGCATGACCGCATTGCGCAGTCTGCCTGGAGGCAGACCTTTCACATCCAGCCGGTCACTGGTCTTCTCAACGACCCGAACGGCTTCATCCGCCACGGTGATCTCTGGCATCTCTTCTACCAGTGGTGCCCGTGGGGCGCCGTCCACGGCCTCAAGTACTGGTATCATGTCATTTCCCGGGACCTCGTGAACTGGAAGAACGCCGGCGTCTGCATCCGGCCGGATACCGTCTACGACAACAAGGGCGCATACTCCGGCTCCGCTTACCCGACAGACGGAAAAATCTATCTGTACTACACGGGCAATCACCGCGACGCGGACTGGACGCGGCGCTCCTATACCTGCCTCGTCAAACTAAACGATGACGGAACAGCGGAAAAATACACGCCGCCGCTCTTCGGCCCTCATCCGGACTACACAGAGCATCAGCGCGACCCGAAGATTCTCTTCTTCCGGGAGCCTCATCTCTACCGGATCCTGCTCGGCGCACAGAACAAAAAGGGGCAGGGCCGTATCATCTGCTATCGCTCGCCCCACCACAACCGCGGCTGGGAATTTGAGGGAGAAGTCCGCGTTCCGGGCTTTGAAAACTTCGGCGGCATGTGGGAGTGCCCGTCGATCGAGCGCATCGGCGACAAGGATGTTCTCATTTTCTGCCCGCAGCACATCAAGCTGGCAGGCCGCGGCGAATCGACGAATCACAACGGGTACATCATCGGCCGGATGGACTGGAACACGCTGACATTTCATCCGGACGGAAGCTTCCACGTCCTCGACTTCGGCTTCGACTCTTATGCGGCGGAGTGCGCGGCGACGATCGGCGACCCGGACAGGGCGATTCTTGTCGCGTGGATGGGCCTGCCGGACTCTTCCTATCCGGTGACAGACGAGGAAGAGTGGTCCGGCTGCCTCACACTTCCGAGGGAGCTGACCATCCGTGACCGCCGGCTCATCCAGAAACCGCTCGACTCACTGCAATCACTGCGCGAGGCGGAATTTGATCCGCACATCCGTTCCGTCGGGATCGCAGACCAGGGACGGAGCGACGCCGAACTCCGCGGCATGAATGCGCAGGCGATCGACGGAAAGCAGCCTGTCGACGACGCGTACGAGGCCGCATCGAAAACTTCCGGACCAATCATCACACCTCTGACCGTAAGGAAATGCGAAGAAGCAGCAGCTGAAGATGACGCTGCGGGAAAGCATGACCAGACCGGCAAAAATACGGCGTCCCCTGCGGAGAGCGCCGCCTTCCACAGCGCGCTGCTCGGCGACCTCCCGAAGGCGTGCGAGATGGAAATTTCATTTTCAGAGGGAGATTACCTGCGCATGCTGAAGCTCTTTACAAAGGGCGACGGAAGCGGCGGAATCACAATCCGCGCGGATGACTGGGCCGATGAAATCTCCGTCGACTGCTCGGGACTTACAAACCGCTTCAACACGGAGCAGGGCGAAGTGCGGACGCGTCCGATCAGCCGGCCTGTGTTCCATCTCCGGATCTTCATCGACAGCAGCTCCGTCGAAATCTTCGTCAACGACGGCGATGCCGTGTTCACGTCGCGCGTCTTCCCGACAGAGGAGGAGCGCCACTTCGTGCTCGACGGCGCAGCCGACATACGCATCTGGACACTGCGGCCCGCCGTGAAGGACGACTTTGTGGTTTAATCCCACTCATATGGAGTAAGCCCTTCCGGGGCGTCCGTCTCCGTCTCCGGCGCGGCTTACTCTTTTATGCGGAGATAAACGGGGAGGAGCCTCACGTCAGGTTCCGCCGGATCTCCGCGAAATCCCGGAGGGCCTGCCAGCCGATCCTCACGATCTTCTTTAAGTTGATCGAATTTGTCCCGCCCTGCCGCGGCCGAAATGAGATCGGCACAAATGCAATTTTCTCGTGATACCATCTCCCGAGCGCCGTCAGCATGACGTTCGGGAGATTATAATTTTCCGGAATAAGCTGAATATATTTTGCAACATACTCAGTCCGCATGAGACGAAACGGCGCATTCGCGTCGGGAACCCTCACGCCGAATATGATGCGCAGAATCGCGCAGAGCGTCTTCTCGACAAATGCACGGTCCCTCCCGTCGCCCCGCACAGTCCGGTTTCCGAAAATCGCCACATATTTTTTCCTGTTTCTCCAGAATCTCTCAAATTCCGCCGGCTCCGTCTGTCCGTCCGAGTCCGTCTGGAAAATGAAATCCGCGTCGTGATCGATCGCGTACCGGTAGCCATAGAGCACCGCCGCGCCGTGACCGCCGTTCGGCTTCGTCAGTGGCAGGAGCAGCGGGTGCGTCTCCTCCATCTCCTTCAGGATCTCATACGTCTCGTCCCGGCTTCCGTCATTGACGACGACGAGCCTCGACAGCCCGTCCCCATTGTGCTTCTCCACAACCGGATACCAGCCGTCAACCAGCTGACGGATATTTGCCGCCTCGTTGTAGGCGGGCACGACAATATACAAAATATCCATGTCTATTCCCTCTTTACAAACAGTTAGTTATATTTTACTCTTTAGCACACGCTGAAACAACTCCATTCTGTCAGCGGCGTTAACACTCACTCCACACTGAGACTTCCATACAGCCTGCGATATCAGTAGTATATCCAACACGGTCCCAATATTCCGGGCCGTCCGCAGGCCCTTCTGCGGCGTGAGCCAAAGCCGTACCCTCTGACAGAAAAAGACAGCCCATGAGGTTGGCTGTCTTTTTCAAAAAGGAGGTGAATAAGATTATGAGGTTTATAAGCATTCGCAGGCGCGGCCAGCAGCGCCGCGATGCGAAAGACTTAACATTGTAAATGACGGGCAGGAGCCCGCGCCGGAATTACTTGTCCGGTGTGAGGTGCCAGATCTCGTCGTTGTACTGACGGATCGTTCTGTCGGATGAGAAGAAGCCCGCCTTTGCGATGTTGATGAGCGTCTTCTTAGCCCATGCCTTCTTGTCCTGCGTATCCTGAAGCATGCGCTCCTTGGTCTCGCAGTAATCTGTATAATCCGGGAAGGTCATGAACCAGTCCTTGTTGAGGAGCTCGTTCTTCAGTCTCGTGAGGCACTCCTCATTTCCGAGAGCAAGCATCTCCGGGCCGGTCAGGAAATCAACGGCCTTGTGGAGGACCGGATCCTTTTCGTAGTAATCGCGGCTTCTGTAGTCGCCGCGCGCATATCTTGCAATGACCGTGTCAGAGGACTCACCGAAGGTGTAGATATTGTCCTTGCCGACAAGGTTTGCGATCTCGACGTTCGCGCCGTCCATCGTGCCGAGCGTAAGAGCGCCGTTCAGCATGAACTTCATGTTGCCCGTGCCGGACGCCTCCTTCGAAGCGAGGGAGATCTGCTCGGAGATATCGCATGCCGGGATCAGCTTCTCAGCCGCCGTGACGTTGTAGTTCTCGATCATGACGACCTTCATGTACGGAGAGACCTCCGGGTCGTTTGCGATCACATCGCCGAGGCAGATGATTGCGTGAATGATATCCTTCGCGATGATGTATGCCGGAGCCGCCTTCGCGCCGAAAATGACGGTGATCGGCTGTGCCGGCTTCTTGCCGGCCTTGATCTCCTGGTACTTGCGGATCGCCCAGAGGAGATTCATCTGCTGTCTCTTGTACTCATGCAGACGCTTGGACTGGACATCGAAGATCGATTCCGGATTGATCTTCGCTCCCTGATGATCGTCGATCCACGCCGCAAATGCCTTCTTGTTCTCGTTCTTGACGTTCATGAGGTCCTCAAGGAACTTCTCGTCATCCTGGAATGCGAGGAGCTTCTCGAGCTCGTCCGCGTTGTGTTTCCAGCCGTCGCCGATCTTCGAGGAAATGAGAGCCGACAGGCGCGGGTTGCACTCACGGATCCAGCGTCTGAACGTGATGCCGTTCGTCTTGTTATTGAACTTCTCCGGATAAATCTTGTAGAACGGGGCGAGCTCCGTGTGCTTTAAGATCTCCGTGTGAAGGGCAGCGACACCGTTGACGGAATGTGAAAAATGAATGTCGATATTCGCCATGTGGACGTTGTTCTGATCGTCGATGATGTAGACGAACGGGTCCTCATACTTCGCGCGGACACGCTTGTCGAGGTCCTCGATGATCGGCATGAGCTGCGGAACAGCCTTCTCCAGATAATATCTCGGCCACTTCTCGAGAGCCTCCGCGAGGATCGTGTGGTTCGTGTATCCGCAGACATCCGTGACGATCTTGATCGCCTCGTCCGTGCCGATACCGTTCTCGCCGAGAACGCGGATCAGCTCCGGGATGACCATCGTCGGGTGCGTATCGTTGATCTGAACTGCGCAGTAGTCCGCAAGATCATGAAGGTTCGAGCCCTTTGCCTTCGCCTCATCGAGCATGAGCTGGACTGCATTTGCAACCATGAAATATTCCTGATAGACGCGGAGGATTCTGCCCTCCTCATCGGAATCGTCCGGATAGAGGAACAGAGTCAGGTTCTTTGCGATCTTCGTCTTGTCAAATGAAATGCGGTTGTGGATCACGCGCTCGTCGATGCTGTCGACGTCGAACAGTCTTAAGCGTCCGCTCTTGCCGTGATAGCCTGTGACATCAATCTCATACATCGTGGACTTGATGTCAAAGCCGCCGAAGTGAACCGTGTACTGCTTGTCTGTCCGTCTCATCCAGCTCTCCTGACCCCACTTGAGCCAGTTGTCCGGAGATTCATACTGGCGTCTGTCGACAAAGCTCTGTCTGAACAGGCCACAGTGATATGCAAGGCCTACGCCGTCTGCCGGAAGACCGAGTGTTGCAAGAGAGTCAACGAAGCATGCAGCCAGTCTTCCGAGACCGCCATTTCCGAGAGACGGCTCATACTCGAACTCCTCAAGATCCTCGATGTTCTTTCCAGCCGCAGCGAGCTCCGCCTTGACGTCGTCATAGAGTCTCAGGTTGATCAGATTGTTGGAGAGAAGCTTGCCGATCAGGAACTCAGCCGAGATGTAGTACAGCTTCTTCTTGCCCTCGTTATATCCTTTATTCTTCGCCGCATCCTGTGTCAGATCGATAGCCGCGTTGAAAAGCTCCAGCGTCGTGCAGTCCGCAAGCGGCTTCTTTGTATACGATGCAAGTGAATAGTTCGCCATTTTTATTCATCCTCCATGATGTGAAAAGTATGGTTTCTATGCCAGGCATTCTGCCTGATAAAGGTTCAGCCTTCGGTTTCCTTCTCCTCCGGCAGCCTTCCGTACATAACCATCGCGCGGTGAAGCCTCTGCGCGATTCTCTCGGTAAATGCCCCGGGCTTTGCTCTCCAGGACCAGTTGCTTCCGGTCGTGGACGGCGTGTTCATGCGCGCCTCATGCCCGAGCTCCAGGATATCCTGCGCCGTGACGATTGTCAGGTCTGCGGCGGATGCCCAGATGCCGCGCATCATGCCCCAGCCATAGCCCTCCTTCTTCGTCAGATTGAGGTAATCAATCGCGCACTTCTGCGATTTTTCCGGCACGGATTCGAACCATCCGAGAACAGGCTCGTTGTCATGCGTTCCCGTGTAGGCAACGCATTTGAACGGATATTCGTGCGGCTTATACCCGCTGTTTCCGTCGCTGTCAAATGCAAACTCCTCGACCTTCATGCCCGGGAAGCCCGTCTCACGGAGAAGGTCCGTGACGTCCCTGCCCTGGACACCCAGGTCCTCCGCGATGATGCTCTGCTCGCCGAGCTCCTCCCTGATCTTCTTAAAGAGATCAAAGCCGGGGCCCTTCTTCCAGCGCCCGTTCACCGCAGTCGGATCGCCGTACGGGATCGCGTAGTAGCTCGCGAAGCCGCGGAAATGATCGATCCGCACGACGTCGTAGAGGCTGCACATGTGACGGATTCTTGCGATCCACCAGCGGTATCCGTTCTTCTTCATCTCATCCCAGTCAAAGAGCGGATTGCCCCAGAGCTGCCCGTCCGCCGAGAAATAATCCGGCGGGCACCCGGCGACCTCAATCGGTGTCAGGTTCTCATCGAGCTGGAACTGATCCGGGTTGGACCAGACATCGACGCTGTCAGCCGATACATAGATCGGAACATCGCCGATAATCTTGATTCCATTCTCGTTGGCGTAGGCCTTGAGCTCCGTCCACTGTCTGATGAAGAGGAACTGCACTGCCTTCCAGAAATCAATATCATCTTTATATTTTGTCCGCAGCTCCGCAAGCACCTCCGGCTTCCGGAAGCGGATATCATCATCCCACTCGGACCACGGGCGCCCTTCATTTGCGTCCTTGAGCGCCATGAACAGCGCGTAATCGTCGAGCCAGAACGCGTCCCGGCAGAACTTGTCGTAATCGGCCGGCGCATTTTCAAGGAACCGTTTGCATGCAATCCTGAGAACCGGATATCTCATCTGGTACATCAGACCGTAATCTACGTGCTCCTGGCTGTATCCCCAGTCCTTCTTTTTGTATTCCTCCGGCTCAAGCAGTCCGTCCTCCGCCAGCATGTCAAGATCGATCATGTACGGATTTCCCGCGAATGTGGAAAAGCTCTGATACGGACTGTCGCCGTAGCTCGTCGGACACACAGGCAGGATCTGCCAGTAGCTCTGCCCGCTCTTCTTCAGAAAATCTATGAACTGATATGCCTCACTCCCCATCGTTCCGATTCCATATGGGGATGGAAGACTTGTGATGTGCATCAGTATGCCATTTGCTCTCATTTCATTCTCTCTCCCGATTACAAATTACTGATCCGCGGTCCGTGACGCACGGATTCTTTACTTCTTAGACACTGTGGAGTACAGGCTTCTCCACATATGCCATCCCCGAACCGGCTGTCTGCCGGCTGCCAGCTGTTTCAGGCTCTGTGTCTCCCGCCTCGCTCCCATTCGAAGCAGGAAAACATAAATCCCGCACGCTGTCCCCCTCCTGGAAACCGAACGCGACGACCTCGTGCGAAGAATCCGCGTTCTTTTCGATGCATCGAAGCAGGATATCGACGCCGTGTCCGGCGATCGTAGCTGTATTCTGTACTATCGTCGTCAGCTTCGGGTGACTGTACCTCGACAGCTCTATGCCATCGAATCCGCACACCGAGATATCCTCCGGACATCTCAGTCCCTTGTCATAGAGAGCCCGGATCGCTCCGAGTGCCATGATATCCGATGACGCAAAAATCGCTGTCATCTCGGGGAAGTCCTGAAGGAGCCTGACCGCTGCGTCATAGCCCCCCTGCAGAGAATATCTTGCGAATTCGACCTGCCTGTGAAGATCCAGCATCAGACCGTGTCTTAAGAATGCACTCTGCACGCCTGTGATCCGGAGAAGCGACGGCCTCGACAGCTGCGGATTGCCCGCAATCACGCCGATATTCCTGTGTCCCTTCTTATACAGATACTCTGTCATGGCTTCTGCCGCGGCCTCATCATCAACTGAAATAGAACTCAGATTGCTGACATTCAGATGAGACGCGCCGACCGTGACCAGAAGACACGGAACGCCGAGCGCCTTGATCCGCTTCTCCTTCCCCTCGACATTTGCGCCGAGAAATGCAATTCCCATCGGCTTTTTTTCTGCGCTGATTTTCTCCGCGAGCGCAATTTCGTCGTCGTCCTGATCAATATAGGAAGCCATGCACACATAGCCCGCCTGCTCGATCAGGAGCTGCATATGCTCCAGAATATCAGAAAGCAGTGTGTTCTGCGTTCCCTTGATGATAATGGAAATGCCCTGACGCGCCTGCAGCTTCAGGTGCCTTGCATTTGCGTTCGGCTGATAGTCATGGGCGAGAATAACAGCCATAACCGCATCTCTCGCCTCCTGACTGACGTTCGGGTTGTTGTTGAGAACTCTGGAAACGGTTCCTACTCCGTACCCGGACTCCGCTGCAATTTCCTTAATTGTCATCGCATCAACCCCTTCATATCAACGCCATCTGTCCTTGTCATTCTGCCCGACATCCCTCCTGTCCGCCTGCCATGCTCCGCCAGGAAATGCCTGTTTTACAAGGGAAACGATTATGCTCCGGCAAAACCGTCCCGTCTGCTTCCGAAATCTGTTTCATTCTGTAATCAATGGATGGTTGTTATGGAACCGTTTCCATCTACTTGTCTAATATAACCGTTTTGCTTCCAAATAGCAAGAGGCATCCCCAAAAAAATAAAATTTATGCAAGGTTCACATATTGCTTGTCTGCATTTTGGGCAGATTGCTCAAATGCACCTCTGTCGTTCATGCGCGGAATACCGCGAAGCTCTGCGGACCAAGTACAAGCGCATGCGCTCCGGCTGTCACAGAGCCGCCGATTCCGAGCAGCTGCTCTCCGAGCCGTGCCCCTGCAAAGCTCTCAAGCTCTCCGTACGGAATCTCCGCCTGCTTCTTCGACGGGTTCACGGCACAGACAAGATCGCCCCGCCTGTAGACGAGCGGCGCCTCTCCCTTCCTTGCGTACAGAACGCGAAAGCTTCCGTCCGCCTGCAGATCAGGTTCCGCGTGACGAAGTCCGAGCACCGCCTTCACCGCGCTGTACAGAGAATCCGGGTCCTGCATCTCATCCTCCGCATCCGGAGCACCCGGCGTCCGGTCGACCGGAAGATACAGCTTCTCCTCGTCCGCATCCGAAAATCCCGCATTTTTCCCGGCCGTCCACTGCATCGGCGTCCGCGAGCCCGTCCGCGTATAGCCGCCTTCCTTCGTCGGCAGAAGCTGATAACGCATGCCGATCTCATCCCCGTAGTAAATGAACGGCACACCCGGCATCGTGAGGATCATCGCGTACGCGAGCTTCAGCTCGTCCGGTGTGAGGTTTGCGGCCGGCCGCGGCGTATCGTGGTTGCATGTAATCAGGCTGATATAACCCTTTCCCTCGATCGACCGGAGTCTCGGCTCATACTCCTCCAGAAAATGAGTGGCGTCTCCGCCGCCGTCCGCCTTGAAATAGCTCCTGTCCTCAAGCTTCTTTCCCTCCGACAGCACATTCATGCCGGCTCTCTCATAGTCGCGCAGCAGGGAATTGTACCCGTTGCCCATCCAGTCGAGATAAAAATCCATATGGAAGCCCGCCGGAATCGCCTGCTCCGGGACGCCCCACTCAGAGACGAGCGCCGCCTCCGGGTAGTCGCGGTCCAGCATGGCGCGCACATCTCTCCAGACCTCCTGTGTTCCCGACTTGTTCTCATCATCATCCTTGACAAGCGAATTGGCCATATCGACGCGGAAGCCGTCGCAGCCTCTGTCAAGCCAGAACCGCATGATGTCCTTCAACGCCTCACGCGTCGCGAGCGCGTTCGGCGAGTCGACCGCGTCCTGCCACGGCTGCTTCGGATGAAGCCAGCCGTAGTTGAGGGCAGGCTGGCACTTGAAGAAATTCAGCATGTACGCGCCGTTCCGCTCGCACTCGCCGCCGATGTACGGATGACCATCAATTCCGAAGAACCAGCAGTCCGTCCAGATATAGCGGCCGCTGTATTCATTTTTCTCAGCCTTGCCGCTCATCTTAAACCACTCATGCTCCTCGGACGTGTGGCCCGGCACGAGGTCGAGCAGCACATGCATACCGCGGCGGTGCGCCTCACGAAACAGCTCCTCGAGGTCCTCATTTGTCCCGTAGCGCGGCGCGACCTTCTTGTAATCGCGGATGTCATAGCCCGCGTCCTTGAACGGAGAGTCAAAGCAGGGATTGATCCAGAGCGCATTTGCGCCGAGGTTCCTGACATAGTCAAGCTTCTCCGTAATACCCGGAATGTCCCCGATTCCGTCCGCATTCGTGTCGCGGAAGGACTGCGGGTAGATCTCATAAAATACTGCATCTTTAAGCCATTTCGGCATAATGTTCCTCCGTTTCAAAGAATCTCCGCGATGTCCCCGTCCATAATCAGACGGCACCTCGCATCATTTTGGAATCTCTCCTGAAGGCGCCTTACAGCCGCCTCCGTCTCTTCCTTCGTCTTCGCGTATGTGTTCAGAAACATGCTGTCGACCCCCGCTGCCTTCGCGACGCCAAGGTCCGAGTCATAGTCATTTCCGATCATCACGCTTTCCTCCGGATCAAGCCTCTGCTCCGCGAGAAGTCTTCGCATAAACGACGGGTCCGGCTTCTTCACGCCGCACGCCGAGGAAATGTAAATTCCGTCAAAGTACGGAAGAAGTCCCGTGCTCTCAAGCTCCGGAAATGTAAACAGGGCCTGTGCATTCGAGAGAAGATAAATCCCTTTGCCCTCCGCCTTCAGCCTGTCCAGCGCCTGTTTCGTGTGCGGATAGAGCTTAAGCTTATCGCGCGAGATGATCCGGAAGACATTTGCCACGGCAGTCAGCCAGCCGCTCCCGGAGAGAGCCTGCACGAGGTGCCGCTCACGCTCTCTGTCATCCGCCGGCATATACGCTGCCTTGTTCGCAGACTGCGATCCGGCGCAGAATGCCCCCACATCATCCGGCATTATCTCCGGTATGATCTCGCGGCACTCATGTGTCCGCGGTGCCTCAAGGAGAAGCCTCGAGAAGACGATGCCGAGGTCGATCTCCGGGCAGTATAAATCATCGGTCCGGGTCTGCCGCATGGCTTTCTCTTCCTCCGCGACCATCCGGATATACGTTCTTCTAAGCTCCGCCGGCTTGTAATCCGCGCCGTACACACTGTAAAAAGCCGCCATCTTTTCCCAGAGAAGCGGGCTCTCCTCGTCCGTGTGGATATCGACCAGCGTGCCATACAAATCAAAAATATAATTTTTATACATATGGTTCTCCAATGTCCGCCGGCGTGCAGGCACGCCGCGTCCTGCGTCATCAGCACCCCAGACTCGGAACGCTTCGCGTTCCTCGTTGTGGGCGGTCAGAGCGGCTTCGCCGCGCTCATCAAGTGTATAAGTCCCGACGGATTGCTCCGCTGCTTCGCAGCTCCCGCAATCCTACAGGCATTCGCATTCTCATGCCGCTTACGCGTCATTCAGCACCCCAGACTCGGAACGCTTCGCGTTCCTCGTTGTGGGCGGTCAGAGCGGCTTCGCCGCTTGTCCGCCCCTTGAAAAACTTCTGAAACCGTCCGGCGAGCAAGCTCTCCGTCCGGTTTTCATCAGTTTTCCAGGGGGTGCTGAGTAATTACATAAAGAACCGGGCAGCCGGACCGAAAGGGTCCGGCTGCCCGGCAGATATAAAAGGAGAAATATAATGATAATGTCTTTGTTCAGCCCTTGACTGCGCCGCCTGTGACACCTTCGACGTAGTACTTCTGCAGGCACATGAACAGGATCACGACCGGAATCGCGACCAGCACACCGCCGGCGCAGAACCGTGTGAAGTAACCCTGATAGTCGTTCGTCCATACCCAGCGTGTGAGTCCGACAGCGACGTTGTAGCTCTTATCATTACCGAACGCGACATAGGATGCGAAAATGTAGTCGCACCATGGAGCCATGAAAGCAGTGAGTGCTGTGTAAATGACAATCGGCTTTGAGAGCGGAATGATCATCTGATAGAAGATCTGGAACCGCGTCGCGCCGTCGATTCTTGCTGCCTCATCGAGAGCCTTCGGAATCGTATCAAAGTAGCCCTTGCAGACGTAGTACTGCATACCGGAGGATGCGCAGTACACAAGGATCAGGCCCGGAACAGCACCGGCCTGTGTCAGGCCGAACTGCTTCAGCAGGAAGTACATGCAGATCATGGTCAGGAAGCCCGGGAACATACCGAGAACCAGCCAGAATCTCATGAGAAGCTTTCTGCCCTTGAAGCGCATTCTCGACAGCGCGTAGCTGACGCCGAGGACAATCAGTGTCTGGAAGAATGCCGTGAACAGCGCGATGATAACCGTGTTGACGTACCATGACACATAGTTTGTCTTGCCTGAGAGCAGGAACTTGTAGTTATCCAGCGAAAAATGCTTCGGGATCAGATAGCTGACCATGCCGCCGTACTCCGACGAATACGAGCGGAAGCTCTGCATGACAATGCCGAAGAACGGGTACAGCCAGATAATACTGATGAGAATGAGAACGAGATAGCAGAAAAACAGATTAACTCGTCTCTTACCCTTCATAGATGCGTATTTCTTATTATCCATTACTGAAAGCCCTCCTCATCCTTAACCGACGGAAGCATGTTGTAAACAACCAGAGATACAACAGCCGTTACGATGAAGACCATGATACCAATGACAGCGGCCATCTTGTAGTTCGTGTCGTTGACCGTCATCTTGTAGAGCCAGGTGACCAGAAGATCGGTGCTGCCTGCATTTCCCGTCAGACTCATCGACTGTGGTCCGCCTTGCGTCAACAGGTAAATGACGTTGAAGTTGTTCAGGTTTCCGGTGAACTGTGTCAGAAGGAACGGACCTGTGACGAACAGCATGTACGGAAGTGTGATGTACCAGAACATCTGCGGAGCCGTCGCGCCGTCCATCTTTGCGGACTCGTAGAGGTCCTCCGGAATGTTCATCAGAAGGCCGGTAGCAATCAGCATCATGTACGGAATACCGATCCAGATGTTGATCAGGATGATCATGACCTTTGCGAGCGTCGGATCTGTCCAGAACGGGATCGCCGACTTGATGATGCCCGCGTTCATCAGGAAGCCGTTGACGATACCGTCAGCGTCGAACATCTTCGATACATACAGCAGGGAAACGAACTGCGGTACAGCAATCGTGATGACGAGGATTGTTCTCCAGAGCTTCTTGAACTTGATGCCCTTCTTGTTGATCAGCATAGCGACCATGAGACCGATGAAGTAATCAAGGAATGTCGCGAAGAATGCCCATACGAGTGTCCAGCCGAGGACCTTCAGGAATGTCGGACCAAATCCCGTCGTTCCGAATGAAAACAGGTTCGCGAAGTTCTTGAAGCCGACCCATGTGAAGAGGTGTGTCGGTGACTGATGCGTCGAGTCATAATTCGTGAATGCGACGCAGATCATGAAGATGATCGGCAGGACTGTGAAGATGAAGATACCCAGAACCGGGATCGCCAGCAGGGTCTTGTCGAAATTGTGGTCAAGCAGAGATCCGAGGACCTTCTTGTTGGACGGAAGCTTTCTGCCATTCTTCAGAGCTGCCTCCTCGACCATGTTCTCCTGAACATTCATTCTCCAGATGAAAATGAACGCCGCAATGATGACGATCGAGAGGATACCAAACAGAAGAATCAGGAAGGAGTTATCGCCGTATACCGTGTGGCGATGAACTCTTGTCGTCTCGACTGTTCCGAGCGTATTCAGCTTGCTCAGGTATTTCCAGCCGAAGCCGATCATATAAAGGAAGAAAAGAAACTCGAGCGCCAGATATGTGATGCCCTTGACGATCTGTCCTCTCATCAGAGGACCGAAACCGAATACGACGTAGGAGAGACGGGTTTTCCAATCACCATCCTTGAAGGTCGTTCCGATTTCCTTGAAATTTTTTCCGAGTGCCGCGCCGAACGACATACCCGAACTTTTTGCTTTTGCCATCTGCCATTCTCCCCGGTTCCAGCCGGAACCGTGCTAATTACATTTTACAAACGACTCTTTTTCAAAACACAAGCCGGCAGAAGTAACCGCCGGCCTGTGTGTTCTGATTATGATTGTTCAGATATCTGATCTGCAGATCAGCCCTGAGCGTAGGACTTGCATGTATCCTGGAACTTCTGAAGTGTGCTCTTCAGATCGCTGTCAGAAGTAGAGGATGTGATCTTGCCCTGGATGATATCATCGCCAAGGCTCTTTGCGAGATCCCAGTAGTCGTTCGGGTAGTTGCCCTGCGGAATGTCATACTGCATCTGATCGTTGAGTGCCTTCAGAGCCTCATCAGACTGAACATCAGAGGACTGCTGATCCTTCAGGTTCGACGGACCCCAGCCGATTGCCTGATAACGGGCAAGCTGAACTTCCTCGCTGGAGAGATACTTTGCAAGGTCATCGCAGACAGCAAGCTTGTCATCATCTTCCTGCGGCTTGACACCGAGAAGCTTGTAGCCTGAGAAGCCGGACATCTGATATGTCTTTCCGTCTGTGCCAGTCCAGCTCGGCAGCTTCGCGCAAGCGTAGTTGTCACCGAAGAGCTTCTTGACTGTTGCAGCATCCCAAGTACCATCAACGATCGCGCCGACATTTGTTGCGTCACCAGCGGAAGAACCGTTCTGGAATGCGGAGGAGGACTGAACCTTGATGATCTCCTTCAGAGCCTCGACACCTGCATCAGATGCATAATCGACATCGCACTTTGTGAAATTGCCGTCCTTATCTGTGTCATATGTAAGCTTGCAGCCTGTGCCGAAGAAGAATGCTGTCTGATACCAGCCGTTGTTGATCTCCATGTAGAAGTTCTTCTTTGCTGCAGCGCAGTCAGAGAGGATCTTGTCGAGATCAGACGGATCTGTGACAACGCTCTTATCATAGTACAGGAAGTAGCCGTTATCAGATGTCAGCGGATAAGCGTACAGCGTGTCACCGACTGTTGCAGCCTTGACAGCGCCGGAATCATTGTCGTTCTTGACACCATCAACGTTCTCATCAGCGACCGTCTCAAGCGCGCCTGCAGAAACAAGACGCGCGAGCTGATCCTGAGCGAAGCCGTAGACATCAGCACCGGAGTTGACATCTGTGATCATGTTTGTCGCAGCGTCAGCCTCGCCGACCGGCTCAACGGAGAATGTATAATCAGCAGCTGCGGAGTTGTCCTTGACGAACTGCTGAATTTCCTGTGTTGTGAAATCAACAGCTGCATCAGCGACCCAGACCTTGATCGTGCCCTTCGAGCCGTTTCCGACAGTCTCTGTCGCAACAGAAGATGTAGAAGATGCAGCTGCTGTGGAATCTGCTGTAGAAGCTGCTGCAGAATCTGTTGTGCTGACGACATCGCCTGCAGAAGAAGATGCTGTCGATGTTGTGGAAGAGCTGCTGCCGCAGCCGGCCATTCCTGCAGTCATAACAGCTGCAAGACCCATAGCCATAAGTCTCTTTGTTTTCATGTGATGTTTCCTCCCTTTAGAAACGTTTTAATGAAATAAAATTCATTGCCTTTGGACGTCGCGGCTTGTTTCCGCAAGCTCTGTTGTTTTAGTGTGGAACCGTTTCCATCCATCTGACATAAATATAGCCAGTTACCGGGAATATTTCAATGCTTTTTTTCGGTTTTTTCGTTTTTCGTGCTATATACACAAATTACGCCCGCTGATTTTGTGCATTATTTCAGGTAAGTTGCTGTCCCGGCTGGACAAAAAATATGGAACCGATTCTTTTTTATTAAGGGTCTGCCATTCCAAAGTGAACCAAAGCTCCGGGTCTGTTCATCTCACAAGTCTCTCTCCGAACGAAAACTACAGACAGTCACTTTCAAACCGACCATCCGGGAGATTCTCCCGGACGCAAAACCAGCGGGAGGTACATATCTCCCGCTGGTTCCTGTAATCTGATCCCGAATACAATCATCCGCGCTATCACCGAAGTATTTCCTGTGAACTACGAAGTATAAGAAAATGCCTTCTTTACATCATCCCACGTCCCGCTGCCGGCGGCATACGCATTCAAAGCCTCTGTCAGGCCTGACCTCCACGAATCGGGATCCGCAACCGCCGTGTACGCCCACGGCACAGACGTCCTTCCCTGCATGCCGTACGTGATCGCCTTCGCTCCGAATGCATTTGCCGGCGCAAAATCTCCCGTACATGTATCATACGGACAGATAAGCCCCAGGTCCTGACCGAGCGCGGCTCTTCCGGCATCAGATGTATAGAGCCACTCGAGAAATGTCAGTGAGGCCTGAATTTCCCTCTTCCTCGCCTTCGCATTGACAGCCCAGTGATAATCGGAATCGATGCAGAGCCCTTCATTTGCATCATCGACGCCGAAATAGATCGGAATGATATCGAGGTCCGATGCCGTCACCGCGTATGTGCCGCCTGTAAGCGTACTGTAGTCCTGATCGCCGCCCTGCCAGAAGACCGCCTGACCGGAACCGAATTCCTGCTCCGCATCATACCCGCCGTCCGCAAGATGCGTCACATCCGCCGCCGAATCTCCTGTATAGAGGTCGAAGACCTGACGCAGATTCTCAAGATACGTTCCGGAGAGCGAAGCTGCCGTCGCGGAGAAATCCGTCACACCCCTGTCCCGAAGCTCATAGTAGATCGGAAGCGCCGCGAGCTGCTCCGACATCTTCCACGAGGATGCGCTGTCAAGAGACGGGGACGCGAACGCCTCCGTCACGGTAAATGAGCTTCCGTCCGCTGCGAGCTGTGCATTCAGCTCCGGAAGCCTCGTCTCAATATCGTCCGCGACCGCCGACAGCGCCGCAAGGCTCTGAATATCGTCAGGCGACGAAATGAGAGCGCCGTTCATTTGGCAGTAGGCATTAAGTATCGTTCGGTTGCAGACGATGCCATAGACATGAACAGACGCGGGAACCGCGGCTGTCTTCCCGTCATATGTGACAGAGAGCGATGGATCCGCCACATGGGACGCGATATCCGAGCCACTCAGGTCATACAGATAATCTGACCATTTCGCGGCGTCTGTCTCACTGCCGATATTGAAGATTGTCGGATACTCATCCTGCCTCAGGAATTCCTTCAGGTCCGCGTTGTAATCGCCATTCGAAACTGTCACAACCGTGACATTGCCGCCCAGCTCCGAATTGTAGAGCGTCGCAAGTGTCTGAAGCGCAGCATCCGCCCGCGGGTCCGCATTCAAGACACAGACTCGCCCGTTGTCGATCGAAAGCCCCGCATTATTGACCGTGAGATTTGCCGAGGAGACGACTCCTCCGAACTGATCCGCCGACTCTGTGCCGGCTGCCGCTGTCGCGATATCTGCAGATGTCCCGCTCTCAGCGGCTGTTTCGCCATCCTGAGGTGCCGCCTGCGTTTCTGCCGGGGATGAGGCAGCCGCCTCTGCGGCAGTACTGGCAGCGGAATGTCCTCCCGTCTGTCCCTTGCTGCCGCAGCCGGCCAGAGCGCACGCGAGCCCCACGGCAAGGGCTGCCCGATATATCTGTCTGTGCATAAAAACCTCCATATTCTCCAAGAAGCATAGCACATCCCCGCCGCGAAGCCAACTTCATTCTTTATGGGAGGACGGAGTCTGCCCGATACCGGTTACAGTTCACACTGCTATCTCACCCCATGTCCAGCACGACCGCCTGATAGCCGTCCATCGTGAGCACGCCGTCCTTCATGGAGAAGTCCTCGCAGTTATTGAGCACGACACGCCGCACCTTTCCCGGCAGCTTCACCTCGCGCTTCTCATTCCGATAGTTACCGAGCACAAGAAGCGTCTGCTTCTCTCCCTTCCGGTAGAATGCCATAAAGTTGCTCTGGTCCTCCATGAACGGGACAAATTCCCCGTAGACGACCGTATCCGAGTAATCACTGTTCTTCCGGAGATTCGTGAGCTTTCTGTACCAGTTCAGCACCGAATCCGGATCTCTGTTCTCTGCCGCTACATTGACCGGCCTGATCTCCGGATCGTCCGCCGACACCGGAGTCTTTGCGCCCTCGCGCCTGTAGTTCGGGTTGACATGGAGCCACGGCGTACCGGTTGTGAACCCTGCATTTTCCGAATCATCCCACTGCATCGGTGTGCGAGCATTATCACGCGAATACGTGTTGACAAGCTTCAGCGCCGCCTCATCCGAGAGCCCGGCCTCCTTCGCGACCTTGTACTCGTCGATCGTAGAAATGTCATCGACCTCGTCGATCGAATGGAACACAACATTTTCCATACCGATTTCCTGCCCCTGATAAATGAACGGCAGTCCCTTCTGCATGAACTGCATGACGGCGAGGAATTTCTTGCTGCGGTCCGTCAGATCTCCCTCTGGAATATAGCGCGAGACGCCGCGCGGCTCATCATGGTTCTCGATGATTGTAGAGACCATGCCCTGGTCATCGACGACCCGCTGCGTCGTAAAGCAGGCGTCGCGGTACTCATCCGGCGTGACCGGCTCGAAGTCGTACCAGCCCTTGTCGCTCGCGCCGAGAATCGTCTCCCGGAAGTCAAACATCGAGGAGAAATACCCGTTGTCACCGATAAATTCAGGGATCTGCTCATTTGTGTTGTTGAAAATCTCACCGACGGAGAACGCGTTGTGGGGCTTGAATGTCCGATCGCGCATCTCGGCAAGAATGTCGCCGAGTCCCTTCGCATCCTGAATCATGCGGGAGGCGCGGCACATCCCGTCATCGCGGTCCGGCGTGTAATTGTATTTTTCAAATGGAAGTGCCTTCTTGATGTTCATGATCGCATCGAGACGGAAGCCTGCGATGCCGCGGTCCAGCCACCAGTTCATCATCTTATAGATTTCTTCTCTGAGCTCACGATTCTCCCAGTTGAGGTCCGGCTGCTTCTTGTGGAAGAGATGCAGATAATAGAGGTCCGTTCCCGGGACCTTCTCCCATGCGCTTCCTCCGAAATAGGACCGCCAGTTATTCGGCGCATGGCCATCCACGGCCTTCTCGAAGAAGAAATAACCGGCGTATTTGCCGTACGGGTCCGCCAGTGCCTTCTTGAACCACTCGTGCTCATCGGAGCAGTGATTGACGACGAGATCCATCAGAATGTACATGTCGCGCCTTTTTGCTTCCGCAATCAGCCGCCACATATCGCCATTTGTCCCGAAGCGCGGGTCAATCTTATAGTAATCCGCGATGTCATAGCCCTCATCCGCGAGCGGTGAGACATAGCATGGGCTGATCCAGATAATATCAACGCCGAGGCTCTTCAGATAGTCGAGCTTTTCCGTAATGCCGTTCAGGTCACCGATACCGCTGCCGGTCGTGTCCTTAAAGCTCTTCGGATAAATCTGATAGGCAACCTTTCCGTGCCACCATTTTTTCTGCATATTCATTCCTCCATATTCGTTACAGTTCACACGCGCCGAGATTGCGTGCGGTCGCGAATATCAGGGCGGTATCGGGCAGACTCCGTCCTCCTCAGCTTCCCTTCGCTGCTGACACAGCAGCTCAGGGTGATCTTCGGACTCCTCCGTATAACGCCCTCACCGCTCCTGATATCGCTGACCGTTCACCGAGGTCTGGTGGCGTGTGAACTGTAACCCATATTTATAGTAATTTCCCCAAGCGATGCCATGGTCATCCTCCCGGCCCCGGGAGTATACTATAGTTAATGTCTGCGGCCGCATCAAGCCGCATACGTCGGATCATTACTTCTCTCCCGAAAGGAGCTTCTATGGTCACAATCCGGGAAATTGCCGAGCGCGTCGGCGTCAGTGCCACAACTGTATCCAATGTCATCCACGGAAAGACCCGCAAGGTCTCTCCCGAAACGATTCAGCGCGTCCGCGACGAAATCCGGGCCTCCGGCTTTGTGCCGCGCCAGGGTCTTGAGGTGCTCTCTCAGAAGCGCTCCCGCCTCATCATGGCTGTCGTCCACACGACGGCCCATTTTCAGAGAACGGCTGTCTCCGACCCGTTCTTCGGGCAGACCATCGGAGCGATCGAGGCCGCGGTCCGGGCGGACGGCTATTACATGATGCTCTGTATCGACTCCGATATTAACCGCATTTTCAGCACGGCCCTGTCCTGGAACGTGTCGGGAATTATCGCGATCACGTTTTCTTATAAAAATTACGAGAAGCTGTGCTCTCTCGCGGAGTGTCCAGTCGTCGGCATCGACACGCACCCGGAAAATGATTACGCCGCTCCGGCGGCCTTCTCCGGCATGCACGGTCTCCATGTGACGCTCGATGATTACAAGGCCGCGGGGCAGATGGCCGATTATCTTCTCCGGCAGGGCTTCCGCGACATCCTGACCATTACAAATGCAAGGATCGGCTCCTCGCGCCAGCGCACGCTCGCCATGCGGGACGCGCTGACCGCTGCCCGTGTCCCGAACTCACGCGTCACATCGATCATTCCGACAGGCTGTCTCGTTCTTCCGGACGACGAGCGCCGCCGAAAGCTGCTGCTCGGCAGCATTCTTCCGCTCGCAAAGTCCAATGTCGCGCTGTTCTGCACATCTGACCAGCTTGCATTTTCCGTCATTCGGTTTCTGAACTCCCGGGGACTTACAATTCCGGCCGATTTTTCTGTCTGCGGCTTCGACGACAACCCCTACGCCGAGTTTACAAATCCCATGCTGACGACAGTTCATCAGGACATCACGGGCAAGGCCGAGACGGCTGTCCGTCTCCTGTTCGATGCCATCGCATCCCGCCTCCCCGAACATGAAGCCCCCGCCTCATCCTCTGATGCCCCGAAGACCGCTTCACTCACAAATGACCGGATCGTGACGCTTCCGACGACACTGGTCGTGCGTCAAAGCGTCCGCTATATCCATCGCTGAGGCTATGCGATCCGGCTCCTTCACAGTGAGATTCTTTCTGCCTGTTGGTGCAATCTCTGTGCACGCCTCCGTAAAAATCCCACCGCTTAGCTGCTCTGCAGACGGATCTACATCCGGATTTTACTCGGATTTCAGAAGGACATACGCCTCATATGGCGCAATCTGCCCATCCCTCACATCGTGCTCCGGCATATTCTGAATGAGCACGCGCCCGCTCCGGAACCGCTCCGGGATATCGAATGTCCGGGCATGCTCCGACAGGTTAGCCGCGCACAGGAGCTCCTTATCATCGAGATATCTGCGGTACACGAAGAGGTCCGGATCATCCGGCAGCAGCAGCTCATAGTGGCCGTAGACAATCAGCTCACTGCTGTGGCGCAGGCTGATCAGCTGCCGGTAGTAATTGAAGACAGAATCCGGACGGGCCACCTGCTCCTTCGCGTTGATCTTTCTGTAATTCGGATTGACGGCGAGCCACGGCTTACCGGTCGTAAATCCTGCATTGTCCGAATCATCCCACTGCATCGGTGTGCGCGCGTTATCACGGCTCTTGTGCGCGATCATCGGAAACAGCTCCTCCGGCTTCATGCCGGCCTTTTCCGTCAGCTCGTAGTAACCATTGATCGACTCCAGGTCATTGAATTCATCAACTGACTTCCACGGATAATTCGTCATGCCGAGCTCCTCGCCCTGATAGACATACGGCGTGCCCTGCATCATGTGAAGGACGGTCGCAATCGCCTTCGCGGAGCGCTCTCTGTACTGGTCACTGTCATTTCCGAGGCGCGAGACAATACGCGGCTGATCGTGATTGCAGAAATACAGACTGTTCCACGCGACCCCGTCGAGACCGTTCTGCCACTTGGAGAGATTTTCCTTCAGCGGAACGAGCGGCATCTTCTTCGTCGACCACTTGATGCCATCACCCCCATCGAGACCGACATGCTCGAACTGGAAGACCATATTGAGCTCCGTCCCTGCGGCGTTGGCATATTTCTTTGCCTCCTCGAGCGTCACACCCGCACACTCACCGACCGTCATCAGATCAAACCTCGAGAGGACGGTTTTTCTCATTTCCTGCAGATACTCATGGACATGAGGCCCGTTCGCGCAGATATTCGGATCTCCGTAGAGACCTCCTCCCATGACAGCCGCGTCCGGCAGACCCTCCGGCTTGGAAATGAGAGAAATGACATCCATGCGGAAGCCGTCGATTCCCTTCTCGCACCAGCGGGTCATCATGTCGAATACCTCTCTGCGGACCGCCGGATTTGACCAGTTGAGGTCCGGCTGCTTCTCCGCGAAGAGATGCAGATAATACTGGCCTGTCTTCTCATCAAGCTTCCACGCAGAGCCCGAGAAATTCGACCCCCAGTTGTTCGGCTCATGTCCGTCCACAGGGTCTCTCCAGATATAGTAGTCGCGCTTCGGATTCGTGCGCGAGCTTCTCGACTCAATGAACCACTTGTGCTCGTCTGACGTGTGATTGACGACAAGATCCATGACGACCCGGATGCCGTGCTCATGCGCAGCCTTCAGCATCCGGTCGTAGTCCTCCATGGTCCCGAATTCGTCCATGATCGCCTCGTAGTCGCTGATATCGTATCCGTTATCCGCATTCGGACTCTTGTAGACCGGGCTCAGCCAGATCACATCGACGCCGAGGTTCTGCAGATAATCAAGCTTTGACGTGATGCCGTTCAGATCACCGATTCCGTCCCCGTTGCTGTCCGCAAACGACCGCGGATAAATCTGATAGACAACGCTTTCCTTCCACCACGCCTTATTCATTGTAAAGTTCCTCCTTCTTTTTTTCTTTATGCAGGCCGCATAGGAAGACCATTCCCGCGCAAGCTCATCGCTCTGTCTTGATCCTACCGTATATCCCGAGTCCGGACAATAGGTTTTGTTCATAACCGTTCAGATTCAATAATAGCAAGGCACTAATTTTGTATATAATGGTAATTATAAAAAGGTGAGGGGTTCTCTCCGTATACCCCGCACCTTTTTGATTCTCTGTTCAGCACCCTTGTCTCGAGAACCTTCGGTTCTCTTCGTTACACCGAATAATGATTAGGTTTCTATCTGATTTTCTTCACCGATTCGCCCTTGACGAGCGTGACCGGAAGCAATACATTCGAGCTGTATTCCGAATTCTGGATCAGGAGAATCAGCTCCTCGACACTCCTCCTGCCCTTCAGCGCAAAATCCTGCCGGACAGTCGTGAGCCGCGGCTTGATTCTTCTGGCAAGCCGGCTGTCATCAAATCCCGCAATCGATATGTCATCCGGAGCCTTCTTCCCATGATTGGCAAATGCAAGCATCGCCTCAATTGCCATCGTATCTGACGCAAAGAACAGTGCCGTACATCCCATAAAGCCATTGTCCGCAATCCGTCCGTACTGTGCGAGCCGGTCGAGCTCATAGAATTCCAGCTTTGTCACCCATTCCTTCTCGACCTTCAGTCCGTGGTGCGCCATCGCGTCCAGATATCCCTTCTCACGCGCACTGTCCACATAGATAAAGTCACGGTTCTCCGTGTTCTGCATGAGCGCGAGGAAACCGATTCGCGTATGACCGCAGCGAATCAGATATTCCGTCATTTCGAACGCCCCCTCATAGTCACACAGGCCGACATTGACGAAATTCTTATCTCCCGGAAGATAGCATGTATCGATTGAGACAACCGGAATCTTCAGCTCATCGCGGAGCATAAAGTAATCCTCTCTCTGCGCGCCAAGCAGGATCATTCCCTCGATATTCCACGCCCTGGCCATCCGGAGACATTCCTTCATGTCAGGATTGTTATACAGCATCATAAAGTATCCGTGCTCGCGGACCGCCTGCTCCACAGCTGCGGTCACGGAGCTCACAAACGGGTCCTCCAGCAGAGATTCCCGCTCATACGGCCTGTACGCAACGACCAGCGCGATCAGCTTCGATCCGTGATGTCCCAGAATCTGAGCACTCATATTGGACACATAGTGCTCATCCTGCAGAATCTTCTGCACCTTTGCCAGCGTATCCGGAGATACTCTTCCTGTTCTGCCGTGAATCACATTCGACACGGTCGTCGGGCTGACGCCTGCCAGATCCGCGATAGTCTTGATCGTCACCATAGCTTTCCTTCACCGTCCTTACAAAGTCTGTCGTCTGAAATTATAGACGACCTACCGGAGATTGAAAGAGTCATTTTTCTTCCTTCTTAAAAAATGCGGCCCGCGCAGAGACTACGCGGGCCGCATGCCAGCTTCCCATTTATATTTTCGGGTGGAGAAATACCCGAATCCCCCGGTCAGCGCGCTCTTCATGTTCAGAGCAGCATCACTGTCCGATGAATTCAGCCCTTGACGGCGCCTTCCACCATGCCGTGCATGATCTGCTTCTGCGCAAACAGGAACAGAATAATCATCGGCAGGATCGCAAGCAGTGCAGCAGTCAGGATGAGGTCCCACTGCTTGACATAGGATCCGACAAATGCCTGGACAGCGACCGGGAGCGTCTTGACCTTCCCGTTCTGTCCCAGCATGAGAGACGGCAGAAGATAATCGTTCCAGATCCACATGCCGTTCAGAATTGTGACAGTCGTGATCACCGGCTTGAGGAGCGGGAAAATAATCTTGAAGAAGGTTCCCTCCGGTGAGCAGCCGTCGATCGCCGCTGCCTCCTCGAGGTCATACGGAATACCCTTGATGAAGCCGGTCAGGATGAACACCGTCATGGCGCCGCCGAAGCCGCAGTACGCGAACACAATGCCCGGGATCGACTGCAGCATCGAGATGCCGATGAACTTGCCGACATCACGGAATGTGGAAATGAGTGGCAGCATGACGACCTGGAACGGAATGATCATGGATGCCACAAAGACCATATACACGGCCGTCGCCCATTTCTTCTTATTATTGCGGCTGATGACCCACGCTGCCATCGCGCCGAACAAGGCGAGAAGAATCAGCGAGACAATTGTGACAATGGCTGATGTTCCGAACGCGTACCAGAACTGGAAGTTCGAATTGTTGACGACCGCATTCAGGTTCGTGATCAGCTGGGAGAATGATGCGCCGGCAGCGGATACCGGATTCGCGACAATCGCCGTCTGCTTCTTGAACGAGTTCATGACAACGAGATAGAACGGAAACAGAATGTAAACCGCAAGGATAATGCCAATAATCGTGAGGATTACAGCTCTTGATTTCTTAGTCGTCTTCATTACAGCTCAACCTCCTTCTTATTGGACATACGCACCTGAATCAGCGAAATGCACGCAAGAATGATGAAGAAGAGAACCGCCTTCGCCTGGCCCTGCGCGTAGTTGTTCTTCGCGATCGCCGTGTTGTAGATGTTGAGTGCGAGCATCATCGTGCCGTTCGACAGGTAGCTGCCCATGAAATTTGCGACCGAGCCCTGGCCGTTTGTGAGGGCCATGTTGACATCGAACTGTTTGAACGCGGATGTCAGCGTCAGGAACGTGCAGATCGTGATCGTCGACTGAATCATCGGGACCTTGATCTTGAACAGGATCTGGGACGGAGTCGCGCCATCGATCTCAGCTGCCTCGATGACATCCATCGGGACCTGCGTGAGACCGGTGATATAAATCAGCATGATATAGCCGCCGTACTGCCAGATATAAACGACGATGATTGCAAACAGCGCCGTATTCGTTCTCGACAGGAGCGAAATATTATTGGTCAGCTTGATCAGGACGTTGCTGAACACGAACTGCCAGATATAACCGAGGACGATACCGCCGATCAGGTTCGGCAGGAAATAAGCCGCCCGGAAGAAGCTGGTGCCTCTCATTTTCGATGTGCACAGAAGCGCAAGCGCGAATCCGACGACATTGATCATAATCATGTTGACCGCGACAAAGATGAACGTGATCAGGATCGACCAGACAAATGAGGGATCCTTGAACATCGTCTGGTAGTTTGCAAGGCCAACGACCTTCGTCATCTTGATACCTGTCCAGTCTGTGAATGAATACCCGATACCGAGGACCAGCGGGATAATCACCGTGACAAGGAAGGTGAAGAGCAGCGGGAACAGAAAGATCACATATACGATTGCCCTGTGATGCTTCAGCGTCGGGAAGAGATACAGGCCGATCAGAAATGCGACAATGCCGAGGACCAGCATAGTTCCTGTGGCGCTGTTGCTGCCCGTGCCCGCAAAGTCCATGGCAAGCGAAGCGACGAGAAGGATCACGCCGGCCGCCATAAGAACAGGGGATAAGATCTTATTGCCTATATTGATTTTCATATAAGCCTCCTGATTGATAAGGCGGATGCCGCCGCGCGCCTGGATCAGACAGAGAAAGCATTCAGTTCATCCGTCTCATCCAGAACCGCGGCAGTATCCGTTAAAAAAGCGGCCGGCAGTCTCTCATGCCGACCGCTTTCGTCTACGGTTGTGAATACACTGAACGTTATGATCCGTAATACTGTGTCAGGACCTGCTGAACGGCGGATACAAATCCATCGACGTCCATGCTGCCCGATGCGAAGTCCTGATAGACGGCACCGAGTGCGTTCTGTGCAAGACCATCCTTGTTCTTGAGCCAGTGCCAAGCTGATGTCTTGCCTGCAGTTGTGTAATCAGTGATCGTCTGTGCGAACGGGTCGTCTGCTACATAGGTGCAGGATTTGAACGGGCTGATGAAGCCTGCGTCCTCAACGAGGATCTTCTGGCCACCGTCGTTGCTTGCGCACCACTGCAGGAACGCTTCCGCTGCCGCCGTGTTGTCATTCTTGAAGACTGCCCACCAGGACGGAGAGTTCGTCTGAATTGTGTCAATGCCATCCTCGAAGCAGTACGGAAGCATGCCGACCTTGAAGTCGCCCGCTGCGTCGTACATTTCCTTGTCATCAGATGTCATCGTCGCGCCAATCCAGGAGCCCTGTGTCACAAATGCATACTTGCCGGAAGCGAAGTTCTGGATCTGCTGATCATATGTACCGGAGACAAGAAGAGACGGATCTGAATACTTGTTGAACAAATCAATCATCTTCGCGTAATCCGTGAAGCGGTCTGTATCGAGCTTCGGAAGCATATCGACATAGGTCGTGTCGTCACGCTTCAGACCTGCATCCTCATAGACACCAAAGAGATGGTTTCCTGTTGACCAGTAGAGGTTCGTCGCCTCTGCGCAGTAACCGATAACAGCAGTGAGACCGAGCTCATCCTTCTTGGAATCAAGTGTCTTGAATGCCTTCTCCAGTGCATCCGGTCCTGTGATCGTCGAGGTATCAATACCGGCCTTCTTGAGGATATCCGCATTATACGCAAGACCGATCGCCTCTGTTGTGTACGGGAATCCGATGACCTGTCCGTTGGAATCCGTATATGCCGCGTCTGTATCCTTGGTCCATTCCTGATCACTCATGTCCGCGAGCAGTCCGTCCCAGTTTGCGAAATCGGAATCGCTGCCGCAGACGAAGATATCCGGCATATTGTCGGCCTGATAATAGCCCTTCAGCGTGGACTGAATATCGATGCCGCCGCCCATGGACTCAATTGTAACCTTGACGCCCGTCTGCTTCTCATACTCAGAAGCAAGTTTCTTCAGCTGTGAGTCGACCTCGATCTTGCCGTTTACAAGACGAAGTGATGTGCCGGATGCTGCCGCCGCGCCTGATCCGGTGTCTGTCACAACAGAATTGCCGGATGCTGCCGCCGCACTTGAGGATGAAGAGCTGCTCGATGAGGAGCCGCATCCTGCAAGCAGAGATGCTGCCATAGCGCCGCAGAGTGCCACAGAAACAATCTTTCTTTTCATGTCCGTTTCCTCCCTGAATCTGAACAAGTGATTGAATTTTCCGGAGTCGATGGTGCACTTCTTACAAAAGTGTTCCGTTAAACGTCTCCCGATGTACAAATAATAGCATGTCATACAGGGCATGGCAAGAGCGAATTTTGTATAATTTGTTGTTTGATAAACTTAATATCATAAGTTTTTGTGCAGTTTTGCTCAACACTGCGATCACATTTTGTTCACATTTACTTCATAAATGTCGTGGATAAAAACGAGCTTCTCAGTCCCCGGGAAATGCTGAATAGATACAAAAAAAGAGCCGCAGATATGCAGCTCTTTTTCATTCAGTCATTCATTTTCAATTGTCAATGATTGACGCAGACTGTCATGCGTCTCGTTTTCCTGTCGACTCCCGCTGCACGATCTTTGCGTCCAGCGTGCAGTTCTCGCCGGAACCGCCATCCAGCATATCGAAGAGAAGCCGGATACTCGTCTCCGCAATCTCCCGAATCGGCTGACTGACTGTCGACAGCCTCGGATTGACATAGCTGCCCATCTCGATGCCGTCAAAGCCGAGTACCGAGATATCCTCCGGAATCTTAAGCCCCCGGTCCTGAATCGCGCGGCACGCGCCGATCGCCAGGACATCGGAGATGCAGAAGATGGCGTCAACCTTCTCGCCGGAATCGAGCAGCTGCGAGGCGGCCTTATAGCCATTGGGCAAGGTGTAATGCTCCGCCCCGTCCTTTACCTCGAAGACGAGCTCCGGGCGATACGGGATGCCATGCTCCTCGAGCGCTCGCCGGTAGCCGAGCGTCCGCATATAGCCGACGGACGGGACCTGCAGTCCCTCTGTGATAATGGCAATGCGGCGATGCCCGAGGCCCAGCAGATAATCGGTCGCAAGCCACCCGGATTCCATGTCGTTGATGCAGACATGCGCGCAGCGGACATTGCCGGTGTCAAGCCTGTCGGCTCCGACCGTGGAGAACACGATCGGGACACCCAGCTGCTTCAGCGCCGACTCCCCGTGGCCGAAATTGCCTCCGAGAAAGATAATTCCCTTCAGCTTCTTCTCGATCACCAGAGACTGCGCAACAGCCACCTCGTCCTCATCCGTGACAACATGCTGCAGAATCGTCGTGTAGCCGTTTTTCTCGAGCTCCGAAACCATAAAGCGGATCATTTCCGTGAAAAACAGGTTTGTGATTCCCTTCACGAGAAGCGCGATGTTGTTCGTCTCGCTTCTCCGCATATTCCGCGCCGAATTGTTCGGCACAAACCCTCTCTCTCGGATCACCTTCATGATCCGCGCCTTCGTCTTCGGGTTGATATCCGGATGATTGTTCAGGGCCCGCGAGACGGAGCTGACACTGACACCGCATTCCTTCGCGATGTCCTTGATGGTCACGTCCATACCACAGCCTCCCTTTTACCGAATTATGATTACAGTGTCATAAAGTCTTTCTCCCACTGGCAAGCAAGCCTGCCGTAGACTCAGACTTTTGACACTGTAATCAACTTATCCCTTGACAGCGCCTGCCATGACGCCTTCGATAATATACTTCTGGCAGATCATGTAGAAAATGACAATCGGCACGATCGCGAGGACGAGGACTGCCATCATGGCGCCCCAGTCGATCTGACCATGAGACTGCTTCAGGAACTGAACGGCAATCGGGATCGTCTTGTATTTGTTGACATCAAGTACCAGGCTCGGCAGGAGGTAATCGTTCCATACCCACATTGCCTCGAGAATCGCAACCGTGATGATTGTCGGCTTCATGATCGGCATGTCGACGCGGAAGAAGATCTGCGGCGGCGTGCAGCCATCGATCATGGCAGCCTCCTCGATCTCAGTCGGCACCGACTTGATGAAGCCTGTGAACATGAAGACCGCAAGTCCTGCGCCGAAACCGAGGTAGACGATGCAGATGCCCCACGGCGTGGACAGATGCAGGATGTTCGCGAACTTAGACAGTGTGAACATGACCATCTGGAACGGAACGATCATGGAGAAGAGGCACAGCGTGTAGATCGTCTTCGTTGCGCCGTTCTTGACGCGGACCAGGTACCATGCGCACATCGAGCAGCAGAGGATGATCAGGAAGACAGAGCCGACCGTAATCATCAGGGAGTAGCCGAAGCAGCGGAAGAAGTCCGTCTTCGCAATTGCATTCGCATAGTTGAGCCAGCCGACAAATGTCAGCTTCAGTCCCGCCTTCCACTGCGCAAAGCCTGCACTCAGACCGACTGTGGAGAGGCCGAACGGGTTCTTAAAGATATACGCCTTGCGCTTGAAGGAGTTCAGGAGCACGACGAGGATCGGGCAGATCCACAAAAATGAGAGAACCGCAAAGACAACCGTGAGGACAACTCCGGAGGCACCGTTCGCACGTCTGACTGCAGAGATATCAGCATTTTTCTGCTTCTTTTCTTTTGCCATTACTGCTCAACCTCCTTACTTGTCGTCAGCTTGTTCTGGATCAGTGCGATGATCGCAACCAGAATGAAGAAGATAACTGCCTTCGCCTGGCCGACGCCCTGCCAGCCAGTTGTTCCGTACATCGTGTCGTAGATATTAAGAGCGAGCAGCTCGGACAGCTTGCCCGGCTTGCCGCCTGTCAGCGCCAGGTTCTGATCGAAGAGCTTGAAGCCGTTCGTCAGTGTCAGGAATGTGCAGATCGTGATCGTCGGCATCAGCATCGGGATGGTGACATAGCGGAGAAGCTGATGGTTATTTGCACCGTCGATCTTCGCGGCCTCAATGAGATCAGCCGGGATATTCTGGATGCCGGCGATGTAGATGATCATCATATATCCGATCTGCTGCCAGCACACAACAGCAACGAGACCCCAGAACGCCGTCCACTGTGTGGAGACAATCGTCATGGAATGCTTGGCCAGAATGCTGTTGAAAATCATCAGCCAGATGTAAGAAAGAACGATACCGCCGATCAGGTTCGGCAGGAAGAACGCCGTACGGAAGATATTTGTTCCGGGCTTATGCACAACAAAGGGACCGGCACGTGCCGGTCCCTCTCCTTGTAATCATATTCTATTGTAACGATTCTGAACATCCAAACGATGAACGCTTCACGCTTCTCATACTGGAAACGATGTTCATACGCCGGTCTTACTTCATCCGCCCGTATGTCTTCGTCAGCTTCAGG
>Ga0256406_1000605_pt1 | contig 64632 bp, 49 predicted proteins | sample RumenRJG_03DNA_FD_185986 | JGI IMG/M metagenome (GOLD analysis project Ga0256406, IMG submission 185986) | Bovine rumen microbial communities from Lethbridge, Alberta, Canada - RJG_03 | ecosystem: Host-associated > Mammals > Digestive system > Stomach > Rumen | place: Canada: Alberta | collected... | reverse complement strand
GTCACACCGTAGAGCATGTCGGCTTCGGCCATGGTACGCTTGTTATGCGTCACCACGATGAACAAGGTCTGCTTGCTGAATTCGCGGAGCAGCGCCATGAAACGGCCCACGTTAGCGTCATCCAACGGACCATCGACTTCGTCCAGCACGCAGTACGGAGACGGTTTTTCCATATAGATAGCGAACAGCAAGGCCGTTGCGGTCAGAGCATGTTCACCACCGGAAAGCGCCTTGATACCGCGCATCTTCTTACCCGTGGGGCGCACGTTGATTTCGATGTCGGCATCGAGGATATCCATGGGCTTGCCCATTTCGTCCACCTTTTCGACAAGGCTCATCTTGGTTTCGCCGTTCAGGAACAGCTTACTGAACACGAACTGGAAGTTCTTCTGGATGCGGGCAAACGTATCGAGGTAACGGCTGCGGGCAATATCGTCGAGCTTGGTGATGGTGCGGTCGAGCGAGGCGCGGGCACGGTCCAGGTCGTCGAACTGCGCTTCCACTTCCAGAAGGCGCTTCTTTTCGTCTTCGTAGTCTTCCATCACGTTCACGTTGATGGGGCCTAGTTCCTTAATCTTTCCGCGGAGTTCGCGGATTTCACGGTCGGCTTCGGGCTGGCTATATTCCACACGTTCGATGTCGTCGGGGTTCGCCAAATCCACACTGTATTCGTTGGTGATGCGTTCAGTGAGGCGGTCGAGGTTTGCCTGCAAGGCTTCCTGCCTGCGGCCCACGTCGTTCAATTCCTTCATCTTCTCGATCATGTCGTCGCGGAGGCGGTTGACTTCGCTACGCCATTCTTCGAGGTCGCCCGACACAAGTTCGTACTTTTCACGGGCCAAGTCGCGCTGGTTTTCCAGTTCGCGCAAGGCTGAATCCTTGCTCTGCACCTGGTCGGCGACACCCTTGCCGTCTTCCTCGTTCTTCTGGATGGCGGCCAGGTTCTTTTCCATTTCTTCTTTACGCGTACGGACCGCATTTTCCAAGAAATCCACCTGTTCGGCGATATAGTTCAAGCGGTTCGTATTCTGCGTAAGCTTTGCAGTCTTGTCCTGGGCGCTGCGCTCCAGTTCGCGAACGTCTTCTTCTTTTTCGCGGAACATCGTATCCTGTTCCGAAAGATCGTCGTTCACGCGAGAATATTCTTCTTCGATCTTTTCGAGAGAAGCCTGGGCGTCCATGAGTTCCTGGTCGCTATTCTTGGAGGCTTCCGCCGCCTGAATCTTGGATTCGGCGTTCTGCATCTCGCCCTGCAACTGCGCAAGTCTGCGGTCGCAACCGGCGATAATGTTATTCTGGATCGAAATGCCGGCGTTACCGCCGCGTTTCATATCTTCTTTTTCGCGGATTTCGTCGACCAACGAGGCAAGCATCTGCGTATCTTCGTCGACCAAATCCTGCAAGCGGCCAATTTCTTCTTCGGCCTGAGCCACCTCGAGGTTCACGCCTTCCAACAGGCTATTCGCCTCGGCAATTTCGTTCTTGCGACTAAGCGTTCCAGACGTCGCCGTACCGCTGCTCATGAGGCCGCTCGTACGCACAATGCCTTCGGGAGCCACAAAGCAAAGGTCTTCACCGCGCATGGCTCGCGCAAGGCGCACCGCCGTTGAGAGCGAATCTACGACAAAGTAACGAGAAAGCAGCGCCTTGAGCCAGCCTGCAATCTGTTCGTCGGCAGTCACGTAATCCTTGAGGCAACCCACTACGCCGTCGCCTTGGAGCGTGCCGGAATAGGGTTCGGCACCGGCACCCACCAGCGCGAGCACCGCCTTGCCTACGTTTTCGCCCTTCATGGCATCCACCGCGGCAATCGCAGCATCGTCGCTAGCAACGACCACGGCATCCATCAAGTCACCGAGGGCGGCCTCCACCTGGGCGGCATATTCGGGAGCGGCTTCGATACGTTCCGACAGGAGCCCGCCCACCAGGTCCGCCTTATGCTCCATGAGCCAGCGGCTAGCGTCGGTGCCCTCGTTGGCAACGCTCTGTAAAACGTCGATTCGAGAGGTGAGCCTTGCCACCTCGTTCTTCAGTTCCTGCAGTTTCTTCTGGGCTTCGAGCAAGTCGGCGCGTTCGGCATCGAGTCGCTCTTCGCGCGTCGAGCGCTGTTCAGTGAGGCGTTCCAGGTCGGCATCGGCGGCTTCGAGGCCCGCGTTAATATCTGCCAGGGCCGATTCGGCGCTCGCCTTCTGCGACTGCACCTGTTCCATTTCGCTACGCCACTTGGCGAGGTTCGCCTGCAACAGGCCCGATTCAGCGTCCATACGCTCGAAACGGCTCTTGAGGGAGTTCACCTGGTTCGTCTTCTGCAGGCGTTCGTTCGCAAGTTCCCTTGACTGGGTACGCAGGTCATCCACTTTGTCGCGCATGACCTGTAAAATTTCGCGTTCGCGTTCCAGCAGCGCGTTCATTTCGTCCACGTCGCTGTCGGAACTGAGCACCGCATTTTCTTCTTCCAAACGGGCGCGTTCAGAAAGGAGTTCCTGCACCTTGCCCGTGTTGCGGTCAATTTCTTCCTGGGACTTTTCGTTCGCGGCTTCCAAGTTCGAAATCGTATCGCGAATGCGGCCCATGCTGTTATTCAAGTCGTTGAGTTCGATAGTCGCCTTCTGCACCTCGCGTTCCAAGTCGCGGTAGGCGTTTTCGTCTTCGGCAATCAACAGCTTCTTTTCGTCAATCTTTGCCTGCAACACCGTCGCATTCGTCTTCGAATTTTCCACATCGTGGTTCAGACGGCGGGTCGCAGTATCGAGGGTAGCAAGTCCCTCTTTCATGTCTTCAAACTTGTCGATACTGACCGAGAGGTCCAGTTCACGCAGGCGCTTGCTCAAGCGCTTGAACTCGTTCACCTTTTCGGCCTGGGTTTCGTACAGCTTTACGGAACGGCGCACACTGCGCAAGTTGTCTTCCACACGTTCCATATCCATCTGCACGCGTTCAAGCTGTCTGCGGGTTTCCTTGCGCTGCTGCTTGTACTTGCTCACGCCAGCGGCTTCTTCGAACAGCACGCGGCGGTCGTCGGCCTTGTCAGAAAGAACCGCCTTGATCATGTCGGCGTTCATCTGCGAATAGGTACTGGAACCGAGACCCGAGTCAAAAAGCAGGGCATGCACATCGCGCAGGCGGCATTCCTGGTTATTAATCAGGTATTCGCCCGAACCGTCACGGTGCACGCGGCGGGTCACAATCACTTCGGAATATTCGGAATTGAGCGTTCCATCGCTGTTATCGATCACAATGGAAACTTCGGCAAGGCTCATGGCGGCACGTTCTTCGGTACCGCTAAAAATCACATCCTGCATCTTGCTCATACGCAAGGATGCAGCCTTCTGTTCGCCCAGAACCCAGCGGATAGCGTCGGTAATGTTCGACTTGCCGCACCCGTTCGGCCCCACCACGGCGGTGAGACCCTTTGTCGGGAAGTTGATTTCGGTCCTCTGGGCAAAGGACTTAAATCCAAAAATCTTTAACTTTGTAATCTGCACTGGTTAGAAATGTAGCAAAAACGTAAACAGGGACTAACGGAATTCCAGCTTAATTTCGCCCTTTTCTTCTTTCACCACCATGTAGTAGCTGCCGCCGTCAAACTCCACCGAGAATGATTCTTCCGTCGAAGTCACGGAGCAGTCACGGACACAGTCCCCCGTGCAAGCACCTTTGGTTTCTGCAACCGGCTCATAACACGTCCCCTTTTCCAACTGCAGACGGACATGGAACGACCCCACGAAATCTTCTTCGTAAACGCGGCTTTTTTCACCGGGGGCGATCGTATCCTTTACCCACGGCCAATACGAGCCATCGTCGGAAAGAATTCCGAAGCCGACAACATACCCATCCGTCTTATTTTCCACCTGAAGCCTAGTCGTCGAATCAACGAACAAATGGCTCAGGCAACCCGTGAGCGAGAAGGCGCTGGCAAGGACGGCAACCAGTACAAACGAATTTCTATAAATCTTTTTCATTACTTGCCACCCTCCGTGCTAGCAGGGCTACTGACGGCGCCACCATTCGAAGCCGAATTCGGCTTTTCGTAGCGGATTCCCTTCGCCTCGATGGTCTTGGTCGCCCCCGACTTATCGGCATTCAGCGGAGTAATTTCGCTTTGTTTAGGGGACTGGTCCATTTTGATTACATTCGTTTCAAGAGGAGCACTCCTGGCGGCTCCACGATTGAACAGGAGCCCGTCAACGGTCGCCAGGTTGAACTTGATCTCGGCAACAAAGGTTCCCTTGGTTCCAAACAGGTGTTCGTAATCGTAAGCGGCGTTATAGGCAAAACGGACAAACAATAGGTCAATAGCTCCACCCCAGAGGAAATCGTTGGAACCGCTATGCAAGTGCCTGCGCAGGCAGGTCGCCTCGAAACCGATCATGCGGGACGGATCCGGATAGAACTTGAGCGCCGCGCTATGGAAGCCTGCATCGGGCAAGTCATAGGAAACTTCCGCATAAAGCTGCTGACCATAAAGGTTCTGTTCCCAGGTCACGCGCATCGAATCAACATCGGCCTTGTCATCGGCGTTATACATCGCCAAGGACACATTCGGCAAGTAGGTCAACGGTCCCGAAGAACGACCTCCATATACGGCGCGGCTTTCCAAGTCGAGCGAGAACCTAAACAGGCGCCAGTCGGTGCGGTAAAAGTTCGCCTGCGCACTCGCCTTGCTAAAGCGCAAGTGGGCCCAGCTATAAAGCAGCGAATCGTTTTCATGCGGATAGACCTTACCGACGTTTTCCACATTCTGGTGCTGCATACCCAAGGCAAGCGTCCAGTCCGCCTTGGAATCCGTAAACGAGAAGCCCCATGTTGCAATCGTCCGCTGGATAGAGAAATCATTATACTGCGGGACAAAGAAAAAGTCCTCGCCATCCCAACCCGAGCGTTCTAGCCACAAAAGCATACCCAGATGCTTATCGGGAGCCACCTCGCCCGAGCCGAAAACAGCCGCATGATGCCTAAACGCATAGCCATCGTGCGTACCGTATTCTGTCTGGAGCGGAGTCTGCGTGCGGAAAGGCAGATAGAGGAATCCGATATCCAGATATCCCCCACGGCCACCGCGCATAATATCGCGAATCTCGGAAAGTTGCTGGTCACGGGCTACCGAGCCACCCTTCGAAAGCTCCGAGGGCTTAATCGCATCGGCAAAAGCAAAACCCGAAAAAGCCACTCCAAGTAACAAAATCTTAAACCATAAGCGCATGCGAAAAATGTAGCTAAACTTTTCGTTTGTATATGTTCCCCCTAAATGACATAGCCATAGAAAAAGACTACATTTATTTCATATGAATAAGTTTTTTGTAACATTCCTTATGTGCATGGCCGGGGCGGCATTTGCGGACCGACTCGTCGTCGACACAACCATGGCCGCAGCCGAAAAAAGCGAACATATGAAATACGAAGACCGCGGTTCGTTCGGCCCTTACGTGGAATTCGGCAACATCAAGATGAAGAATGTCACCTACGACTACAAGATCCACGGCCAGGATTACGACATTTCAATTGACAACACATTTATATACGGCGCATCGGGAAGCCTTCCGCTCACCGAATGGTTCGACATCTACCTGATGGCAGGCTACCAGTACCTCGGCATCAGCCATCATCCGAAAAACCGCGATGAAGTGTACGCCGACATGGAATCCCTCACGGACGAATTCTTCGAAGCCCCCTACGACAGTTCCGATGTTGACGGGCGCCACCAGATCCACACAGCCCTTTTCCAGCTGGGTTTCGACTTTGCGCTTCCGCTCGTCATGAGCTATAACCATCAGTTCATGCTCAAGCTCTATGCCTTCGGCGGAGCCCTGTTCGGCAAGACCTTCTTCGCCGACGACACGCAGTTCCTTTCACCGGTCCTTTACGGTTACGCTTACGGTGCCGGCATCCGCACGGCTCTTCACGGTTTCTTCTTTTCTGCTGGATTCCGCAACAGCCACGAATACTTCCACACCTACTTTGAGCGGAAAACAGGCGACAACAAGGACGATGACGAATTCATGCTGGACTTCGACACCTACTTCGTGCCTTACATTTCGCTTGGAATCACGCTGTTCTAGCGCTTAATTTTCAGGCGTTCCCCGACCTTCAGCTTGGTATCGTTCAGTCCATTCCACTTTACGATATCTTCAATAGTCACGTTATACTGGCGAGCGATGTCCCACAGACCCTCGCCTTTTTTGACGGTGTGAATCTTGAAATCGGCTTCATGTTCGCCGCTGACCTTGAGGCGCTGACCCACATTGAGATTGGTGGACTGTCCCATATTGTTCAGACTCTGCAGCTTGGCCACTGTCGTCCCGAACTTGCGGGCGATGACACTCAAGTTGTCGCCGGGCTGAACCACGTAGACGGACACCTTTTCCGTAGAATTCTTGGCAGCCTTCGGAGCCTTTGAGGTCGACGCCTTATCGGACTTGGAAGGTTTCAGGGTCGGCTTGGAACTACGAACAAATTCAGGAATCGTCAAGGAATCCCCAACGGCCAGACGACGAGTAAAGCCCTGATTTTCCTGCATCAACAGCACGACAGGAACATCATAGGCCTTTGCGATAGAAGCATAATTGTCACCTTCCTGGACCACATACTTTTCACCCTTCGAAAGTTTAGGGCGAGAAACTTCGGCAGCGGGTTTCAGTTCCGGTTTAGAGACAAACAGGGTATCCCCTGCATTCACGATCGAGGCCGCATCCATGGAATTCCAGGTGCGCAGGCTTTCTTGAGACACACCGAACTTGCGGGCAACCGAGGCGAGGTTGTCGCCAAGTTTCACGATGTAGATACGAACCTTTTCTGGCTTCTTGCCCACATTCGATTTCGCCTTGGGAGTCACCTTGATCGGAATCAGCAGAGACTGTCCTGCGCGAATGCGGCTACCCTTCATGTCGTTCGCCTGTTGCAGTTCCGAAACCTTGATTCCGTACTGACGGGCGATAATTCCGAGGCTTTCGCCCTTGCGAACCTTATGGTGGTGCCAGCTCGAGAAATTGTTCTTTTCCATCTTGTCGTAACCTTCGACAAAGGCGGAGCGCATTCCCACCGGCAAACGCAACAGGTAGGAATCCCTGTTCGGCGGCGTACACCACTTGACCAGTTCCATATTCAGGCTGCGGAGCGTATCTTCGCTGACCTTCAAGAGCTTCGCGACTTCTTCGAGCGGGAAAGAATCAAAGACAGTCACCGTATCGAAATCAGGCTGGTACGTTTTCTCGACCGTCATCTCGTACTGTTCCGGATAGTGTCCGATGACCATCGCCGCAAGGATTCGCGGCACATAGCGCATGGTTTCCTTCGGAAGCTCCAGATCCCAGTAGGTAATCGGAAGGGTGGAATCGCGGGTGGTATCTTCCTGCATTTCGCGGACAAGTCTACGTACGCGCCCTTCGCCGCAGTTATAGGCGGCCATCGCCAACAGCCAGTCGTTGAATTCACTATGCAGGCGGTTCAGGTACTTGAGGGCGGCCATCGTCGCAAGTTCCGGGTTGCGGCGCATATCCACCCAGTAGTCCACCTCAAGCCCGTAGCGCTTGCCTGTCTCGGGAATAAACTGCCACATACCAGACGCCTTCGCGCGGCTGTACGCCTTTACCTTGAAGCCGGATTCCACCAGGGCTAGGTAAATCAGGTCGCGGGGCATCTTTGCTGCATCGAGCTGCGCATAAATCAGCGAGTCGTATGCGGTTTTTCGGTTCAAAGATCCGGCCGTAAAGCTACGGGCCGCATTCGTCATATAGTAGATTTCCTGCAGCACGCGATCGTTGAACTGCACCGGAAGCGTAAACTGCGACACGTCCAAGGTATCGAGAAAACTTTCAATCACCTGCAAGGCCGCACTATCCGCCGCACTTTCGTCAAGAGCATCGATACCCTCGATCGAGACGTCGTTACGCAAGTAGTTTTCGGCATTTTCGCCAAGGTCTGCCACGTTCGGGTACACTTCGTCCAGGGCCAACACAATGCGAATCGGCATCGTGACACGGTAAAGGGAGTCCTCGTGATCGCTCACGTTCCTGTAAGTGGAATCGTACTTTTCGGCAACAAGCTGACGCAGGGATTCATCCAGATAATGCCTCGCCAAAAGCCATTCCTGATTTTCCATCGCCTGCAAGGCATACTGGTAGTAAGTCCACGACGGACGCACCGACAGCGAATCAGAAACTTTCTCCTTTAAAGCCCTTTCCGAAAATGAAATCGGTTCCTGCTCCATCGCCACGGGTTCCACGGCGGGCGCCACCTCGGCAGGCTTGCTCGCACATCCCGCAAGAATCAGGACAAACAATATCGCTGGAATAAAAAGTTTCATTATGGCCTAGTTTCCGACAACGCGCTCAACGCCGAACCAGATGACACCCGCCAACACGAATGCGGCCACCATCTGCAAAATAATGATAATCCGATTAATGCGATACGCCTTTTGCGTTTTACGGTGCCAGGAAGGCAACTCTTCTCTTTCTTGATCCTGATTCATTATAGGGGAAATATAGTAATTAGTCATTTAAAACTATTAACTATATTATATTACAGCATATGAAAAAACTTTTTGCCGCATTGCTCACCCTCTCTATCGCCGCCTCCGCCCAGGTGGGAATCGTGAGGTCTACAAGCGGCATCCATGCGCCTTCTGCAAAGACTCTTCCGCAAGGCAACCTTTTTATTTCAGGCAGTTTCGAAATCGTCAACGACGGACAGGCCCCCAGTATCGAAGGTTACTACACCGACAACACGGGCAAACAGGTCGAACTCGATAAAGGTTCTCCTTCTAACGACGAAAACTTATTTGTCGGTTTCGGGATTTTTGACAACCTGGAAATTGGCGTCACATTACCCTTCCACTACGAAGGAGATATCCAGGAACAGGACCTGAAGGGACTCGCCCTCGGCGACCTCCAGATTATGGCCAAGGGACATATCCCCATCAACGACTGGTTCCATTTCGGCCTCAGCGGAGAAATCTTTGCACCGACAGGTTCAAAAGACAAGGGCTTTCGCCCCAGGCACCGCTGGTACGTAGGACGCGAAGGAGACGCCTACGCCTATACCGCCGGCAGCTGGGCCGTCGAAGGCAACGTGTACTTCACCCTCGATTTCCAGGTCTACGTGACCTACAACGCCTATGTAGGCATTCTGAAAACCATCGAGCAAAACGACAACTATATCATCTGGGGAACGGGCTTCAACTTTTTCCCAAACATGATGATAAGTCCCATTTTCGAGGTCTCCGGAGAAGCGCCCCTACATTCCACGCACGCCGAGAACAACTTCTTGAGCAGCCCCTTCCGCCTGACTCCAGGTCTCAGGGTACATCTACCCTACGAAAGCAACCTGACCATTTCAGGAGACATCGGACTCGGCTACTTCCGAAAGAAAAACACCAAGGACGGGCTCCCTGTCACTCTTAAGTCCGGCGACGAACCAATTTACTATACGCAAGCGGGCTCCCCGAACCTGACCATTGCAGTCACCTTTAGCAAGACTCTCAACTTCAGCTGGAACGACGAAGACCGCGACGGCGTCATCGACCGTAAGGACATGTGCCCGAACACAGGAAAGAACCTCAAGGTCAATGACCGCGGATGCCCCGTTGACGAAGACCAGGATGGTGTCCTGAACATCGTAGACCTCTGTCCGGGAACCCCCGTCGGCCTAGTCGTGGACTACTACGGTTGTCCGCTCGACACGGACCACGACGGCGTATTTGACTATCTAGACAAATGCTCCAACACCCCGGCTGGCTTTGCCGTGGACTCTAGCGGTTGCACGCGCGATACCGATGGTGACGGAGTCGACGACAACAACGATAAGTGCGCACACACGCCGTTCCGTGAAAGGGTCGGCAGCGACGGTTGCCCCCTGGACCAGGACCACGACGGCGTGCCCAACGACCAGGACCAATGTCCCAACACCCCCGAAGGAATTTCCATTGACAAATTCGGTTGTCCGCTCGACTTTGACGGCGACGGCATTCCCGACGAAATAGACAAGTGCCCGAACACGATCCTCGGCGAAAAAGTGGATTCGCTCGGTTGCCCCATCGATACCGACCTGGACGGCGTCCCCGATTCCAAGGACCTTTGCCCCGAAACCCCGACTGGAGTTTCTGTCAACGCGCAAGGTTGCCGCATCGACCAGGATAACGACGGCATTTTCGATGAAGACGACAAATGCCCCGGCACCCCCGAAGGCGCCCCCATCGACAGTCTGGGCTGCCCCCTGGACAACGACATGGACGGCATTGCCGACTGGAACGACATGTGCCCCGGAACATTCCCGAACGTTCCCGTGAATAGCCAGGGCTGCCCCCTGAACGGCAAGCTCAACTTCAACTACATCGCCATGCGCATCCGCTTCAAGGGCGCCGACTCCACCCTGCTGAATTCCAGCTACACCGCCCTGAACGACATCGTCTACATCATGCGGAAAAATCCCATGTCACTCGAAATCCAGTGCAGCGCTGGCGACATTTCGAACGGGGATCCCAACCAGGTTTCCAATGACCGAGCAGAGGCCATCTACAATTATCTGGTCTACAAGGGAATCAGCGAAAAAAGACTGAAGTTCCAGGGTTTCGGGAAGAAACTTCCGCCAACCTCGCCGCGCAAGATGGAAAGCAACTACAACGTGCGACTCATTCCCTCCCCCGAAGCTAAAAAGTAGCTCCTGGACGCAATAGTTTTTTGCTATATTTGCACCTCCAGTATCTATGCGGAGATTCCGCTCAACCCCAAAGGATTACCCATGAAGATTGTCGACAAGACCGTTGTCCAGATGCACTACACCCTGACCTCCGACGAAGGCAAGGTCATTGATTCTTCCGAAGGCCGCGAACCGCTGCAGTACATTCAGGGCGCCCACATGATCGTCGTGGGTCTCGAAAAGGCGATGGTCGGCCACGACGTGGGCGACAAGTTCGACGTCAAGGTGATTCCTTCTGAAGGCTACGGCGAATACAACGAAGAAATGACGCAGGAAGTCCCGCTGGACGTTTTCCAGGGAGTCGACAAGGTGGTCGAAGGCATGATGTTCTATGCCCAGACGCCCGCCGGCCCGATGCCCATCCGCGTGAAGTCCGTAAGCGAAAAGTCCGCCGTCATCGACGCAAACCATGAGCTCGCCGGCAAGAACCTGAACTTCGCCATCGAAGTGGTTTCTGTGCGCGAAGCCACCGAAGAAGAGCTCAATCCGCAGGGTCACCACTGCTGCTGTGGCGGCAAGGGTGAAGGCAACGGAGAATGCAAGTGCGGCGAAGACGGCGAATGCGAATGCGGCGGCCAGGGCAACAAGGAAAACTGCGACGGTAACGGCGGCTGCGGCTGCCCCAACCACGACAAGCACCACGGGAAGTAATCTTTCCGCTCCTTAAACCATTAGAAAACGCTCCGCCTGGCGGAGCGTTTCTGCATTTACAATTTATCGCAAATCCGAATTACTCGTACTGCGGGAGCGTCCAGTCCTTCGGCATAGCCGGCGTGCTGCTGTCGTCATGCTTGTAGGTGAAGCCCTTCTGCGGATCAAAGCCTTCGACGGCGCCCTTCACGGACTTTGCGCATTTCGACGGGGACTGGCAACTGGTATTCTTCAGCAGAAGAATATCACCATAGACATCCCACTTTCCAGAGCGGACATCTTCAGGATTCTTGCCCTTCGTTGCGTCAAGAGCATAATCTCCCGACTTCTTGAGACTCATAGTCCAGTCGACGCCATCCGCATCGGCAACCCATTCGTTCACGAGGCTGTCGCGTTCCACTTCGTCAAACTTGAAGGTCGTCTTTTCGCACTTGAATTCTGCTCCGGTATCCATCGACAGATTGAATTCGCTACTCACCTGGCCAGAAACCAGCGAATAGGCGGACACATCGAAGAACACGGGCGTCATCAGCAAATGGCTACGCTGAATATCGTAGTATCCTGCCGACCAGAAGGAAGAGTCCTTGATCGATTCTTCAACAACATAACGGCCCTTGTAGAAGGAATAGGTCTGCTTCGAATCTTCGTTCTTGCAAGCGAGCCTTACGCCCTGCAGCTTGGTTCCATCCGAGAGCCAGTTCGAAGATGTCTTCACGTCAGCCTTTTCGACATCGGCATAATCACCGCCGTTAATGGAATACTGGAGCTTTTCGCCCTTTACGACAAATTCAATCTTGCCACCCTTTTCGAAGAAGGCGGCCAAGGAATCAGCGACATCGGCATTGGTCATCATGATGGAGCCATTAGACTTTCCATATTCAAGAACGCCGTCCTTGAATTCCGAATGAACCACAATCCACGCCGTATCGGGAATCCAGAGAGAAAATACGCCGAGCTTTGCACCCGTCGCAAGGTAAATATCGGTCCCGAACATCTTGCCCAGGGCCATATTCTTCTGCAAATCGTCCAGAGTGGCAGCGCGAGTTCCCTCGGGCACGTCGCGCTTTTCAGAAGAAGAGGATGCTTCTGCAGAAGAGGAGGTCGCCTCGACGCTGGAGTTGGAATCCTCGGCACGTTCCACATTCGAAGAATTATCGTCACTGCCACAGGCGGCAAACATCATCGTCGCAGCCACTGCGGCGGGCAAAATTGCAATTCCAAAAGATTTTTTCATAAAAACACGTCCTTCAAGACAATTCTTTTTTCCCGAATATATACAAAAAACGCCACAAAATCAAGAAAAAAGGAAAATCTGTGACCTAAACGACAGATTTTCACCCATTTTCGAGCGGACAGCCAGGATTATACCCCAAATCGCGCATCGAATCGCCAATATCGGGGGCGGCATCGTACAAAAAGCCCGCCAAAGCCTGCTCCGCCGTCACGCGGCGACCGCCAATCCAGCTTTTCAAGACAGCAAGCCTATTCGCAATCCACCACGGCAAAGGAATCATCCAGTGGCGCATTCCCGCCGACTGCAAAATCAGCCGCGCCATCTGCGCCATGCTCATCACGGTAGAACCGGCCAGCGAGTAAATTTTGCCGCAGGCCTCTTCATTAAGGCCCGCCGCGACAATTCCCTTGACCAAGTCCTCGCTGCGGACAGGGCGTTTGAGGCACTTGCCCCCACCCGGCAAGAAATACACGGGGAAACGCTTCACGTAGGCAGCGAACATGTTGAATTCCACGCCGCCGCCATCACCAATCACTAGGGTCGGCCGCACAATCGTCCAGCGGAGCCCCGATTCCTTGACCACGGATTCACCCGCAAGCTTGCTCGCGCCATATTCTGTAAGGACCGGATATGTCACCGAAATACTCGATACATAAACCAGGCGAGAAACGCCCGCCTCACGGGCGGCACGAACCACGTTTTCCGTCCCCTGCGCATTAATGCGGGCAAATGCACCCTTTGTTGTAGAAAGGAGAATGGCTGCAAGGTGATAGACCAGATCTACCCCCTCAAATGCCGCTCGGATCGATTCGTAATCCGCGACATTCCCATAAAAGACCTCCACCCCGTCGGGTAAAAACCCAGCCTGGGTATCGCCCGGAAGCACAAGAACCCGCACACACACATTGTGGTTCAATAGCTCCCGACAAAGCGCCTTCCCTACGACGCCCGCGCCCCCCGTCACCAAAGCAATCATCGCTAGGCTTCCAGCAAATAGCGGATATCCTGGACCTTGCGAGCAAGGGCCTCGTCTGTATCCATCTGCTTGATCAGTGAACGGACTGCGGCGATCACAGAAGAGTAATCGCGGTTAAAAAGCATCCCGATTTTTTCGTGGGAATCCGTCGTCATTTCGCGGCAAAGGTACATCGCCACCTTACGCGGAAGCGAGACACCCGCATCCTGACGCTTGCTCGCAAGCGCCACCATGTCGGTACCGAACTCGAGAGCCACCACTTCAGCAATTCCCTTGATGGTCAGTTCCTGCATACCGGTAGGGTTCGAAGGAGCCACCAGACGCTTGACTGCGCACAGGTCCAGATTTTCCTGGCAGAACTGGTTCATCGCAGAAAGGCCGTTCAACATTCCCTCGATCACGCGCACATTTTCGCGGCGCGGAATAGAAAGGAACCTGCAAATTTCTTCGCGATCCTTGTCGACAAACGGAATATTCATCGACTTTTTCTGGATAAGCTTCATGCGGGTCGACAAGTCCGGTTCATCGATACCGACTGCCACGCAGGATTCCAGCGGTGCCAAAAGTTCCGCCGAGATGCAAGGAATAGACGAATGACCCGCAGGCTTCTTTTCGCCATCGGCAAGACGGTTGAACTGGGACGGATGTCTATCGCAAGAAAGCACGACCTGCTTCCCCATCGCACGCAAATGCTTAATCAAGATTGCAAGACGCCTCTGGGTCGCCGCGGCATGTTCGAGCAGCTGAACATCATCCAGCAAGAGAATATCGCACTTTTCGTATTTTTCCTGGAACTCTTCGGCCAGTTCGCGAACATTGCCCGACTTGACACTCAACGCCTTGCTCATGGCAGTCGCATCACGCAGGAAATCGTAAGCGTGACAATAGACGATATGCGTATGCGCCTTGGCCTTCTGCATCTGTGCGGCCACCGCCTGCAACAGGTGAGTCTTTCCAAGACCCGACTTGCCATAAACAAACAGCGGATTCAGCGCCGGGTCACCCGGATTTTCGGCAACGGACTTGCAAGCCTCGCAAGCGGTAAAGTTGCAGTCGCCCTCGACAAAGTTTTCAAAAGTGTAGCCCGCATACAGCGAAAGCTTACGGCGAATCACCTTCTTTGGTTGCGGCTTCTGAACCGCACGCGGAATGACGGGGAAAACGGGAGCGGCCTTCGGAGTCACCGCCTGCTTTTCCGGCGCCACGATACGGATGCGGAAACCCACATATTCCGAACCCAGCACCTGTGACAAGGCCTTGTTCAGAATGTCCCCGTAATGGGAACGAATCCAGTTTTCACGCAACTCGTCGGGAACGGCAATCTGCACGTATCCGTCAAAAAAACCTTCATAATCGGCCGCATCCAAAATGGTGAGGCCAAAATAGTCGTTACATTCCTCGCGAAGGAGGTCAAGCACGCGCTGCCAAACAGGGACTGCCTGGAGTCGGGCGGAGGGTTCAACCAAAGAAACAGTGTTTGTCACAATCTACCAATGATCTAAAAAGCAAGGTGAAAGTTAAATAAAGCACCCCGACAAAAACTCACTTTCTTAAAAAAATCTTCCAAAGTGCCTTTTTTGGCGTATTTTGACCTAATTTTTTTTTATCCCCCGCTGTTCCCAAAACTCTACAAACAAATCACGCCTTTAGTCACTCTCCAATCCATTCTCAACCCCTATGATTAACACAACTTATCAACAGAAAAATTTTGAACTATCTCTTGACAAAAAACACAATAAAATTTTATACAAATGAGCAGTATTTTAAACTTCTTATAAAAAAATAATAGCCGTTTTTTGACAAAAATCGGCAATTTTTCGCAGAAAATCTTGACAGACAACAATTTAGCGATAGGTGTAAAATGCGCCCTACAGAAAAAGGACCTCGATGAGGTCCCGTCAACAAAATATAAACCGCAATTATTTGTTTTCGTCCAGCTTCGAATGGAGTGTTTCAAGGCGGCGTTCCAGAAGTTTCTGGATTTCGGGCAAGAGGGAATCCTTGATGCGGTCCAGATACAGGCACTGCAGCTGAATCATACGGTTACGGTGACGACCGGCATGTTCCTGAATCCAGTGGCTCACGGCTCCCTGACGGTCCTGAACGCGTTCCTGCAAGACCTGCTTGATATAGGTCGTCTGCACCGACATGTAGCGCTGCATATTGAAAGGAAGCTTGTATGTGCGGATGAACTGCTTCAGGTATTCCAGCAGGGAAAGGTTCTGGCAACGACGATCCTGGATGAACTTGCGCAGTTCATCGACATGACTTTCAAAAAAAGGCAGGATGGCTTTATCGTCTATCTGATAAAGTTCCAGTTCATCCTGTTTTTTGGTCGCTTCGTCAACAGCCATATAACAAATTTACGAAAAAAAATCTATTTTTTAAGGTTTTTTCTTAAGAAAAAAGAAAAAATTAGCATTTTTATGCATATCCGAGACGGCTTCCGACAGGAAGATCCAACCTTCCGTGCCCGGGTGAAGCGTATCGGTATCGCCCCCCTTAAAATCCTTCATCGACAGCACTTCGCAAGAAAACTGCCCTGCCGGAGTCATCAATTCCAGAGAATCGTCCAGGGAGAAGCGGTTCTTGACATTCACGCGGCAAGAATTGGTCGCCTCGTCGTAAGAAAGCACCTGCGCGACAACGCAACCACCCTCGGCATCTTCGTGCGTCGACTCGTAATTCTGCGGAAGCGGGCCCTTCATAAAGCCGGTCATAAAACCGCGACCGTCCACGAACGAAATCGCCCTGCGGGCTTCAGCAGAAACTTCAAGCGGTTTACCCGCCTCGGCCTGCGCTGCACAAGCATCGATTGCCATACGGTAGGCACGCACGACCTGACTCAAGTAGTACACCGACTTGGTACGGCCTTCGATTTTAAAGGAATCAAGTCCAGCCATCATCAAGTCCGGAATCACATCCATGGCGCAAAGGTCACGGCTACTCATAAAGTACGTACCCCAGGCATCTTCATCCAAGGCGATGGGGTCAAGTTCCGGACGGTCCGTACGCTGCAAGGTGAACTCGCCTTCGTGTTCGCGATAGTTTTCGCACTGCGGTTCAGGATTGGCGTACAGGCGGTAGGGCATTCGGCAGCTGTTATCGCAGGCCCCCTGGTTCGCATCGCGGCGGGTCACCCAGTTGCTCAACATGCAACGGCCCGACATCGACATGCACACAGCACCATGAACAAAAACTTCAAGTTCCAAGTCCGGGCAACGTTCCTTGATTTCCACAACTTCGGACAAGCGGAGTTCGCGACTCAAGATAATGCGACGCACCCCGAGACCTTGCCAGAACTTCGCAGCCAAATAATTGGTCGTATTCGCCTGCACCGACAAGTGAATTTCAACTTCAGGGCGCACCTCACGCAACCACCCCACAAAACCGGGGTCAGCCACGATCAATGCGTCGGGACCCAAGTCGATTGCAGCAAGCAAAGCCTTCTGAAAGGCCTCGACCTTGACATTGCGCGGAATCACGTTACTCGTCAGGTAGAATTTCTTCCCGAGACGGTGGGCATATTCGATACCTTCGGCGAGGTCGTCCAGATTCTTGAAACCATTTTCGCGGGCACGGAGCGAAAAAGCGGGCTGCCCCGCATAGACGGCATCGGCACCGTAGGCAAAGGCATACTTCATTCGGGTCAAATCACCCGCAGGAGCTAATAACTCAGGAAGTTTCATAAGTTTCCAACTGCGTCATCCTGGATTCCGTCGCTGCGCTCCAGAATGACTGTTCCTTTTGCGTCATCCTGGAACCACGAAGTGGTGACGGGATCCATAAGCAACATTAAACTACCACTTGAATCCTGTTCTTAAATAAACCTTTTCATCGTTAAACAAGGTAATCTCTCCCAGGAAGAATACATATTGTCCTTCGTAGCTGAGGGACGGCGTGAGAGAATACTCCATCTTTGCGCCACGCAAGAAATGCTTCGGAATTTTCAGATGGTTGTTCGGCGTCGTGTCGTTCACGGCACTGCCGTAATCCGTTCCCTTCCAGAACCAGCTGTTACGAAGCGAGGCGAAAATGCGGTGGTCCAGCCTTCCATAGACCGTAGCATCAATTCTCTGGCTATTGGGACCATTCTGGTTACCGAGCGGACGACCGAGATGCTCCATCTGCGCCGTATACTTCTTAAAGTGCGAATACACATAAGGTTCGATGCGGGCATATTCCGCGATGAAGCCCGATTCCAGCAGGTGCGTACCGATGTTGAAATCGTGTGCCCCATGCATACCGGCCATCCACGCCCACTTGGCTTCGATATTGTCGTTACGAGCAAGGCTCACCGGGCTTTCCATATCGTCGAGGAAATATTCCGTATAAATACGGAGCGACCTGAAGAGGCGATAGTTGAAGTCAAACGAAAGCGAACCGTTGTTGCTATCCTCGGAATAGTTGCCCTTTTCCATGAACAGCGGAACCACCGGTACAAAGAGCCACGGTTTCAGATTGTCGTACTGGATTTGCAGTTCGCTGATACCGAATGTCGCATCACCCACGGCCAATTCGTAACGGTGACCGAAAATGTTGCGGGTTTCATCGATATTCTTGGCGCTCATACTCGAATAGATGCGCAGGTCACCATAGAACGACATCACGCGCAAGGGTCCAAGCTTCATGTCGAGCGAAAGCATATTGTACGGGAGCGCAAACTGGTTCAGGCTCAAGTTGTTGTAGTAACCAGGGCCCCAATGCATCACGTCGCGGCCGAAGTCGAGGCGAGCCCAGTCGTAGTTCAAGGCAAAATGGGCTCGGTAGCGGGCGTAACTCGTGTATTCCAGTCCCGAATTGTTCTCTTCCTTCTGGACTTCCAGGAATTCTCCGTCGAACGACCTCGGATACTTCGCCGAATGGTCTTCGTCATAAATGCGGGCATCCAGAACGAAATCGACGGAATCCGCATAACCGCGCAGGTAAATGCCCCCGTCAATTCCCGGCCAAATCGTATCGCCGAGCGCTTCGCCACCACGGTAATCGAGGCCGCCCACCAACGACATCGCCAAGGCCATGCGCGGCACATTCAAGTTCTTGAGTGCGGCATTGCACACCGAATCCTGCGACGAGCAGGAATCGCGGTATCCCGAAATAGCGGCACCATGTTCACTATCGTAATAGAGCAGCGCCTTTCCCTCGGAGTTCACGAAATTCTTGCGGAAGGTCGTGTCGCGTTGCGGATAGGCGAAGAACTGGCGGTCCTCGCCCGTCGTCACACGGTGCAGTTCAAACAGCATCGGAGAGTTTTCCAGAAGCCGCAAGTTGCGCACATTTTCGGGACCTACCACCGGCGAGGCGGCAAATGCCTGGATCGCGGCGAAAGCCATCATCAAGGAAACAAGGGACAGGGTTGTTTTCTTCATAAAAATTTCCAAGACAAATTAAGTGAGTACCTGGCCAAGCATTCCGAACAGTTCTGACGGAGTAACCGGTTTGGATATCAGTCCGTTCATTCCCGCCTTGTTCGCGCGCTGACGGTCCTCATCAAAGACATTGGCTGTCAAGGCCAGTATCGGAATCTTCGCATTCCGGGGATTTTCCAGCTGACGAACCCTCCGAGCCGTCTCAAAACCGTCCATTCCAGGGAGGCGCAAATCCATCAAGATGACATCGAACGAACCCGCCGCGGAATAATCAATCTTTTGGACGCATTCCGAGCCCGATTCCACACAGACGACTCGCATGCCGGCATCCTTCAGGATCTCCCCCACGATTTCGCAGGTTTTCGGATCATCATCGACCAGAAGGGCGTGCTTTCCGGCCAGCTTCACATGGGTTGCGTTCTGGTCCGCCTTCGGGGAAACGTCGTCCTCGTTGGCAGTCCGAAGCGGAAGCGTCAAGACAACTCGCGTACCTTCGCCCACACGGCTCGTCACCTTCACGGTACCATGCATCAGGTCCACCAGCTTTTTCACGATGCTGAGACCAAGTCCCGTACCTTCCACGTTGCGAGTCAGGGCAGTCTGTTCGCGTTCAAACTCGTCAAAGATGCGGGGCATGAATTCTTCGGAAATGCCGACACCCGTGTCTTCCACAACAATTTCAACATTGCACATCCCCGGCGTTTCGTGGGCGCAGTCACGCAGAGAAACACGCACCAGCCCGTGCTCACGTGTGAACTTGATTGCATTGCTCACCACGTTCAGCAGGATCTGCTGGATTTTCACCTTGTCCGCATAGACATACTGGTTCTTGAAATTTCTGGAGACCTGAAGAAGAACGTTCTTCTGGATCGCCGCCTGTTCAAAGGTCGCAACAATCCAGTTCGTCATTTCCAACGTATAAACCGGTGTCTCGTCCAAGGTTTCTACGCCAGATTCGATTCGGGCCATGTTCAAGACAGAATTAATCAGTTCCAGGAGCAATTCACCCGCATTGTGGATATTGTTCAGGTAGCGTTCGAATATAGACTTCTCTTCCTTGGAAATGTTCATGTTCCAAAGGGTCTTTTTCGCCAGGGCCTCGTAGCCAAGCACCGCATTCATCGGAGTGCGGATGTCATGGCTCATATTGAAGAGGAACTTGGACTTCGCCTTGTCGGCCGTGCGAGCCTGATCCAAGGCGCGGACAAGCTCCATCCGCTGTTCGTTCAAGGCCTTGCGCTTTTCCAGTTCCGCCGACATGACATCGTCAATAATCTTGAAGCCCATCACAAATTCCGGACGGGTCTTGGACGGTTTTACGAAATGCGCCTGAAGATAATGAATATCATTCTTGGCAAAAATGCGGTAGGTTAATTCAAACCGCTCTTGCTTCATGAATTCGCGACGCAGGTTTTCCAGGTTCGCAATCCGTTCAAAGGCGGAACGATCTTCAGAAACGACCATTCTCTTTTGGTAAAGGGACATCAGGGAATCGTAACGGACGCCCTGCCCCGCCACTTCTTGCATCAAATGTTCAATGGTGGGATGAATTCTATAAGCCACCATTTTTCCCGTATCCAGATTGACTTCAAAAGCACTACCATACGATTCGGTCAAGGCGTTGATGACATTCAAATGACGGCCTTCGTTTTCGGAATGCAAACGACGATTCGTCTTGTACACGGAGTGCAGGTAAAGAATGAAAAACAGGGCGACCAGCAGAATGGCGGCAATTGCACGGCTATTATTTTTCCACGAGAATTCCTTCAGGATATGGAACGGCACCATCTGGATGACGACCCATCCCGTATTTGAGACACGCGCTACCCCAGCGACAGAATTACCGTAATCCGTAGAGAAGCTAAAGGCCGCCGTAGATCCAGCCACCGCCTCCTTCTTAAACGTTTCTACGACATTTAACGGCATAAATTCCTGGGATTTCTTTTCGAACTGCTGGCCGTAGACATTGTCGTCCATATTCGAAGAGACTATCTTCATGCGGCGATCACAAATCAACGAAACTACTTGTTCACCAAACAGGGAGCAATCCATCATCGAACGGATTTCGGTATTGCCCCCTAAGATACCCGCCACAACCCCCACGATTGAGTCGCGATAGAACAGCGGCGTATAGACCATCACCTGCGCTTCTGACGCGTATAGCGGGCGATAATCCACCCATATTCCCGTTTCGCCGTGCATTCCCCGCTGAAAAAATTCACGATCGGACACATCGTACGAAGAATCGCCATAAGCCGTATTCCAGCCGTCACCACGAACATATTCAATTCGTGAAAAAGGGGTTTCAGCTTGTTTCGAGCGGAAAAAAGACTCCGGATTTTGCAGGACAGGCCCGGTCATTTGGCGGGTCGCCATTAAAGAAACCAGCTTGACACTGCTCTGCGCATAGCGCATACTGGTTTCTATTTCCGTGGCGACACTTTCTACATTCTGCGCGATGGTATTTTCGACCTGCTTAACAAAATAGACGCGCGAAAAAAAGGAGTACAGACTGATGACAACAATCACCGCGACCGCCATCACGACCACCGCGGGACTAGGAGCCATCCACTTTTTTAACTTTATCTTTTTCATGCTTTCAAAAACAAATCCAATTATAACAAAATTTTTACTAATATATAGGGCGTATGAAGGATTTGACCATCGAACACAAGGCCGAAAAGGAACGTTGCATTCTCGTAGGGATCTCTACCCCGAAGGTTCGCCCCTGGCTTGCCTCCGAACAGCTCGCTGAATTGGGCAGGCTCGCCGAGACCGCAGGCGCCGAAGTAGTGCAGAGTTTTTTGCAAAGGGTGCAGAACTTTAGCCCCGCAACGCTCATTGGCGAAGGCAAGGTGAACGAGGTCAAGGCCGCCCTTGCAGAACTGAACGCCAAGATGGTGGTTTTTGACGACGATTTGTCAGGTTCGCAGGTCAGGAACCTGGAACAGAGACTCCCCGGAATTAAGGTACTTGACCGCACGGGGCTTATCCTGGACATTTTTGCGAAGCACGCCGTCACGGCAGAAAGCCGCCTGATGGTCGAAGTAGCACAGCTCCAATACATGATGCCGCGCCTTACCGGCGCATGGACACACCTTTGCCGTCAGCACAACGGAGGCATCGGCACCAAGGGCCCCGGCGAAACTCAGCTCGAAACCGACCGCCGCATGATCCGCAAGCGCATTCAGGAACTTAAAAAGAAGCTTGAAAAAATCGAGGACGCCCGCGAAAGCCAGGCAGAAAACCGAAACGACATTTTCCACATCGGAATCGTTGGCTACACGAACGCAGGCAAGTCTACGCTCACCAACCGCCTGACCGGCGCCGACGTGTATGTAGAAGACAAGCTGTTCGCGACCCTCGACAGCACCACGAGAAAGCTCTACCTCGACGGAGAAAACATCATTCTATCCGATACCGTAGGCTTTATCCGTAAACTTCCGCATAACTTAATTGAGACCTTCAAGAGTACACTCGGCGTCGCCTCGCACGCGGACTGCATCCTGGAAGTCGTAGACGGCTCCGCTCCCGACTATCGCGAACACCTAGAAGTCACTCACAAGACACTCGAAGGAATCATCAGCAAAGAAACTCCGCGCATACGCGTATTCAACAAGGCCGAAATCTGCGACGAGGCCCGCCGCACGGAACTCCGCGAAAATTACCCCGAAGCAATCCAGGTGAGCGCCCGCGAGAACATCGGCATGGAACGCCTCCGCGAAACATTCAAGGAACAGCTCGCCGCCTGGCACATAAAGCGCGAAGCCCACGAACAAAAGGAAAAGGAACGCAGCGAAGCCCCGTGGAGGGAATAGCTCCGCTTTATCTCCCCCTTCCGATTTGTAAAAAGCCAATCCCTATGAACCGACTTTTAAGGGCTTGTCAGTTTATTTGCGAGCCATCCCCCATTTTGTCATCAAGATCTATCAAATCATAATACATCAGACGAGTACGCAAAGGATTTTTCCAAAGCTTCTTAACATTTATACCTAGCGCCCTTGCTTCATTTTCATCAGAGCCATACAAAAACTTAAAATTATTTTTTCGATAGTAGTGTATAACATCGGGATTATTGACCGCATCCACAATTATAAATCGGCATCCGGTCTTATTTTCATCACTACGGAACCAAGTCTTGATAAAAGTCATCACGGCAGAGCCAAAACCCTGCTTTGCAAATTCTGAGTTTATCCCCAATCGACCAACCAATACGCCCGGATAACGACGCAAATTTTTCTCCCCATTTTCCGTAATATATTCTATTTTAGCCTTGTCCTCAGGAACAAGCTGTTTAATCCGCACGGAATCATTAGACAGCGTAAAGGCCGCTACAATTTTATCGGGGATTTCTTTCAATCGAAAAACATAGGTCTTACCCAAAAGTTTTTTCCCATACAGGAAAGAGTCCTTGACGAAGAAGTCATCAAGATCCTTATTTCCACATTTAAATGGTTTACAATTTTTTAGAAGTTCCGGAGTAAGCCTTGAGAATGAACAACTCGACAAAAATTCAGCAACATTCATTCCTAGAAACCCTGTTCACGTAGAAACTTCTTCACGAGCAGGACTGTTTCGCTAATATCCTGTTTATGCTCATTTTTTTCAGCAATATCGGCAGCTTTGAGAAAACGCTCCGCGTCTTCCCCATAAAGCGTCGGTATTGATCTTATTTCTACAGCCATAGGTTTATCCTCACATTAAAATAGGTTTTAAGTTTTCTATTGTCAATACAGGGATCCTTTCTGATTCCCTATTACTATACACGTATTTTTGAAGCACTCACCCCCCATTTCCCCGAAAAATTTATTTCTTTTTACAAAAAAGCCCATGGATTAATCCATAGGCAATACTCAATAAAACGAAAAAAGCTATTCCATTACCCGCTTCAAGGGAAAGTCGAACTGGATTGCACGCGGGGTTTCAATCTTGTCGAATTTAATCTGGTAGCAAAGGGCCTGTTCGTCGACCTTGGCGACGGTTCCAAAGCCCATGATGCGGTGGAAAACACGGTCGCCCACGGTAAATTCCGCGGCAGGAGCCTTTTTCACGAGGCCCAAAATTTCGTCGCTGAAAAGTTCTCGGTTGCGGTCAGATTCAGCGATGTAGGCGCGAGCCTCCTGCAGTAGCTTCTCGGAAACGCCGCGAACCACATGCAAGTCGGTCATATCCATTTCAAGCAGGAACCGCGACGGGTACCGGCTCGATTCTTCGCCGACGCCGTCTTCGGCATCGCTCAGGAACAGCACATTTTCGGCGCGGGTAAGCGCCACGTACGCAAGGCGGCGTTCTTCTTCCAGCTGCATCTTGTTCTCGATGCGCTTGACCGGGAAAAAGCCCTCGTTCATTCCACATACGAACACGTAGGGAAATTCCAGCCCCTTGGAATTGTGGATGGTCATCAGCTGAACGCGGTCACGGTCGCCGTCGTTTTCGTCGGAGTTCGTAAACAGCACAATATTCTGCAAAAATTCGTCGAGCGTCGCATCTTCTTCGAGAATGTTTTCAAATTCGAGCAGGCCCTGCTTGAGTTCCGCAAGGTTGTCGAGGCGGTTCTCGTCGCCATCGAGGCGCAGCATTTCTTCGTAACGGGATTCACGCATCAGCCGCGTGAACACCTCGGTAATGGGCATATCGCGGTACTTGAAACGGAACTTTTCAATGAGCGCGACGAACTCCACCACCTTGCTTTTCGCAAGGAAAGCCTTGCACTGCTCCGCACTCAACGCAAAAGGTTTCGCAACCGCCGCATCCTTCGCCTGGGCAAGCGGCAAAGCTCCCGCCACAGAACATATCTGCAGTAAGGTTTCGTACAGTGACATTCCCTGTTCATCGGCAAGAGCCGCAAGTGCCGCCACCTTTTTCGGGCCGAACTGCCGCTTGGGCGTATTCACAGTGCGCAAGAAAGCCATGTCGTCGCCGTACACCAGCATTCGCAAGTAGCAAATGGCATCCTTGATTTCGGCCCGCTGGTAAAAGCCCACGCCGCTATAGACCTTGTACGGGATATCGGCGGTCATCAGCGCCTCTTCGACGGAGCGCGACTGCGCGTGCATACGGTAAAGCACCGCGATATCCTTTTTCGCGACCCCGTTCGCAATCGCTTCCTGGATGTTCTCGACAATCCACGAAGCCTCTTCGCGGGTATTTTTCGCGTGGCAGAACACGGGCGTCTTACCGCCGCTACGCATGGGACGCAGCACTTTCTCGATACGGAACTCGTTGTTCTTGATAACGGCATCGGGGAGCTTCAAGATGCTCGGCGTACTACGGTAATTGTTCTGCAAAAGAATCGTTTTCGCATCCTTGTGCACCTTGTCGAATTCCAAGATGCGGTTCACATCGGCGCCACGCCAGCCGTAAATCGTCTGGTCCGGGTCGCCGACCACGAACAAATTATGATGGAAGCTCGAAAGGAGTTCGGCGAGCTGGTACTGCTGCAGGTCTATGTCCTGGAACTCGTCGACCATCACGTACATCATGCGCTCGCTCCATTTCTTGAGCTTTTCGGGATAATGCTGCAAAATGTACAGGGTTACTAGAATCAGGTCGTCAAAATCGAGCGCAAAATTCTTCTTTTGCTCATAAAGGTAGCGATAATAGACCTTGTGCCACTTGTCAGGGGCGTTTTCCACCATTTTGAGCAGGTCGTCGTTTGCCGAAGCCGAATCATGCCCCGCAAACCATTGCACATACGAAATATCATTCGCCTTGCGCCCGCCGATAAAGTCGATGGCGCTACTAATGCGCAAATCCTTGAGTGAATAGCCGAGCTCGGTGTAGGCTTTTTTCACGAGCGACTTCTGGTCCTCTTCGTCGAGCACCAGGAACTCCTTTGGGAACTGGAGCACGTGGATATCTTCGCGCAAGAGCCGCACGCAAAAACTGTGAAATGTCGAAATATAGCCCGAATCGTCACCTTTCAGCATGGTGCGGATTCGTTTTTTCATCTCGAAGGCGGCCTTGTTCGAAAAAGTCGCGCACAAGATGTTCGACGGCGAAATTCCAAGTTCCTTGGCCAAGTACAGGTAACGGTGCGTGAGCGTCCGAGTCTTGCCGGAACCCGCCCCCGCAATCACGCGAATATAGCCTTCGGTAGTCTCTACAGCGAGCCTCTGTTCGTTATCGAGCCCGTCCGTGATTGCCGAAACCGGTCCATTTGTCAAGTCAAAATTACCCATCATAACCTATATATCGCCGTTTATCCCAAAATTATAAAATCTATTATGTAAATTTTTCTTCTTTTGCTAAATTTGTGCACAATGGAAGGAAGGACCATTACTCTACCCGTAGCCCTTACCGCAACAAACAGCAAAGAATTGTTGCGGGAGTGTCGGCGCACGCTCTACAAGGAGCCGCTCAACCTCGACGGTTCTTCCCTCACGCGCATGGACTACAGCGGCGATGCCTTCTTTGCGCTTCTCGCCGACTTAAGCGAAAAGACCGGCAACAAGCTCACGCTCGCCCACTTTAGCGAAGAAATCAAGGCGCAGCTCGGGGCACTCAAGAAAGAGAAAATTCCCGAAAAAGTCAAGACGGGCTACAGCAATTTCCTCGAAGCCCTCGGCGCAAAGACCATCGTCATCGCCAAGGAAGTCGCCGAGGTGTTCATCCTCTTGAACATGAGCATCTACTGGATGATCTGCGGGCCTTTCGACAAAGGGCGCAGCAAGTTCGGCGGCACCGCCAAGCAGGTCTTTATGCTCGGCACCGAAGCCACGGGCATCTGCTTTCTGATGGTCGCCCTCATCTGCTTCACCATGGCGCTCCAGAGTTCGTTCATGCTCAAGGCCGTGGGTGGCGGTTCTTACCTCGCCTCGGGACTGGGCTACCTGATTTTTGCCGAAATTAGCCCACTTTTGACGACCATTATCTTGGCGGGGCGTTCCGGCAGCTCCATTGCAGCTGAAATTGCAAACATGTCCGTCTGCGAAGAAATCAAGGCCATCAAGACCATGGCGATTTCGCCGGTGCAGTACCTGGTGGTTCCCCGCTTTATCGCGATGACCATCTGCACGCCGATTCTTGCCTTCTGCGCAGGTATCGCGGGCTGCCTCGCCGGCTTCCTGATCGGTTACTTTTTCTTTGACATTTCTTTTGCGAACTACTTCCAGTCTATTCGCGACGGGATTCCGCCGATTCTCTTCCTCAAGAGCACCGTCAAGTCCATCGCGTTCGGTTGGCTGGTCACGTTGATTTCTTGCAACAAGGGCCTCAACGCCGAAGGCGGTGCCGAAGCGGTGGGCCTCGCAACAACCTCCAGCGTCGTAGTTTCGATTTCTGCCATCATTGTCGCAGACTGCGCGTTCAGTTTCATATTCTACTAGGGGCAACAATGGACGACATTACACTCAAAGTAGATCACCTGAAAGCCGGTTACGACGGAAAGACCGTTTTGAACGATATTTCGTTCGACGTCAAGAAGGGCGAAATTCGCATGATTCTCGGAAGTTCCGGTTGCGGCAAGTCGACGCTCATGAACAACATCCTCAAGCTCTACAAGTCCGAAAGCGGAACCATCACCTAGTTCGGCAAAAAGTTCGGAGCCAAGGAAGGGCTCGATTTCGAGACTCGCCTGCGTACGGGCGTGTTGTTCCAGAACGGAGCGCTCCTTTCGGATTTGACCGTGGCCGAAAACGCCATGCTTCCGCTCATCCGCAGCATGCCCTACATGCCCAAAAAACAGATGGAAGCGATCGTGGCCGACCGTCTCGAAAAAGTCCACCTGTTGCACGCCTTCCACAAGTATCCTTCCGAACTTTCGGGCGGCATGAAACGCCGCGCAGCCCTTGCCCGCGCCATTGCCCTCAAGCCGGAGTTGCTCTTTTGCGACGAGCCCTCGACCGGACTTGACCCGGTAACCGCCCGTTCCCTCGACGAACTTTTGTTGGAGCTTCGCGACACGCTCGGGGTATCGATGGTCATCGTGAGCCACGAACTCGAGAGCATCAAGATCGTCTGCGACCGTTTTATTTACCTGAAAGACGGCTACGTGCTCATGGACGGCACCTTGCAGCAGGGGCTCGACAGCGACGACCCCATCCTGCGGCATTTCTTCAACAGGCAATGCCCCAAGGAAGAGGACCACAATGAATATTACCATTTTAACTTTATCGACTGATTTGGAGTAACCATGGAAACCACACGTGCCGAAAGAATCAAGATTGGCGCCTTCATGCTCCTCTGCGGAATCATGATTTGCGTGTTCCTGGGCTATGTACTTTCGCGTTTCTTGAACAAGGAATACGACAACTATTATACGGTATTCAGCGAATCCGTTATCGGTCTTTACAAAGATGCGCAGGTCAAGCTGAACGGTATCGATGTCGGAAACGTCACCGAAATTGCAATCGATTCATCGAACCTGAGCCAGGTGATTGTCCGTTTCCGCGTGAACAAGGGAACGCCCATCAAGCTCGGCACCCGCGCCGGCATGACGCATGGCATTTCGCTCACCGGCGAAAAGCAGATCGTGCTTTCGGGGGGCCGTTTTGATGAACCGGACGTCGCCGAAGGCGGTTTCGTTCCCGCCGAAAAAACGGCATTCGACGCTATCGCCAACAAGGCGACCGACATCATTAGCCACGTCGATTCCCTGATGACGAACCTCAACAGCATTTTCTCCGAAGAAAACTCGCAAAGCATCAGCAATTCGCTCAAGAATTTCGAAAATGCCACGCAGAACCTGAACCGGCTGACACAGAACCTGAATGCGCCCATCAACAACATCTCGAATGCGGCGAACTCCATGAAGAACGTTCTCTCCGAAATCGAAGAAGCCAAGATTGCCGCCAAGGCGGGCGAAAACATGGATGTCCTTAAGGAAAAGCTCGAAGCCATCGACACGAAGGCGATGAACGAGAACCTGACGCAGGCGATGGAATCCATCAAGCAGCTCACGCAGCGGCTTGACCAGGTGGTGTACAAGAACCAGGACCAGGTGGGCGACGCCGTCGTGGAACTCAACGCCGTCCTCGAGAACCTCGAAGAATTTACGCAGAAAATCAAGAACAATCCGTCGGTGCTGATTCACGCCGAAAACAAGAGCCGGAGGAAATAGCCATTGAATTGTCATGCCGGACTTGTTCCGGCATCAAAAAGGGACATTTATGATTCACAAAATCACATTAATTCTTTTCACCTTAGCGCTAGCGTTCTCGCTCACGGCCTGCCTGGGTGGCGGCTCCAGCGAGCCCACCAAGTACTACACTATCGCTGTTGAAAACATCAGCATGCCCTCAACCGAGGCTTTCGCCGACAAACGCCTGCAAGTGCGCAAGTTCACCATCGAGCCCGCCTACCAGCGAGCAAACATCGTCTACCGCGAATCCGCCTACGACTTCATGTTCTACGACCTGGACCTGTGGGCCAGCCGCCCCGAACACATGATGGCGCAAGTCGCAAGCGAATACCTCGCCAAAAGTGGCCTTTTCAAGAGCGTCGAGACCAAGGCAAACGGCAAGCCCGACTATGAACTCCTCGGAAACATCGTCGCCATCGAAGAAGTGGACGAAGGCTCCTCGCAGTACGCACGCCTCGCCGTGCAGCTGACCTTCCGCAAGACAGAAAGCGACGAAGCCCTCTGGGAAAAATCCTTCGACCAGAAAATGAGCATGGGCGACCGCGAACCGCGAACCACCGCCGAGACAGTCTCAAAACTTTTCGGCAAAATCATGGAAGAAGCGCTCGGGGAAATATCTCGCAAGCTCTAGAAATTTTCTCCGATTTTAGGCTCTTTTTTGTGATTTGTACCTATAAAAATGCTGTTTTTCCCATTTTATAGGTACAAAACAATTCCGCAAGGCAAATTATATTGAACTTGTACCTATAAGCAATGTCAAAAGGCTAGTCTTATAGGTGCTTTTTTCGAGCCTTTAACATTAATTTGTTTGCAAAATAAGAAAAACGTACCTATAAAAGGATTGATTTTCAAAACTTTATAGGTACGAAATAAAAAAATCATTTTTCAAATACCCATAAAAAGAACTTGTCGCCCTATTTTATAGGTACCGAAATTACAAATTCCGCAATTACAGGTCCCGCAACGGACAAAGCTAGAGCCAGTCGCCGAAGCTCGAATCGCTGGGCATACGCCAGTCGGCACGTGGCGACAGGGAAATCGTTCCGACCTTCGGGCCGTCAGGAATACAGCTACGCTTGAACTGTTGCGTAAAGAACCTACGCACGAATACGGCAAGCGCCTTTTCCAGTTCCTCGTCGCTATACTTCCCTGCAAAGGCGTACTTCGCCAGGAACAGCATCTTTTGCGGAGTCGCGCCGTACTTGGCAAAATGATACAGGTAAAAGTCATGGATTTCGTAGGCGCCCAGAATACTTTCGGTTTTCTGCGCAATCAGGCCATTGGCATCGGCGGGTAACAGTTCCGGCGAGACCGGCGTATCGAGAATGTCGCGGAGCACCAAAGAAAGTTCGTCGGCCGTCTTTTCGTCGGCAATGAAGTTCCTCGCACGGTCCGCATACCAGCCCACCACGTGGCGCACGAGCGTCTTCGGGATATCGCAGTTTACCGCATACATCGACATATGGTCGGCATTGTAGGTGCTCCAGCCAAGCGCAATTTCGGAAAGGTCACCCGTTCCCACCACGATACCGCCTTCCTTGTTCGCGATATCCATCAAAATCTGGGTGCGTTCACGGGCCTGCACATTTTCGTAGGTCACGTTGAGCGTATTCGGGTCGTGGCCGATGTCCGCAAAATGCTGCATGCACGCCTTCTGGATATCGACCGTACGAAGTTCCACGCCCAGCAGCTCCGCCATCGAGACGGCATTGTTCTTGGTGCGCTTCGTCGTTCCGAAGCCAGGCATCGTGAGCACGAGAATTTCGTTTGCAGGGCGTTTCAGCAACTTGAATGTTTCCGAAATCACGAGCAATGCCAGCGTCGAATCGAGCCCGCCGCTAAGCCCCACGACCGCACGTTTGGTATGCGAAGCCTCGATGCGTTTCGCAAGCCCCGCACACTGGATATTGAAAATTTCCTTGCAGTTCTGGTCACGGGTTTCGGCATTCCCTGGAACAAACGGAGTTGGAGCCACGAAACGGAACTTGAGGCTCTCCATCGAGCGCAGCCCGTCGAAACTCGCCGCACGCGCATAAAATTCGCGGCTATCGAAATCCTGGAACGAGCCTTCGCTCAATCGCTGCATGTTCAGGCGTTCCACGTCGACATCGGCGTAGATGATTTCAGATTCGCGGCTGTAATTTTTCGTCTCGGCAAGCATCGTCCCGTTTTCGGCAATCATCAGGTGACCACTAAAGACCATGTCCGTCGTCGATTCATGTACACCCGCCGAGGCATACACATAGGCGGCCATGCAACGGGCCGACTGGTTCATCACCAGGTTGCGGCGATAGTCACCCTTGCCCACCAAGGCGTCACTTGCGGAAAGGTTCACAATCACATTCGCACCGGCCAGGGCAAGTTCACCGCTCGGAGGCACAGGCGTCCACAAGTCTTCGCAGAGTTCCACGCCGACACGTACCTCGGAACCCTCGCCATTCACCGTAAAGAAATTCGTCACCGGCACATCGCCAAAGCCTTCGACACGGCAAACCGGCGCAGCCCCTGCCGCACCGCCGCGCAACAAATCGCGGCCACTCGAGAAATGACGTTTTTCGTAGAACTCGCGCTGATTCGGCAAATGAATCTTGGGCGTCACCGCCACAAGCTTACCCTTCTGCACAAAGGCGGCGCAGTTGTAGAGGCAACCGAACATACGAAGCGGAAGCCCCACCGCAATCACCGTATCGCTATCCGCAAAAGCCTTCGCAATCTCCGAAAGCGATTCCAGGCTCTTTTTAAGCAACAGCTCCTGATGAAACAGGTCACTGCAGGTGTACCCCGTAATGCAGAGTTCGGGGAACACGACAAAGGCCGCTCCCCCGTCAATCGCCTCGCGGGCGCAACGGATAATTTCAGCCGTGTTATAGGCGGTATCGGCGACTTTCAGCGTCGGGCAAACAGATGCGAATCGGTAAAATCCAAACATAACCTAAATATAGATTAGTTCGGGGATTTCTGCGAGGCAGATCAATGTCCGGACTTGATTCCGAGCTTGTTCATGCGGTAATTCATCATGCGCGGAGAAACGCCCAGGTCGCGACCAGCGGCAGAAAGGTTGCCGTTGTTGCGCTTGATGGCCTCGGTGATGATTTCCCGTTCATAATTGTTCATCATGACATCGAGAGGAGCCATCTTCGAAGTCACCGCGCCGACCGTTCCCGCACTCAGGCTTGTCTGCAGCGAAGGCGGCAAGTTGTAGCTGTGAATGCAGTCGTCACTTGCGGTAAGCACCGCGCGTTCCATGCAGTTTTCCAGTTCACGCACGTTGCCCGGCCAGTGGTAACTCATGAGCAAGTTGATCGCCGTCGTCGAAAGGCGAACAATCTTCTTGTTGTAGCGAAGGTTCATCTTTTCGATAAAATGTTCCGCGAGCAAGATGATGTCGGACTTACGCTTCGCAAGATCCGGCATGGTAATTGGGAAAATGTTCAGGCGGTAGAACAAGTCTTCGCGGAACTTACCCTGTGAAATCAGCTCTTCCAGGTTACGGCTCGTGGCCGCCAGGAAACGCACATCGGAATGGAGTTCCTCGTTGCTACCCACGCGGCTAAAGGTGCGTTCCTGCAAGAAGCGCAAAAGCTTCACCTGCGTTTGTATCGTCAGGTCGCCAATTTCGTCGAGGAAAAGCGTTCCCCCGTCGGCTGCCTCGGCGCGACCGATACGGCGGTTCATCGCTCCCGTAAAGGCGCCCTTCTCGTGGCCAAAAAGTTCGCTTTCTACAAGGTTCTCGGGGAGGGCTGCGCAGTTGAGCGTAATGAAAGGCTTATCCTTTCTTGCAGACAAATTCACAATCGCACGGGCGATCATTTCCTTACCCGTACCGCTACCGCCGCGAATCAAGACAGTCGCATCGCTAGGAGCCACCTGGCGAACCTGTTCGTAAATCTGCTGCATTTCACGGCAGTTGCCCACGAGTTCGCCGGGATTGTTCGAAAGCATATCGCGAAGCTTGCGGTTTTCTTCGAGCATGGCCTCGCGTTCATTGTGCAACTCGATACATTCGTTCGCCGCATCGCCGGTGATGTTTGCGATAATTTCAAGGAGCGCCACGTCGCGGTCCAAATCCGTAGAGCCGTCTACCGGGCGGTCAATCGAGAGCGTTCCGATGACCTGGCCATCGTGAATCAGGGGCACGCAAATAAACGCCACCTGGGAATCATAATGGCGGCTACCCGTGCGGTTCAAGAAGCGGGAATCTTTGCGCAGGTCCGGAATCACATGGCTAATACCGCGTTCTGCGACATGGCCCGTAATGCCTTCACCCATGCGGTAAAGGCCCTTTTGCTTTTCCGATTCATCGAGCCCGCGGGAAGCTTCAATCTTAAGAGTATCACCAAACAGAAGCGCGAACGTTCCGCGCAACATGCCAAGTTCGGATTCCAGAATGCCAAGAACGTTTTCCAGCAACTTTTCCACATTGCGTTCGTGGATAATCGCGACGCTGATCTCCTGGATGACAGAAATTTCGGAACCTATTGGGGACGGCATGGACATAAGATAGTAAATGAGGTTTGAGGTTAGAGCTTTTCCCTGATTCTCCTAAGGGCTTCGACGGTGCGTTCGTAGTCACCGAAGGCGGTCAGGCGGAAGTATCCTTCGCCGCAGGGGCCAAAGCCGCTGCCCGGGGTACCCACGACTTCGCAGGAGGCAAGCAGGCGGTCAAAGAAATCGAAGGATTTTTCGCCGTCCGCGATTTTCCACCAGATGTACGGAGCATGTTCGCCACCGAACACCGTGTAACCCGCAGCGGTCAGTTCCTTGCGGATAACGCCAGCCGTGCGCATGTAACCGGCAATGACTTCCTTGGTCTGCAGCCAGCCCACCGGACCGTAAATGGCCTCGGCAGCACGCTGCGTCACGTAGCTCACGCCGTTGAACTTGGTGCACTGGCGACGGTTCCACATGGCACGGAGTTTCGAAAGTTCATGCGGGATCACCGTATAGGCGCAGCGCACGCCCGTAAAGCCAGCCGTCTTACTGAAGCTGCGGAATTCAATGGCGCAAGTGCGTGCACCCGGAATTTCAAAGATGGAATGCGGCAAGGTTTCGTCCTGGATGTAGCAGTTGTAGGCACCGTCGAACAGGATTAATGCTCCGTTTTCGTTTGCGTAGTTGACGAACTTCTGCAAAGTTTCGCGGCTAAGGACTGTACCCGTGGGGTTGTTCGGGCTGCAAAGGTAAATCAGCTGCACCGGTTCCTTGGGCAAATCCGGCTGGAAATTGTTTTCGGCAGTCGAAGCAAGGTAAGTCACCTTAGAAAAATGTCCGTCACTTTGCAAAACGCCTGCACGGCCAGCCATTACGTTGGAGTCCAAATAAACCGGGTAAACCGGATCCGGAATTGCGATCTTTACATTTTCTGAAAAAAGTTCCTGGATGTTGGCCACATCGCACTTGGAACCGTCACTCACGAAGATGTCGTTCGGATCCATTTCGATGCCGCGGGCGGTATATTCGCCACGGACAATCGCCTCGCGAACAAAATCGTAGCCCTGCTCGGGGCCGTAACCACGGAAAGTTCCCTTCACAGCCATTTCATCCACAGCCTTGTGCATAGCCTTGATGACTTCCGGGATCAAGGGCGTGGTCACATCGCCGATACCCAGTCGGATAATGTCGGCATCGGACTTTTTCGCCTGATACTCCTTGATTTTCTGGGCGATAGTCGAGAAAAGGTAGCTGCCAGGCAGCAAGTCGTAATTTGTATTGATGATTGATGAATTCATAATTTGGTTTGAGGTCGTGCCTTCGGCACTTTGTGGTGTGAGGTTGAGAGGATTAGAGAGTTCATTTATCGTTGCTCAGAGGGCGAAGCCCGTCCTCAAAGCGAGTTTACGAGCAACCTCATACCTCAATCGCCCCTCTAAATACTTCTTCTGCGGGGCCGGTCATCAGGACGGGGCCACCTTCTTCGTGCTTGATGTGGAGAACACCGCCGTCGAGGATTACGTCGGCTTCGACGCCCACGCGGCCCGTGCGCTGGGCCGCAACGAGCGTGGCGCAACTGCCGGTACCACAAGCCATCGTAACGCCACAGCCTCGTTCCCAAACCCGCATGCGGATTTGGGAGGGCGTCACCACCTGCGCAAACTCAATGTTGCAACGGTCAGGGAACTGTTTGTCCACCTCTAGAATGCTCCCCCACTTTTCTAGCTGAATCTTTTCGATGTCATCCACGAAAATCACCGCGTGCGGATTCCCCATCGAGACCGTCTCGGCGGTAAAGTCGAAGCTATCAGCCGTAAGCTTAATCGAGCCCAAGAAATTTCTCGGAAGTCCCATATCTACGCACACGCGACCGTCATCTAAAAGCGCAGGCTTCACCAGGCCGCTCTTGGTATGCAGATTAAAAACCTTCGTGCTATCGTCTTTGGCAAGACCACGACTGCGGATGTACTTCGCCACACAGCGAGTGGCGTTGCCGCACATGGCCGCCTCGGAGCCATCAGCATTAAAAATGCGCATTTCGAAATCAACACCGTTCGGCACGGATTTCGCAGCGGGCCCCACGCCAGCTCCGACGCCCGTATCGCCCAGCACCAGGCAACCGTCGTTATCCATCGGAGTCACGATCACCACTCCATCGGCACCGATACCGAAACGGCGGTCGCAAAGCTTAATTACCCTTTCTGTAAAGGCGGCACCGTATTCAGGAGTCTGCCCCGGTTCATAAAGCACGAAATCGTTTCCCAATCCGGTCCATTTTGAAAAATTCAATGACATATACTACTCAATGTGTATTTTGTTCGCCCTCTATTTTATTCGCCCCTTTGCAAAAAATGTGCCAACTTTACAAAAATTGTTAAATTCAATTAAAAACGCCATTTTTAATGCAAACAAGCTAATTTCAAAATTTTTCTTATTTACATTTATTGTAAAATCCACATCCATATTTTACATATTTTGTAAAAGTGCTTTATCAAAGTATGTAAGGCTCCGTTCCAGACACCCAGGGGGCGTCGCGGAAGATTCTCCCTCAATCACCCCCAGCCCTTTTTTCTAAATTACGCGCGTTATGGCAAGAATTAAAAGCGCACCGAACCTCGTCTGGATGGACCTCGAAATGTCGGGGCTCGAGCCGGAGAGGGACGTTATCCTCGAAATCGCGACAATCGTCACAGACCCGAACTTGAACATATTGGCCGAAGGGCCCGTCTTGGCGATTCACCAGACCGAAAATGTCTTTGAGGGCATGGACGACTGGAACAAGCGTCACCACACCCAGAGCGGACTCGTGGATCGCTGCCGCAAGTCGACACTCTCCATGGCCGACGCCGACAAGATGACCCTCGATTTCATCAAGCCTTTCACCACCGAACGCGGGAACGTGCTCTGCGGAAATTCCATTACGCAGGACAGGCGTTTTCTGTACAAGTACATGCCGCGGATTTCGGGCTGGCTCAACTACCGCAACATCGACGTAAGCTCCATCAAGGAGCTGACTTTCCGCTGGTACCCCACGCTCCCCGAATTCGAGAAGATGGAAAAGCACCAGGCCCTTGACGACATCCGCGAAAGCATCGCCGAACTCGAATACTACCGCAAGACGATTTTCAAGACAAGTTTATAAGCCTTTTTCAAGATGGATTTCAACAAGTACCCCCGTCACAACTACAAACCGATTGAACGGCTCCCCTACGCCGTGAGGATGCGCAACCGCATTATTGTTTTTGCAGTCTTCATGGGAATCTGCGCCCTGATGGGCACCTGCATTTTCGGCGGCAACGAACCCGAGAAAAATGACACGGAAATCGTAGACGAAGATACCGACAGCGCTGTCGATAGTTCCCGCACAGACGCCCCCCGCACCGAAGCCGGTGAACAGCAGACACAAGGCGAAATTCCGACCGGGCTATTCCCTAAAGCCGACTCCGAAGACATCGCGAACATGCAGAGCGCCATTGCCGCCTCTGTCGCACCGACCGAGATGCCGCCCGAAGTGGAAGTAATCGACAGCACGCATATCAAGGCGCAGACCGACGTGTTCATGGCCGAAAAGATCGACAACCTGTTGCGCCGTTTCCGCCCCGAGCACGCAATTATATTGATGGTGGACCCGAAGAGCAACGAGATTATCGCCTGGGGTGAACGCCGCGACAACCACGTGCAGGAAAAACCGGACTATTTCATCAAGAACACCTTCCCTGCCGCATCGCTTGCCAAGACGATCACGATCGCCGCCGCCATGGAAAGCAACCGCTACTCACTCACGAGCCAGATTCCGATGATCGGCGCAAGCCACACGCTTTACCGCAACCAGCTGCGCGTGAAGGACGGATTCAAGGGACCGTTCATCGAGATGCAGGATGCCTATGCGAAGTCCGCGAACCCGCCGCTCGCCCTAATCGGCATGAACGTGGGTGCCGACCGACTGAAATCTGCCGCCAAGAAACTCGGCTACAATATGAACTTCCCCGCCGGACTCCCCGGACGCTCCGTGTACGCTCCGCCTGACACCGGCTACGGACTCGCCGAGGCAAGCTGCGGTTTTACCGAAGCGACAACACTCACGCCGCTCCTGGCCGCCGCCCAGGTCCGTGCCATTCTCACTAAAAAGCCGCTTGAAATTCCCTGGGCAAAGAACCTCGACGGTTACGCACCCAAGAGCCGCCTCGCCCTTGAAGTCGGCAAGTTCACCGAGAATACCTACTACGGGCTCCGCGAAGCGATGGTCCGCAGCGTGACCAACGGAACCGCTCGCAAGAACATTTCGACAAGGCACATGGCCCGCAAGAACTTCAGCGCATTGACGATCGGCGGCAAGACCGGTTCGCTCGACGGACACGACCCGTACGGACGCTACGAGTGGTTCATGGGTTTTGCCCAATCCAAGGAAGATCCCAGCAAGGCAGTGGTACTCGTGATCATGCAGGTCCACGACTTGCAGGGCGTGCGCTCGCAGCCGGCCACACAGGTCGCCGCGATGCTCTTTAACTACTGGGCTCATCAGAATCTCCCCAAACAAGGAAAGTAAAATGGAACCGACTTGGTGGAACCTTATCCCTTCTTATTTTGACGGAACGGCCTTTACGCTCGGGAGCTTCCCGGTGCGCTGGTACGGCATCATGTACATCTTCGCCTTCGTGACGGGCTACCTCACACTGATGCACGTGAACAAGAAAGAAAAGCTGGGCTACACCAAGGACCAGTTCGACAGCCTGTTCACCTGGATTATCGCAGGAATCATTATCGGCGCGCGCCTCGGCTACGTGTTCTTCTACAAGCCGGGCTACTACCTTGCCAACCCGACCGAAATCATTTTCCCGATGACCCACGACGCGCTCGGTTACCATTTCTCCGGCATTTCGGGAATGAGCTACCACGGTGGCATGATTCTCGGTACGATATTCACCTACATCGGCCTGAAGCGCAACAAGATGAACGTGTGGGAAGGCCTGAACCTTTGCTTTATGCTTGCTCCGCTCGCCTACACCTGGGGCCGCTGGGGCAACTTTATTAACGGCGAACTTTTCGGAGAAGTCACTACGAGCGGTATTGGCATGTGGTTCCCGCTCGCCCATGACAGTCCCATTACGAACCCGATTCTGCACCATCCGAGCCAACTTTACGAGATGCTGTTCGAAGGCGTAATCCTGTTCGCAGTTCTGTACAACTTAAGACGCATCCCACTGCTGCGCGACAAGATGCCCTGCCTGTACCTGATGGGCTACGGTCTCTTCAGATTCTTCATTGAATTTTTCCGCAGGCCCGATGCACACCTCGGCCGCGTGGACCTGTTCGGCATGAGCCGTGGACAGACGCTTTGCAGCGTCATGTTCCTGACAGGACTCATATGGCTTATCGTGTTGATTTATAGACAGAAGACGGTTCGTCAGGCTCACCGACCTGAAGCCGCTAGCAGCTCACAGCAAGTTCAGAAATAGCGAGGGCGGGCACCTTCACGCTGGAGAACGGATTGTAGTATTCGTTTCCGACTCCGACCACATTCTGGATGATATCGAAGTAATTCCCGGACAACGTAACACCATCGACGGGGTGTTGGATTACGCCGTTTTCGCACCAGAAACCATGGGCACCAATGCTGAGTTCACCACTCACGGAGCTACAGCCGGAGCCACCTTCCAGGCGCGCCACTAGAAGACACTTGGGGAAAAGCTTTAAGAGGTCAGCAGAAGAGTATTCCCCTGCAGGAACGAGTATGTTCCAGAACGCCGTAGACATCTTGGAGCCGAAGTCGCGGGCACCGTTGCCCGTCGTAGCACGACCCGCCTTGGCAGCAGTTTCCAAATTGTAGAGAGCTTCGTTAAAGACGCCGTCCTTGATGACTTCGACACGGCGCGTCAGGCTGCCTTCGGAATCGAAGAATACCTTGTTGCAGAAGTTTTCACCCAGCGGATCGCTCCACAGCGAAAGCTTCTCGGATGCAATTTTCTGACCTTCCTTACCGGCAAGGCGCGAAGTTCCCTTCTGCATAGATTCAGCGATGAACGGCAATCCGTACATTCCCATGAACCGCCCCGAGATGCGTTCCGAGAACACGACTGGAATCTTGCCGCCTTCAATTTTCTTCGCACCGAAAAGTTCGGTGGCATAAGTGGCGGTCTTGTCGGCGATTTCACCCACGGTGAATTCAGCCCAGTCGCGACCGCTCTTGACAAAGTTGCCAAGCTTGCTGATTCCACCGCGCACGGCGACCGCACCCGCACCGACCGATACGGAATTGCCCTTTTCGGTATAGAAGAGGCCCTTGTGGTTTGCGACAATCGAAAAGTCGCGGTTCAGGTCGGCCCCCAGGTACGGAATGTTCTTGATATCGGCAGAACGCGCAAAAGTTTCTTTTTCAAGCTCGATGCAGAAGTCCTTGAGGTCTGCAAGCGTGAGCGATTCCAGCGCCGGATTGTAGTTGGGATTGCCTTCAGGAATCTTTGCAGGGGCAGGAAGTTCGATATCCACTTTTTCGGTCCACTGCGTATGGCAAACCGCATCCTTGATGGTCTGCACAATCGCTTCCTTGGTCAAGCGTTCCGTATGCGCATAGCCCGGACGGCCATCCTTGATTACACGGATGCCAAGCCCTACGGAATCCGAGATTTCGGTATTCTGCACCTGGCCCTGAAAAACAGACAGGCCCTCGGAATGGGAATTCGAGGCAATTACGTCAAACTGTTCCGCCTCGCCCTTCGCGAGGTCACACATACAATTGACAGCATCAATAATATTCATAACAGATCCTTCGACTTCACTTCGTTGCGCTCAGGATGACACTCAACCCCTCTTGGCTTTGCTGGCGAGCATGCGCCAGTAGGCGGCGGGACTTCCCGTCACAGATTCAAGCGATTCGGCGAGTTCGCGGGTAATCTCAACCGTTCCCGCAATCAAACCTTCAAGAATTTCCATCGAGACCCCGATGCGGCGAGCAAATTCCGCCTTGTCCATCTTGAGCCATTCAATGCCTTCTAAAATTGCCTGCCCCGGAGTGGGAGTTCCATGCCTTGCCATAGTCAATTCCTAAAATTCAATCGTTTTCCAGCCTTCGGCGCCAAAGCGCAGGTCGCGTTCTACAAATTCCCAAATCAGGAGTTTCTTGCCCTTGAGCACGCCCGCCTTGCGGGCAAGCTTTTTACGCACGAGTGTAGACGCGCCGCCGTCGCTCACAATCGAGGACACCGGACGGCTGATATTCTTTGCAAAATGAGCAATCCAGCCCGCATTCACGGGCGAATCGGTCTGGTAAATGCGGCTGAAGCTGTCACCGAGAATCAAGATCTTGGACTTGCGGAAATCGTCCTTGAAAGGAGAGACCACATGGCCAGTCACCTGCTGCGCCTTGAACACGTTGAACTTATTGAGTCCACTCATTTCGCCAATGTCGCCCATACGGTCTGCCAAGGAATCGGACACCACATAATCCATGGACGGTTCGCCGATATTGACCTGTCCCGCATCGACCATCGCGTTCACCTTCTTCGCAATTTCACCTGCGGCAAGTTCTGCGCCACGCGGCGTCCAGTGAGTGTCATCGTCCAGATAGAGCGCACCCAGTTTTGCATCGTCCGCCTTTGCAGAGAGGAGCGGCGTATAAAGGTCTACCGTATTCAGCCCGAGTTTCGTCAGAGAATCCAAGATAACCTTGCCATGTCCAGCAAGCTTCAAGCCATCGATACCGGTCAAACGCTCTGGGTAAATACTCGGCTTACCCGGAGTAATCACCACCAGGAGTTCTACGCCCTTCGCCTTCAGCTGGTCTCGGAACTTGAGAATCGCCTGAATCGGGTTATCGAGCTTTGCGCTACGTACATCCAATGGCGACGGCTGCACCAGGAATTCCACATCTTGACGGTAGAAAAGCCAACGGCCTTCGCCTGCCCCCAGAACAACCTTTTCACCAGGATCATTGAAAACATTCCACACCGCCAATTGGTACTTGGGTCGGAAAGCAAGCACAAGCGCGTTTTCATCTTCAACCTTGTTTTCGAACGCACGCAGATAGCGACTGGTCCACACGCCATAATGCTTGATACCGCTAATCGCGCGCCAGACCGAGAAATGCCCGAATTCAGCTACCACCGCCTTCAGCGTAGAATCCACAGTCTTGAAGGTTTCCGGTTCGTCTTCTAGAGCGGTCACCAAGGTATCCGCGAGCTTCAGTAACTTATAGTCCGATTCGGCCGTATCGAGTTCGGCATAGCCGTTCACCGAAAGCGCAACCGCCTCCAGATCCGAAAGTGCGCTGACCACGCCTTCCAGCGACTCGCCCACTTCGCCACCACCGGCAATGGATTCACGGGCCGCAAACCAGGCATCGTTCAACTTGGCGGACGATTCCACCATCCTGGATTCACGCACAAAAGGCGTATAGACGATGTCCTTAAATATATCTAGACTGACGAACCGCTTTTCGCCGCGCAAATCCGCAACCGTCTGCACCGTAAACGGCAACAGCAGCATAATCGCAAAAACGACGACAAAAAAGATATAGAGTTTCTTCACACTAGAAAAATAAAAATTTCAGCTTGAAAAGGGGATCCCCACCTTGGTGGCCATGCGCACAAAGCACTAAAAGTGCTAAGTGCTGTCCGCCCGCCTACGCGGGGATGACATAAAAAAAAGAGCTGGCAGCCGAAGCTTCCAGCGAAATACCCGGATCGCGATTCGAACGCGAGTCTGATCCTTAGGAGGGACCCGTTCTATCCAACTGAACTATCCAGGCAACTCACTATTGATATCAATAGAGCGGGCAAAATATAGCAAACAAGCAAAATTTCATCAACTTGACCTCTTTTTTTATAAAAACGGAACTTTTTGTACCACTCATTTGTTTCAAATCACATAAAAATCACAAAAATAATAATTTTGCAAGTTTTTTAGCAGGGAAAAACTTGCCTAGACTCAAAAAAATTTATATCTTATTGCACAGAACTCTTTGTTCTCCTCCTAACCCCCAAAAAACTAGTCCGGCTCTGCTGGGCTAGTTTTTTTTATAAAAAAGCCGAAAAAAGCCAAATTTGCTAAATTTTAAGGCACTATGAAAAAGTCAGTACCTATTACGCTGCTCACCGGCTACCTCGGAGCCGGAAAAACCACCCTCCTCAACTTTGTACTTAATAACCAGCAGGGATACCACGTCGCTGTCATCGTGAACGACATCGGCGAAGTGAACATTGATCAGACCCTCATTGAAAAGGGCGGAAACATCACCAAGGAAGACTCCGGCAAGGTGGTGCCGCTGTCTAACGGCTGCATTTGCTGCTCCCTGAAGACCGACCTTTTGGAACAAATTGCCGAACTGTTGGAAATGAACAAGTTCGACTATATTCTGATTGAAGCCAGCGGCATTTGCGAACCGATTCCTATCGCACAGACAATCTGCATGGCAGGCGCCCAGCTCCAGAGCCGCGACGGCCGCCCGCTCCCCTGCCACCTGGACAACATTGTATCCGTGGTAGACGTGGCACGCCTCGCCGACGAATTCGCCGGTGGCCAGAAGCTTTTGTCCAAGGATCTCGAAGAAGAAGACATCGCCAACCTCCTCATCCAGCAGATTGAATTCTGCAACACCATCGTGATGAACAAGGTTGATAGTTTGTCCAAAACCGACCTGGAACACGTGAAGGCCGTGGTGCGTGCATTGCAGCCCGAAGCCAAGATGATCGAGACGAACTACGGCAAGGTTGAAATGAAGGATATCCTTGACACCAAGCAGTTCGACTTCGAAAAGGTCGGAAACTCCGCTGCCTGGGCCAAGGAACTCATGAAGGAAACGTCTCCCGAAGACGAAGATGATGATGACCACGACGAACATGAACATCACCATCATCACGACGATGACGATCATGACGAACACGAACATCACCACCATCACGATGATGACGACCATGACCACGATCATGAAGACCACAGTCACTGCGACCATGAACACGGCGTGTGTCATTGCGGCCACCACCATGACAAGGACCATCCGCATGGTGACGAATACGGAATCAGCACGTTCGTGTACGAACGCCGCCGCCCGCTGATTCGCGAACGCTTTGAAGTGTTGCTTGACGACTACCCGACTAGCATTATCCGCACCAAGGGTCTCGTGTGGTTCGAAGACGAACGCGATAACAGCTACCTGTTCGAACAGGCCGGCAAGCAGGCATCCGCACAGAATTTCGGTCCCTGGTTTGCAAGCGAAAGCGAAGCCGAACAGAAGCGCATCCTGCGCGAAAATCCGGACTTGCTTAAGGTGTGGGACGAAAAATACGGGGACCGCATTATCCGCCTCGTCTTTATCGGCCAGCACATGGACAAAAAGAAAATTATCGCTGCAATGGATTCTTGCCTAGGAGAATAAAGACCGAGCTGGCTAAACAAGACCGTTCGTGACAATTCAAGATAAGTCCGCACCTAAATGGTGTGGACTTTTTTCTATCTTTACGCGCGAAAAATCAACCTAAAACCCGAAGAGACTATGCTTTTCAATTTCGACATGATCCAGGGCGTCTATGCCCGCATTCCCGCCCGCGTTGAAGCTGCCCGCAAGCAGCTGGGCCGTCCGCTCACCCTCGCCGAAAAGATTATCTACAGCCACCTGATCGATGGCGCCGAGAACAGGACATACGAACGCGGCAAGGATTTTGCCGAATTCCACCCGGACCGCGTGGCCATGCAGGACGCTACTGCCCAGATGGCCCTGCTCCAGTTCACCACCGCCGGCAAGTCCCGCGTGGCAGTACCCAGCTCCGTGCACTGCGACCACTTGATTATCGCTCGCGAAGGTGTTGAAAAGGACCTCCCGCGCGCTAAGGAAGAAAGTAAGGAAGTGTACGACTTCTTGCAGTCCGTCTCTGCCAAGTATGGCATTGACTGCTGGCTCCCGGGTGCAGGCATCATCCACCAGGTGGTGCTCGAAAACTACGCTTTCCCGGGCGGAATGATGATCGGTACCGACTCCCACACCGTGAACGCAGGCGGCCTCGGCATGCTCGCGATTGGCGTGGGCGGTGCAGACGCCGTGGATGCCATGGTGGGCCTTCCGTGGGAACTCAAGTACCCGAAGATGATCGGCGTGAAGCTCACTGGCAAGCTCCAGGGTTTCGCAACGGCTAAGGACATCATCCTCAAGCTCGCTGGCATCCTCACTGTTAAGGGTGGCACGAACGCCATTATCGAATACTTCGGCGAAGGCGCACGCAGCCTCTCCGCAACAGGCAAGGCAACGATTGCGAACATGGGTGCCGAAGTGGGCGCTACATGCTCCACCTTCAGCTACGACGATTCCATGAGCCGCTACCTCAAGGTAACTGGCCGTGCCGACGTGGCCGCCGCTGCCGACAAGATTGCAGAACACCTCAAGGCCGACCCGGAAGTCGAAGCAAATCCGGAAAAGTATTTTGACCGTGTTGTGGAAATCGACCTCAACACGCTCATCCCGCATTACAACGGCCCGTTCAGTCCGGACCGCGCCTACGCCGTGACCGACATGGCAGAAAGCCTCAAGGCCACCGAAACCAAGCCGGAATCTACGCCGGTCGTGAGCGCCGCCCTCATCGGTTCTTGCACGAACTCCAGCTACGAAGATTTGTTCATGGCAGCAAACATGATCAAGCAGGCCCTTGCTAAGGGTCTCAGCCCGAAGTGCCCGCTTCTCATCAACCCGGGGAGCGAACAGGTGCGTTACACCGCCGAACGCGACGGCCTCATCGACTTGTTCAAGCAGTTCGGTGCAACGATTATGACGAACGCCTGCGGTCCTTGCATTGGCCGCTGGGACCGCGCCGGTGCCGACAAGAAGGAACTCAACACCATCGTCCACAGCTTTAACCGCAACTTCGCAAAGCGCGCCGACGGCAACCCGAACACGCACGCCTTTGTGGCTAGCCCGCTCATGGCCGTGATTGCAGCTCTCAGCGGCGACATCCGCTTCAACCCCATGACCGACACCCTCGTAAACAATGAGGGCAAGGCCGTGAAGCTCGACCCGCCGGAACAGTGCGAACTTCCGCCGAAGGGCTTCGAAGTCAAGGACGCCGGCTACCAGGCTCCGGCAGAAGACGGTTCCAAGATTACCGTGTCCATCAACCCGGAAAGCAAGCGCCTCCAGGCTCTCGCCCCGTTCGCCGCTTGGGACGGCAAGGACATCGTGGGCGCCCCGCTCCTCATCAAGGCGAAGGGCAAGTGCACCACCGACCATATCTCCATGGCCGGTCCGTGGCTCAACTACCGCGGTCACCTCGAAAACATTTCGAACAACATGCTCATCGGCGCCGTGAACGCCTTCAACGGCGAAACGAACAAGGTTCTCTGCCAGTGCGGTGAATACAAGGAAGTCCCCGAACTTGCCAAGATTTACAAGGCCAAGGGCACGGGCTCCATCGTCATCGGTGACGAAAACTATGGTGAAGGTTCCAGCCGCGAACACGCCGCTATGGAACCGCGCTTCCTCGGCGTGAAGGCCGTGATCGTGAAGAGCTTCGCCCGCATCCACGAGACGAACCTCAAGAAGCAGGGCATGCTCGCCCTCACCTTCAAGAACGCCGCCGACTACGACAAGATCCAGGAACAGGACGTGTTCGACATCGTCGGTCTCACCAAGTTCGCTCCGGGTTCCGAGTTCACGCTCGTCGCCCACCACAAGGATGGCTCCGTCGATAACATCGCCCTCAGCCACACCTACAACGAACAGCAGTGGGCATGGTTCAAGGCGGGTTCCGCCCTCAACCTCATCCGCGCGAACAACAAATAAGTTTATCGAAAAATTTTTCGATTTACACCTCATGTAAAAGATTTTCGCGATTCGCGAAAATCTTTTTCATATTATGTTAAACTCGGCGAAAAGGCTTAAAAAAAATTTTTTTTGACAGCTTTTTTGACCTATCCAACCAATAAAGTCCTTTTTATATTTGCCTTGTCCGCTTTCCCGCTTGCACCCGTACGGGTGGGCAATGACCATCGAGGTAAGGAAAGCACACATTCCAGAGAGGCGTTATGCTCGACGAATTGCACGAAGAATGCGGCGTCATCGGCATCTATAATGGCGATACCGTCGTAAGGAATATTACCATGGGGCTTTACGCCCTGCAGCACCGCGGTCAGGAAAGCGCCGGATTCGCAGTCACCGATGGGGAAAAGATCCGCGTCCGCAAATCCATGGGACTTGTATCGACCCTGCTTCGCGAACACAATATCGACGAATTCGACGGTTTTGCAGGCATCGGACACGTGCGTTACAGCACCACCGGCGCCTCCACGCTCGCCAACGCACAACCGATTCTCGTAAGTTGCAAATGGGGCCAGATTGCAGTCGCCCACAACGGCAACATCACGAACGCCGCCGAGCTCCGCGCCGAAATGGAAGCCGACGGACACATTTTCCAGACCACCTCCGATTCCGAAATTCTTCTACACGAAATAGCACGCACCCAGGCCGATGACCTGGGTGAAGCCATTAAGAAGGCTATTGCAAAATTTACCGGTAGTTTCTGCCTCGTCTTTATCAGCAAGGATTCCATGTACGTGGCCCGCGACGGCTTCGGTTTCCGCCCGCTATCGCTTGCCCGCATGGGCAAGGCCTGGTGCGTTGCCAGCGAAACATGTGCCTTCGACCTGCTCGGTGCAAACTACGTTCGCGACATCCAGCCCGGTGAATTCCTGACGATTACAAAGAACGGGCTCCATTCGGAACGCTTTACGCACAAAGACCGCCTCGCCCACTGCATTTTCGAATACATCTACTTCAGCCGCCCCGATTCCAAGATATTCGAGCAAAGTTGCGACAAGATCCGCCGCAAGATGGGCAAGCAGCTCGCCAAGGAATGCCCTGTCGATGCCGACATCGTCATTTCTGTACCTGACAGCGCGACCACCGCAGCGTTGGGTTATTCACAGGCAAGCGGCATCCGTTTCGAAATCGGCCTGCTCCGTAACCACTACGTGGGCCGCACCTTCATCGACCCTACGCAAAACGTTCGCGAGCAGAAGGTCAAGCTCAAGTTCAACCCCATCGAGGGGGTTCTCAAGAACAAGCGCGTCTGTGTCGTTGAAGATTCCATTGTACGCGGCACGACCCTCAAGATTCTTTCGAGAATGCTCCGTGACGCGGGCGCCCTCGAAGTGCATATCCGCATCGCATCTCCTCCGGTCGCACACCCCTGCTTCTTCGGCATGGACTTCCCGAGCCAAGGCGAACTCGCCGCAAGCTCCATGACGCCCGACGAAATTGCCAAGATGCTCGGCGTCGAAAGCCTCGGCTACTTAAGCGTCGAAGGCATGAAGGAATGTACCGGCGAAGGCGAAAACTACTGCGCCGCCTGTTTCGACAACGATTACCCCGACTACATCGGCAGCGATTCCAGCAAAACGAGATGCGGCTAATCTTTTTCAGGTAAAAATTAAAGGCGAGAGATTGATTCTCTCGCCTTCTTTATAATTCCACTTCAGACTAGATCTGGTTATAAGTCCACTTAACGTGATCCAGCATGTAGTCGTGCGCGTCGAAGGCCAGTCCGAACTGGTCCTTGATTTTGCTGACATCGAAAAGCATCGGTTCATCGCCCCAGCCCAGATCTGTTTCGACAATCTTCGACTTGCAGCCGGGCTTCATGGAAATCATCATTTCGGCGATTTCCTTCCAGCTGATCCATACTTCTCCGAGGCCGAGGAAGATTTCTTCGTTCTTGTCGGATTCAAGCAGGTTCAAGTACAGCTGCGCCTGCTGACTTGCGTGAATGAACTGTGTTCCGTCATTCTTGATGACATTGATATCCTTGTTTTCCTTGACGGCCTGAGCCATGGCAAAGAAACGGCGGTCCGGCTGGCTACAGCCATCGGGCCAGGCAGGGTTACCGAACGTATAACCGGGGCGAATAATGTTGCGAGTCATCTTGACTTCGGGGAACTGCGTCCCGTAACCGTGCGTAAAGCCGAGGACAAAAGCTTCTCCGGCGGCCTTGGTCGCCCCGTAAAGATCCATCGGCAAGTTGCTCGTGATTTCGCGCATCGTAGGACGCATACGTCCCATGGCAGCGGTACTGCTCGTGTAAATAAACTTCTTGCAACCAGCCCTTGCCGCACTTTCGAGCAGCATGACCGTCGCACGCGTGTCGTTCATCATCATGGCACTCGGGGTATCGCCCCAGCCGAGAGCAATGTGGATACAGGCGTCACAACCTTGCAGGCCTTCGGCCATCGCTTCAAAATCCGTCAGTGCACATTCTACAAAGGATACGTTGGGCATCGCCTTGAGTGTCGGCACCTTGTTCGGATGCCTCGTGGCAATAACGACCTCATGACCTTTCTCCAGAACGGCCTTGACGACATAGTGACCAATAAAACCGGTACCACCTGTAACGAAAACACGCATAACAACCTCTTTGTACCTAAAATACAAACCTTTTAGGTTCAAGGCAAGTCCCTTTTTCATGCTAGCTATTCCAACCTAGCCGGCAAAGGACAAACCTTATAAAACACGAACAAACCGACACACTTAAGTGTATCGGTCCATTCAAATTTTTCGGCAGATTGCCGAGGTTCGCTAATTAAGCGAGGCTGTTGACGACCTTAGCGGCCTTAGCCTTGTAGTTAGCGGCGCGGTTAGCGCAGAAACCGGCACGACCCTTGGCGGCAGCCTTGTCAAGCATGCTGAACAGAGCCGGCATAGCCTTGAGGGCTTCTTCCTTAGAGGTAGCAGTACGCACAGCCTTGAGAGCGGTACGGATAGCAGAACGAGTCGAACGGTTCATGGCGTTGGCCTTTTCAGCCTGACGCAGACGCTTTTTGCAAGATTTGTGTTGAGGCACCTTATTATCTCCGGGTGAAAACCTACTTAAAAATGTTGGCACAAAGTTAGTAAATTATTCAAAGATTTCAAGGGGTAGTCAAAAAATTCTAACTTTGAAGGCATGATTCCCTTCGTAAACCTCACTGGACAGCGCGAAAAATACCGTTTTGAACTCGAAAAAGCCGAACAGGCGGTGCTGGACAGCGGATGTTTTATCGGAGGCCCCCAGGTCGACGCCCTGGAAAAGGAACTTTCGGACTACCTCGACGGAAGACACGTACAGACCTGCGCCAGCGGAACCGATGCCCTGACGATTGCCCTGATGACACTCGGACTGCAACCGGAAGACGAGGTCATCGTCCCCGATTTCACCTTTATCGCCCCCGCCGAATGCGTCGCCTTTCTAGGCGCGACCCCGGTATTCGCCGACATCAACCGCGAAACCCTACAGATTTCCCCCGAAAGCGTCCGTTCGCTGATTGGCCCGAAGACCAAGGGAATCATCGCCGTTGACCTTTTCGGGCAATGCGCCCCCTTCAAGGACTTGAGGAAAATCGCCGACGAACACAGTCTGTGGATTATAGAAGATGCCGCCCAGGCCTTCGGCGCAACCGTCCTTGACGCCGAAAACCTCCGCAAGGCCTGTACCTTCGGCGACATATCCATCACGAGTTTCTACCCGAGCAAGCCTCTTGGTTGCTACGGGGACGGCGGAGCGCTCTTTACCGCCCGCAAGGACCTCGCCGACAAGATGTGCATGATCGCAAACCACGGATCCTCTGGCAGGTACCACCATGAACTCATCGGAATCAACAGCCGACTGGACGCCTTGCAGGCAGCCGTCCTCCGGGTCAAGCTTGGTCACCTAGCCGAGGAACTCCCCGTCAGACAGCAGAACGCCCAGAATTATGACCATTTTTTCACGGAATACAACCGAACCGCCCCCGACGGACAAAAGATTCTGTTGCAGAAAATCGCCTCGGGCAACACGAGCACCTACGCCCAGTACACCGTACTCGCAGAAAATCGCGATTCGTTCATCGGCAAGCTGAAGCAAGCCGAAATACCCCACTGCATCCATTACCCCATGCCGCTGCACAAGCAACCCTGCTTTTCGAGGGGGAACAAGCAACTCTGCCCGAATGCGGAATGGGCTTCAGAACATGTCATAAGCCTCCCCGTCTGCGCCTTTACGGACGCGGCTGAGATTACAGACAAATTAAAGCAGATTTTTCGGTAAACAGCCTCAATCCGCCTACAATTTAGGGCGTGAATCGCAGTAGGTTTGCTATAGATAGCCCTAATATTTTCTAAATTGCGTGCCACTATGAGTATTTCTATCCCTCAGTTGCCCAAGGGCACACGCGATTTTTACCCGGAAGCCGAGCGCATCCAGAACTACATTTTTGACACCTGGCGTAGTGTCGCCGAATCTTTTGCCTACGAAGAATACGAAGGCCCGATGTTTGAACATCTGGAACTTTATACAGGCAAGTCCGGCGAAGAAATCGTAAGCCAGCTTTACAACTTTAAAGACAAGGGCGACCGCGAAATCGCGCTCCGCCCCGAAATGACCCCGACGCTTGCTCGCCTCGTAATCCAGAAGGCCCGCGAACTCAAGAAGCCATTCAAGTGGTTCAGCATGCCGCGCCTTTTCCGTTACGAAAAGGCACAGAAGGGCCGTCTCCGCGAATTCTTCCAGCTGAATATGGACATCATCGGTACCGAAAGCATCTACGCCGAAGCCGACCTGATGGCTGCCATCGCCACGATGCTCCGCAAGTTCGGCCTGAAGGACGGCGAATTTGCGATTGGCGTTTCTAGCCGCAAGCTCCTCGCCACCTACCTCGAAGAAATCGGCGCCCCGAATCCCTCCCTCGTTTACCCGGTGCTTGACCGCCGCTTAAAAATCGGCCCCGAAGCATTCGCCAAGGCACTCGCCGACACAGGCCTCTCCGAAGACCAGGTGAAAAAGCTCGACGACTTCATGAGCTGCAAGAGCATCGAAGAAGTCAAGGCCAAGGTGCATAGCGAAAATGCGACTGCCGCTCTCCAGGAAATCGAAGACCTGTTCGCAACCCTTACTGCCGCAGGTTACGGCGAATGCGTGAACCTCGACCTCTCTATCGTTCGTGGCCTCGCCTACTACACCGGCATCGTGTTCGAAGTCTTTGACAAGGGCAAATCCATGCGCGCTATCGCTGGCGGCGGCCGTTACGACAGCCTCACCGAAAAGCTCGGTGGCGAACGCATCCCGGGCGTGGGCTTTGGTATGGGCGACGTGGTGCTCGCAGACCTCCTCGCCGAACACAAGTTGCTCCCGAGCCCGAAGCAGAGTGTCGACTTCTACATCGCAAGTTTCACAAACGACATGAAGAAGGTGTTCGAAACCGCCCAGGTGTTCCGCAGCGCAAGCACCGGTAAGCCGTTCTCGGTCGCTCACCCGCTCGCCGCCATGAAGATGGGCAAGCAACTGGACCAGGCCAACTATCAGGGCGCCAAGATTGTCGTTTACGTAGACGGATCCAAGGCTGCCGAAGGTGAATTCGAATACAAGGACATGCGCACCGGCGAAATGTTCGTAGGAAACGTCGCAGCGATTATTGACCGTCTATGATGTCCCCCTTAAAAGTTCTCTTATCCATCATCAGCCTGTTCGCCGTACTGGGGCTAATCGCCCTGATTTACCCCGACGGCGGCATCCATGTCGGAGAATACACGCTCCGTTACCCGAAGCTCACCGAAATCTTCGAGAAGCAGAACTCCGTTACAGGGGACTCGCTTGCGGATTCTTCTGCGGCGGACCCCGAAGACGCCATCCGAGAAATGATGGAAGCGACCAAGCGGAAGGAATTTGCGGCTTTCAGCGACTCGCTCAAGTTCTATGAGGACTTTTTCAAGAAGGGCAAGACCCGTTTCGACCTGCCGAACAACGATCCGACTTGGTTTGACCGATTCTTTTTGCACCTGGAACTGGCGAGCCTCGATTCGAACGTGGTCCACATCGTGCACTACGGCGACTCGCAGCTTGAAGAAGACCGCATTTCCGCAACCATCCGCGAAGACTTGCAGGATGAATTCGGCGGAGCAGGCCCCGGCATGATGCCGCCGATTATGACCGTACCCTCGATGACGACGAGCCACTCCAATTCCGGAGCGCTTTCACGATACATTCTGTTCGGCCCCAAGGAAGAAGAAGCGGACCACAGCCGCTACGGACCGCTAGCCCAGTTCGCGAAACTCGAAGGCGAAGCCGCGATTACAATTCAGAAGCGCAAGGAACGCAAGAATACCTTCAGCCATGTGGGCGGCTACAGCACCATCAAGATCCTGATGAACAAGGGCGCGCACCTCAAGGCGAAGCTCAACGTGAACCAGACTTTTGTGGAAGTCGTCGGTGAAGATGACGAAGGTAACCCGAAAGAAAAGCGCACCACCAAGGTGGTGGATGCGGGCGAACCGACCATCGAAACCTACAACAAGCTGAAAGTCTACACCTGGAAACTCAAGGACACGACCTCGATTGCCAAGATGTACCTTTCCGGTAACGCCGAAATCTACGCCATTGCGGCAGACGGCGCCTACGGCGTCGCCGTTGACAACGTCGCCATGCGCGGATCCTCGGGCACGATTTTCCACCGCATTGACTCAGAACTTCTTGCGGAATCTTACAAGGCAATGAACGCACGCCTGATTATTATGGAATACGGCGGCAACCTTGTTCCGGGAACGAACTCCGGCAACATCGAATGGACCAAGAAGATTATCACCCGCCAGATTCAGGCCATCCAGAAGGCAAACCCCGACGCCGACATTCTTTTCATCGGCCCCGCCGACATGGCACGCCAGAAGGACGGACAGTGGCAAACCTACGCAGGCCTTAACATGACCATCAAGGCACTCCGCGAGGTGGCCCTTGATAATGGCGCCGCCTACTGGGACATGCACCGCGTCATGGGTGGAAATGGTTCGATGATAAAGTGGGTCAACAAGGAACCCGCACTCGGTTTCACAGACCACATCCACTTTACCCGCAGGGGTGCCGCCTACATGGGCGACCTTTTCTGCGCGGCACTCCGCATGCACTATGACTACTTCAAGTTCCGCGACAGACACCACATCAGCGACGAAAAGCTGAAGGATATCCACGAGTGGAAGAAGCAGGCGAAGGAGGAGAGCAAGTGAAACGAATTTTCCTTCTTATAACATTCGTCGCGATGGCCGCCATGAACGCCCTCGCAGGCGAGACAAAGCAACCAACCGCGCCGGGAGCATATTCCATTGACCTGTCGCACTACGACTTTATCGATTCTTCGCTGAACGTAATCCAGTTCCCCAAGGGGAACGCCTCGTTCACGCCGTTCTTCAACAAGCTCGATACGCTCGTATTTGAAAACAAGGGACAAGTCCGCATTTTGCACGTCGGCGGTTCGCACCTGCAGGCAGACGTAATCTCCGGACGCATCCGCGAACACTTTATCAAGGAATATCCGGGAGCATCCGCCGGTCGCGGTTTTGTTTTCCCCTACTCCGCGGCACGCACCAACACGCCCGCCAGCTATGCCAGCTACTACAAGGGCATCTGGGACATGAACAAGAACGTGCAACGCGAAATCAAGAAGCCGCTCGGACTCCTCGGTATTGCCGTCAGCACCTCCGACCCGCGCGCCGAAATTTCGATTCTTCTGGACAAGTACAATTCGACACCGCTCTGGGGCGAAACCAAGTTCCGCCTGTTCGGCTATAGCGACAACAACGATGTCGTTCCCGTACTTCGGGTTGACTCGACCGATATCTACGGCACATTGGACACCGCAAGCCAGAGCTACGTATTCACCTCCCCGCGCCCGATTGATTCCATACAAATTGCATTCCGCTGGATGGATTCGTTGCAGCAGGCGACCATTGCACAGTTCATCACCGATTCGCTGTTGCAGGATTCCATCGCCCGCGCCGTCGAGGATTCGCTGAAAAAGGCGAATGGCGACACAACCCCCACCAAGCTTCCGGAACCCGTCGAAACCACCGCCAAGATTCCGAACAACGTAGCGATACCGCAACCCGATGTCGCCCGCGACTCCATGTTCCAAGGAGAATGTGACGTTCTTGACACCGCCTGCCTCGCCCGCGAAGAAGCGAAGAACAAGGCAGCCGCTAACGGCTCCCGCAGTTGCGCCAACATGGCGAAGAAGCCCGCCGTCAACTACGCCGAAGGCGAACTCGATTCCACGAACATCGCCGAGGAACACTGCATCGCCGACACCGTCGCCGTTCCCGATTCCGTAAAGCAGAACGCCCGTCCGCGATTTACGCTCACCGGCATCCTCACCGAAACCGACGCCCCCGGCATTACCTATACGGGCGTGGGTATCAACGGCGCCAAGGTACACGACTATTTTGAAGAGGTCTGCCCGCTGTTCGAAAAGCAACTCGCCTACTACAAGCCCGACCTTGTGATTTTTGCCATCGGCATCAACGACGCAAACGTCCAGCACTTTAACGACAAGCAATTCAAGGACGACTACGACAAGCTCATCGCCCGCATCAAGAACGTGAACCCGAATGTGGCGATTATCTTCGAGACCAACAACGACATGTACCGCAAGGTCAAGAAGAAGCGCTACGTGCAGCACCCGAATGGAGACATCGCCCGCAAGGCGTTCTTCGCGCTCGCCGAAAAGCACCAGGCAGGCGTCTGGGACAAGTTCAGTATCATGGGCGGCCTCGGTTCCATGGCCAAGTGGGAAAAAGCGGACCTCGCCAAGGCTGACAAGGTTCACTTCAAGCTTTCGGGCTACAATCTGCTCGGCGACCTGTTCTACAAGGCTATCATCAACAGCTATCAGGAACACATCGCGAATTTGCCCGCAGAAAAGAGAAAGGAATAACCCGCACATCGCTCAAGACGACACGTTATGCTCGACTATTTAATTCCCTATTTGACCAGAACTTTCTCGTTTGACCCGAACAGTCCGCTGCTATTTACGCAGTTCTACTTCTGGGGATTCTTCGCGGTTGTCTTTGCGATCCTCACCCTCGTCAAGAACCGCATCCTGCTCCGCAACGCCTTCCTGTTTGCGACCAGCATGTTCTTCTACTACAAGACGAGCGGCAGCTATGTGTGCATCCTGGTATTTTGCGTTATTGCGAACTTCTTTATCGGCAAATGGATTGAGCGCGCCGAAGAGCATTGGAAAAAGAAGCTCTGGATGATCATCATCGTTATTATTGACCTGCTTGTACTCTGCTACTATAAGTATTCCTACTTCTTCCTGGACGCCCTTTACGACTTTACCGGTATCGAGCTCCACGTCTACAATTTCTTCGCCGCCGCCAGCAACAAGCTGTTTGGCACGAATTCCCTCGTAGACACCATCATCCTGCCCGTAGGTATTTCGTTCTTCACCTTCCAGGCGATCAGCTACTGTATCGACATTTACCGCGGCAAGATTTCGGCCGTCAAGAACATTCTCGATTTCGGTTTCTACCTCACGTTCTTCCCGCAGCTGGTCGCAGGCCCGATCGTTCGCGCCGACAAGTTCGTTCCGCAGCTTTACCGCAAGTATTTCCTGCCCCGCCGCACCTTTGGCATCGCCGTCTTCTGGATTCTGAACGGACTTGCCAAGAAGATTATCTTGAGCGACTACCTCGCCACCAATTTCGTTGACCGCGTTTTCGACACGCCGCTCCTGTTCACGGGACTTGAAAACCTTATCGCCCTGTTCGCGTACTCGTTGCAAGTTTACGCCGACTTCTCCGGCTACACCGACATCGCCATCGGCGTCGCCCTCCTGATGGGTTTTCGCCTGCCGCAGAACTTCAACAGCCCCTACAAGGCGCTCTCCCCCACCGAATTTTGGCGTCGTTGGCACATTTCCCTTTCGAGCTGGTGGCGCGACTACCTGTACATTCCGCTGGGCGGTAACCGCAATGCGACCCTCGGCACCTACTTCTGGATGGGATTCTTGAGCCTCGTGGCCATTCTCCTTTCCGGTAGCGTATGGGTCGGCGTCGCCCTCGGCCTCTTCTTCCTCTACATCGCCCTTTACGCCTATTTCAAGCCGGACTCCCGCAAGTTCATTACCACCAACATGAACGCCATGTCCACGCAGATTGTAGGCGGTTGGTGGCACGGAGCAAGCTGGAACTTTATCATCTGGGGCGGCCTCAACGGTTTCGGCCAAGTGTTCAACAAGTTTTGGGTCAAGCGCAGCAGGACATTCCGCGCCTCGGCAGCCTTCCTGCTGTTCGCCTCGAGCGCAGTCATCTTCAAGCAGACGCACACCGCCATCTTCGCGATTACCGCCGTCTATTTCGGCGTCCTCTTTGCAGGCATCTACGCCGTCATGATTTTCCGTCTGTTCAGCGACAAGTACATCCACGGACTTTACGTCGCCTGGAACGTCACCCTTACTTTCGTGTTCATCACGTTTACGCGACTTTTCTTCCGCGCAGGTTCGAACCTTGACCCCGCCGAAGCCAACGAAGTCGCCTGGAACACCGCAAAGAACATGGTGCAGCAGATGGGTACCGCCTGGAAATGGGACACGCTCGGCACCATCGCCTGGGAACACATCAACATTATCCTCGTGTTCATCGCGGGCATGCTCATCCACTGGGTTCCGAAGAAATTCAAGAGCCGCTACCGCATCACATTTGCTTCGCAGCCGCTCCCCCTGATGGTGATTTCGACCGCATTCATCATCTTCGTCATTTACCAGTTCATGAGCGCAGACAGCTGCCCGTTCATCTACTTCCAGTTCTAATTTAGACGAAGTATTTCAGGTGTGGCATGGATAGTGTCATTGCGAGCGAAGCGCGGCAAACCAAGGAGCATAAAAGTTCCGCTTTAGAAAAACGGCTCAAGCGACAAGTCATCGGCAAGCCGCACCGATTCCAGGCGGTCGTCCCGCTCGGTTTTGAACAAGCGCTTGTCCACGAACTTTGCAGCATCTTAAAATGTGAAGAAGCAGTCGAGGCCCCCGATACGAATTCCCTCCCGCATGTCTCCGGAGACGGCAAGGTTGAATTTACCGCGAAAATTACCGATGCTTGGAAAGCTGTAGCCTACAGCCGCGTCGCAAACCGCATCCTGATGCACCTCGCCGACTTCAAGGCCGAAAACTTCCGCGAACTCGAAAAAAAAGCCGCCGAAATTCCCTGGGAGCTTTATTTAGCACAAAAGGGCGTCCACATCCACGTCTCCTGCAAGCATTCCCGACTGTACCACAGTGACGCCATCGCCGAACGTTTGTATAAAATAATAGAAGGGGTAGGTGTGGGACAAAAGTCCCAACTGCTCGGCTCAGTTATGCCAGCCCGCAAGCGGTCTGTCGCAACACTCGCCTTATGCAGTTGTCCCCTCGCTCCTGTTTCGCCAAGCAATGCAAAATCAAAAGTAGACAATAGGTTCCCTGAGCCTGCCGAAGGGAGCGAAACATCCGCTACCCCCTCGCCTAGGGGCTCCGCCCCTAATACCCCGCCGCAGAACCTCTTCGCCACCCTCATCAATGACCGCTGCACCATTTGGCTAGACCTCGCCGGAGAAGAGCTCTATAGACGCGGCCACGAACGATTCGTCAACGACGCCCCGCTCAAGGAAACGATTGCCGCCGGCATGATTCTTGAAGCGATCGAGATCCTTCGACTTCGTGCCACGCACGGAGTTTATCCTGAGCAAAGTCGAAGGGCTCAGGAAGACACAGTCCCCATCACGCTTATCGACCCGATGGCAGGCAGTGGCACATTCAGCCTCGAAGCCGCCTACATGGCAAGCAGTCTCATCCCCGGCATTTGCCGCGACTTTGCACTCAAGCACCAGCCCGCTTTCAAAGAAGCGACGTGGAATTTCTTAACTAGACGAGAGAACGGGCAAAGCCCTACAGACGAAAGACGAGAGGTTGCTGCCGCAACAATCACCAAAATTGTCACGAGCGACATCTCGGAACGCTCCATCGAAATCATCAAGCACAACATCGAATGTAGCCCGCTCGCAAGCATCGCTCCGAGCGAAAATTCGCCCACCATCACCCCGCAAATCCGCGATTTTTTCAGCTACACCTCAAAAGAAATTGCAGACCTTTGCGGCGATACCTCACCCATTCTCGTGTTGAATCCCCCCTATGGCAAGCGCCTCGACTTTGACGCCCCGAAACTTTATACTAAAATTGGGCGTCATCTCGCTTCGCTCGCAAGCGGATTAAGGCAACTCGGCAAGACTCTCACCGTCGCTATCCTTGCCCCGAAAGACGATACACGCGATGGCGCCAAATACACCTGCACCGCAAATCTTTTACGCGAATACCCCGCCCTTTCGCCGGAGAACAACGCTGCAGCCAAACACATCGTCACAAGCCACGGCGGCCTTACGCTGAATGTGCTTATTGCAAAAATCTAGTGACATTCACAGGCGCAGACCATTTTTCGCCAAAGTATTTTTAAATAGAGCTATTTTACCTATAAACCAAGCTAAAGCCAATCATTTATAGGTACGTCCCCCAAGCAAATATAAAAGTGTACCTATAAAAGACTCAAAATAAGAATGTTTATAGGTAGTCGGCCTTAAATCACAAACAAACTAAGTAAATATTTTTTATCGTTTTTATTATTTTTACCTATAAGGCCCTATTTAAACAAACCGTTATAGGTACAATGCCCCAAACATCAACCAATTACAGAAGTAAAAAAAGGCTTTCCGTACCTATAAACTTCATTTTTCCCGATGTTTATAGGTACACCTAGCGAAAAACTACTCTGTCGGCAACACCTTCGTGCGGCGCATAAAAGCAAGCGTTTCTTTTTCGCCCTTTTCGGCAAGCATCTTTAGCAGGTAAAGCAACTTCTTGTAAGTCGTCTCCGTCATCTTTTCACGGGCGGTACTTTTGGTAAGGTACAGCAACGGAGATTCCTGCGTGTACCCCGCCTTGTTATACGTCTTGGATGCCGCCACACGGTCACAAAACATTTCCTTAATGTAGCGGTCGGGCATATCGATGGGCACCAACTTCTTGGTCGCCATTTCGTAGTCGTACCAGAATTCAAAATGGTGTTTGTTGCGGCCCTTGTGGTGCATCCATGCGAGGCTGTAGCCCTTGTCGTTGCGTTCGCCGTTATTTGGCGACTGGTCACCCAAATAATACTTCGCCCCGGGAATAAACTCCGTCGGACTGTACTTGGACAAATCATGGAACAGGCCCTGAAAGCCAATTCCCGCCTTAAAGCAAAGCCGAATCACCTCGTTGCGGTGCTTAGTTATCGTCACGAAATGTTTTATTGGGTGAAACATAGCACGCATAAAAATAGAATTTTCTACATTTTCATTCGAAATTTGGCGTTTTCATCCGTAATTTTTTACGGGTAGCGTCGCAGAGCTTAAAGACACAAAAAGAGGATTATTATGCCGAAACTTCGTTCGCTCAAGACTATGGAAGGCCGCGAAATGGCCGGTGCACGCGCCCTGTGGCACGCAACGGGAACCAAGGTGGAAGACTTTGGTAAGCCGGTGATTTGCGTGGTGAACAGCTACACCCAGTTTGTTCCGGGACACGTTCATCTGAAGGACTTGGGCCAGGTGGTCGCCCGCGCGATTGAAGCCGCCGGCGGTGTCGCCAAGGAAATGAACACCATCGCCGTTGATGACGGTATCGCCATGGGCCACGACGGCATGCTCTACAGCTTGCCCAGCCGCGACCTCATCGCAGACTCTACCGAATACATGGCTAACGCCCACCGCGCCGACGCCCTCGTTTGCATCTCTAACTGCGACAAGGTGACTCCGGGTATGCTCATGGCTGCCATGCGTCTCAACATTCCGGCAATCTTCGTTTCTGGCGGCCCGATGGAAGCGGGTCACGTCACGACGAAGGACGGCAAGGACCGCGCCCTCGACTTAATCGACGCCATGATTGATTCCGCTGACAATACCATCAGCGACGAAGAAGTGGCCGCCATCGAAGCTAACGCTTGCCCGACCTGCGGTTCCTGCTCCGGCATGTTCACCGCAAACTCCATGAACTCCCTTACCGAAGCCCTCGGCCTCAGCCTCCCGGGCAACGGCACCATCGTTGCAACGCACGCCGAACGTAAGAAGCTGTTCGAAGCTGCCGGTAAGCGAATCGTGGAACTCTGCCACCAGTATTACGATTTGAACGACGAAAGCATCCTCCCGCGCAGCATCGCCACGAAGGACGCCTTCGAAAACGCCATGCGCCTCGACATCGCCATGGGCGGTTCCTCCAACACCGTGCTCCACTTGCTCGCTGTGGCTCAGGAAGCAGGCGTTGACTTCACCATGAAGGACATCGACCGCCTTTCCCGCAACACGCCGTGCATCTGCAAGGTCGCCCCGACCGTTCACAACATCCACGTGGAAAACGTGAACCGCGCTGGCGGCATCATGGGTATCCTCGGTGAACTCGACCGTATGGGCCTCATCCACAAGAATGCAAAGACCGTTCACGCAGCCACCATGGGCGAAGCTCTCGAAGTGAACGACCTCAAGCGTAACCCGAGCGCCGAAGCCAAGCAGCGCTACCTCGCTGGCCCGGGCCGCAAGTACAACATCGAAGCCTTCTCTCAGAACTTCATGTACCCCGACCACGACCTCGACCGCGCAAACGGCGCTATCCGCGACGGCGAACACGCCTACACCAAGGACGGCGGCCTCGCTGTTCTGTACGGTAACCTCGCTATCGACGGTTGCATCGTGAAGACCGCAGGTGTCGATGAATCCATCTGGAAGTTCACTGGTCCGGCCATCGTGTTCGAAAGCCAGGAAGAAGCTGTCGAAGGCATCCTCGGCAACAAGGTGAAGGCAGGCGACGTGGTCGTCATCCGCTACGAAGGCCCGAAGGGTGGTCCTGGCATGCAGGAAATGCTCTACCCGACCAGCTACCTCAAGAGCCGTCACCTCGGCAAGTCCTGCGCCCTCCTTACCGACGGTCGTTTCTCCGGCGGTACGAGCGGTCTCTCCATCGGCCACGCCTCTCCGGAAGCCGCTAACAAGGGTAACATCGGCCTCGTGCACACGGGCGACGTCATCGAAATCGACATCCCGAACCGCACCATCAACGTGGAACTCACCGACGCCGAACTCGCCGAACGCCGCAAGGAAATGGAATCCCGTGGCGCCAAGGCTTGGCAGCCGGAACACCGCGACCGCAAGGTGTCCAAGGCCCTGCAGGCATACGCTGCCATGGCCTCCAGCGCAGATAAAGGAGCCGTTAGAGACTTGTCTCTGATTGGAGTGAAATAAACCCGTGAGCCGTAGGCGACTCGTATTAACGAGTCGTCGAAGGCGAGAGCGAGGCGAGGTCGTAGGTTCTTATTTGCGATAGAGCCGAGCGGTCATCATAGGGTGCAGTCCGCGACCTCAGCCTCATCGGTGTGAAGTAATCTTCACCCCCACAGAAATTTTAGACAACAAAGGAAAAATTATGTCCGAAGAACTCGTTTTGAAATTCGTTGACCCGAAGCCGATGCGCTACGGTGAAAACTCCCACCAGTCCGCTGTTTTCTACCGCGACCCGACCTGCACCGAAGCAAGCCTCGCCACAGCAAAGCAGCTCTGGGGTAAGGAACTTTCTTACAACAACATCGTCGACGCTGACGCCGCCCTCGAAATGGCCCGCGAATTCAGCGAAGGCAATGCCGTCGTGATCGTGAAGCACATGAACCCGTGCGGACTTGCTACTGGCGAAAGCCTCCGTGAAGCCATGGAAGCCGCCTGGGCAGGTGACCCGGTGTCGGCCTTCGGTTCCGTGATTGCCGTGACCCGCAAGGTAGACCTCAAGACCGCCGAATTCCTGAAGGGCCGCTTCGTCGAAATTCTGCTCGCCCCGGCTTTCGACGACGACGCACTCGAATTCCTCAAGAACAAGTCCAAGGACATCCGCCTCCTGGAAGTGGGCGAAATCAAGAAGGCAACGCACTGCAAGGTGTACAAGCACGTGATTGGCGGCATGCTCGTTCAGGACCGCGACGTGGACACCTACGAAAAGTTTGAATGCGTGACCAAGGCACAGTTCCCGAAGAACAAGGAAGACCTCGCCCGCTTTACTTGGCTCGTCACCAAGCACACCAAGTCCAACGCCATCGTGATGGGCTACGAATACAAGCCCGGCTACTTCCAGGTGATGGGTCTTGGCCCCGGCCAGCCGAACCGCATTGACTCCAACCTCCGTCTTTGCCAGCCGCGCGTTCGCGACAACGTCGCCCGCATGGAAGAAGCCAAGGCTTTCTTTGACGAAAACGGCAAGCTCATCAACGAAGCCGGCCTCAAGGCTCTCGAAAAGAAGGTCTTCGGCGAAGTCGTGATGGGTTCCGACGCCTTCTTCCCGTTCCCGGACAACGTGGAAGCCGCCCACGACGCTGGCGTGCGCTACATTGTGCAGCCGGGTGGTTCCAAGAAGGACGACCTCTCTATCGAGAAGTGCGACGAATTCGGTATCGCCATGGTGTTCACCGGCATGAGGCACTTCCGCCACTAAGGATTGCCTATGGTTCCAACTTCTCAAAAGGAAATCAACCAGCGGGAAAAGGACCTGTACTACACGGTCCTTTCCTTCCTGAAAAAAATTCGCAAGGCGGGCAAGACGACTGCGAAAGAGTGGGACGAATACCGTTCCGCTATCAAGAATGTTGCCATGACCGCCGATATGGGTAAGGCCGCTGACTTGTGGACCATGGACAACCTGGACCAGTTCAGCCCTGACAACACGCAGCTTCCGCCGCTCAACGACATGGAATACGTGGCACGTGTGTCACCGGAATTCTTGTCACAGCTCATGGAAGCTCTGTATTACGGGATGCTGAACCCGACCCAGGCGAACATGATTTCCGACGAGATCCAGGACGCCGATCCGGAATATGTGACTTCGGCCTCGCTCGAAGAACTGCTCGTAAAGCTCTGGATTGGTAACGCCAAAAGCTACCGCAAGATGATAGCGAACTAATGAACGAACGCGTACGTGTAATTGGTGGCGGCCTCGCAGGCTGCGAAGCGGCTTTGCAACTGGCCAGCCGCGGTTTTAAGGTGGACTTGTACGAAATGCGCCCGGTGCGGCAGACCCCTGCCCACAAGGACGGCCATTTGGCACAGTTAGTTTGTTCCAACAGTTTCAAGGCGCTGGGCATTACATCTGCCCACGGTCTCCTGAAGCAGGAACTCACGATGCTCGGAAGTTTCCTGTTGGATTCTGCCCGCGAAGCGGCCGTGCCCGCAGGTGACTCGCTCACCGTCAACCGCGACATTTTCAGTGAATCGGTCGAACGTAAGATTGCTGAGTCGCCCAACATCACATTACACCGCGAAGAAGTCACGAGCCTCGAGGGCGACTGTCCGACTCTTGTAGCCGCAGGCCCCTTGGCAAGCGACGCTCTCGCCGATGACATTTTCAAGCGCCTCGGCAGCAACCGCCTGCATTTCTTTGACGCCATCGCCCCGGTTGTCGAAACGGACAGCATCGACTTTGACCACGCCTTCTACATGAACCGCTGGGAAAAAGGCGAAACGGCGGACTTTATCAACTGCCCGCTCGACAAGGAAACCTACACAGAATTTGTGCGTAAGCTCTGCGAAGCCGAAAGCACCGAGCCGCGTCCGTTTGAAAAGAACGAACTGTTCGAAGGTTGCCTCCCCGTCGAAGAAATGGCCCGCCGCGGTTACGAGACGCTCCGTCACGGCCCCATGCGCCCGATTGGCCTTGGACTCGGCAACAACGGGAAATTGTGGTACGCAGTCATCCAGCTCCGCGCCGAAAACAAGCAGAAGACCTTGTTCAACATGGTCGGTTTCCAGACGCGCCTCAAGTGGGGCACGCAAAAGGAAATCTTCACGATGGTGCCAGCACTCCGCAACGCGAAATTTGCGCGCCTCGGCTGCATGCACCGCAACACCTTCATTGAATCGCCCAAGTTCCTTGATGCAACACTCCGCCTGCGTCCGGATCTTGAATGCGCCAAGGGCATTCCGCCTACATGGTTTGCGGGCCAGATTACGGGTTCCGAAGGTTATACCGAAGCAGTGGCCACAGGCTGGTATGCCGCCTGGAACATGGCACAGACGATTCTGCACGGGCATGCCGACCCGCTCCCCGACGAGAGCTGCATCGGTTCGCTTATGAACCGCCTCGTGGAAGAAAACGAGGACTTCCAGCCGATGAATTTCAACTTCGGGCTTCTCCCCCACCACGAAGGGCTCAAGAAGAAGAACAAGAAAGAAATTCTCGCCGCCCGCGCCGAAGAAGCCGTCCGCAAGTGGATCGCGGATAGGAAAATCATATAAACCGCCCTACTGGGTCAATTGTTGCTTGGCCAGTTCCGAACGGCGTTCGCCTTCTTCAACAGAGACTTTTTCTCCGTTCGCACACTTGTAACCGGACAAGCTGCCTTCAGCCTTGAAATTTG